>Ga0302046_10006365_pt1 | contig 10310 bp, 8 predicted proteins | sample RVTome_11_FD_200261 | JGI IMG/M metagenome (GOLD analysis project Ga0302046, IMG submission 200261) | Soil microbial communities from uranium-contaminated site in the Upper Colorado River Basin, Wyoming, United States - RVT147D111 (version 2) ... | reverse complement strand
AAAAGGAGCGCTCTCATCGCGCGGCGCGTCGTGAAACCGATACGTGGCGGCGTATCGTCCGTCGAGCAGCACGATGCACTCGAGACCCGTCTCGGGAGGCGGGAGCTGTTCGAAGTCCACATGGCTCGCGCGCCGCAGGTGGTCACGTCCGGTGACCGTAACCGCCGTGCCCACGACCGAACCGGTCAACCCCTCGCCGGGAGGCTCGGTCACACGCTCCACTGTCGGAAGGCTCATGCCGGCGTCCCGGGCCGCCCGGACGATCGCGTTGGCCAGCGGGTGCTTGCTGTACGTCTCGAGGGCGGCGACGAGCGGGAGTACGCCGGGGCGATCGAAGCCCGCCGCGTAGGATTCGTCGGTCAGTGTTGGACGGCCGTACGTCAACGTTCCCGTCTTGTCGAGAATGACGGTCCGAACCCGGGGGATGAGCTCGAGAGCCGACGGGTCGCGGATGATGATCCCGCGACGGGCGGCACGCGATATCGCCCCGATGATGGCGACAGGTATGGCGATCAGGAGTGGACAGGGGGTGGCGATCACCATGACGGCCAGGAAGCGCAGCGGATCGCCGGACACGGACCACGCCGCCGCCGCGATCGTCACCGCGACAGGGGTGTAGAACGCGCCCAACTGATCGCCGAGGCGCCGCATGCGGGGGCGATTCTCCTCCGCCTCGCGCATGACCTGCATGATCCTGGCGTAACGCGAGTCGCTGGCGGGCCGTAGGGCCCGGATCGTGAGGGCCGAATCGCCGTTGATCGCGCCGGAGATCACTGCGGAGCCCGGCACCTTGGCCATCATGTACGGCTCGCCGGTCAAGTACGACTCGTCCATCACACCCTGCCCCTCCAACACCTCTCCATCGACCGGGGCAATCTCGTGGGGAAGGATGACCAGCCGGTCCCCCACTTCGACGACCCCCGTCTCGACGTCCGTGAGGGTGCCGTCAACCAGTCGGTGCGCCACCGATGGGAGACGCGCCGCCAACGCCCGCAACACCGAAGATGCGCGCTTCAGGGCGAACCCCTCGATCGCTTCGCCGCCCGACAGCATGAGCACGACGAGCGTGCCCGCCAGGTATTGGCCCAGCAACACGGCCGTGACGATCGAGATGCCCGCCAGAAGATCGGAGCCGAACTCGCGGTGAGCCGCCTTTCGGATCAGCTCCCCGACCAGCGGCACGCCACCCAGTGCGAGGGCGGCGAACAGCGGCCCGTCCGCCCGGATATCGGACCACCCCAGTACATACCTGAGCGAGAGGTGGAGGACGATCGCCAGCACGGCAAGGAAAGCGATGTAGAGCTCCCTCGCGCCCGCGACCGCGGCGAGCCAGCCTCGCGGCCGCGAGTAACGGTGATCACGTCGTGGAGCGGCCGAGGTCGCTGGTACCATGGATTCTCCCGAGTGGGGGGAGCGCGAACGGACGATCAGGCGCCTGTCGGCCGGTCGCAAGGCCGGCCTCCGGCATCGCGACCCCGAAGCACTTTATTCCCAGGGCCGATCAATGCACCTTCGTCGGCGACGCGGAACGAAACCGCCGCCAGACAGGGTGCGCCCGCATGACGAACAGCGCTTCAGCGGAACGGCCGTCGAGCTTCTGGAAGAGCTTCGGACCGGGTCTCGTGTGGGCCGCCACGTCGATCGGTGTCTCGCACCTCGTGCAATCGACGCGCGCCGGCGCGGAAGCGGGGTTCGCGCTCGCCGGCGTCATCGTGGTCGCCCTCATCCTCAAGTACCCGTTCTTCGAGTACGGCGCTCGCTATGCGGCCGCGACCGGGAACAGTCTGGTGGAAGGATACCGCAGGATAGGCCGCTGGGCGCTGTGGCTGTTCCTCGCGATCACGCTCGTCTCGGCGATCATCGCCCTCGCCGCAGTCCTGATGTTCACCGCGCACCTCACCGGGTACGCTCTCGGCACCGCCTGGCCACCGGCGGTCACCGGCAGCCTTCTGCTGCTCGTCTGTATGGTTCTCCTGTACGTCGGCAAGTACCGGGGGCTCGATCTATCGATCAAGATCATCCTGGTGTTTCTCCTCGTGTCGACCGTCGTCGCGGTCGTGGTCGCGGTGCCCCGCGTCGATGCATCGACGGTCGCGCTGTGGCCCGGCGACCTGATCGGGACGGTGGTACCGTTCGCGTTTCTCCTCGCCTTGATCGGCTGGATGCCCTCGCCCGTCGACGTCGCGGTGTGGAGCAGCCTGTGGACGCTCGAGAAGGATAGAACGATGGGCATCCGCACGTCGGTCGCGAACGCGAAGCGGGACTTCGCCATCGGATACGTCGGCACGGGAATCCTCGCGATCGCGTTCGTCGCCCTGGGGGCCGCCGTTCTCTACGGATCGGGTGTCGAGTTGAGCGCATCGGGGGCGGTGTTCTCGACCCAGCTCGTCGATCTCTACAGCCAGACATTGGGCGAGTGGGCCCGCCCGTTCGTGCTCGTCGCCGCCGTGACGACGATGTTCTCGACGACGCTCGCGGTGCTGGACGGCTATCCGCGCGCGATCGAGCGGACCGTGACCACGATCCTGGCGCCCGCCGGAGCGGTGGTGGGTCCACGGGCCGAAGGGCTCTACTGGGGCGTGACGCTGGGGCTCGCCGCGATCGCGGTGACCGTGATTCTGCTGTTCGTCGGGAACCTGACGACGATGGTCGACTTCGCGACCACGATCGCGTTCCTCACCGCCCCGGTCCTCGGGTATCTCAACCTGAAGGCGATCACCTCGTCGGACGTGCCCGCCGAGCACCAGCCCGGACGCGGAATGCGGGCGTTGTCCTGGATCGGGCTGCTGCTGCTCGGCGGAACGGGCGTCGGATACCTGATCTCGCTCGTGTGATGGTGGCAGCTTCGTGAGGGAGATCCGGGGCATGGTCGTGGGGCGAGTCGTCTCGCTCCACCGGTACCCCGTCAAGTCGATGGCGGGAGAGGACCTTGCGAGCGCGGAGGTCACGCCGCAAGGAGTGCTGGGCGATCGAGCCTACGCTCTGGTGGATTCCGAGACGGGGAAGGTCGTGAGCGCGAAGCGGCCGAAGAGGTGGGCTGGTATCCTCGACTGCGAGGCTTCGTTCCTGGAGCCCCCCACCCCGGAGCTTCCCGTCCCTCCGGTTCGGGTCACGCTTCCGGATGGCACCGCAGCCGCGAGCGACGATCCCCGAGCCCTCGACGGGTGCCTCTCCGCAGCTCTCGGTCGCCCGGTTCGGCTGGCGAGCGCGGCACCCCCGGGAGCCGCGTTCGAGTACCACTGGCCGGACATGCCCGGTCTCGTGTACGAGGGCCGGGCGCGCCGCGACGAGATCACGGTGCACGAGATGCCGCGGGGCACATTCTTCGACAGCGCGAGCCTGCTCGTGCTCACGACGACGAGCCTCGCGCACCTGCGGGGGCTCGTGCCGGGCACCGACTTCGACGCCGTGCGATTCCGGCCCAACCTCGTGATCGAGCCCGTCGACGGACACGAGCGGTTCGTCGAGAACGACTGGGTCGGAAGGACCCTCCACATCGGCGACGAGGTCCGGATCGAGATCACGAAGCCGTGTCTCCGCTGCGTCATGGTCACCCTCCCCCAGCGTGGGCTGATCGAGGACCCCGTCGTTCTCGGGGCCGTTTTCGAGCACAACGAGGGGAACGTCGGGGTCAAGGCGACCGTCGTTTCGACGGGTCGAGTGGCCATCGGAGATCGCGTGCTCCTGATCTGACGCCTTCGGTCCCGGGGCGGGTCCACACGTAGCGCGTGAGCACCTCGTTCCCGGGCGGCCCGTGCCGATCCCTCGAGCTCACGGCAAACGGACGGCGAGCGTGTCGTGATGATAGGCGAGCAGGGATCGCAGGTACGGCCTCCGCGTACGCCGTGGCCGCCTCGAGCCCCCTTGAACCGAGGGTCAGCCCGCCGGGAGGTGGAGCAGGGGATCCACCGGGCAGAGCTGTGGCGTCAGCTCGAGCATCTGCTTCAGCACCCGCAGGTGTCCCGCCCCGATCACGAGCAGGATCCGCCGGTCGGCCGGATCGAGGGCCCGGAACAGGTTCTGGATGATCCTCAGGTTCCTGTCGTACCACGGACGAAGCTTGAGGGCGCCGGCGTACAGCTCTTCCTCGACCAGGGGCAGGAACCCCGCGTACATCTCGGAGTTGCCGGGCGGCAGGTCGGTGTTCAGCGAGCGGAGGCGATCGGCCAGCGACCCGTCCACCGGCTCGCGATCGGGCCCCGGCGGGTGGCGAAGCGGCCACAGAGAGCGAAGCGAGTCGCGCGAGGTCGGGTAACGCTCGTCGAACAGCGCGATCGAATCGTGCCACAGATTCATGGGCACGTCCACCGCGTAGATCGCCCCGTGCCCGAGGCGAGCGCCGAGGGCGAACCCGATCTGGACGATCTCGTTTCGGGGCGAGAGTCGGCTCAGTCCCGTCACTCCCCGGTTCCTGTACGTCCCGTACTCGCCGTCGAGCTCGGTCTGCTCGGTGCGGGGGAACTCGACCGCGATCCGTTCGGGCGCGAAGCGCGCCAGCTCCGTGAGGATCGCGTCCAGATCCTTCTGCCTACGCGGCTCGAGGATGTCCATCTCATCGCTCTGATGAAAGTGGGCGGAGCCGAGGATCAGGACCTCCACCTGATCGGAGGAGCACACGGGCCAGACGAGGGGCGCGGCGCCGCCCGCCGCCTGACCCGGACGTGCGGCGGGGAGTACCCACGCCGCGAGCGAGCCGACGACCAGCACCGTCGCCGCGCTCGGCCACCACTTGGAGATCGTCACCGCGTGATCCTCGCTCCGAGAGGGCTGATCTTCGCCATCGAAGCTTTGATCCCGCGGCCCGACGGAGCGCTTAACGCGACGCCCGCACGATGATGTCACCGAGGAAGGTCGAGGCCCTCACGATGGCCCGGCCGCCGTACACCGTGAACTCGACGTGACTCCGCCGCACGGGACCGCCCGCAGCAGGGATGGATGGACCAAGGTCGTTTCGGATCGCGCCGCGATACGTCTCGAGCTCGATCCGCGCACCGGACCCCGGCCCGAGCCTCAGCGCGACATCGCCGCCGTGCGTATCCAGGACGATCTCGGCGTCCGCCGACAGGGACGCCTCGAAGCCGATGGACCCCGATGTGCTTTCGATCGTCGCACGCCCGACGGCACGAAGCGCTCGCACGTCGATGTCGCCCCGAACCGATTCGACCCGCACCACGCCGCCACCGGTGAGGAGCACGACGTCGCCCCCACCGGTCGTCACGACGACCTCCGTCGCCGATGGCGAATCGATGCGCGCGGCCCCGTGGAACCCCGCGACCGACACGCGTTCCGCGTCGCCGCGATACTCGGCCCTTCCGAAGAAGCTCTCGAGCCGCACGTCACCTTCGATTCCGACGACGCCGACCGAGCCCCGGTACGTCTGTACCGACAGCTCGGACCGCCGTGGAATCGTCACGAAAACCGTGTCGCGAGCGGACAGCTCCGGATCGGCAGGCGCGAGGTGCCGGACGTCGATCACGAGCCCGGAATCGGGCGACGCCGACACACCCAGGTCGTGGCGCGACCCGGCATCGGTCTTGCGCACCCGGATCTCATCCCGATCCCAGGCATCCACGTACACGCTGGCATTCGGCGCGCGCACGGACACCCGGTCGCCGGCGGCGGGCCACGTGCGGTCCACCGCACCGGTCTGGCCCCACCCCGTCCGTGCCAGGCACGCGACCAGTACAAGGGCGAGCAACCCCGGGCGCATCGGCACGCCCATCCCGGCGTGCCGGTTCCGATTCCCGCGGCCGTGCACTAGAGACCCGCGACCGAGATCAAGCGCTCCAGGTACCGGACCTCGCGCCGGTACCCCTCCTCCAGCTCGACGAGCAGATCGGGGCTCGGGCCGTCGATCCGGAGCGTCTCTCGCACGTCCTCGAGCGCCGAGCGCAGCGTCTCGAGGTCGCGCTCCGCCGAGGCGGCGAGATCCCATTCGAGTCCCCGCGATCGCTCGGCGAGGAGTCGATTCAATCGGGCCAGGACCGGGCCATACGTCACGTCCAGCTCGCGCGTGCTCGCTCCCTGGTCCGCCGTGGAAGCGCGTCTCGATGTCGTGAAGATCCCGACCCCCCCTGCCACGACGAGCGTGGCGGCCGCGAGCGCACGCCATCGGCCGCGGTGCCCCGAGCCCCACCGTCGGGTCGTGTCGACGCTCCGCGCACGGCGTTCGGCCGCTGGGGCGGAAGGGGGGAGGACCCGGAGAGCGCCGGAGCCCACCCGGCCCGCGATTTCGGGCCACAAGTCACGGGAAGGGCCCGCCGGATCGTCGAGCGCTCCGAGGCGGGCCATGAGCGCGCCGACTTCCGCCAACCGCACCCGGCATTCGTCGCACCCGTCGAGATGCGCCTCGACCGGGCGGTTCCGCGAGCCGTCGAGCTCGCCCTCCAGAATGGCATACAGATCTCGGCGCCTCACGTGCCGCGTGATCATGGCGCCAGAGCCTTCCTGAGTCGCTCGCGGGCGGCGAACAGGTGCGCCCGTGACGTGCCCTCGGCGATGGCCAGGATCTCCGCGACCTCGGCATGCGAATGGCCCCGCAGATCGTGGAGCACGAGCACGGCTCTCGCACGTGTCGGGAGCCCCGCGATCGCGCGCTCCAGCGCGACCCGGTCGACGACCCGTTGGTCCTCCGCCCGCGGGGTGGCGCCGTCGGGTGGTATCGCCTCGCGCGCCCGCCGGCCGAGACGCCGGCCGCTGCGCTCGGACTGGAGAACCACGTTCGTCGTCACCCGGTAGAGCCAGGTACGGAACGAGCTCTCGAATCGGAACGAGCCCAATCGTTGCCACACGCGAACCCAGGTGTCCTGCGTCAGCTCCTCGGCCCGGCGCTCGTCTCCGACCATCCGGAGACAGACGGCGTACACGTCGTCCGCGTGCGCCCGATACAGGACTTCCAGCGCCGGGATGTCCCCGTCTCCCGCCCGGCGGACGATCTCCTCGTCGGTCGTCTGGTCGGGCGTCATCGGGATCGCGTGGGCATTCACCCGTGGGTCCGGGGCCGGGGGATAGCGAGCAACCGCTTCGTATCGATGTCGTCTCTATGATGAGGCTGAGATGCCGTGAGTTGCAGAACCGCTTAGGCCTACGGCCCTGCAACGGTTGACACCACCCCCAGCGGGGCTGCATATTTAGCTGTCTAGGTGTAGCTGGCTAGGTATCGAGGAGTCCATGCCCAAACTGCGAAGCGACACCCTGCACGGCACTCTCGCGCTTCTCGTGCTGCAAACGCTCGAAGCCCGGGGCCCCCTGCACGGATACGGTATCACCGCGGCGATCCAGAGCTCTTCGGCCGAGCTGCTTCGCGTCGAAGAGGGGTCCCTCTATCCCGCGTTGCGTCGAATGGAACAGCAGGGGTGGCTCAGGGCACGGTGGGGCATGACCGAGAAGAACCGGGAGGCGCGCTTCTACGAGATCACGCGCGTGGGGCAGGCTCAACTCGCGCGGGAGCGGGCGACCTGGGATCGCGTCACCGAAGGCGTCGGGCGCGTGCTGGCCTACGCCTGACCCACCACCGTCCCGCGGGAGGATTCGCATGTCCTGGCTTCGCCGTCTCGTCAACGTGGTGCGATCCGATCGGCTCGCGCGTGACGCGGAGCGCGAGATGTCGTTCCACGTCGCCGAGCGTGTCGACGAGTTGGTCGCCGGAGGGCTGAGCGAGCCCGAGGCGCGGCGCGAGGCGCGCCGCCGGTTCGGACGCCACGCCGATCTCCGCGACCGCGTGCACCAGGTCGAAGTCCTGGTCTGGCTCGAGTCGTTGGTGGCGGACGTTCGGTACGCCCTGCGCGCGCTCCGCGCGAACCCCGGATTCACGGCGGTCGCCGTGCTGTCGCTCGCGCTCGGGATCGGGGCCAACACGGCGATCTTCAGCCTCATCAACGCCGTGATGCTGCGGTCGCTCCCCGTGAGTCACCCGGAGGAGCTGGTGCAGTTCGTGATGGGAAGCGGCGAGGAGGACTTCACGAATCCCCTCTGGGAGTCGATTCGAGATCGACAGAAAGCGCTCGAGGGGACCCTCGCGTTCGCGGAGCGGGACTTCAACCTCTCGAGTGGCGGGCTCGTGCGCCGCGCGCCCGGCGCGTGGGTCAGCGGAGCGTATTTCGGCGTGCTGGGCGTTCCGGCGAGTCGTGGCCGAGTGCTCGAGCCTCGAGACGATGTCCGCGGGTGTCCCGCCGTCGCCGTGCTCGGGCACCGGTTCTGGCAACTCGAGTACGGCGGTGCGGATGACGCGATCGGCCGTTCGATCGCGCTCGGCGGTCACCCGTTCGAGATCATCGGTGTAGCCGCGCCCGGCTTCTCGGGCATCCACGTCGGCCGGCTCGCGAACATCTTCGTCCCGCTGTGCTCGGCCGACGTGCTGCGGCCGGGGAGCGGTCTGCTGGACGCCCGAAGCACGTGGTACCTCAGCGTCTTCGGACGTCTGGGTCCCGGCGTCGGGTTGGAGGACGCCCGATCCGGTCTCGCCCGGACATCGCGCGACGTGTTCACGGCGGCGGTGCCGACGCACTGGACGGCGGACAGACAGCGCGAGTTCATCGAGAGCACCCTGGACGTCCTGCCCGCAGGCAACGGGCTGTCCTCCGTCCGGGGGGAGTACCGGTCCGCACTGTTCACCCTGCTCGTGGTCGTCGGCGTGGTGCTCCTGATCGCGTGCGCCAACGTGGCGCAGCTCTTGATGGCGCGGGCCACCGCGAGGCAGCACGAAGTCGCCGTCCGCCTCGCCCTGGGTTCCGGGCGGCTCCGGCTGGTCCGGCAGCTGCTTACCGAGAGTGTCCTCCTCGCGCTCCTGGGCGCATCGCTCGGGGCGCTGTTCGCTCGATGGTCGAGCCGTCTCGTGGTCGGGTTTCTGTCCGACGCCGGAGACACCGTTTCGCTCGACCTTTCGCTCGATCTGCGGGTTCTCGGGTTCACCATGGCGATCGCGGCCACCACGGGCATCCTGTTCGGGCTGGCCCCCGCATGGCGATCCGCGCGTGTGGACCCCCAGAGCGCGATTCGGGGCGCCGGACGCGGGCTTGTCGGCGAGTCGCGCCACACCCTCGGGAAAGGACTCGTGATCGGCCAGGTCGCCCTGTCGCTCGTGCTCGTCGTGGCCGCCGGGCTCCTCGTGGGGAGCTTCCGTCGGCTCGCGACAGTCGATCCGGGCTTCCGTTCCGAAGGCGTCCTGGTCGTATCCACCAACTGGTCCGAGACGGGGCTCTCCGAAGATCGCCAGCGTGGCCTACCCCGCGAGATGCTAGAGCGGCTGCGGATGATCCCGGCGGTTCGCGGGGCCGCTGCGTCGCTCGTCACGCCGATCAGCGGCAGCGCCTGGAACGACTACATCATCGTGGACGGGTTCGCGCCTCAGAACGCCAACGACGCGCTGGCGTGGTTCAACGCTGTGACCGACGGCTTTCTCGAGACCCTGGACACGCGTCTCCTGGCCGGACGCGGGCTCACGCCGCAAGACAAGGAGGGTGCCGCGCGAGTCATCCTCGTGAACGAGACGCTGGCGAGGCGGTTCTTCGGCGACGGTAGTCCGTTGGGACGGCACATCCGCACGAATGTTCATGACAGCGTCGGTCCGCCGATGGAGGTCGTCGGGGTAGTGGCGGACGGAAAGTACCGCCGCGTCGACGAGGAGACGCTCCCCACCGCGTACGTCCCTCTCGAGCAGACCGCGTTGTGGTTCCCGGGAATCGAGCTCAGCCTCCGTCTCGACGCGGCCGCCGCCGCCGTAATGCCGGTCGTGACGCAGGCGCTGGCCGAGCTGCACCCCGACATCTCGCTCGAGTACACTACCCTGAGCGAGCAGGTGGCGTCCTCGCTCGCTCGCCCGCGTCTGCTCGCTGCCCTCTCGGGCTTCTTCGGCTTCCTCGCGCTCCTGCTCGCGGTGATCGGTCTGTACGGCACGATGTCCTATGCGGTCGCGAGGCGGCGAAACGAGATGGGGATCCGGATCGCGCTCGGCTCGGCCAGAAGCGGGATCCTCGGCCTCGTGGCGCGGGAGGCCGGCAAGGTGGTCACGGTCGGGGTCGTCCTGGGGATCGTCCTCGCTCCCGCCGGGACGCGGCTGATCGCCGCGTTTCTGTTCGGCGTCACCGCCTGGGACCCGGTGACGCTCGCCGTTTCCGCACTGGTCCTCACGGCGGTGGCGATGGCCGCCGCGATGGTTCCCGCCTGGCGGGCGGCCACGGTCGATCCGATGGTGGCGCTGAGAGAGGAATAGCGCCGCGGGGCCTCCGTACCGGCAGTGTCGGAGCGTCGGACACAGCCCCGCCGACGTTCCCTGGTGGCGTCTCCCGCCGGCAGATTGATCTGATCGCGTC
>Ga0302046_10006361_pt1 | contig 10315 bp, 10 predicted proteins | sample RVTome_11_FD_200261 | JGI IMG/M metagenome (GOLD analysis project Ga0302046, IMG submission 200261) | Soil microbial communities from uranium-contaminated site in the Upper Colorado River Basin, Wyoming, United States - RVT147D111 (version 2) ... | reverse complement strand
TGAGCACATCGTGGACAACATGGGCGCTGCACGGGGCGAGTTCCCCGATGCGGACTTGTGCCGGCGCATCGAGCAGATCTTCGATGACCTCGGAGCCGTCCAGGGCTAGTCCCCTCGGGCACGAGCCATGGCGCCACTGACAGGCACCGGATTCGCGGCCGCCAACCAGCTCGTCGCGCGCATAGCGGAACTCGGCATTCTCCGCGAGATTACGGGCAACGCGCGGAGTCGTCGGTTTCGCTATGAGCCGTATGCCCAGCTGTTCGCAGACCAATACGACGATCGGCGATGATTGACCGCCTGGAGCAGTATCCGCGCATGAACGGCTCCGGCATGCCGGTGACCTGGGGAGGTGCCGGACCATTGGGACTCAAACGACCAAAGGTGCTGCTATGGAAGCGCGTTCAGACGGGATTCCCGAACGAGGCCGCAGCCGCGCAGAGGAAACGATGAGGATTGATTTCACTCGGAAACAGTACCGGACGCTGATCGAGCTGTTACACCTGGCCGATTGGATGCTGCACGCTCATCACGTCGAGGAGCCGCCGGAAACGGCGGACTATCGGGCTGTGATTCAAATGATCATGTCGCACTACAAGGCAATGAGCTGCGAGGACGTCCTCGAGCGGACCCCCAGAGCCCTGATTTCAACGCGTGCGCTCGAGGACCAGATGTGGCCCCTCATCAACGCCTACGACCGTGCAACATTCTGGGAGCAGATCGCATCGCGTCTTGCGGAACGAGACGCGGAAGCAAGTGCGGGACACAAGCGATACGAAGAGATGAGCAGTGAGGAACGTTTCGCGCTGATCGACGATCACCGAGAACGATGGGAAGACGAGTTTGAGCAATACGCACTCACGAGGCTCACCGTTCGAGACACTCGGAGCGACATCTCCTACCAAGTACACGTAAACTAGCGCATGCCTCACCGCTAACCCCTCGGACGCGCCGGCTCCAGCCGTGACCCTCTTTTCGACCTTCCTGCATACACGAGGCAAGACATGCGACCCCGAAATCACCTGAGACCACCGCCCGCGCTGCTGATCAGTGCGGTGTCACTGGCGCTCGCATCGGCAGCATGTGACACGTCCTACTCCGAACGGCACGGCTGGGCAGGCGCTGTCGACACCCTCCCATCAGGTCGGATCGTCGTACACAACCCACCCGAAGCACAAACCACATGGACGCTACAGGAGCGCTTTCGCCTGGGCTCGCTCGATGGCACCGGCCCCGATGTCTTCGGCCGCATCAGCGGGCTCGCCCTGGGGCCCGAAGGCCAGGTGTACGTCCTCGATGGTCAAGCCAGCGAGGTTCGCATCTTCGGAAGTGACGGCGCCTTTCAGCGCACCTTCGGACGGAGCGGTGAGGGACCCGGCGAGTTGCGAGCACCAGGCGGGCTCACCGTCGACGCCGAAGGAACGCTGTGGGTTCTGAACTGGGGCAACGGACGGTACAGCGGATTCGATCCCGAAACCGGTGATGTGCGGCGCGAAGTCCTGCGCATGGCGTCCTACGCCGTACTCCCATGGCCGGGAGCCTTCGAGAACGGTACGCACCTGATGGACGTCGGCCTGGGCCGCACGGGTGAGCCCGCTCTTCTCCGCCTCGATACCGCATTCGTGCCGCGTGACACGCTGGCACTCCCCGGACCGAGTGACGAAGACCAGATCGCGTTCCGCAGAGAGGGAAGGATGGTCGCGTCGATCATGGTCCCCTTCGCTCCACAGCCCGCATGGGCACCTCGGCCGCGTGGCGGGATCGTCGTTGGGGAAGGAGACGACTATCGACTTCATCGTATCGACTTCTCCGGCGACACATCGCTGACCATCGAACTCGATCGAGAGCCGGTTCGCGTGACAGGTGCCGAACGCGATTCCGCAATCGCGGCGTTCGAGCAGCGCGCCGCTTCGCTTGGTGGAGCAACACCTGATCGTCGGCCGAACATTCGCGACGTCAAGCCATCCCACGGTACCCTGTTGGTGGACGATCGAGACCACACGTGGGTCCGCAGCCTATCACCAATGGGAGGCCCCGACACCTGGGATGTCTTCGATGCCTTCGGCCGCTTTCTCGCACGGGCCATTATGCCCGATCCGCCGACGTTCCTTCGTCCGGTTGCTCGCGGCAACCGGATGGCGGTCGCCACACAGGTGAATGGTTTCCCGCAGGTCGTGATCTATGATCTCGAGCGGTCGTCGCCGTAGCGCAGGTTTCGAGCGAACTGGCCAACCGTCTCGGGTGGCACCCTCAGTGCTTCACGTCTCCGCAGCACGCTTGGTTTCTGCACACGCGCAGCATCGACTTCCCAGGATCTGGACGGCAAGCCCGGAGGTTCGTTCCCTTACTAAGCCGTCCGCCACCCACGGGACCCTCAGGCTTCGAAGAGGCCACGAGCGGAACTCATGACCCAGCGCCCGTCGAGAACCATCGTCGAACGTATCGCCGCCAAGCCCGAGTCGGCGACGTTTCCCCTTGCAACACCGGAGCGCGCGATCCTTTCGCCGTTGTCACAGGCGGATGAGCCCGCGCTGGCCTCCTTCCTCGACCATCTATCCGATCGCTCCCGCCGGTTCTATTCCGTTGCAGACAGCAGCACCGAGGCTCGGGAGCGCTGTCTTGGCATTGCCGCGTATGACAAGCTCCGCCTCGTCCTTCGCGCAGAAGGTGTCATCCTGGCACTTTCGGAGTTTAGTTTTGATCTCCTTCCCAGCGACATCGACCGATTCGCGCGACATCAGATGGTCTTGCATCCCGGCCGAGATTGTCGGTGGGGGCTGTGCGTCACCGATGCATGGCAACGCCGGGGAATCGGAACCGCCATCGCCGCCGCGAGCTTCGATCTCGCGCGTAGTCTAGGCAACCAGCGAGCCATCCTTTGGGGCGGCGTCCACACCGGCAACCACTCGGCCATTAGCTACTATCGCGAGATCGGATTTGCTGAGGTTGGACGATTCGTGAACGACCGTGGGATCGAGAGCATCGACATGTTCCGAGCGTTATGACTTCCTCGACTCGACACTTGGCACGACCTATTCAATGAACACGCGACCCGTTGCATTCCTCATCATCCTCATCGCCGCCTGCACAGGTGGCCCATCGGCGGGCCGTGGCGGTGAGCCGGCCACGCCACAAGACTCGACGGCGTACGCCATCCGAGACGCGTTTCCGGATTCGGTTGAGCAAGCGATGGTCGGGGCGTTCCTCCAATCGTACGGCTCACGCGTCATTCCCCTCCAACAGGCCGGCAACTACCTGGGGGAAGTCGAGCTGTTGCGCGAACTCGCCGCTGGATATTCAGGATCATCCGGAGTGCGAAACGTGTCCGGCCAGCAGATCGCCACCTATCTCTCGTTTTTGGGGCGCTACCGCGAGGCGATCGCCCTCTTCGATTCCGTCGAGGGATCGCCCCCCGATACGACCCGAATGCGCTCACCGGGCTCCTTCGACCTCGAAGGCGCCGTCGCGGCCATCTCGGGCGCGGCGGATACGGCGCAGGCCATCTTCATCAACGAAGCCCACCACGTGCCACAACACCGAGCGCTGACGCTAGCTCTGCTCGAGCCACTCTACGCGCGAGGCTTCCGGTACTTCGCCGCAGAGACGTTTGCGGCGGCCGACTCCGCACTCAATACGCGAGGGTATCCGCTGCGCCGGTCCGGATTCTACACCAATGAACCGATGTTTGGCGAGGTCGTGCGGACCGCCGCACGGCTGGGATACACGCTCGTCCCGTACGAGTCGTCCGGCGACCGAAATCAAAACGATCGCGAGCGCGGGCAAGCGCAAAATCTTCATCAACGGATCTTCGAGATCGCTCCCGATGCGCGGGTACTCGTCCACGCCGGGTACGGCCACATCAATGAAGGCGGTACCATCAGCAACGCATCGCCTATGGCCGTGCACTTCCGCGAACTCACCGGCCTCGATCCGGTGACAGTCGATCAGACGACAATGATGGAACACGTCGACACGACTCTGGAGCAGCCCTCTTACCGTCGTATCGTACGGGATCGTGCACTACGCGTGGCATCAGTCCTCCGGGACAGCAGAACCCGAGCGGTCTGGAGCGCAAGGCCGGGGATCCATGACATCAGTGTCGTACATCCTGTCAGTGGGCTTCGGCAGGGCCGCCCGATATGGCTCTGGGAGGCAGGGCGTCGCAAGGCGGTTCGTCTACCCGTCGATGTATGCCACAATACGGGCAGTTGCGTGGCAAGCGCCTGGCTCGCTTCGGAATCCGAGGATGCCATTCCCGTCGATCGAATCCTGGTAGAGGATGGCATGGCTCCACCCCCTCTTCTGCTGTCGCCAGGCAGCTACCGCCTTGTCGTCAAGGATGCAGACGGCACCATCCTGAGTCAGCGCGATATCGCCGTCACCTGATCGACCGGCCGGCACCGAGCCTCGAGCGCGCTGAAGAACATCGGACGATGCGGCTCGCTCTGCGGCCTCGACAGTCTGCCGCTCATACGTTGGTGGTGGCATTGAACGAGAGATTGATCAGTACAGGGTCTAGGCGTCCGACGGAGAGACCTGGATGCGATACGTTCGCATACTTGCGGGTCTGACGGCGCTGACGGCCGGGGCGTTTGGAACAACCTCGCTTATCGGCCAAGAGTTGAGGCCAGGTGACCGGGTTCGATTCCACACCGCTCCGTCTCCATTCGTCCCGTTTACGTACGGCGAGGTTGTACACGTGACCGACACGGCACTCGCCATCGCTATCCTCACGGACACGGGACTCTCCCCCACGCCCCGTTACCTGGCATGGCAGCACTTCACCCGGCTATTTGTGTCGGTAGGACACACGCGCAATAGTGGAACCGGTGCGCTGATAGGCCTGGCTATCGGCGGCGTCGTGGGCGCCGTCCTTGGCGTGTCGCATGGAGCGGTCTTACGGGTCGACTGCGAATCCAACTGCGACCCCGGAGTGGCCGACGCCGCTGTCGGCGGCATCGTGCTGGGCGGCGCCGGCGCGCTGCTCGGCGCCGTGGTCGGCGCGTTCGTGCGCACGGATCGATGGGTGCGAGTCATACCGCACGGGCGTTGACGCGTTATGGGATCTGCAATGGGAGTCGCCAGGAGACCGTTCCATTCCTCATCTTCACGCCGCTGAGATTCTGGATGGGACCACCGTGCGGGAAGCCATGCGGAGTCAGACCAAGATCACGCTTTCTTCACACCGACTCTGCGTTATTCAACGGCATTGGGAGTGGGGAGTGGGCCTGGCCGGTTCACAAGGCCCCCGGCGCTGCGAGACATAGAGCACATTTCGCTACGTGAGCATTTGCCATGCCGACCACAGAGGCATATCCCGGCGCGTCGTCGGCGCTTCGCGGCATTCGACTGCTGCACACCATTGTGTGGATCTTCTTTGCCGGCATCATCGTCATCCTCCCCGGCTTCGCCTGGCAAAGGCGCTTCGACGTGGTCCTTGTGCTGGCCGCCGTTGTCCTCATCGAGGTCGTCGTTCTCGCCATCAACGGCATGCGGTGCCCATTGACGGGCGTGGCCGCCCGTTACACGGCGGATCGCCGTGACAACTTTGACATTTACCTTCCCTTACTCCTGGCCCGCTACAACAAACAGATCTTCGGATCGCTGTTCGTCGCCGGCCTTCTCCTGGCGCTCATTCGCTGGCTCCTGTGAGTACTGTTTGCTTCGTACGTTGACCCGCTACCGTGGGGACGGCGCCGCACGGAAGTCGAGGACAGAACGCTGAAGCGCGTCCGCATGGCGCTACCCTTGCGATCCCGCTCACACCATGGTCACCTTTCTCGTCGGTCATTGGCCATGAGGCTGAAAGCAATCTCGCCCACCGCGCCTTCCGACAAACCTGCTGCGGTTCACGCGACTCTGGAACAGAGTGCTGGCACAATGGTGTTGCTGATAGCTACCGGAAAGCGGCTGATGAGGCCGTCGACACTCTTGTTGCTTGGCCTGGCGACAGGCATGAGCGCCGAGCGGGCGTGGTGTCAAGAACGGCCACAGGCGGTGATCAGCACGGGCAAACTGGACTCGGCTCTCGTGCCGTTCGACAATGCGGCCCGCAATCTCCTCGAAATGACGGGCGCTCCCGGTGCCTCGCTCGCGGTAGCCCACAATGGGCGCCTGGTCCTCGCACGCGGATACGGATACGCGGATGTGAGGACCGAAGAACCAGTTGCACCGACGTCGCGCTTCCGCATTGCGAGCGTATCGAAGCCCATCACCGCCACGGCAGTCATGACGCTCGTCGAAGCTGGCCGTCTCTCACTTGATGAGCGGGTCGTCACGCTCCTCGACATGACGCCGTCCGAACTCCCCGATCCGCGAGTCAACGAGATCACCGTTCGGGATCTCCTCTATCACGCGGGAGGGTGGGATCGAGCGCAGAGCGGTTTCGACCCGCCGTTTGCCGCAGACCGGATCGCTATCGCAATGAACGAACGCCCTCCGGCGAGCGCGGACATGATGGTTCGCTTCATGTTAGCACAACAGCTGGATTTCGCACCGGGATCCCGGCAAGTCTACTCGAACATCGGATACGCCGCCCTGGGTCGCGTGATCGAAGCCGTCGGCGGCCACCCATACGATGTATACGTTCGGCGCGCAGTCCTCATGCCCGCGGGCGCGCAGTCTATCGAGCTGGGACGAAGCCTCCCCGAGCAGCGTGCGCCGAATGAAGTGCGATACCACGACGACCGGCGATTCCTGTCGATGTTTCCGGGCCGCGGAATGGTTCCCGTTGCTTACGGTGCCTTCGCGATCGAGGCGATGGATGCGCACGGCGGCTGGATCGCATCCGCGCCGGATCTTCTCCGATTCATCACGCTTATCGATACGGATCCAACCGTGCCCGATCTACTCGAGCGTGAAACCATCGAGGCGATGATCGCGCCTCACCAGGCCGCATCCTCCGACGACCCTTACTACGGCATGGGCTGGGAGATTATAGGCGGGGAGGATGGCACCGTCTGGTTCCATAGGGGGGATCTTCCGGGCACGACCGCGATGCTCGCCCGCGCGGGACGGACGGCGTTCGCCTTCCTCATGAACGGGAACGCGGGCAGCCGAGAGAACGCCGAGGCCATTCTTCCGATGCTTCTCGAGGCCGCCCGTGAGGTGGAAGACTGGCCGAACCACGATCTGTTCACGACAACACGGTAGCGGGCGCCCAACGAACCTAGGCGGTTCACCAATTGCCGACCGGTTTCTGTACGACTCGAGACGCCTCTCGGACGCACGAACACATTCTCATGTCCCAATCCACGGTGCAACCAACGGCGGCGCGACTCTCACGCCCTCTCTTCTTCCTGGGCATTTCCACTCTGATCCTCGCGCTGGTGGTTCTGGGATTCATCCCCACGTTTTATCTGCGCCCAGTCTTCTGGTCGCCCACCCTTGCGCACGGGCCGACGCTCCCCACGCACCTCCTGGTACACGGGATCATCCTCACCAGCTGGTTTCTGTTGCTGGTGATTCAATCGTCCTTGGTCGCCACCCACCACATCCAACTCCACCGCCGCCTGGGAATCGTCGGTGTCGCGTTGGCTCCGGTCGTCGTAGGGCTGAGCGTCGCGGCTACAATATCTCGTGACGCGCCCGTCTTCGACCAACTCTCGCGGGCGCGCCCGCTGCCGAATCTCGCGGGACTCATCGCCTTTGCGATCTGTGTCGTTCTGGCTCTTCGGCTCCGCCGGCAACCGGCCGCACACAAGCGGCTCATGATCGTCGGGTCACTCAGCATCCTCACCCCGGCCACAGATCGCCTCGCCCGATGGATCACATCCGCAACCAGTCTGGACATTGGCGCCGGCACAGCCGCTGTGGGTGGGGCGGGTATCGTCCTTCTGCTGCTGCTCGCTCTGTTTGCCTACGACGTGCGGACCACGAAGCGCGTGCATCGCGGGACATTGTTGGGTGTCTCAGCCATCCTGATTGGGATCGTCAGCTCCATCGCCTTGATCCAAACGGGAACATGGGCGGCGATCATGCGCGCCGTCATGTAAGACCTTTGATCGCCTATTTGATCTGTCACAACCGCAAGGCGCCACTACTCACCGGCGACGCCGCACGATGCAGCCGATGGGATATCGTCGACATGCTGCCACAGGTGATCTCTAGCTGGGCCAAGGGCGCGCACAAGCACATTCGATCACGGCGAGTTCCTCACGCCCCGCAGCGCACGCGCACCGTCCCCACCTGGGACGCATCCCGGGTCTCGTGAGTGAATCTACCTTCCGCGGTGAGTCCACCATCTGCCACCACCATCAGCGGTCCGTCGAGCGCTTCACCACCGTTCTCTGTAACCCAGTTCCCGGCAGGCTGCTCGGTGCCGTACGTGTTCCACTGGTCCCCGTCCATGATGCTGCCGAAGTACAGCGTGACCCGCTCACGTCGCCGGTCGCCAACCATGCGCTGCTCGACCTCCAGCGTCATCCGGCGATCGTCCGGCGCCGTCCCGGTCGCTCGTACCAACACGTCGTCGTCCACGCTGTCGTTCAAGTCGCAGGTAACGCGATCGAACGCGTAGGACTCCTCGCCCAGTTCCACGACCGCGGTCGCTTGAGACGTCCCTGTTGCGCGAGCCTCGGAAGTGCCCGAGCCAGAGGCGCTTTCACCGCACGAAAGCATTCCGGGAACGAGGATCGTCAGAACGACGTAGCAAGGGCGAAGGCCGAGCCCGTACGGAGTGTTGTGAGGGGATGTCATGATCGCTCGCCCAAGTGTCCAACTGAGGATGCAGCCGCAGCTGTTGCCAATGTACCTGTCAACGTGACGTAAATTACGAATTGGCACCCGTGAGAGGTTCACGGACCCGCTTTGCGAGTGCAAGCATCGTCTCTCGACTTGGCGTTTGAACATTCTCGGCGTCCACGTCGATGATAAGCTGCCATATGGGAAAGACGACGTGAGGCGGGAGGCTGACGTCGACAAAAACGGCTTCCGCGCCAAGAGCGGGGACGGGGCTGATCGTCCCATCGAAGCTTCGAACGTACATCGAGATCGATGGCATGATCGCCGGTGCCAGCTTGACCCGGGCAAAGGCGCCGCCATCTCCATGGATGGAACACTCGCCGCTGAACGGGGACAGTGAACGTTCGTCATCCTGCTCGAATCTCACAATCGACGCCAGTTCCTCGCGGTGTTGTTCGAGCGCGGGACAACAGGACGAACGACTCCCTACTCAACCCTCCGGACGCTGTCCTGATCGAACCCGCCGGCTCCGATTCATTCGCCGGCGCCGCCCGGCATTGGGTATCGGACCCGCTTTCGCCGCCACTGCACGACCCCAGGGCAATCGCCACTATCATGATCAACGGCCTTTTCGACGTCATGCCTGCCTCTCACTGTGGTGTTGTCACAGCGAACGCAAGGAGCACGTGCTACCGTCACCCTCAACGCTCGCGCCGCCGACATCCTGACGCCGGTAGCGAATCCTGAGGCACTGCCTGCAGGCGTAATCCCGTGCATCCCGTTTTTCAACAGAACCGGTTCATGAAGCCTTGTCAGCCGTTCGACACGACGCCGCCGCGCAGAAGTCTGGCGGGTCATCGCTCACCCGACCCTGGCGGGGTGCCGCAGCCGGGGATACCTTGTGCCTCTTCCTAGCTGTGGAGCAGCAATGGGGACTCGGCATTCGGCGTTCAACACCACCCGGCGTACCAAGGGGATCTTTCTGCGAGCGCTCCCGGTATTGTTCGCGCTCCTCGCGGCATTGTACAACTCCCCGACCGCTGCCCAGTCAACACCGACTGCGCCTGTTGAGGCTACGGGAATCCAGTTAACCAACGGCCTGGCTGAGGTCATTCTAAAGGGCAACTTCGAACCGTATCAGGCCGCACGCCGCAGATTACACGATGCCAACTACCAACCCGGAGAGATCAACCAGCGGGCAGACATTCTCGCGCAGTATTTCAACGTATTGACAGCGTACGTGACTGCATCCAATGCAGCCTGCGGCCACCGAACGGTGGGAGACCCCGTCGCCTTCAACTATCGGATAACGACGGAAACACGCAACGGATGGGGGACGGTCGTTGAAAGCAAGGAGCAAGAAACCGACACGATCATCGCATCACGAGACCTCGTTGATCTCTATGATACGGCGGAGCGCTGGCGGCCAATCACTATGCTGGTATCCCCTCAGACTGCGCAAGCTGCGCTGACGTATCATCTGACCGCAGTCAGTGACATGCGGTCGTTGTTCGAAACGTGGCAATGCCAGTCACCCGGAATTGTTCAGTTCCAAGACAATCTCATCCGTTTCTTTGCCGGATCTTCATCCGTTCAGGAGGAGTACGAGACTGCGATGCGGCCCCTACGGTTC
>Ga0302046_10006360_pt1 | contig 10315 bp, 9 predicted proteins | sample RVTome_11_FD_200261 | JGI IMG/M metagenome (GOLD analysis project Ga0302046, IMG submission 200261) | Soil microbial communities from uranium-contaminated site in the Upper Colorado River Basin, Wyoming, United States - RVT147D111 (version 2) ... | reverse complement strand
AGATTCCGGTTGTGGCCGGATTCATCGCCGCTACGCAAGCAGGTGTGCCAACCACACTCGGCCGGGGAGGCAGTGATTATTCGGCCACAATTCTGGGCCGGGCGATCAAGGCAGACGAGATTTGGATCTGGACCGATGTCAACGGGGTGATGACGGCTGATCCGCGCGTGGTTCCAAACGCCCGCACAATTCCGCAACTATCTTATGCCGAGGTGGGCGAGTTGGCTTATTTTGGGGCCAAAGTGCTCCATCCCCAGGCCATTCGACCCGCCCGCCGGGCCGAGATCCCGGTGCGCATCCTCAACACCTTTGAGCCTGACCATCCGGGGACTCTAATCAACAATCGGATCGATACCAACGGGCATGTGGTCAAGGCCATTACCGTGATCAAGAACCTCAGCCTGATCACAGTGGCCGGGACCGGTATGATCGGTATTCCGGGCGTGGCGGCGCGGATTTTTTCGGCGGTAGCCCGTATTGGCAGTAGCGTATTGATGATCAGCCAATCCTCATCAGAGCAGTCGATCTGTTTTGTGGTCAACACCACTGAATCACCGGCAGTGCAGGCTGTTTTGAGCGAAGAAATGGCCCGTGAGTTGGAGCGGCGCGATCTGGATGAGATTTCTACTCAGGATGATATAGTCATTCTGGCCGTAGTGGGGGCCGGCATGCAGGGCACGCCCGGCGTTAGCGCCCGGGTTTTCGGCGCGTTAGGCCATTTTGGCATCAATGTCATTGCCATAGCCCAGGGAAGCAGCGAGTTTAACATTTCTCTGGTGGTGATTGAGGGGGAAGCCGACGAGGCTGTGCGCGCGATCCACGAGGAGTTTCGACTACACGCCTAAAACTGTGAAAATGGCCCGCTTGATGCTATAATTTCTCGCAATGAAATCAGGTAAACTTTCGCGCCGGGCTTTCCTCAAAACATTAACCGCTTCGCTGCTGTTGGCCGGGTGCGGCAATAGAGTGATGGAGCAAATTGCCTTTCCCACGGCTGCTCCCATTGGGCTGCTTGACCGATCGACCCCCACCCCTACTGCCTCGCCAACGCCGCCTCCCTCCGCCGATGGGGTGGTGCAGCGTTACCTGGACGCCTGGTCTCGGGGCGATTATGAGTCAATGTATGACTTGCTCAGCCCGGAGTCGCAAAGCCGTATCCCCTATCATACCTTTTTCAGTACCTACCAACATGTCCGCACAGAAACGACTGCCACGCGTGTGCAGCCTCAACTTCAGTCATTGTTGGTTGAGGTCGATAGAGCCACGGCAACGTTTCAAAATCGCTGGAGTACGGTTTTATTCGGCACCCTTGAAACTGAACACGCTATGCGTTTGCGTTTTGAGGGGGGGCGATGGTTAGTGGTTTGGGAACCCACCTTAATTCTACCGCAACTTGGCCATGGGGTGACCCTATCTATTATAGAGGAAATACCTGGCCGGGGCATAATTTACGATAACCAGGATCAGGCGCTGGCTTTGCAGAAACAGTTGGTCACAATTGGGGTTGTGCCGGGGCTGGTTGAGGATGAATCGGTTACCATCAGCCAGCTTAGCCACATTACCGGCCTGAATCCGGACGAGTTGCGAGACAAGATGGCTTCGGCCCGCGCGGATTGGTTTGTGCCACTGGTTGATATGGATTTTGAAGCCAGCGTCCAATTTCATGATACCCTGCAATCGCTGGTGGGGGTTCAGCGGCGCAGCAAGATGGTACGTACCTATACCACAGGCGCTTCGGCAGCCCATATCATTGGCGCTATGGGCGGTATTCCGGCTGACCGGCTTGAGTCTTTCAAGTTGCAGGGCTATCGAGGGGATGAGCTGGTCGGCCTATCGGGCGTAGAAGGCTGGGGGGAGCCGTTCCTGGCCGGACGGCGGGGCGGCAGGTTGGTGACAAATTCGGCCGGCTCGGGCGGCGGCAACGTCTTGTCTGAGGTCGCGGCAGCGGCGGCTCGGCCGGGAGGCAACATCTATCTTAGCCTGGATATAGCTTTGCAGGAACGGGCCGAGTCTATTTTAGGGGCCAGGCGTGGAGCGATTGTAGTCATGGAGCCAACCGGCTTTATCAAGGCTATGGTTTCGTATCCTCGCTTTCTGCCGGATGATTTCGCCACCGGCATCAATCCGGCTACCTGGAACGCTTTGCTGAACGACCCAAACCGCCCCCTGATCAACCGGCCTACCCAGGGTTTATATCCCCCGGCCTCGGTCTTCAAAATTGTCAGCGCCGCAGCCGCTATGGAATATCTGGGCTACGGGGCCGAGACCCCCTTTTTCTGTTCCGGTACGTGGGATGGCCTGGGGGACGAATTTGTAAAGAAATGCTGGCTTGAGCGGGGACACGGCCCGATTAATTTGCAAGAGGGCCTGACCCAAAGCTGTGATGTCGTTTTTTATGAGGTAGGCCTGGCCTTGCACCGGGAAGACCCCAATTGGCTTTCCGGCATGGCCCGCGCCTTCGGTCTGGGGCAGGAAACCGGCCTGATGGGGGGAGGAGAACTGGCAGGCGTTGTGCCGGATGCGGAATGGAAGCAGCGCGTGCGTAAGGAGCCATTTTTTGATGGCGACGCGGTCAATATGGCCATTGGCCAGGGGGATATTCTGGTTACGCCGCTACAAATTGCTCGTTTGATGGCTGCTCTGGGCAACGGCGGTATTCTCTATCGCCCCCAACTTGTACGTCGCCTCAGTTCACGCGATGCCGGCGACCAGTTTTTTGAGCCGGAGACAATAGGCGCCCTCCCCATCTCTGCCACAACACTTGATGTCATTCAGAACGGCCTGTTCAGTGTGGCGCACAGCCGATATGGGACGGCGAGCCAAGCCTTCGCCGGTTGGGGGAATACGGTAGTTGGCAAAACCGGCACCGCAGAAACAGTGGTCGATGAGCCGCACGCCTGGTTTGCCGGTTATTCCCCGGCCATTGAGCCGCAGGTTGTCATTGTTGTACTATTGGAAAACGCCGGTGAAGGCTCTGAGGAAGCGGCCCCGTTGTATCGGGCTATGGCCGACACCTTTTTTGGCCTGAACGCATCCTGAGTCACCCTCATGCAACAAAAACTAAGTACCAGAGATCGCGCCATCCTGATCACGCTGGCCCTTGTTTTGGGTGGTTTTGCCTTTCGCTCTGAGGCGCTTCTGTTTTTGGGGCCGTTGGTTGGCAGCGTGTTTTTGGTGGCCTGGGTGTGGCATGGCCTGGCTCTGAAGCAACTTGAGTACGAGCGGGTTTTTTCGGAGCGGCGAGCCTTTGTTGGTGAAACCGTAGAACTGACCCTGGTGGTGACCAATCGCAAGGTTTTACCCCTAACCCGCTTGCGGCTGTTGGATAATGTATCGGAGCAGTTGGTCTTTAAAGACCTGGAGCTGGGGGTATCACACTTGCCGGGCATGGCCCAAATTCGACAATATTACGCGCTGTCATGGTTTGATCAGATTCGTCGCAGCTATCATCTTGAATGTGTGCGGCGCGGCGTCTATGACTTGCGCAGCGCCAGAGTTCAATCAGGCGACCCCTTTGGCTTGTTCACGGTAGAGGGTGAAATTGGGCAAGCCGACCGGCTGATCATCTATCCGGTGGTCAAGCCGGTGTTAGGGCTGCAACTGCCCCAAAAAGAACCATTTGGCCCCAAGGTCGCCGACCAGCGGTTGCTGCAAGACCCGATCTACATGCGCGGCATCCGGCCTTTCCAGCCGGGAGATAGCCTGCGCCACGTCCATTGGAAAGCCACTGCCCGCACCCAGGAGTTGCAGACCCGCATCTTCGAGCCGACCAGTTCGCCCAACCTGGTTTTGTTTGTTAATATTTCAACCCTGGCCCGGCAGTGGGAGGGGATAGACCCGGTTTTGCTAGAGCGGGTGGTCAGCGTGGCGGCCAGTATTTGCGCTTACGCCGTACAGGAGCGATTGCTGGTTGGCCTATCGGCCAACGGCACTCTGCCCCGCTCAGACCAGCCGTTGCGGGTGATGCCCAGCCGTAGCCCCCAGCAACTTACCCGCCTACTGGAGGCTCTGGCTGCCGTACGCGGCGTAGTCTCCAGCCAGTTTGAAGAGTCCTTGTTACCTGAAAGCAGCCGCTTGCCCTGGGGGGCAACACTGATGATTGTGACGGCCGTGGTTACGCCGGAGTTGGAGTCGGTGCTGTTGCGCCTGAAACGTGTAGGGCGGAAACTGGTCTTGCTATCGCTGGCCGATGCGCCGCCGACTTGGATGCGGGGGGTGGTGACCTATCACTTGCCGGGCCGGACAGAAGATGAGGTCTTTCGGTTTGTGCCCATCGCGGTCTCAGAAGCAACCGCCCAGGAGGTCGGATGAGCCTCCTGCTGGTTCCCTTCAGTCCGCAACGTGGCTTAATTTATCTGCTCGTTGCCCTGGCAGAGACAGCCTGGTTGGCGGCGGTAACCATTTCACTGGCCAGTAGCATTCCTATCTGGTTTTTTACCCTGTTCATCCTGGTCGCTGTGGCTATCTTGCTGGGCTGGGTGGCGGAAGCTTACGGCATTCCACTTGGCCTGGCTCGCTTTGTTGGCCTGGGGTTGGTTTTGCTGGGCTTTTTGCTCTTGAGCAAATTGAGCCTCTATCCGCTAATTCCTTTTTGGTCTTTTGACTGGCTTGGACACTTCCTGCGCTCGCTCATTGTGAACCCGGCGCCAATCGCGACAGCGGCGATCTTTTCGATTTTGCTGGTTGGCTACATCTGGTGGCGTTGCCTGCCGGTAGGCCAAACCCTGCCGGACTTAACGGTGACAACCTTTACGGCACAGATAGGCTTCTTGGGGCTGGTAGTAGCCCTGATTTTGAACGCTTTTGGCCTGCCCATTAGCCCGCCACTGGGCTTTGTTATATTATTCGCTGTGGCCAGCTTGATGGCCCTGAGCCTCTCGTACACCCAGACCATTGCCCTGCATCACGGGCCTGGGTTTGCAGGCAGGCTGGGCCTGCGGGTGAGCAATGCCATCGGCGCGATTGGGCTGGTTGGGCTGGCGGCGCTTCTTTTGTCGCTGGTTTTCTCATTTTCAACCGTTCAGGCTGTTTTTACAATTGTTTTGCAAATCATAGACCTTTTGCTGACGCCGGTGCTGGCAGTGCTGGTCTGGTTTATTACCCTGATTGGCCCCTGGCTGGACGCCCTGTTTAATTTGCTGTTAAGCATGGTTCCGGAAGGGGCTGGGTTAGAGTTGGTCCAAGCGGACGTCACCCCGACCCCGGAACCCCTTCCGCGAGAAGCCGGAGCAGGACCTGTCTGGTGGGGGCCTTATTTGTTATGGGGCTGGCGCGCCCTGGTTATTGTCCTGATTGGATGGGCCTTTTACCGCTTGTTGGGGCGATGGTACAGGCAACAGGCCGCAGTCGAACAGATTAGCGGCAACCAGACAGAAGTGACCGTAGCGCCTGCCGGTTCAGGCTTCGGTGATTTGTGGTCTGCCGGTAAGGAGCGGGTGACAGATTTGTTTAATTTGGTGCGGCGATTTGGCCTGGGGCAAGATTTGCGGGCCGCCGTAACCATCAGGCGTATTTATGCCGCTCTGATGGCTCTGGCTGAACAACAGGGCTTTGAGCGCGCGCCTGCCCAGACCCCGCTCGAGTTTCTGGAACCGCTTGAAGCTGCCTGGCCGGGAATTTCCCGGCAACTGGGCCTTATCACGCAAGCATACGTCAATGTTCATTATGGCCAGATTCCGGAAAGGGAAGCCGGTTTACAGGCGGTTCAGGCAGCCTGGCAAGAGATTATTCAGTTTTCACAGGAGCCATCATGACCCTGCGGGACGACACCGAGCATGAAAAAAGCGCCGCCTTGCCGTATACGAGCCACTACGCACTACGCACTACGACCTCAACCGGCAGTCATCCTGATAGGCGAAGTAGTCCACTCTAACCAGCTATTTACAAGGGAGAAATGTATGTTAACCGAAAATACTGTAGCGCCAGATTTTGAAGTGACAGATGATCAAGGCCGTCTGGTTCGATTGTCTGATTATCGGGGCAAGTGGGTGGTTCTCTACTTCTTCCCCAAAGCCATGACCTCTGGCTGAACGGTTCAGGCGCAAGGAATCCGTGATGATTCCGCCAAGTTTGAATCGGCTAACGCCATTGTTTTGGGAGCCAGTCCCGATTCGGTGCAAGATCAGGCCAAATTCAAGGCCAAAGAGAACCTGCCCTTCACGCTGCTGGCCGATGAGAGTCACCAGTTGGCCGAACAATATGGCGTTTGGCAGGAGAAAACGCTCTTTGGCAAAACGGCCATGGGCATTGTGCGCACCACGTTTCTGATCGATCCGCAAGGGTCCATCGCCAAGATATTTCCTAATGTCAATCCCAAAGAACATAGCCAGCAAGTATTAGAGACCCTGGCCAACCTGCAACCGTGATATGGATTACTCGGCCCGGCTGCGAAAGATCAGTTTGAGCGGGGTGCCTAAAAATTGATAAGCCTCACGGAGTTGATTTTCCAGATAACGCTTGTAGGTAAAGTGAACCAGTTTGGCGTTGTTAACAAAAAAGACAAACGTAGGCGGGCCGACCGAAACCTGAGAGGCGTAATAAAATCGCAGGGCGTGCCGCTTACTTCCCTTGGGCGGATTCTTGGCGACGGCCTCTCTTAAGAGCCGGTTTAACTCACCGGTTGGGACTCGCATCATGCGATGCTCTTGAACCTGTAAAGCCATCGCCAGAACATTTTGCACCCGCTGGCCGGTGAGGGCTGAAATAAAGACGAAAGGAACATAGTCCAGAAAGCGCAATTCAATGCGCAGCGAATCGATATATTGGGCCATAGTGTTGGTGTCTTTGTCTACCAAATCCCACTTGTTGACAAGGACAATGATGCTTTTGTAGTCTTCCAAAATATAGCCGGCAATGTGCGCATCCTGATCGGCTGCCAGGTCTGTGGCATCGAGCATGAGTAGACACAAGTCTGCCCGTTTGATACTTTTCAGGGCGCGTAAAACGCTATATTTCTCAACACCGGGGATGATGCGGCCCTTTCTGCGGATGCCGGCGGTGTCGATTATCACAATTTCTTCACCGTTATAAGTAATCGTGGTATCAATAGCGTCGCGGGTAGTGCCCGGCACACTTGAGGCGATGACGCGCTCATAGCCCAGCATTTTATTAAGTAATGAAGACTTGCCAACGTTGGGCCGGCCAACGATGGCAATTTTCAGCCGCTCATCTTCTTCATCGCTAAATTCTGCTTCCGGTAAATAATCGGTGACCGCGTCCAGCAAATCGCCAGAGCCGTAGCCGTGCAGGGCCGAAACCGGGAATGGGTCCCCCAGTCCAAGGGCATAAAAGTCAAACAGGTTGTCTCTGGCTTCTTTATTGTCGGTTTTGTTTACAACCAGAATGACCGGCTTTTCTGACCGGTGCAGCACATTGGCTACCAGTTCATCGCCCATTGTTACCCCGGTCAGGCCATCAACAATAAAAATGATCAGGTCCGCCTCGGCGATGGCCAGATGGGCCTGGTCTTTTACTTCGTTCAGAAACAAGCCGCTTTCACTGCCGGCGGCATAGCCCAGGTCGCCCGGCTTAATTTCCCGGCTTCGTTCATGCATCTCAAAGCCCCCCGTGTCAACCAGCAAGAACTCGCGTCCGTTCCATTCCGCATCACCGTACAGCCGGTCACGGGTTGTGCCCGGCAGGTCTTCAACAATGGCCATACGCCGGCCTATAATACGGTTGAAAAGAGTCGATTTGCCAACATTAGGCCGCCCAACAAGGGCAATAACTGGTTTGTTCATTATCTTAATCCCGGGTTAGCTTACTGGGTAAGGGTCAAGGTTGTTGTGATCAATAACGTTTCGCTCAGAGACTGAGTATTTGTGAGCGTGTCGGTGGCGCTGGTTGTGGCTGTTGGAGTAGTGGCTGCTTGAGCCGGCGCAATGGTCACCTGCACTATATCAGGGATGATGCTGCCCACTTCTAATTCTTGCGGCTTAATGATGGCCGGCTTCAGTTTGTGAATGCCCGGTTCAAGCCCAAACAGATCTACAATCACTGTAACATCTTCGTTGGTAAGGTTTTGTAACATGGGAACCGGACCTCTCAAAAGGATTTCTACGCTCTCCGGATCAATTTGCCAGGTGAATTCCGGTAGCGCACCTTGAACCGTTACCTCTCGCTCTACGTTTAAGCCACCGCTAAAGGCCGAGATTTCTACTGTCACCAATATAGAGCGCCCATCTTCAGGTTTGTCATTTTCATCAACCTCAATAGAAAACCCCGGCGGTAAGGTGAGGGGAACCCGTTTCACCACGTCTTCGGTGGTGTTTGAGATGTCTATTTCGCCGGTTTCAATAGCGCTGGGGGCCTCATCCAGGCCGCGAAGAACAATTTCATCCGGTTCGGTGGTAATGCTGTTTATGAAATATCCGGCCGCCGGTTGGCCTATCACGGGCGCTTTTACGCTAACCGTATTATAGCCAAATTTCTGCTCCACAGAGATGGTGACCGTCTGGGTAAGCAGTTCAAGAGAGACGGAAGAGACGGTTTCATCGGCAATGTTTTTAGGAACGGGTTTAATTTCTCGCTCAACTGATTCTTTTGCATTGTTCAGAAAGATTTGGGCTTCAACGCGTTCAACGTCGGTCACCGATACGGCCGGCCCTTTAACCGTAACCGTAATGGGGTTCCGAGGTAAGCGATAGGCAAACCCATTGGGCGGGTCTCCTTGTAGACGAAATGTAACCGGCAGGTCTTTTGTTGCAAGCGGCTCAAGCTGAACTTGGGCGGATGCCGGGAATACCTCTTCAATGACAATTTGTGGATCGGTTGCCCTTACCTGCAACAGTACATCATGCACGCCAACGCCGTAGCCAGAAAGGTCTAGTGTGGCCTTAAAGTGATTAGGCGTTAGCCGCTCCCAACTGCTTCTGGGCGCCCTTAACCTCACCTGAACCGTGTCCGGAAGGGTATTGCCGGCTGTCAAAACAACATTTTCGGCAGGTGATACCAGGTCAACAGAAATTTCTTGGGAATAAAGCCCCATCGTAATAGGGTTTTCTTCTTGAATTGCAACCGCCCAGGTCAAAAAGGCCATCCCTACGGCTACGAACATTGTTGTAACCGTTGCGATTAATTGCCGAGGCATGTTAAAACTCCCGAGATAAGAGAACATTCGGTAATTGATGGAAGTTGCGGAAATAGATCGGCCAGGCACATTGAGGCGTGCTGCGTATTGCGTATTACGTAATCGGGGTATAGTCTGCGCAATACACAATATTAGTAGTCTATTGCCGAATGTTAAACCAAAAAGTACCCAGACATTCTTATATCTGGGTAAAGTATATACAGTCAATGGCAATTTAATAAATCAATTTAACAATTTTTATTCAGGTTATTTTCTGAAAGTCTGCTCCCGCCAGTTTTCAAAACGTTTCTTGAAGATACTCCATCCGGTGGACGTATTAATAAACCGGTTACGGAAAAAGGCCCACAGAAGCTTCAAGAGCCGAATCTCATCTAATTCCCTGATTAAGCGGCCATCATAACTTATCGAAACGATGCCGGTTTCTTCTGAAACAATCACCACGATGGCGTCTGTTGTTTCTGTTAACCCCAGCGCAGCGCGATGGCGGGTTCCGAGGTGATAGTTTCCAGTACCCAGACGGCTTAAAGGAAGCAGGCAACTCGCTGACACAATACGATTGTTGCGAATGATCACAGCGCCATCATGTAGGGCGGTGTTGGTATGAAAAATGGTTAGCAACAATTCTCTGGAAATCTGGGCATCCAGACGAATACCGGTTTCGATATACTCTTCTAAGCCGGTTTCACGTTCTAACGCTATGAGAGCGCCAAGATGTTTGGCCGCAAGCTGTTGGGCTACAAAGGCCACAACCTGTAGGGTCTCTTCCAATTCATCGTATTGACCGGCGCGCGCAAACATAGTGCCAGTTCGCCCCAATCTTTCCAGGGCGCGTCGAAGTTCAGGCTGAAAGATGACCGGAATGGCAACCAATAAAGCCGGCAAAGACTTGTTAATGAGCCAGCGAAAAGCGGTTAAGTCAAAGAGATTTATAATTAAAAAAGTAATAAAGACCAGAACAAGGACGCCCCTAAGAAGCTGAACTGCCTGTGTTCCCTGGATGAGGATCAGAATCCAGTAAAAGACTAGGGCAACCAGTAAAATATCGAGGATGCTGTTCCAATTCAATCTCTGCAGAATGAACAACACATCGGACAATGATGATTCTCCGAAAGTTTGGAATCAAGTATCATACCTCACATTACGCCCGGTAGGGCTGGCAGACCTGTTAAACCGGCTTTGCGAACCGAGTATTTCTCCACTCGACTGCCAGTTCTGATTTAGAACGGC
>Ga0302046_10006359_pt1 | contig 10315 bp, 8 predicted proteins | sample RVTome_11_FD_200261 | JGI IMG/M metagenome (GOLD analysis project Ga0302046, IMG submission 200261) | Soil microbial communities from uranium-contaminated site in the Upper Colorado River Basin, Wyoming, United States - RVT147D111 (version 2) ... | reverse complement strand
GCGCTCCGCGTCATGGACGCCGCCCTGCGCGCGACCGCGCGCCGCCCGGGCTGAGCCGCTAGCCCGCATGTCTCACCAGGTTGCGTCGCGAGAACGTGGAGGCGCCTGTGCCGCAAGGCCGCACGGACCGAGGCATACTCGAGCAGTATGTCGAGGACGCCGAGGGAGTACGGCCTTGCGGCGCAGGCGCATCCGCGCTCGCAGCAGCAACCTGGTGAGACATGCAGGCTAGGAGTCTGCGCCACAGATAGCCTCACGCGCCGAGATTCTGTAAGACCGGCATAGGAGGTGGCTGGGATGGGGCAGGTCTTCCATCAGTACGATCCCGAGCAGCCGCTGTTGCTGCCGCCGTCGTTGCGTGAGTGGGTGCCGGACGGGCACCTGGCGCACTTCGTCTCCGACAGTGTGGATCAGCTGGATCTCGCGGCGTGGTACGCCCGGTACGAGGAGCGGGAAGATGGCCGGGGGCAGCTGGCGTACGAGCCGCGCTTGATGCTGAAGCTGCTGATCTATGCCTACGCGGTCGGGATCTTCTCGTCGCGCCGGATCGCCCGGGCGCTCGAGGACCTGGTGCCGCTGCGCTACCTGGCGGCGGGCAACCGACCGAGCCACCGGACGATTGCCCGCTTTCGCGAGGCGCACAGCACGGAGTTCCAGGCCCTGTTCGTACAGGTGGTCCGCATCGCCCAGGCCGCCGGACTGGTGACGCTGGGGACGCTGGCGATCGACGGCACGAAGGTGAAGGCCAACGCGAGCAAGCACAAGGCGATGAGCTACGGGCGGATGAAGGAGGCCGAGGCGCGCTTGGCGCAGGAGATCGCGGCGCTCACCGAGCGCGCCCGGGCGCTCGATGCGGCCGAGGACGCCGAGTTGGGGCCGGATTGTCGGGGCGATGAGGTGCCGGCGGAGCTGCGCCGCCGCGAGACGCGGGTGGCCAAGATCCGCGAGGCGATGGCGCGGCTGGAAGCGGAGCAGGCGGCGGCGGACCAGGCCAGCGGGCGCGGTACGGGGCGGACGAAGACGCTGCAGCGTCCCAACGGCACCCCCGCCGACGACAAGCAGAGGAACTTCACGGACCCGGAGAGTCGCGTGATGAAGGCGGCCGGGGGCCACTTCGAGCAGTGCTACAACGCGCAGGTGGCCGTGGATGCCACGCAGCAGATCATCGTGGCGGCGGCCGTCACGACGAATGCCGCCGACGTGGGGCAGTTGGTGCCGCTCACGGAGCAGGCCGCCGCGACCACCGGCCAGCACGCGGCGACGGTGTTGGCCGATGCCGGCTATAAGGCCGAAGAGAACTTCGCGGCCATGGAAGCGCGGGGGATCGACGCCTACGTCTCGCTCGGCAAGGGCGAGGCGCAGCGGGCGGAGGGGGCGGTGGCGGGGGGGCCGTGTACCCAACGCATGGGCGCGAAGCTGCGCACCGACGACGGGCGTCAACGATTCAAGCGCCGCAAGGCCATCGTCGAGCCGCCCCTGGGATGGATCAAGCAGGCCCTCGGCTTCCGCGCGTTCTCGATGCGGGGGCTGCGCAAGACCGCGGGGGAGTGGAGCTTGGTCTGCCTCGTCATCAATCTGCGGCGGATGGCGGTGGTAGCGGCCACGGCCCCATGTTGACGACCACCCGCACACCCCGGCGCGCACCGACGACCCCACGGCCCGGGACCAGCACCGGTGCGGGCGCGTCGCCAGCTGCCGGTCCCCCGGTGCCGAGAGCGACATCGAGGGGAGCGCCCGGCGATCCCGCGCCACGCCCGCCGTTCCGCCACGGCATCCGTGGCGCAGCCTCCTAGCCTGCACTTCTCACCAGGTTGCTACTGCGAGCGCGGATGCGCCTGCGCCGCAAGGCCGTACTCCCTCGGCGTCGTCGACATACTGCTCGAGTATGTCTCCAGGCGCCTCGGTCCGTGCGGCCTTGCGGCACAGGCACCTCCACGCTCTCGCGACGCAACCTGGTGAGAAATGCAGGCTAGTAGTCGTCCAGGCCCGGCCAGTACGGCAGCCAGCGGCGGAGGACGAGCGCCAGCGTGCCGTCGGACTTCCAGCGGCGCAGCGTGCCGTCGACGGCGGCACGGAGGTCGACGTCCTCGAGGCGCATGCCCCAGCCGAGCGGCTCGCGCACCAGGGGATCGTCGAGGAGCGCGGTGTCGGCCTCGTTCTCGGACGCCAGCCAGACGATCAGCGGCGCGTCGTCGACGTAGAGGTCGATCCGGCCGCGCTTCAGGTCGAAGACGGCGTCCTGGTGGTCGAGGTAGGTGACGGGATCGGCCTTCGCGAAGCGGCCGCGGACGAAGGCCTCGCCGGTGGTGCCGCGCCGGACGCCGACGTCGGCCGAGGTGTCGATGACGGCCTCGGGGGTCTCGTACTTGTCGCGCTTGCTCGTCGGCATCATCGCCATCAGCCCGGAGTCGAGGTACGGGCTGCCGAAGGCGATGCGCACCTGGCGCTCGGCGGTGATCGTCATCGCCGACATGATGACGTCGGCGCGCTTCTGCAGCAGCGCCGGGATCAGGTCCTCCCACCCGACCTCGACGAACTGGACCTCCCGTCCGAGCTCGTGGGCCAGCCGGCGCGCGAGGTCGGCCTCGACGCCGACGAGCTCGCCGTTCTGCTTGAAGATCATCGGCGGGATGTTCGGCGTCACCGCGACCCTGAGCGGCGGGTCGGCGGAGACCGGCAGGACGCGCGTGCGCGGGGCGCAGGCGGCGAGCACGAGCGCGCCGGCGATGATGGCGGCCGTCTTCACGTGGCAAGTCGTCATCCGGTCCTCCCTTTCGTCGCGTGGTGATCCCGGTGGGGGCGTTCGACCTCTGCCCGGTCCTTGGCTCGAGTTCAAGGAGGGGTGTGGGCGGGCGGGCCCACGCCCGGTCGGTGGCGGGCGCGGAATGAAAGAGAGCGACTCTTTGAGTCTCGGGCGGCGGCGGCCTAGTGTTCGCCCGTGCGCCACGACGATCCGTTGCTCGAGTATTGGCTCGAGCCGAAGGGGGGCTGACGTGTTCAAAGTGCCGGACGTGGACGACCTGAAGGAGGCCGCGGCGGCGGTCGGCCTCGCCCTCGACGACGCGGCGGCGGCCGCCTATCTCGAGGTCGGGGTGCCGTTGACCGAGGGCTGCCGCCTGCTCGAGGAGCTCCCCGACGAGCTGCCGGGGCCGCCGGCGGGCCGCGACGGCGGCCGCGCGCCGGCCCCGGAGGAGAACCCGTACAACGCCTGGTACCGCGTGACCGACATCCGCGGCGCCGCCGGCGGTCGCCTCGCCGGCCGCACCGTCGCTCTCAAGGACAACGTCATGCTGGCCGGCGTCCCGATGATGAACGGCACCCGCCTACTCGAGGGCTACGTGGCGGAGATCGACGCCACCGTGGTGACGCGCATCCTCGCCGCCGGCGGCACCATCGCCGGCAAGGCGCACTGCGAGGGCATGTGCCTCTCGGGGGGCAGCCACACCAACGCCACGGGGCCGGTCGTCAATCCGCGCAAGCCCGGGCACAGCGCCGGTGGATCGTCCTCGGGGAGCGCGGTGCTGGTCGCCGCCGGCGCGGTCGACCTGGCGATCGGCGGCGATCAGGGCGGCTCGATCCGCATGCCGGCGTCGTTCTGCGGCGTCGTCGGCCTGAAGCCGACGCACGGCCTGGTGCCGTACACCGGCATCCTGCCGCTCGAGCCGACCCTCGACCACGTCGGTCCGATCACCCGCACCGTCGCCGACAACGCGCTCCTGCTCGAGGTGATCGCCGGCGCCGACGGCTACGATTCGCGGCAGTGCGCCCCGCTCGTGCATTCCTACACCGCGATGCTCGTGGGCGGCGTCGAGGGCCTGCGGATCGGGGTCCTGCGCGAGGGGTTCGGGCTGCCGAGCTCCGAGCCCGACGTCGACGGCGCGGTGCGCGCCGCGGCCGCGACCCTCGCCGCCCTCGGGGCGCGCGTCGCGGAGGTCTCGGTGCCGCTGCACCTCCTCGCCGGGGCGGCGCTCGCGCCCCTCATGCTCGAGGGCGTGCTGCAGACGGTGCTCGACGGCGGCGGCATGGGCAGCGGCCGCGCCGACCTCTACGTCCCGAGCCTCGCCACCCACCTGCACGGCTGGCGCGCGCGCGCCGCCGATCTGCCCGCGACCGTCAAGGTCGCGGCGGTCCTCGGGACGTACGTGCGCGGCCGCTACGGCACCCGTCTCTACGGCAAGGCGACGAACTTCCGCCGCCGCCTCGTCGCCGCCTACGAGGAGGCGCTGGCGGAGGTCGACCTCCTGCTCCTGCCGACGACCCCCATGAAAGCGACGCCGCTGCCGGCCCCCGACGCGAGCCTCGCGGAGATCATGCAGCGCGCCTTCGAGCCCACGACCAACACGGCGCCCTTCAACCTCACCCACCATCCCGCGATCAGCGTCCCGTGCGGCGCCAGCGACGGCCTGCCGATCGGCATGATGCTCGTCGGCCGGCGCTTCGAGGAGCCGACGATCTATCGCGCCGCGTACGCCTTCGAGCAGGCGGGCGCCGGGGCCCCGGGCCGATGAGCCGCGGCGCGCGTTGAGCACCGGGGCGGGCTACGGGTGGTTCCTCGCCGGGGCCGGGTCGTGGTTCGGCGCCTGGGGCATGCAGACGGTGCTGTTCTCGTGGCTCGTGGTCGGCGAGCTCGACGCCAGCGCCCAGTGGGTGGGCGTGCTCCAGACCTCGACGATGCTGCCGACCGTGGTCCTGCTCCTCGTGGGGGGCGTGACCGCCGACCGCTACGATCCGCGCGGGCTCCTGATCAAGCTCTATCTGCTCGCCACGGTGCCGGTCCTGCTCCTCGCCGCCGGCGCCGCCAGCGAGCGCCTGGCGATCGCCGGCCTCTTCCTCTACGGCCTCGGCATGGGGACGGTGTCGTCGTTCACGATGCCGGCGCGCGACGCGCTGCTGTCGCGCGTCGCCGGTCCCGACATGATGCGCGCGGTGACCGGCACGACCGCGACCCAGTTCGGCGCCCAGGCCGCGGGGACGCTGGTGGCGGGCGCGGCGAGCTGGATCGGGAGCGCGCCGATGCTGGTCGCGCAGGCGGCGGTGCTGGTCGCGGGCTCGCTCGTGACCCGGCGCGTACCGGTCGAGGCCGCCCGCCCGGTCGCGCTCGGGTCGCCGTCGGTCCTGCGCGAGGTGCGCGAGGGCGTGGCCGACGTCGCGCGCTCGCCGCGCCTGCGCGCGGCGCTCGGGCTCGCGATGGCGGTCGGCTTCCTCTTCATCGGCCCCTTCCTGGTGGTCTACCCGCTGCTCGTCCGCGACCACTACCGGGGCGGCGTCGCCGAGCTCTCGCATGTGCTCATGATGTTTCCGCTCGGCACGATCATAGGCTCGATGTGGCTCCGCCGCCGCGGCGGCATCGTGCGGAAGGGGCGCGCCGCGCTCGCGAGCCTGGCGGTCGCGTCCCTGATCCTGGCCGGCGTCGGCTGCGGCCCGCCGTTCCCCGGCGTGGTCGCGCTGACGCTCGCGTGGGGCCTGTGCGCGGCGGTGTTCATCAACTGCACCCGCACGCTCTTCCAGGAGGCGGCGCCGCCGACCCGCCGCGCGCGCGCCCTCTCGGTCTACCAGCTCGGCTTCATGGGGATGGGCCCGCTCGGGGCGCTCGCCGCCGGCGCGCTCGCCGCGCGCGTCGGCCCGCTCGGGGCCCTGCAGCTCTTCGCCTGCGGGATGCTGGCGGTGGTGGCGTACGCCGCGCTCGCGACCGGCACCGCGCGGATGGAGTGACGCTCAGCCGTCCTTCGGCTCGGGGTCGCCCGCCCCGGTTCGGGCCGGCGCGGCGTCCGCCGCCGCCGGAGTGCCGTCGCCCGCGCCGCGCCCCGCGAGCGCGCGCTCGAGCCGGTCGAGGTCGCGGAGGTGGAGGTCGTGCTGCGCGAACGGGATCTCGATCCCCTGGCGGCGGAAGGCGGCGTCGATCGCGAACCGCAGGTCGCTCATGACGAGCAGCCGCTCCTCCACGTTGGCGAGGTAGGCGCGCAGCTCGAAGAGCAGCGCGCTGTCGCCGAAGTCGCGGAAGAGGACGTAGGGCGCCGGGATCGACACCACGCGCGCGTGCGCCCGGGCGCAGGCGAGGAGCACCGTCCGGACCTTCTCGACGTCGGAGCCGTACGCGACCCCGACCGCCAGATCGCAGCGTCCGTGCTTGTCGCGGTGGGTCCAGTTGACGACCGCCGACGACAGCACCTCGGAGTTCGGAATGAGCACGGCCGAGCGCTGGAAGGTCTCGACCTCGGTCGCCCGGACGTTGATGCGCTTGACGGTGCCCTCGTGGGTGCCGATCACCACCCAGTCGCCGACCTTGATGGGGCGCTCGACCAGCATGATGATCCCCGAGACGAAGTTGTTGACGACGTTCTGCAGGCCGAAGCCGATGCCCACCGAGAGCGCGCCGGCGATGAGGGCGAGGCTCGAGAGGTCGAGGCCGAGGGTGGCGATGGCGACGGTGGTGGCGAGGGCGAGGCCGGCGTAGCTCGCGGCCGTCGCCAGCGCCTGCTGCGTGCCGAGCGCCAGGTCGGTGCGCGGCAGGATGCGCTGCTCGAGCGCGCGGTGGAGGAGGCGCGTCGCCGCCACGATGGCGGCGAAGCCGGCGACGGCGAAGACGACGTCGGCGAGCGAGATCCGGATGCTCCCGATCTCGATCGTGCGCAGCGCCCGGCCCGCGCCGGCGAGGACCAGGGGCAGGGGGGCGCCGACGGCGGTGAGCCAGACCAGCGCCGCGCACGGGACCAGGACGACGTCAGCCGCGAGGCGGAGCCAGAAGACGACGCCGGTGTCGACCGCCGTGCCGGCCGCGGCGGGGTGTTCGCGCCTCGCGGCGAGCTCGACGAGGGCGCCGACCAGGGTGCGGACCGCGACCAGGCCGACCCCGACCAGGCCCGCCACGATCAGCGCCCGGTTGATCGCGAAGGCGAGCCGCGGCCAGCCCGCGAGCGCGGTGATCGGCATCGCGACCACCACCACGGCCACCGCCAGGTGGAGGAGCCGCCTCGTCCACCAACGCTCCGATTCGGCGCCGCGGGCGCGCCAGACGCGCCGGGACGCGAGCGGCATCAGGATCGCCGCCAGCGGCAGCGTGACCGCGACCGCGAGCATGCTCTCGAGCTCCGGGGCCGGCTCCAGGCCGTCGGCCGCGCGGCGGACGAACCCGATTGCCGCGAGGAGGAGGGCGAGCGCGCCGACCCGGCGCCGCGCCGTCCGCGTGGCGTCGTCGTCGAACGGGACCAGCCCCCAGGCTGGAGCCCCGGGCGGAAGGGCGGCGCGGGCGAGCGCCGTGACGGTCACGAGGACCACCAGGCCGACCGCCGCGGCCTCGGCGAGGGCCGCGGCCCGGCCGGTCGCGAGGTCGAGATCCACCAGCGTGCCGGCGAGGACGACGGCGGGCAGGCAGACGACGAGGCTCTCCCCCGTCGCCTCGGCGACGGCGGCGACCAGGCGGCGCGCCGGCTCGGGGGCCGCGACGTCCGGATCGCGTCCGAAGGTGTGGACGAGCCAGCGCCGGGCGGCGCCGGCGACGACGATCGCCACCAGCACCAGCAACGCGATCCAGAGGACGGTCTGCGCGCCGCGGCTCGGTGGCAGGCCCGCGGCCCGCCACGCGCCGAGCTCCGCGGCGGCGGTGGCGGCGAGGGCGCCGAGGCTCGCCGCCGCCGGCCGCCAGGTGGCGGGATCGAGCGGCGGAGGACCGCGGCGGAGCAGGCGTTCCGCGAGGGCGGCGCGCCGCAGCCGGCGAAGCTCCTGGCGGATCGCGTCGACGCGGGCGATCACCACGTCGGTGCGCTTCAGGCGCGCGCTGATGGCCGTCTGCTGGCGCTCGAGCTGGCGCCGCAGCGCCGCGACGTCGGCGGCCTCCGCGGCCTCGCCCTCGGCGGGCCGCGGGCCGAGGGCCGCGAGCTCGTCCGAGATCGGCGCCAGCCGGCCCTCGATGCGGGCGCGCGCCGCCTCCGCCGCGTCCCCCACCTCGAGCGCCTCGGCGTGGGCGGCGTCGATCTCGGCGCGCGACGGGTCGCCGTCCTCGAGGCCGTCGAGCCGATCGAGGGTGCGCGTCCAGACCTGGATCTGCCGGTCGAACCCCGGGTCGGCGCTCCGGTCCGCGGCGGCGGCCGGAAGCGGCGCCAGGGCGAGGGCGCAGGCGACGGCGACGACCCCGGAGCGCGTCATGGCGGCTGCCCTACCATACGGCCGCCCGATTCCCCATCGCGCCGCGCGCGGGCCGGACGGCCGCGCGCCGCGCGTCCCCGGTCCCGCGTTGCGCGGCGTACGACGGGATGACGCGCGCGCGGCGAGCTGGTACACGTCGCCCGGCGCCGCGCCGCGCGCGGCCCGAAGGAGCCCGCCATGTCCGACTCGCCGATGCCCGCCGTCGCCCTCGCCGCCGTTCCCGGCCGCCGCCGCGCCACGCTCGAGCTGGCGGCCGAGATCGAGCGCCGCGGCTTCGCCGGCATCTACTGCGCCAGCTTCGGCGACGGGCTCGGCCTCTGCGAGGCGCTCGCCCTCGCGACCGGCCGGATTCCCTTCGGGACCGCGATCGCCGACATCTACGTGCGCCACCCGACCGACTACGCGCAGACGGCGGCGCTGGTGCACGAGCTCTCGGGCGGCCGCTTCGCGTTCGGGGTCGGCGTCAGCCACGCGGCGATGCACGAGCGGCTCGGGATCGGGGCGGGGAAGCCGCTCGCCGACATGCGCGCCTTCGCCGAGCGCTGGCACGGCACGCCCCGCGTCGGCGACCTGCCGCCGCTCGTCCTCGCCGCCCTCAGGGACAAGATGGTGGCGCTCGCGGGCGAGATCGGAGACGGCGTCGTGTTCGCGAACGTCGCGCGCTCGCATATGGCGCACTCGCTCGGCGTGCTTCCGGCCGCCAAGCGACACGACCCGCGATTCTTCGTCGGCAACATGATCCCGACCTGCGTTGCCGACGACGTCGCGGCCGCGGCGGCGGTCAACCGGCGCACGCTCTCCGGCTACGTCACGCTGCCGAACTACCGCGCCTACTGGAAGGCGGCCGGATACGTCGAGGAGATGGAGGCGGTCGAGCGCGCGCTCGCGGCCGGCGAGCGCACGCGGATTCCGGAGCTGCTCTCCGATCGCTGGCTCGCCGACACGACGCTCTACGGCACCGCGACGCAGGTGCGCGACGGGCTCGCCGCCTGGCGCGACGCCGGCGTGCGGACGCCGATCCTCGTCCCGTCGTCGGCGGCGGGGAACCAGATGCGCGCGTTCGAGGATCTGTTCGCGGCGCTGGCGTAGCTACGCGCCGGGCCTGCGCGCGGCCTGCACGATCAGCCAGCCGGCGCGCGCGTGCAGCGTGCGCACGGCCGCGAAGCCCGCCGCCTCGAGGTCGCCCGCGAGGCCGGGCTCGGTGAACGCGCGCGTGCCGACGCCGCGGCGCAGGCGGGCGGTGAGGCCGGCGAGGCCGCCGCTCTGCGCGCGGAAGACGGCAAGGATCACCCGTCCGCCCGGCACCAGCACGCGCGCCACCTCGGCGAGGACCCGCGGGACGTCGGGCATGAGGTGGAGCGCCGCCGCGCACAGGACGAGGTCGACCGACGCGCCCGCGCACGGCAGCGCCCGGGCGTCGGCGCGGGCGATGACGAGGTTTGCCAGGCCCTCGCGGCGGGCGCGGTCCCGGGCGTAGGCCAGCATGGGCGCCGACAGGTCGAGGCCGAGCACGCGCCCGCGCGGCAGGCGGCGCGCGAGCGGCCGCGTGTAGATGCCGCTGCCGCACGCGAGGTCGAGCACGGTCTCGTCGCCGGCGAGGGCGGCCGCGCCGAGGATCAGCGACTGCTCGCGCGCGAACGAGATGCCGAACGCCGCCGTCAGGATCGGGCTCCGGCGCCACAGCCGGCTCTCGTAGATGCGGACGATGAGCGGCGACTCCATCGCCCACTGCGCGATCGTGCGCTTCACCCGGACCCTCCCCGCCGGCTGCTGAGACATGCTGGTTAGCAGATGCGCCGGCTCCCGGGGAGCGCTACGACCCGGCGCGCGTTTCGGTGACCTCGTCCGCGTCGCCCTCGGCGCCGAGCTGGCGCTCGACGAACGGGCCGAGCTCGCCGCGAAGGCTCGCGGCGATGCCGTGCAGGAGCGCCGTGGCGCGCGACGGGCCGCCGGCCGTCCGGTACGCGGCCTCCACGGCCGCGACCGCCGTGCCGAGATCCTCGAGCTTCGCGAGCAGCGCCACCCAGCGCGCCCGCTCGACAGGCTTCTCCAACGGGCCCCCCCGCTGCCGCGAACGTGCCCGCCACCCTAGGCGGAAACGCGCGCCGCCGCCAGCGCGCGCCGTCCGGAAAAGTCCGCAGGGACGGGGAAAAAATCCACGACGGCGACGTGT
>Ga0302046_10006358_pt1 | contig 10315 bp, 13 predicted proteins | sample RVTome_11_FD_200261 | JGI IMG/M metagenome (GOLD analysis project Ga0302046, IMG submission 200261) | Soil microbial communities from uranium-contaminated site in the Upper Colorado River Basin, Wyoming, United States - RVT147D111 (version 2) ... | reverse complement strand
TCCAGTCCCATGGCCGTCAGGGCCTGGATCGCCTCCTTCGAATCCTCTTTGACGGTGTCGGCCACGGCGACGATGCCCGCGGCCCCGCCGTCGATGCCCACGTACATGGGCGTCTTGCCTTCGTCGGCAAGCCGGGACGCATGGCCCTCGAGCTCTCCCGCCGCGACCTTCCGGTCGCGCATGAGCTTCACGTTCCCGACGAGGACCTCGTGGCCCTCGACGCGCGCCTCGATACCGTGGCCCGGGATCGCGTTGAACGCCTCCACGCCGGGCAGCGTGAGCCCTCGCGCCGTCGCGCCCTCCACGATCGCGGCGGCCAGCGGATGCTCCGACGACTTCTCGACGGCCCCCACCAGGCGGAGCAGTTCGTTTTCGCGCTGGACGCCGGTCACCAGGACGTCCGTCAGCACCGGCTTGCCGTGCGTGATGGTGCCCGTCTTGTCCAGGATGATGGTCTGGAGCTTCTGCGCGGTCTGCAGCGCCTCGCCGCCCCGGATCAGGATGCCGTTGAGCGCGCCGAGCCCGACGCCGGTGGTGAGCGACATCGGGGTCGCCATGCCCAGCGCGCAGGGACAGGCGATGATGAGCGTCGTCACCGCGACGATGAGGGCATAGACCAGTGCCGGCGGCGGCCCGAACGTGTACCAGATCATGAAGCCGAGGATCGCCAGGATCGCCACCGCCGGCGTGAAGTAGCCCGACACGACATCGACGATGCGCTGCACGGGCACCTTCGACCCCTGCGCGTCCTGGACCATCCGGATGATGTTGGCCAGCGCGGTGTCCTTGCCGACCTTCGTCGCCCGGAACCGGAACGCGCCGGTCTTGTTGATCGTTGCGCCGATCACCTCGTCGCCGGCCTTCTTCTCGACGGGAAGCGACTCGCCGGTGACCATCGACTCGTCGACGGCGGACGCGCCCTCGACGATCTCGCCGTCCACGGGAACCTTCTCCCCCGGGCGGACGACGACGATGTCGCCGACCAGCACCTCCTCGACGGGGATGTCGAGCTCCTGGCCGTCGCGCACGACGCGCGCGGTCTTGGGCTGGAGCCCGATCAGCTTCTTGATGGCCTCCGAGGTCCGGCCCTTGGCGCGCAGCTCCATGGCCAGGCCGAGGTCCACCAGCGCGATGACCACCACCGTGACGTCGTAGTAGACGTCGAGGAAGTCGGAGGACGGGAAGATCCGCGGGAAGAGGAGGACGATGGTCGAATACACCCATGCCACGCCGGTGCCGAGGGCGATCAGGGTGTGCATGTTCGCCGCGCGGTGCGTCAGCGCCTGCCAGGCCCCGGTGAAGAAGTGGCGGCCGCTGTAGAGGATGACCGCCAGAGACGCCGCCCCCATGAACGCCCACATGTACCAGAGGCGATGACTCTCCCGCGGAAAGAGCTCTCGCAGACCGGGGAAGAGCCACGGGTAGCTCATGATCATCGTGAACGTCCCGACGGCGGCGCCGAACCACCACTGGCGCATGAGCGTCCGGTACTCGCGCTCCCTGGCCTCGGTCTCGGCGTCGACCGCCGGCGGACTCATGGGAGGTGGCGCGCCGGCCACCTGGTAGCCAGCCGAGCTCACGGCAGCCTTGACCGCCGCGAGATCCGTCAGCGCCGGCAGATACTCGACGAGGGCTTCTTCGGTCCCCACCCGGACGCTGGCCGTCAGCACGCCGGGTGTCGCTTTCAACGCCCGCTCGATCTTCGTGACGCATGAGGCGCACATGATGCCCTCGATCGCGAATCGCGCAGTCGCGGTGCCGACCCGATAGCCCGCCGTCTTCATCGCCTCGTGGACCACAGCGAGACCCGTCTTCTCGGGGTCGTACTCCACGAAGGCGCGCCCGGTGGCGAGGTTGACCGTGGCGCGTGCCACGCCCGGCACTGCGCGCAGCGCGCGCTCGAGCGACTGGACGCAGGTCGGGCACGTGAGGCCCGAGACGGCCAGCTCGACACGCACGCGTCCTCCCGTGTCGCTGCCGACGCCGGTGGTCAATGACTGAGCGTTCATCTGTTTCCCCTCATCGTGGGCTCACTCGATCGGTACGCACGCCGCGGAACTCCAGGGTCGCCATCGGCCTATCTCGCTCCGCTGTCCGGCCAGCACGGACAGACGTAGGCCGGGGAGTGGTAGCGCGCGAGGAGGCGATCGATCAGCCGCTCGGGATCATCGTCGTAGATCACCTCGGCGCCGGTCTCCTTGCGCAGGCTGGCCTCGATGGAGGCCAGCGCCTCCGTGATTCCGCCCGTGCCCGTCAGCACGCCGATGAGCTTGCCCTCCTCGTAGGCGATGGCGAACTCGCCGAGGGTCCCCGAGCGCCCGCCGATGACCACGACGATGTCGCTGCTCCGGATGTTGACGAGCTCGCGCCCCATGAGACCGAGACCGGTGAAGATGAGCACGTCGTATTCGCGATAGGGCGACCCGAACACCTCCACGTGCTCACGCAGCGTGGCGGCTGGCGAGATGCCCACGACGTGCCCGTCGATCTCCTTGGCTCCGAGCACGCTCTCGTGTGGGAGTCCCGGGCAGGCGCCCGTCAGCAGGCAGGCGCCGCGCTCGGCGACGGTCCGTCCGAGACGCCGGCAGAGGGCGGCGACGGTCGGGTCTGCCGGCTCGCTCGCCGCACCCATGACGCCGATGCGGATCTGCACACCGGTGAACGGATCGCGACTCACGTTTCGGTGCGCCGTCATGCGGCCTCCGTCGGCGTCGCGACCGGCGCGGGACTGGCGACCGGCCGGCTTCGCTTCCAGGCCAGGTGCTCGTAGACGCTCGACCAGTACAGGCCGAAGGTGAAGGCAAAGATCAGCTCTTCGAGCGGAACGCCCGCCACGACCACGCCCGAAAGCGCGGGGAGGTTCCAGACGGCGACGACATAACCCGGGAACGCAAGGTTGAAGGCGGCGAAGACGACGAAGTACAGGGCGAGGAACAGGCCCGCGCTGGCCAGCATCTTGGCCCAGAGGTCCGGCCGGCAGTACAGCGTCGCGAAGAAACCCACCCCGAGCCCCAGCGCCGCCGCGTAGATGGGATTCAGCGGAGTGACCGCGAGGAGGACCAGGAAGACGGCCGGGGCCGCCACGACCGCGGCGAGATGGTAGCGGTGCCGAGGATCGTGGCGCTCGGCACGCACGCTGCCGGCCGGCGCCGTTGCTCCCAGGGCGTCGTACGCGGCGAAGACGATGCCGCCGATGGCGAAGGAGAAGAGCAGGCTCTCGAGGTCGAACCCGGTGCGCCGGGCCAGGTCGAGCAGCGTGGGCGGGTTCCAGTACGCGGGGACGAACAGAGGCTCGGTCAATCCGAGCGGCATCGTCCCCAGGCTGATCCGGAGCGTCGGCCGGCGAAGATCCGGCCTCACACCGTAAAGGATCAGCCACACGACGAAAAGGCTCGTGCTCAGCAGGAGGTACGCGTAGGTGGACGGGGACACTGGCTCAGGCATGACTCTGAGGTCCTCTCTCCCGGGGAAGCGACTCCGTCTCGGCGATCAACTGAGCGAGCGCCGCCCGGTCGATGACGTCCCGTTCGATCAAACGCTTCGCCAACGCGTCGAGGGTCACGCGTTCTCCTACTTCACGGTGTACCTGCTCGGGGCCTTCTCGAAGGTGGCCCTGCACCCGGCCGAGCAGAAGAAGTAGGTCTTGCCGTCGTAGGTGACGGTCGTCGCCTTCGTCTCGTCCACGTTCATTCCGCACACGGGATCCTTCGCCATGGTTCGTCTCCTTGTCCTTCGTTCTTCCAGCCTCCGCTCAGTGACACCGCCGGGCGACGAAGTTATGGATCGGCGTGAAGACCAGCCCCGCGTAGGCGCCGTACAGGAAGCTCTCGACAAGGCCGAGCACGAAACTCCCGGGGCTCAGCCACCGGAAGCCGGGCAGCGTGATCTCCAGGAACTGCACCATGTGCAACGTCTTCGGGACCACAAGCCCGTACAGGACGCACAGCACGAACGAGACTGCGGCGAAGACTCCCAGGGACCAGGTCATGACCTTCCAGCTCAATGGCTGCATGGATTCCTCCCGTTCGCCACGTCGGTCAGTGTTGGTGTCCGCCGCCTGGTGAGGAGCCGCCCTTGCCGCGCTCGTCATCCCGCCGGCGCCCATGACCGCCGTGGCTACCGTGGCCGAGATGACAGACCACCATGAACAGCGCGATCAGGATGAAGAAGCCGTAGTTACTCAGGAACTCGCTCATGGTCGCCCCTTCCTCAGCGAAGATCGCGCTGCCTCGCCTCGAATTCGTCCTTGTTGATCTCGCCTCGCGCGTACCTCTCGCGGAGGATGTCGAGGGCCCGATCCGATCGCGATCGCTCACCCTGGCCGGCGAGCCAGCGAATGGCGAGCACGATGCCCGCGATCACCAGGCCCCAGAACACCAGCATCATCACCATCATCCCGAGCCCCCAGGCTCCCCACATCCACGACATCGGGTGCATGCCCCACCCCCACTCGGCGCCGCGCTCTTGCGCCCACACCGAGCCTGGCGCGCTGACCGCGGCGGCGAGGCCTGCCAGCGCGAGCGTCACGGTCCTCCACCTCAGCCGGCTGGCGCCGGGGTTCTCTGCCATCGCCGCTTGCAGCGAATACCTGCTCCTCGTTGGTTCGCTCCGGCCATTCATGCTGCGCTTTCTCCTCTCCTGTGACGTCTGCCGGGGACGCGGCTGCCGGCGCGGGCGCACCCGAGCTCGGCGAGACGGGCGCACCCGGCGGCGAACGCTTCCTCCGACGACGCATAGGCCGCCCATTCGCCGGCCCAGCTGCTGTGCACCGGCGCATCCCGCCGATGCGGATCCACGATCTCCCAGCACCACAGACACGGCTCCGGCAAGAGCCGCACCCGCACCTCCAGCGACGCCGCGCGCCCGCTCATCGCTCGCCCCACCCAGGCTCGGCGGCGTGGCGATCCCGGAGTCGGGGCACGAACATCGGCACCCGCGCCTCGTACGCGCGGTAGGCATCCCCGAACGCGACCTCGGCCTCGCGCTCTTCGCGGCGCGCGAGGCGGTAGTAGACCGCCATCAGGATCGGCCAGGTGGCGATGGTGATGATCGTGGGCCACTGCACGAGCATCCCGATGGTGATCAGGAAGAGCCCCGAGTACTGCGGATGGCGCACCCACGCATACGGGCCGTCGGTGACGAGCGCGCCCTGTGCCCGGTGGATCCGGTGCCAGCCCGCGCCCATGAGGAGGAGACCGGCGAGCATCAGCCCGTTGGAGATGACGTGGATGATGACCGACATTCCCCCGCCTCCGCCGAGGATGGTGATCCAGAGATGCCCCGACGCGTGCGAGAACGGGTTCAGGGCCGGGTAGCGGTTCCCCAGCAGAGCCGTCAGGACATAGATGGTCAGCGGAAAGCCGTACATCTCGGTGAACAACGCGATCACGAAGGCGGTGAAGACGCCGAACGACCGCCATTCCCGCCGCTTGACAGGTGTCAGATAGGAGAGCGTGAGCAGCACGAAGATGCCCACGTTCACCAGGACGAGCGACCAGAAGCCGTACCCGAATCCGACGTTGTCACCGTGCATTCCGCACCCCCTGGCCTAGCGGCGGGCCGCGTCACGCGGCCCGCACGGTCCTCAGCCGGCGCTCGGCGTCGTGAGCCGCACGCCGCGCGTGAAGCTCACCGGCTCGTCGGATTCGACCGCGAGCACCGACGGCGTCAGCACACCGGCCTCGATGACGATCTCGGACGCCCCGAGGGTCGCTGGTGCGAGGAGGAGGAGAGTCAGCAGGACGGCAGCCCTCATCGATACTCCTCCAGCGCCGCGGTGAGGGTGAGTGTCTGGCTCGCCCGCCAGACGCGCAGCGCCACCGTCTCGCCGACCTCGCGACGCGCCATCCCGTCGTGGAGCTGGTGCAGGTTCCTCACCGGCAGATCGTCGATTGCCGTGACGACATCGCCGGCCTCCAGCCCCGCCAGATCCGCCGGCCCGCCCGGCTCGATGCGCCTGATCAGCGCGCCTCGGTCCACGGGGAGGTCGTAGACGTACGCCAGCTGAGGGGTGAGACTCACGGCGAACAATCCCAGCGAGATCCGGGCGATCCGTCCGCGGGCGATCAGTTCCTTGATCACCGGCCTGGCGCTGTTGATGGGGATCGCGAAGCCGATCCCGTGGGCCGAGGCGATCACCGCGGTGTTGATTCCCACCACGCGCCCGGCCAGATCGACGAGCGGCCCTCCCGAGTTCCCGGGGTTGATGGCGGCGTCGGTCTGGATGAGGTTGTGGAGGACCGGCAGTCCCTCCTGCTCGGTGGACCGGCCGAGCCCGCTCACGACTCCCGCGGTCACGGTGGCGCCGCCCTCGATCCAGAGCGGATTGCCGATCGCGACAACGGTCTCGCCAATCGTCAGACGGCCGGAATCACCGAGTGGAGCCACCGGCAGGTTCGCGCCCTCGATCTTCAGCATCGCGAGGTCGGTGAAGGGATCGCGGCCCACGAGCGTGGCGCGGAACGTCCGCTCGTCGGCGAGCGCGACCTTGATCTGCTCGACGCCCTGGATGACGTGGTCGTTCGTCAGGATGTAGCCGCGGCGGTCGACGATGATGCCCGAGCCCAGGCCGGGGGTGACGACCGACTGGTCGAACTGGTCCCGCTCGATCTGCCGCGTCGTGATGCTCACCACGGCGGGCAACACCCGGGCCACCATCGTTGCCACGCCGCGGCGCCCCGCGGGGTGCGAGCGGGCGTCGGCGGCGGCGGCCAGCAACAGACCGAGTGTCGTCGCGGCAAGCAGAGCATGGCGGATCATCTCTTGGCGTTCTCCTCCTGGACCGTTGGTCGTCGTCCTCGACTCGTTTCGAGAGCCGGCGCCTCCCGGCGGCACGGACGGCGCCGTTGGATCCGGAACCTCGACCGGACTGCGGGGCGATCTAGGAGAGGAGCTTGGGCGGAGGGGCCGGAACGTGTGGCCAGAACCCACGACCAGAGACGAGCCGAGACGTCCCGGCCAGTCCGGTCAGCGGCAACCCCGACGTCAACGCGACGGGCATCGCAACGGCGAGCATGAGGCAGAGGTCGAGGGCCGCGCGATCATCCAGGCCATCGTGCGCGTGAGCGTCGATCACGCAGAGGCCGGCCGCAAGGATGAGGAAGGCCATCGCGACGATGGCGGCTTGCGTCGCCCACCCTTCACGACCTCGGTCGGGTACTGAGCGTCTCATCGCGGGACCCTGGCTGCATGCCGGGTGCCACGCCGCGACCACGGCGTAAACCGGTGCGAACACACTGGTCTCCCGCTAGGCGTCGAATCGGGGCACTGCCAGCCGGTGGGGCGCCTACACCTCAGGTGTGGTCTCGTAGCCCCAGCCGGCTCGTCAGTCGATCCCGTTGGCACGCTGCAGCTCCCTCACGTAGCGAACGATGAGGCCGATCTCGTCCTCCCGGACCGCCGGCTGGGGTGGCATGTCTCCGAAGCGCCAGTGGTGAGCCCCGACGCCACGCCGGACTGCCAGCACGAACGTCACGTCGGCGTGGTGCGCAGGGCGGTAGATCAAGTGTACGAGCGGCGGCCCGGCTGGGCCGCCGGCGGCATTGGCGCCATGGCAGCTCGCGCAGAGCCGGTCGAACGCCACCTGGCCAGCACGGGCCTCCTCACTCAGCACGGGAAATCTCACGGTGACCGGCGGAGCCGGACCGGACCGCCACTGCCTCGCGCCGAAGTAACCGAGCACGACGGCGAGTGTGACGAGGCCGGCAACGATCGACCATTTGACTGACCGTCGCCGAGCGCTGCGATGATCGAACACTCGGATTGACCCTCCACGTCTCGACAACCGACCGACGCCCTGCTTGGCGGACCCGCGACAGGGAAGACGCGTGAAGAGATTAAACGCGAAGGACGGCGTGCAGGAGGACCAACGGAAGGTGTCGGTGTGGCATCGGTGCCGGCACGGCCGCGACCATCTGGAAGATCGGCGCCATGGTGCCGGCCACGGGGCTGTCGAACGCGAGGACGTGCGTCTCGACCGTCGCGCCCGATGTACTCGCCGGGGCGCTCGAGAACCCCGCTTCGCCGCACGACCCATGTGGCTCCGCCATGTGGCCAAGGGCTCCCTGGTGGGCACCGAAGGACGCCTGTTCGCCCGGATGCGCCGCGCTCAGCGATGCACACGCATGCGCGGGCGCGACGAGGAGAGCGAGAACAAGCACCACGGCTGCGCACACCCGCCCGCGCGGCGAGAAGGCGAGAATCATCGTCCAGGACGATACGGGCCGATGGTCACGGCTGTCAAGCCGGGGGCGCTCAAAGGCGGCGGCGCCCAACCGTCGGAGCATGCGCCTTGACACTCGCTGTCGGTCCTCGGTACCTTCGGGTCGTGAGTCGGTCGTGGGGCGGGGTTCTCATGGCACTCTCGCTGCTCGTCTTCGTCGGGCACGTGTGCGTACTGCCGGCTGCTGCCCACGGCGAGCGTGAGGAGGCCGGGCTGCAGTCCAGCCCGCACCCCGGAGACGCACGCGAGTCGTTGCCTCACGTCTCCTCCTGCGAGGCCTCCGGGGTGCGGCCGGCGCCTCTCACCATCGGTCAGGCGCCGGTCCCAGCTCGGGACGCGGTGCCGCTGGCCGCGCTCGGTGCCACGGCACTCGGGGCCGGGCGGCCACGCGCTGTTGCCGATCCGCACGTCCTGCTGCGCCCGCCGCTTCGGATCTGAGAGCGCCCACCGCGCCGATTTCCCAGCGTGGCCCGCCGGGCGCGGGCCGCCCGCCGAAGCCGATTGGGGAGACCAGTAATGAACCGATGCCTCGTGATCGTGGTACTTGCTCTCTCGCTGGCCGTGATGATGGCGGGATGGTCGACGGCCGGGCAGGACGAGACGCGGCGTCTGGTCGAAGCGCTCGCCATGGACGTTCCCGTACGGCCGATGCTCGCGCCCCCGTTCGTCTTGCCCCGGCTGGACGGCACCGACGTTCGTCTCCCCGAGTTCCAGGGCCGCGTGGTGATGCTCTACTTCTGGACCACCTGGTGACCGCACTGCACGAGGGAGTTGCCCTCGATCAACGCGCTCCACGAGCAGTTCAAGGACCGTGGCCTCACCGTGCTTCTCGTCAACATGCGGGAGGATCGCGAGACCGTCCGGCGCGCCGTCACGACCAGGGGGTACACCGCGCCGGTCGTCCTGGACACGGACGGCGGGGCCGCGAACGCCTACCGGGTGACCGGGACACCGACCGTCTTTCTTCTCGATCGACAGCTGCACATCAGCGGACGCGCGATCGGGCGCCGGGAGTGGGCGAGCGACGACGCGCGTCGTCTCCTCGCCGCCGTGCTTGCGACCCCGCCGGGCCGGCGCCCGTAGCGTGCGGACCTCCGTGCCGAGCGCGGACACCTGCTTGCCGACCGAACCCGTGATCCGGATCCCGATGCCCAGGAAGTCGAGGACGGCGCGGACGTCCGCGACCATCGGCGCGCCGTGCGGCGGTGGTCCCCGGTGGTGACGCGGGCCCGCACGAAGGCCCGGGTTCTGTTCGTCCTGCTGCTCCTGCTCTCGGTCGTCGGAAGCGTCTCGTATCTGGGGTGGCGCCAGTCCGTCCCCGGCCCGTCGGTCGTGAGGACGCCCCCACGCCTGGTCGCGCTCAAGGCGGCGTTCCCGGTCACGGTCGAAGCGCGCCGTGGCAACGTGGTCGGCGTCGAGGTCGCGCTCGTCCAGGCGGGGAAATCCCTGATCGTGGCGAGAGCCGACGGCCCGCTCGGCGCGCGGGCCAATATTCCCGTTACGATCGACGCCGCGGCGCTCAAGCTCCGCGAGGGCGACGCGACCGTCGAGATCCGCGCGCGCGACGACTTCTGGCGCCCGCTCACGCTCGCCGGGGGCGTCCTCGCGAGCTTCCCGGTGGCGCTCGACTTCACGCCCCCATTGCTGGAGATCCTGGCGGCCACCCGGTACGTCGCGAGCGGCGGCGTCGGGCTGGTCGCGTTCAGGGTGGAGGATGCCGCGGCGGCGGAGGTGACGCTCGGGGACGTCGTGGTCCCGAGCTTCGCCATGGGGCCGCCCGAGCGCGGCGCGCATGTCGCGCTTGTGGGGCTGCCGTGGGACATGCGGCCCAGCACGCCGGCCGCCATCCGGGCGCGTGACGCCGCGGGCAATGTCACGACGCGACGCATCCCGTTCGAGATCCAATCGCGGCAGTTCCCCCGCGACACCATCGACGTCACGGACAGCTTCCTGCGCACGAAGGTGCCGGAGCTGCTGCCACAGCACTCACCCTCGGCGCCGTTGATCGACGGCTTCCTTGTCCTGAACCGTGATCAGCGGCGGCAGGCCGAGGACGAGAAGCGCCGGGTGGCGGCGCGGACCGCGGACCGGCCG
>Ga0302046_10006357_pt1 | contig 10317 bp, 10 predicted proteins | sample RVTome_11_FD_200261 | JGI IMG/M metagenome (GOLD analysis project Ga0302046, IMG submission 200261) | Soil microbial communities from uranium-contaminated site in the Upper Colorado River Basin, Wyoming, United States - RVT147D111 (version 2) ... | reverse complement strand
CTCGCCGTTGTAGGTGTAGATCACGGTATCGGGATCGGAATATTCGCGCCCGTCGAGAAAGATCTGACGGAAGCTGTTGTTGAAGTTCGTCGTCATGTAGATGACCGTCGGCAGCTGCGCCATCATGATCGGCCAGATGCGCGTCATGATCATCGGCATGCCGGCCGGATAGCACTGGCCGATCACGTCGCGGTAGGTGCCCCCCTCCGCCGTGACGCGCTGCCCTTCGGCGAAGTCCTCGGCCGCCTGGCCGATGAACTCGGGGAACTCGTAGTTCGGCGCCCCGAACCTGAAATCGCCGAAGCCGCGGCTGACGAGATCGATGAACCACGTGCCCGTCAGATCGAACGGCGGCTCGGGCCGCTCGGCGTTGAGATTCCCGGGCGCGAGCGCGCCGGGGCGGCCGCCGCTGTTCTTCGGGATATTGCGGTCCGAGAGCCGGAGGGCCTCGTCCACGGGCAGATAGGGATCGTCGCCGCGGCTGCCGCCGCCCCGCTGGGCGTCGGCTGCGAGCGGCAGCACGAGCAACAGGGCGGCGAGAGCCCGGGTTCCGTTCAAGCGCATGTCCCCCCCTCATCGACGTCCGGAGACCTTCGTCCGGACCGATCATATTCGGCCCTGCACGGCTCGGCAAACTGCGATCATTCGAGCGACGTACTATACTGCGGTGTCGTGACCTTAGTGAAAGCGCCCAGGCTGCCGTATAGCCCGCTGCGTATGGCTCTTGCCGGTGCCGCAATCGCAGTGACGGCCGCCTGCGCCTCCGGCGGCGGCAGCGCGGACAGGACCGCCACGAGCCGCGCACCGCCCTCCGACTGCATGCTGAGCCGCGTCGTGCGCGACTTCGAGGTGCTCGACGAGCGCAACCTGATCATCCAGGGGCCTGGCGACACGGCCTATCACGTCGTTCTGACGCTGCCTGCCAACGACATCGAGACCGAGCTCATGATCGGCGTGCTCGACAATGACGGCGACGGCCGTATCTGCCCCTTCGGCGGCGACTCGATCATCGTCGAAGGCGTCCTGACGCAGCGCGTGCCGATCCGCTCGGTCGAAAGAATCGACGAGACCGACGTCGAGGCGCTGCAGGTCCAGTTCGGCCGGATCGAGTCCGCCGACGACGCGGTGACGCGGATTCCCATCCAGTAGACGGGCGCCGGGGACGCTTCCGCCGATGTCACCCCGACGGAAGTCCCGATCGCTGCACGCCTGGTCGGGCCTCACGGACGTCGAGCTCATCGAATGGCGTTTCTCCGACCTCGGGCTCAGCGTCGCCAACAGCGCCGTCGCAGCCGACGTCGAGCACCTCTTCGAAACGCTCGAGCGGCGCGCCGTGCGCTTTCGGCCGCACGTCTGGCTCTCGACCGAGTGGTTCTCGCCCGACGGCATTCCGGGCATCGCCGTGCCCTTCTTCGCCGCGCACCCGCGGCTCGCGCAGCTCGAGCGCCGCATGAAGGGCGAAGCCGAGGGCGGCAACCGCTTCTGGCGCCGGCGGATCCTCAGGCATGAAGCCGGCCACGCGCTCGACACGGCCTATGGCTTCAGGCGCCGGGCCGACTGGCGCGCCGTCTTCGGCCGCGCCTCGAAGCCCTACCGGCAGGACTATTCGGCGCGGCCGGCGAGCCGGCGCTTCGTCCAGCATCTCGGCCACTGGTACGCGCAGAGCCACCCGACCGAGGATTTCGCCGAGACTTTCGCCGTCTGGCTGCAGCCCAGGGCGCGCTGGCGCCGCGAGTATGCGGGCTGGCCGGCGCTCAGGAAGCTCGAGTTCGTCGATGCGCTCATGGCGGAGGTCGCGGGGCGCCGGCCGCAGAGCTCCGATCGCTCCGTCATCGCGCCGCTGCGCGAGAACCGGCGCACGCTGCGCGAGCACTACCGGCGCACGCGCACACCCGAAGGCATGAGCGAGGGGCGCTACGACGCCTGGCTCAGGCGCGCTTTCACGCCGCGCGCGCGGCGCCCGAACGCGATGTCGGCCAGCCGGTACCTGCGCGAGATCGAGCCCGAGCTCAAGCGGAGCCTGGTACACCGGGCCGGTATCAGCCTGTACCTCGCGACGCACGTCGCCGTGACGCTGCGCCGGCAGGCGCGCGAGCTCGATCTCGTGCTTCGCAGCAGCCGGCGCAATGCGCGCCCGCTCGCGCTTCGGCTGCACGAACGTGTCGTCCTCGATCTTCTGAGGCGCAATCGCGAGCGCTACGTGGTATGAGAAAGCATCGCGTCCTGCTCATGGTCCACGAGGCGCTGGTCCCGCCCGACGACGTATCGGGGCTCAGCGAGACCGAGATCGACCGCTTTCGGACCGAGTACAACGTCATGTCGACGCTGCACAATCTCGGTCACGACGTCCGCGTCATCGGCATCGGCGACCAGCTGACCGAGCTCGGCAACTCGATCCGCGACTGGAAGCCGCACATCGTCTTCAATCTGCTCGATGAGTTTTCCGGCATCGACTCCTACGATCACTACGTCGTCGCCTACCTCGAGCTAAGACGCCAGCTCTACACGGGCTGCAACCCGCGCGGCATGATGCTCTCGCGCGACAAGGTGCTGACCAAGCAGGTGCTGACGAGCCACCGCATCGCGGTGCCGCGGTTCCAGCTCTTCCCCTACGGCCGGCGCTTCCGCGAGCCGAAGCGGCTCAAGTTCCCGCTGTTCGTCAAATCCGCCACCGAGGACGCATCTCTCGGTATCGCGCAGGCCTCGGTCGTCGAGGACATGCAATCGCTGCGCGATCGCGTCGAGTTCATCCACAGCCATGTGCAAAGCGACGCGCTCGTCGAGGAATACATCGACGGCCGCGAGCTCTACATCGGCGTCATCGGCAACCAGCGGCTGACGACGTTCCCGGTCTGGGAGATCGATTTCGGCAACCTGACGCGCGTTCAGGCGCGCATCTCGACGCGGGCCGTCAAGTGGAACCGCAAGTATCAGGAGCGGCACGGCATCTCGACGAGCAAGGCGAGGAACCTGAGCGAGGAGCAGCTCGGGCAGCTCGTTCGACTCGCCAAGCGCGTCTACCGCGCCCTGCACATGACGGGCTACGCGCGCCTCGACCTCAGGATGCGCGAGGACGGCAAGGTCTTTCTGCTCGAGGCGAATGCGAATCCGGACCTGACGTACGGCGAGGACTTCGCAGAATCAGCCGCGGCTGCCGGCCTCTCCTACGAGGATCTGATCAAGCGGATCGTGAGCCTCGGGCTCGCGTATCGGCCGGAGTGGCGGATGTTCGAGCCGTGAGCGCGTGGGAGAACCGGCGCTACCAATCGGATCTTCGGCCATCTCGATCGTGGCGTGCGGGAACCAACGCAAGTCGTCTCATGTTCCGGATCAATTGGTCTGTTGCCGGTCGCAGGCCGAAGCGTCGGGCTCGACGAAGTACGCCCGGAAGCTCGGTGACCCGCGATCCATACAGCCCTTGAGGTTCAGAAGCTCGACGCGCCGGAACTGGACCGGGTGGCTCTCGCTCTGCAGCGAGATGTAGCCTTCGCCGCGCGGCTCGCTTTCGCTGAGCAGCTCGGGACGGTGCCCGGACACGGCGCCGCCGCCCGTCGTCGGATTCGTGTACTCGATGACGGGCTCGCCGTTGACGTAGTGCACGATGCGCTCGTCGCCGAGCACGAGCACCTCGGCGAGCACCCATTGGTCGCCATCGAGCGTCGGCGAGCGCGAGTTGATGCAGTGCGCCGTAGTGAATTCGCCCTCGTAGACGACATTCGTGCCGGGCGTGCAGAGATTGCCCGTCGAGCGCCGGTTGCCGTCGCTCAAGCCGCCGAGGAACTGGACCTCGATCGAGATCGGGAAGTCCTGCATCTCGGGCATCGTCTCTGGCGCCTGCGAGTGCAGCATGACGCCGCTGTTTCGCGTCGCCCAGCTCGGTCCGCCCGCAGCCTGCTCGCCGACGAAGCGGTACTCGATGCGCAGGCGATAGTGCGAGAAGGGCTCCTCGTAGAAGAGATGCCCGAAACGCGAGCCGAACTCGTCGTAGGCGTCGTAGGCCACCGTCAGCATGCCGTCCTCGACGCGGAACGTGTTGCCGAAGTTCTCGCCTGCCGGGTACTGGCGGATCTTCGGCGTCCAGCCGTCGAGGCTCTCGCCGTCGAAGAGCTGGATCCAGTCTTCCTCCGCTGACGCGGAAGACTGCGCAAGAACGAGAGCGGGCGCCAGCGCGGCGCTGGCGAGCACGGTGGCGAGGAGATCGAATCGATCGAGTCTCATTTCGGGCATCTCAGGCATGCGGCGCGAAGATGCGGTCACCGGGCGAGTATGGCACACACGGATCGAACCGGCCCGGCGCCTCGATGTAGCGCATGGCTTCGGTGTATCCGATCTCGGACGTGAAATAGCCTTGCAGCGTCAGCTCCTTGAGCATGCGGAAATAGTGCACGGGCGCGCCGGGCCGGCGGTTTCGCATGTAGTCGAATTGCTCGCGGTCGAGCCGCTCGAGCAGCGCCGTCCTCTGCGCGGCCGTTGCCGCCATGAACGAGACACCATGCTGGGCCAGGCATTCCTCGTTCATCGTCTCGAGGCCACGCATGAACACGGCCTGCTCGTCAGCTCTGTACGTGTCGGCGACCATGACAGTCATGAAGGCGCCGACCCCGGCAGCCTTCGCGCCCGGCGTCCCGGTCTCGGGCAGGATCGTCTCGGCGATCTCGTCGAGATACGCGACGTCGGCGGCCGAAAAGAGCTCGTTCGCGGGCCGCGCGTCCTGCGTCGCGCAGCCGGACAGAAGCGCCTGCGCGCCGACCATCGTGCCGCCCATGAGCGCGCCGATGCGGATCATCGCCTCGCGACGGCTCATGAGCTCGGCTGACAGTGCTTTCGCTTCCCTTGCCATCACGAGCGCTCTAGAGATTCCGCCGGTTGAGCTCGGCAACGGCGTGATCGACGGCGCGCGCCGTGAGCGCCATGTAGGTCAGCGACGGATTCTGGCAGGCCGCGGACGTCATGCAGGCGCCGTCGGTGACGAAGACGTTCGGCGCGTCCCAGACCTGGTTCCACTCGTTGAGCACGGAGGTCGCGGGATCGCGGCCCATGCGCGCCGTGCCCATCTCGTGGATGCCCATGCCGGGCGCGTAGTCGGCCTCGAAGGTGCGAACGTCGCGGACGCCGGCCGCCTCGAGCGTCTCGGCCATGTCGTTCATCATGTCCGCGCGCATCGCGAGCTCGTTCTCGCCGAGGCCGCAATCGATCTTGAGCACGGGCAGACCCCATTTGTCCGTCCGGCTCGCGTCGATGCCCAAGCGGTTCGAGTGCGCGGGCAGCATCTCGCCGAAGGCCGTCGCGCCGATGCGCCAGGGGCCTGGCTCCGCCATCGCGTCCTTGAACGCGCCGCCGATGCCGAGCTCGCCGACGGCGCGCTGCCACCCCTCGCGGCTCGCGCTGCCCTGATAGCCGAAGCCGCGCAGATACGGGCGCCGGTCGCCGAAGAGGTTGCGGTAGCGCGGGATGTAGAAGCCCGTCGGCCGGCGACCGTAGTAGTACTGCCCGTCGAGGCCGGGCTCCTCGAGCGCGCCCTCGGCGCCGACGCGGAAGTGATGATCCATGAGGTTGTGGCCGAGCTCGCCCGAGCTCGAGCCTAAGCCCCCGGGCCAGACGTCGGTCGCCGAGCGCATCAGGATCCAGGTCGAGTTGAGCGCCGAGGCGCAGAGGAACACGATCGGCGCCGAATACTCGGTCCAGCGCTCGCTGACGGCGTCGAGCACGCGCACGCCCGTCGCGCGGCGGCGGTCGCGGTCGTAGACGATCTCGGTCACGATCGAGAACGGCACGAGCCTGGTGCGCCCCGTCGCCATGGCTGCCGGCAGCGTCGAGGCCTGCGTGCTGAAGTAGGCGCCGTACGGGCAGCCGAGCCAGCAGGCGTTGCGGTACTGGCAGGGCGCGCGCCCGGGCAGCGCCTCGGTCAGGTTCGCGACGCGGCCCGGGATCAGGCGCCTTTGCCCGTCGAAGGCGTTCGGCAGGCGCGAGGCGACGATCTCCTCGCCGCAATTGAGCGCCATCGCGGGCTGGAACCGGCCGTCCGGCAGCTGCGCCATGTTTTCCCGTGAGCCCGAGATGCCGGCGAAGCGCTCGACGTGGTCGTACCAGGGCGCGACGTCGGCATAGCGGATCGGCCAGTCGATCGCGATGCCGTCCCGCGCATTGGCCTCGAAGTCGAAGTCGCTCAAGCGGTAGCTCTGCCGTCCCCAGAGCAACGACCGGCCCCCGACCTGGTAGCCGCGGAACCAGTCGAAGCGGCGGATCTCGGTGTAGGGCGAATCCTGATCCGAGGCCCACCAATCGAGGTTCTTCTCGTTCAGCGGATAGTCGCGCCGCAAAACCGGATAAGCTTCCTCCATCGCGACCGTGCGCCCGCCGCGATGCGGATACTCCCAGGGTCCCCTGGTCGCGTTGACGTAATCCCGAATGTGCTCGACGTTCTTGCCGCGCTCGAGCCAGAGCACCTGAAGTCCTCTCTCCGAAAGCTCCTTCGCCGCCCATCCGCCCGAGATACCCGAGCCGACGACGATCGCGTCGTAGGTATTCGACTGCATCAGACGCGGGACATCCTCGATACCCAGCGGTTGCTCAGCGACTGCAGGCTCAGCGCGAGCACGAACCAGGCGATGACCGCGAGGATCACGAGCCCGATGTTGAGCGCCGTCGGCGCCTCCCACGCGCCGCGCAGCCGGTCGCCGAGCACGGTCAGCGCCGCAAGCGTCGGCCCGAGACCGAGAAGGGTGCCGATCACGTAGTCGCGGAAGGGAATGTTGGCGGCGCCCGCGACGACGTTGATCAGCGTGAACGGCGCGATCGGGATGTTGCGCGCAACCATGATCGAGACGATGCCGCCACGTTCGAAACGCCTGCCGAGCTTGCGGATCCAGCCGCCGATCGTCTCGTCGAGCGTCTTCTCGGGCAGCATGCGCGCGAGCCAGTAGTTGACGACGGCCGCGGCGAGCGAGCCGACCGTCGCCCAGAGCAGCCCGGCCGTCGGCCCGAGCGCGATGCCGGTCGCGGCGATCATCGCCGTCACGGGGAACACGATGAAGCTGCCGAGCAGGAAGGCGGCGACAACGATCGGTCCGGCCCAGGGATTCGCGCTCAGAAGATTCAGCGCGCTGCCGAGCCGATCGGGATCGCTCCACTCGCGCAGCGGCGAGAACTGCCACGCAAGGAACACGATCAGGATCAGAGCGAGCACCGCCCCGAGGCGAATCAGCGCGCGTCGCATCAGGCGGTTGTTGTTATTGCGAGCCTCCAAACAGACTTCCCCCGGGAGCCAGACTGGAATCCGCTCTTTCGAATACTACTGGATCGGCCGGATTCCATACAGCGCGGCTACCTGACTCTGACGGCGGTGGCTGCGGCATGGTTACACACGAGGCGCCCCGCGGCGCCCGCTCAGGGTTGCGGCGGCCCCTCAGGGCGGCGGCGGCCCCTCAGGGCGGCGGCGGCCTCTCAGGGGCTTCGGCCGCTCAGGGGCCGCGGCCCTGAATGACCGAGTCGTGCCAGGGGATCATGAGCCTTTTCACGCCCGTGACGGCGAAATAGAGCACCGAGCCGAGCGCCGCGAGCAGGATGATGACGGCGAAGAGCTGCGGCGCGTCGAGCGCGTTCAGGCTGACGACGACGAGATTGCCGAGGCCCTCGTTGGCGCCGAGGTACTCGCCGACGATCGCGCCGATCAGCGCGAACACGATGCCAACCTCCATGCCGGCGAAGACGTAAGGCAGCGTGCTGTGGAAATCGAGATGCCTGAAGGTCTGCCAGCGGCTCGCGCCGAGGCTCCGCATGACCTCGCGCTGGCCGGGCTCGACCGAGCGCACGCCGAGCATGACGTTGAGCATGATCGGGAAGAACGCGAGGATCGCGGCGATGATGACCTTCGAGGTGATGCCGAAGCCGAACAGGATGACGAAGATCGGGATCAGCGCGACCTTCGGGATCACCTGCAGCGCGACGATGATCGGCCGAAGCGCGAGCTCGAGCCAGTAAATCCGGCCGAGAACGGCGCCCATCGCAACACCGGTGACGACCGCTATGCCGAAGCCCGTCACGGTCTCGAGCAGCGTGATCCAGACATGCACCGTCCAGGTCTCGCCCTGGCGCATGAGGTCGAGCAGGCTCGCCCAGGCGTCCTCGGGCGCCGGGAACACGAACGGCGAGATGCCGGACGTGACCGTGTAGAGCTTCCAGAGCCCGACGATCACGGCGAGCAGGATCGGCGTGCTGATCCATGGCAGAAGCCTGAGGAGGGTGTCTCTATCCATCGGGGGTCTCGTTCAGCTGGTGCCTGAGCTCGCGGGCGATGTCCTGGAACTCGGGCAGGGTTTGCAGATCGACCTGGCGCGGCCTTTGAAACGGCACGTCCGTCACGGAGCGAATGCGGCCCGGCCGCGGCGAGAGCAGCACGACGCGGTCGGCCAGGAACACGGCCTCGTTGATCGAATGCGTCACGAGCACGACGGTCGCCTTCGTCGCCTCGGCGATCGATTGCAGCTCGAGATTCATCTTCTCGCGCGTCAGCGCGTCGAGCGCGCCGAACGGCTCGTCCATGAGCAGGATGCCGGGGCGATAGCTCAGCGCCCGGGCGATGGCAGCGCGCTGGCGCATGCCTCCCGAGAGCTCGCGCGGATAGCTCTTCTCGAAGCCGGTCAGGCCGACGAGCTCGCAGAGCTCATGCGCCCGCGCCCGGCGCGCCGTCCTGCCGATGCCGCGAAGCTTCAACGGCAGCGCGATGTTGTCCTCGACCGAGTACCACGGAAAGAGATTCGACTCCTGGAACACGAGGCCGAGCTTGCTGATCGTCTCCCTGTCGCGTGCCTCGCCGCTCCAGAGCGAGCGGCCGCCGGCCTTCACCTCGCCGGCCGTCGGGCGGATCAGGCCGGACAGGATCCTGAGCAAGGTCGTCTTGCCGCAGCCCGACTGGCCGATGATCGAGACGAACTCCTGCGGTTCGACCGTGAGGTCGATGCCGGTCAGCGCCAGTGTCGAGCTCTGGCGGCCTTGATAGAGTTTCTCGACGCCTGCGAGCTCGAGCTCAGGGCCGGCCATCGCTGCCCGGGCTCCCGCGCCGGCCGGCCTCCCCGGCCGCCGCCGGAACGACTCGGCGCCCGCTCATCGCGTCGGGACGAGCTCGTTCGTGAACCAGGCGGCGGGATCGCGGCCCGGCTCGGCGAGACCGGAGCGCACGAGCTCGTCGTAGCCCTGCTGCCAGCTCTGGCTGACGGTGCGCAATATGTTGTCGCGGCCTTCGGCCGTCCAGATCCTGACGTACTCGGCGAGGCTCGCTTTGGCGATCGCCGTATCCTCGAGCGTCGCGAACGAGTAGCGCGAGCGCATCGTCTCGAGCGTCCGGTCGAAGCCGTCGTCGTCGATCATGAAGTCGATCGCGGCCCCGACGGCTTCGAGGTACCTGCGGACCGTGTCGCGGTGCTGCTCGAGGCCGTCCTCGGACACCATGTAGAACTGGGCGCCCGAGGTGATGAAATCGCCGGGATTGAAGACCACTACGGTGTCGCGCTGCCGCGCGAGGATGTTCGCGACGTCGATGCTGACGGCATAAGTATGGATCGTGCCGCGCTCGACCAGGTCGTAGTTGTTGGCGCCGACACCGATGACCTGCCGCTCGACGGAGCCGGGCTCGATGCCGGCGGCCGACAGCACGAGGTCGAGCGTCAGGTCGCTCGAGCCGCCTTCGGACGGGATGCCGATCAGCTTGCCCGTGAAGTCCTCCGGCTCGCGGATCGGGGCCGACGTGCTCGAGACGAAGCGGATCGCCGACTCCTTGATGACCGTGCCGACGTTTCGGATCGGGACCTCGCGGTTCGCGAGGTGGATGACGCCCTCGATCTGCTCGATGCGCGTCAAGGGCGCGCCGCCCGCGATCACGGACTGGATCGCCGGGGCCGAGCCGCGCGTCGGCTGCATCGTGACCTCGAGACCGTGATCGGCGAAGTAGCCGCCCGAGATCGCGAGGAGCTCGGGCGCGAAGGTCAGGCCTTCGGGGCTCAGGATCGCGAGGAAGTCGACCCGCGTGCGCCCGCTGTCCGTTGCTTCGCCGCCGCAGCCGATCAGGGCCACGCCGGTCGCGCCCGCCGCCAGCGCCGCCGACGATGTGCGCACGAAACCGCGCCGGCTGTACGAGCTCTTCATCATGCGGCCAAACCCCCTGAAATCCCGGTCGATTCTAGCGAGGAAGCCAGACGATATCGAGTCGCCGAAGCGCCTCCGAAAATGGGGTCAGAGCGAAAAAGGGGTCAGAGCCCTTTCCCGGAGAACGGGATCAGGTCCGATTTCGCAGAGCCTCTCCGGAAAAGGGCTCTGACCCCT
>Ga0302046_10006355_pt1 | contig 10321 bp, 7 predicted proteins | sample RVTome_11_FD_200261 | JGI IMG/M metagenome (GOLD analysis project Ga0302046, IMG submission 200261) | Soil microbial communities from uranium-contaminated site in the Upper Colorado River Basin, Wyoming, United States - RVT147D111 (version 2) ... | reverse complement strand
TCGGCCCCACCTCCGTACACGAACGTTCCGGTCCGATTGAACGCGTAGATGTCGCGGTGCGAGTCATAGTCGAGCGACCCACCGAGCTTCATCCGCTGCTGGCCGAACTTCAGATGCAGGGCCTCGCCGACCCGGAACCCGGTCCGATCGAACCGGCCCGGCAGGGTCGGGTCCGTGCCCCATGAAGCCGGTCCATCCGCGATCACCGTGAGCGCCGTATCGTTGTCCAGAAACTCCCGGCGGCCGGTCTCGAAACCGGCCCGCACTTCGAGGGTCGCCACCGACCCCAGCACGCTGGTGAGGTGTGCGCCGGCGGCGATGTCGTAGCCCGTTCGGGTGCTTCCCAGTCCCACGGCCCCCCGCCCGAACGGCGGGTCCTCCCCGTCCAGCCAGGACCCGAAGGCAACCACGCTGAGCCGGTTCGACCGCGTGGCCTGCCAATCGAACCGACCGAAGCCGGACACCGTTTGCAGGGTCGCGAGCCGCGGCTGGCGGTATGCCGTCAGGTCCACGCCCAGAGAGTCCGCGGCGCCGAGCAGGGCGGTGTCGCCGGGGCTGGCCTCCCATGCCGCTGGCAGGACCGTTTCGAGGCGCTGCGCGTCCACGCCGAGGACGAACTGCGCCGTGTCGCGGATGATCGGGCCGCTCAGCAGGAGACCGCCGCGGAACGAGTGGCCGCTGAGTCCCTGGGCGTCGAAATACTTCGAACTGGAGAGGGTGGCGGGTGCCCAGTCGGCGGAGAGTCGGGTCTCGAACCGGTTCGACCCCCGCACTCCCTGTCCCGCCAGGCGCCCCCCCGCAAACCCCGTCCACTCGACGTCGAGTCCGCCACCATCAATGAGCGCGCTCTGAAACGCAAGGGACGGCAGCGCGCTCGCATCGGCGTCTTCGCGGCCCAACACCGGATGCCGCGCAAACCGGAACGGAATGCCGTCCACCGAAATCTGGCTGAGATCCGCCGGCAGTCCTTCGATGGACAGTCCGCCGGCGACGGTGGGCGCATACCGGGCCGCGGATACGAGGTCGCGTTGGTGGTCGGCCAGGCGCCGCAGCTCGAAGGCGCCAATGTCCCAGGCGCCGCTGCCCTCGGCGCGGTCCAGGGCGGCGGGGTCGGCACGGCGGACCGCGCGCTCGAGCACAGGAGGTTCGACGGTCTGCAGGCGGATCTCGAGCTGCACATCACCACCGGGAACCAGGCGCACTCCCCGGATCTCGACGGGCAGCCATCCCAGCCGCTCCGCGACCACGTCGTACTCCCCAGGCGGGAGGAATGTGAGTTCAAAAACCCCCCGACGGGGCGTTCGGGTGTCGTAGACGAAGCCGGACTGGCCGCTGGTCAGTACCACGCGCACGTTCCCCAGCGGCTGGCCGGTGGTATCGGTGACGATGCCGCGCACCCGGCCAGACGAGATGCCCTGTGCGGCCAGCGGCGCCGTCAGGGTGAGCCCGAGTATGACGAGAATGAGGTGGCGCAGGATGAAACTCCTGGAAGCGACGGAACAACGGCAGGCCGCGTGGGATGCAAGGGCAACGCCCCGTTTCCCGCGGCGACAGCAATGTGGTGCGACAGCACGCAAAATATTGTCGGACAATGGGATGCAGGCAAGTAGCGGGGTCGCGCGGAACGGGCCGTGCCGCCGGACTCGGAACCGGTGTATCCAACACGCCACATGCATCGCACTGCGCGGCGCTCCTGCGTGCGGCAGCGACAGGTGTCGCCGGACGCCACAACCCGTATGGCGACCCGTCAGGCTTACGGGCACCCTCGATTCGGGGCGTTGAGAGGCGCCGTTGCCGCGCCCGTTGGCCCGCAGTGCCGGTCAAGACCGCTGCGGTGTTTCCCGTCGGCAAGTCTCCGCACCCGCCTTCTCCCCACGCTGCCCGGGGGATGGTCATGCATCAGGGTCCGGAGCTGTCGTCCTCCGCGTCGCTAAGCGCGTCACCGGCTACCCGCCAGATCTCCGAGCCGACGTAGCCTCTCCGGGCCAGGTACCCGGCAATGCGCCGCCGCGCGGCCTCCCGCTCCACTCCACGCAGCTGCCCCGCCCGCTTTCGCGCCAGGGCCATCATGGCCTCACGCCGCTCCCCCTCGTCATCCCCACCAAGCTCCGCCACCGCCCGCTCCGCCACCCGCCGTTCCACCCCTCGCCGCGACAACTCCGCGAGAATCCGCGCCCGCCCATACCCCCGCCCCGCGCGCAACCGCGCATACTCCCGCGCCATCACCACATCATCCAGCAACCCCTCACTCTCCAGTCTACCGACCGCATGCTCCACCGCATCCGCCCGCAACCCCTTCCGCCGCAGCCGCGTCATGATCTCCTGCACCGCCCGCCCCCGCACCGCCAGCAACCGCACCGCCGCATCGTACGCCTTCACCCGCTCCAGCGCCGTCAGAACCCGCTCCGCCCCCTCCCCATCGAACTCCGCTCCCACCGCGATCCCCAGCGCCCGAATCTCCTCAACGGGCAGCACCCCCATCCGGACCCCACCCGCTTCGATCGAGATGAAGCCGGGCCTCCGTCCCGCCGGCTTGAGACCTGTGATCTTCATCGTGAAACGTGAAACGTGAAACGTGAAACGATCCCGCGCGGCGTGATCCCGCCCGCGTGGCCCACCGTCCGGATCAAGCGGACCGATCTCACCCGCCGGTGCAGTGCCGTTTCACGTTTCACGTTTCACGTTTCACGTCACTCCTCGGAACTCACCCCCCCACCGGCTACCCCCAGGAACTCCCGCACCTTGACCTCGATTTCGTTGCTCATCTCGACATTGTCCTTGAGGTAGAGCTTGGCATTCTCCCTCCCCTGCCCAATCCGTTCCTTCCCGTACGAATACCACGCCCCGCTCTTCTCGATGATGTTCGCCTCCGCGGCGATGTCCACGAGCAGCCCCTCGCGGCTGATCCCCTCGTTGAACATGATGTCGAACTCCGCCTGCCGGAACGGCGGGGCCACCTTGTTCTTGACCACCTTGACGCGCACGCGGCTCCCCGTGATGGCGTCCCGCTCCTTCACCGCGCCAATGCGCCGCACATCGAGCCGCACCGACGAGTAGAACTTGAGCGCCCGGCCACCGGTGGTCGTCTCCGGATTGCCGAACATCACGCCAATCTTCTCGCGCAGCTGATTGATGAACACGACCGAGGTCTTCGAGCGGTTGATGCTGCCCGCGAGCTTCCGGAGGGCCTGCGACATGAGGCGCGCCTGAAGGCCCATGTGCGAGTCGCCCATGTCCCCCTCGATCTCGGCCTTGGGCACGAGGGCGGCGACCGAGTCTATCACGATCACGTCCACCGCCCCGGAACGCACGAGGATCTCACAGATCTCGAGGCCCTCCTCCCCGGTATCCGGCTGCGAGACCAGCAGGTTCTCGACATCCACGCCCAGCTTCTTGGCATACTCGACGTCGAGGGCGTGCTCCGCGTCAATGTAGGCGGCCACGCCACCCGTCTTCTGCGCATTGGCCGCGACATGCAGGGCGAGCGTGGTCTTCCCGCTCGACTCGGGCCCGAAGATCTCCGTGATCCGGCCCCGCGGGATGCCCCCCACCCCGATGGCGGCGTCGAGATTGACGGCCCCCGTGGAGACGGCCTCCACCTTCACCCACGACTCCTGCCCCATCCGCATGATGGAGCCCTTCCCGATCTGCTTCTCGATCTGGGCAATGGCGAGATTCAGCGCCTTCTTCTTGTCTTCAGCCACCCGATCTTCCGTCTTCTCGGCCATTGGAGAACCCCGCTGAAGTGAACACAGTGAGACCCGAATATAAACCGAACCGCTGTCACCGCCAGCCCGGGCGGAATGCATTCTCGATATGTCGCACAACAACAACACCGCCGTTGCGCGACTGCAACACTTCAACGACGTCAAACCGCAGCGTTCGATCGCTCCGCCGATTCCGGTCCTCCCAGGCTCTGGCCACCATGACCAGCTCCTGGCGCTTTCGCCACACCACGGCCTCTGCCGGCCGGCCGTGCGCCATCCCACTCCTGGTCTTCACCTCCACGAACGCCACCACCCCATCCCGCTCGGCGATCAGGTCCACCTCCCACCGCCCCACACGGAACCGGTGCTCGAGGATCCGATACCCCTTGTCCAGGAGGAACTCCATCGCGGCGACCTCGCCGTCGAGACCGAGCAGATGACGGGGATCGGTCCAGGTCTTGGGATCGGACTTGAGCGACATGGGACCGAACGTACCTCCCAGGCTCGTTCGGGAATAACCCGACCGTCGCCGAGGGTGGCAGAATCAGCGACAGTACTCGTCCAACTGTCCCGCCCCAATGAGAACTTCCCGTGGCTTGGAGCCGTCAGGAGGTCCGAGGATGCCCGCCTCGTGCAGCTGATCAATGATCCGCGCCGCCCGTCCATACCCAATCCGAAGCTTCCGTTGGAGCAGCGAGGTCGAACCGAGCTGATGCTGGATGCACGTCTCCGCGGCCTCGCGGAACAGCGGATCGTGATCCCCGGCCCCGTCCACCCCTTCGGCTCGCTCTCCCCCTTCTTCCGCCAGCTCCTGCGCCGCAATGACCTCGAGAATGTCCTCCTCCGTCCGTTCGAGTGGCAGGAGGCCCTCCGCCACCAGCGCCGCGTCCTGCTTCTTCTTCTGATCCGTGTACCAGTCCGTGAGCCGTTCCGTCTCTTCCGTGGAGATGAACGCCCCCTGAATCCGCACCGGCTCGCTCTTCCCCGGCGGCAGGAACAGCATGTCCCCGTTCCCCAGCAGCGCCTCCGCGCCGTTCTGGTCGAGAATGGTCCGGCTGTCCACCTTGCTCGCCACCCGGAATGCGATCCGGCAGGGGAAGTTGGCCTTGATGAGCCCGGTGATGACGTTCACGCTCGGCCGCTGGGTGGCCAGCACGATGTGAATCCCCGTCGCCCGTGCCTTCTGCGCCAGCATCGCGAGGGGTTTCTCGACCTCCCCCTGCACCGTCATCATGAGGTCGGCCAGCTCGTCCACGAACAGGACGATGTATGGGAGTGGCCCGTCGTCGTACGGTTGCGGCTTGGGGGCCAGGGGCAGCTCCGTCTGACTGCTGGAGAACGTCTGCCGCTGACCGCCAGGTACCGGCAACACCATCTCCTTGCCGTCCGCCACCCTGCGGTTGAAATCCTTGATGTTGCGCGCGGAGTTCGCTGAAAACAGGTTGTAGCGGCGCTCCATCTCGTAGACGGCCCACTTGAGGGTCTGGGCCGCCTGCCGGTTGTTGGTAACGACCGCATGGCGGAGATGGGGAATGGCGTTGTACCCCGCCAACTCCACCATCTTGGGGTCAATCATCAGCATCCTGAGTTCGCGCGGCGTGTAGCGATACGCGAGGCTCGTGATGATCGTATTGATGCAGACCGACTTGCCCGAGCCCGTCGCCCCGGCAATGAGCAGGTGCGGCATCTTGGCGAGGTCGGCAATGATCGGCTCGCCCTCGAGATTGTGCCCCAGCACAATCGGGAGATCGCCGCGCGCCCGAACCCACGGTCCCGACTCGAGCAGCTGCCGCAGCTGGACGATGCGCGCCGTGGGGTTCGGCACCTCCACGCCCACTGCCGCCTTTCCCGGAATCGGCGCCACGATGCGGATGGACTGCGCCTTCATGGCCAGCGCCAGGTCGTCCGCGAGCGACGCGATTCGGTTCACCTTCACCCCGGGCGCCGGCGCCACCTCGTACTGGGTCACCACGGGCCCCGTCGTCCGCCCCACGATCTTCCCGTCCACGCGGAACGTCTGGAGCGTCTCCATGAGCTTCTCGCCCATCTGCTCGATCTCGGACTCGTCCGTGCCGTCGTCGGTTGTGCTGGCGGGATCGAGAAGATCGAGCGGGGGAAGATCTTCCTGTGACGGGAGGACGTGAGGACGTGAAGACGTGAGCCTGGGAACTTCTGCGCCGGGACGGGGGGCCCTCGACTTCCGTCCCCGCTTGGGTTGCGGGAGAATCGGTTCCAGCACGTCCCGACCTTCGTCTTCATCCTCCTCACGTTCTCTCGTCCTCACGTCCGCCCGTGTCTTTGCGGGTCGCCGGAAGGGATTCCAGTCCAGCGTCACGATCGTGAGCGCGGACAGCCCCAGCGCACCCAGAACGACCGCACCCGCCGTCCCCACGACCTGGCGGACGCCGATGACGACCATGCCGGGCAGCAGGCCCACCGCTTTCTGGGTCAGGGTCCAGTCCAGCCAATCGGGGCCGAAGTCCGACGCCGTGGCAACCCCGCTGAACACGCCGATGACGTAGGGGACCAGCAACACGAGCCCGGCGCAGAGGATCGCCGTCCGCCGAATGTCGAAGCCGCCGAGCCAGCCGAACCCCGCGAGCCCCACCGCAATACCCAGCGCCGGCAACCCGAGCGCCCCGGCGCCCAGGCCTGGCAGCAGGATGGCGCGACCGATGATGCGGCCGAGCGGGCCCGTGGAGTCCAGGGGAAGCAGCGCGAGCCCCACGAAGAGGCCCCCGAGGAGGGCCCCGACGGCGAGGAGTTCGTTGCGGTGGCGGTCCGTAAGTGCCATTCGAGTCTCTAGACGGCCAGTTGCATAGACGCCGAGAATAAGACGCCGAGACGCCAAGGCGCCGAGTGGTCTCTAGCTTCCAGTCGTGAGGGCGTGCGGCGAGCCCATCCGTAGCGGCTAGCGGCTGGCAACCAGTAGCCACTGCGCGCCTCGGCGTCTCGGCGTCTTATTCTCGGCGTCTATGCAACTAGGCGTCTCCCCTCGGAACAGTAATCTGTCGCGCCTCGTACACCGGTACCAATCGGTAACGATCGGCCTCGGTGGCCACGAGGACGTCCTCCTTGTACCCCTTGGCCACCAAGTCCCGAGCGGCGGCGCTCGCTGACACGGCGCGTTTCCAGCGGTCGCCGTACCGCTTGATCAGCTCCAGGGCGGCAACTCCCGCGTCGTTCAGATTCACCTTGCGGCGGCCGCCCGGCGGCAGGAGCGCCTGCGCGAACCGTCCCGCCGCGTACGCGTCCTCGAGCGCAAACCCGCGCTCCCGCCCCGCGCACAGAATCGAGATCTCGCCCTGCTCCTCCACGAGCGGCTTGGCCCGCGCCACCACCGCCGAGAAGTTGAGCGCGCCCGCCACGAACACCGGACTGCCTGCCTCCGCGGCCTGAATGGCCGGCGTCCCGTTCGTCGTGGACATGACGAGCGTCTTGCCGGCCACCGCCTCCGCCGTCATCTCGCGCGGCGAGTTGCCCAGGTCGAACCCGCTGATCGGCTCGAACCGCCGCTCCCCCGCGAGCAGCACGCTCCCCCGCTCGAGGCTCTGCGCGATCCGGATCGCCTCGTCAGACGCCGCCGCCGGGATCACGGCCCTGGCGCCGTTGGCGAGCGCCGTGACGATCGTCGTGGTGGCCCGGAGGATATCCACCACGATCACCGGCTTGCCCGCGATGTCCGCGCTGGTCAGCCCAAGGGGGGTGAAGTAGATGCTGATCCGCATCACTCGGCGCGGAGCAGCTCGGGCGTCCGCTCGAGGAACTTGGTATCCACCTGTCCGGCCGCGAACTCCGGATGCTCGATCACCCGCCGCAGGAACGGAATGGTGGTCGCGACCCCTTCGATGATGAACGAGTCGAGCGCCTGCCGCATGCGCGCCAGCGCCTCGGTGCGCGTGTTGCCGTGCACGATGACCTTGGCCAGCAGCGAGTCGTAGTGCGGCGGCACGGTGTACCCCGCATAGATGTGCGTGTCCACCCGCACCCCGGGCCCGCCCGGCGGATGATAGGTCGTGATGGTGCCGGGCGACGGCTGGAAGTTGCGGTACGGATCCTCGGCGTTCACCCGACACTCGATGGCGTGGCCGCGCACCCGCCCACCCTTGATCTCGAACTCGATGCGCTCCCCGGCCGCCACCCGGATCTGCTCCTTCACGAGATCGAAGTTGGTGACCATTTCGGTCACCGGATGCTCCACCTGGATCCGCGTGTTCATCTCCATGAAGTAGAAGCAGCCGTCCTCGTCGAGCAGGAACTCGATGGTCCCCGCGCCCACGTAGCCGATCTTCTGCGCGGCCCGCACCGCGGCGTCGCCCATCCGCTCGCGTAGCTCCTGGTTCACCGCCGGACTGGGGCTCTCCTCGATCAGCTTCTGGTGCCGGCGTTGCACCGAGCAGTCGCGCTCGCCGAGGTGCATCACCCGCCCGTGCTGGTCGCCCATGATCTGGATCTCGACGTGCCGGGGCCGGGCCAGGTACTTCTCGATGTAGACCTCCGGGCTGCCGAACGCCGCCAGCGCCTCGCTGCGCGCGAGCTGGAACGCCTGCCCGAAGCCGTCGGCGTCGTGCGCCACGCGCATCCCCTTCCCGCCGCCGCCCGCCGCCGCCTTGATGAGCACGGGGAACCCGAGCCCGTCCGCGATCCGCTGCGCCTCCACCACGTCGGCCACGGCGTCCTTGGAGCCCGGCACCACCGGGATGCCCACCTCCTGCGCGATCTTCCGCGCCATGGCCTTGTCGCCCATGGCGCGAATCTGGTCCGCCGTGGGCCCGATGAACGTGACCCCGGACGCCGCGCACGTCTCCGCGAACTCCGCGTTCTCCGCCAGGAAGCCGTAGCCGGGATGAATGGCGTCCGCGCCGGTGATCTCCGCGGCCGCGATCAGCGCCGGGATCCGCAGGTAGGACAGGCGGGCGGGCGCCGGGCCGATGCAGACATCGTCGTCCGCGAACCGCACGTGCAGCGACTCGCGGTCGGCCTCGCTGTAGACGGCCACCGTCGCGACTCCAAGCTCGCGGCACGCACGGATCACCCGCAGCGCGATTTCGCCGCGGTTGGCAATGAGCACTTTCGTGAACATGCGCTACTTCGTGTAGCCGCCCGGCAGGTCGTCGCGGTCGTCGTCACCGCCGGGGGCCGCGACCTCGTCGGCAAACGTACGGTCGGACGTACCCTCGATCCCGCTCACCCGGAGCGCAAACTCGCTGGGGTTGGTCGAGTAGAACAGCGCGTTCTCATAGCTGATGGTCCCCGACCGGTACCACTCCATGAGCGACTGATCGAACGACTGCATCCCGTACACGATCGTCCCCTCGCGGATCAGCTCCGGGATGTTGAGCGCCTTCTCGCGGTCCCGGATGTTGTCCTTGACCGCGGCCGTGTTGATCAGCACCTCGCACGCCGGCACCCGCCCCTTGCCGTCCGAGCGTGGTACCAGTCGAAGCGAGATCACGGCCTCGAGCGCCGTGGACAGCAGGTTCCGCACGGCATCGTGCTCGTGCGGCGGGAAGAACGAGATGATCCGGTTGATGGTCTGGGTGGCGTCGGTGGTGTGCAGCGTGGAGAACACGAGGTGGCCCGTATCAGCCGCCTTCATGGCCGTGTCCAGGGTCACCCGGTCGCGGATCTCGCCGATCAGGATCACGTCCGGGTCCTGCCGCAGCACGTGCCTGAGCGCGCTCTCGAAGGACAGGGTGTCCGTCCCCACCTCGCGCTGGGACACGTTGGCCTGCCCGTCCCGGTGCAGGAACTCGATCGGGTCCTCGACCGTGATGATGTTGCAGCGGCGATGCTGGTTGATCTGGTTGATCAACGCCGACAGCGCTGTGGACTTGCCCGAGCCCGTCACCCCCGTCACCAGCACCAGGCCGCGCGGCTTGAGCGCGATCTTCTCCAGCACGGGCGGCAGGCTCAACTCGGGAATCGTCTTGATCTCGTAGGGAATGGCTCGGAACACGAACGCCAGGGTCCCGCGCTGCTGGTACACGTTGGTCCGGAACCGCCCGATCCCCGGCACGCCGATGGCGAAGTCCGCCTCCTTGTGCTCGGCGAACTCCTTCACCTGCCGAGGCGTCATGATCTGCTCGGCCAGGGCCTTGAGGTCTTCGGGCTTGAGCGCGTCCTGCCCCAGCGGCTCGAGGTCGCCGGACACCCGGATGGTGGGCGGCCGCCCCACCTTGAGGTGCAGGTCGGAGCCATTGCGCTGGACCATCTCGGTGATGGCCGCCTTGAAGTTGAACGAACGGGTCTCAGCCATGGGGATCCACGCGGAAAAGGACCTGACCGAACTCGACGGGCTGGGCGTCCTGCACGGGGATCTCCCGGATCAGACCGGCAACCTCCGCGTCGAGTGGATTCATGATCTTCATCGCTTCGATGATGCACAACGTCTGCCCCGGCTTGATCCGGCTCCCCACCCGCACATACGGATCCGCCCCGGGCTCCGGCTGCGCGTAAAAGGTGCCGACCATGGGGGACTTGATGTCGAGCAGGGAGGGTTTGGGGGACTCGACGGGAACGACGGGAGCGACGGGAACGACGGGAGCGACCGGAGCTGCCCCCCCGCCCCCACCCCAACCTACCGTCGGTACCCGCGAGTACCCCCCCCCCGA
>Ga0302046_10006354_pt1 | contig 10322 bp, 9 predicted proteins | sample RVTome_11_FD_200261 | JGI IMG/M metagenome (GOLD analysis project Ga0302046, IMG submission 200261) | Soil microbial communities from uranium-contaminated site in the Upper Colorado River Basin, Wyoming, United States - RVT147D111 (version 2) ... | reverse complement strand
GCCAGAAACTCGAGCGCCGCGCCACCGCCTGTCGAGACGTGCGAGACCTCGTCCATGAGACCGGCCGCGCGGACGGCCGCCGCCGAGTCTCCCCCCCCGATGACCGTGAATCCTCCGCTTCGCGTCGCGCTCGCGGCGGCCTCGGCCAACGCGAACGTCCCGGCCGCGAAGCGGCGGTCTTCGAACCGCCCCATCGGACCGTTCCAGAAGAACGCTCCGGCGCGCTCGATCTCGCGAGCGTAGGCGGCCCGCGTCCGGGGCCCGATGTCCATCGCGGCATACTCCCCCGGGATGGCGTCCGATGCGGTCTCAAACACCTCTGCACCCGGATCGGCCGGATCGCTCGCCACCACGACATCCTCCGGCAGCCGGAGCTTGTTTCCCGCACGCTGGAGGACGGCCCTGGCCGCGCCGAGCGCATCCTCCTCCACGAGCGAACGACCGGTGGCGAATCCCCTCGCTCGCAGGAATGTGTTCGCCATCGCCCCACCGACGAGAAGCACGTCCGCGCGAGAGAGAAAGGCTTCGACCAGCTCGATCTTGTCCGAGATCTTGGCGCCGCCGAACCCTACCACGAACGGCCGCGCGGGGTCGGTCCGGAGCGATCCGAGCGCGTCGAGCTCGGCTTCGACCAGCAGGCCGGCCACGGCCGGCCGCAGCAACGCCGCGACCCCCACCGTCGATGCGTGGGCCCGGTGCAGGGTGCCGAACGCGTCGCTTACGTAGAAGTCGGCAAGCGCCGCGAGCCGCGCCGCGAGCGCGGGATCGTTCGCCGTTTCGCCGGGCAGGAAGCGCGTGTTCTCGAGGACGAGGATCTGACTCGCGACCAGCTCCCCGGCCGCCCTCGACGCCTCCTCACCGGCGAGATCCGCCACGAATCGGACCTCGGCGCCGATCCGCTCCGCGAGACAGGCCGCGACCGGAGCGAGCGACAGCTCGGGCCGAACCTCTCCACCCGGTCGCCCGAGATGCGAGATGAGGATCGGCAGGGCGGCCCCGTCGAGAAGTCGGTTGATCGTCGGCAGCGACGCGTCGATGCGCGTGGGATCGGCGACGCCGCCCTGGTCGAGGGGAACGTTGTAATCCACGCGAAGGAGGGCCCGCCTCCCGGCCACGACGGCGGCCGGGAGGTCACGCAGCGAGCGGGTCACGATGGCGGCGCGGTGGTCGACCCGGGCGCGACGGCCTCTCCCGTCACGCCGCCGAGGCGGCCGGGAGTCGCTCCGCGACGAACCCCACGAGGTCGACGCAGCGGTTCGAATACCCCCATTCGTTGTCGTACCACGAGATGACCTTGACCAGCTTTCCGGCCATCACGGACGTCGACAGCGCGTCGATGATGGAGCTTGCGGGGTTTCCGACGAAATCGATCGAGACGAGCGGCTCCTCGGTATACGCCAGGACTCCGTTCATGGACCCTTCCGCGGCGCGCGCGAACGCCTGATTGATCTCGTCCACCGTCGTCTCGCGAGACAGGGTCGCCACCAGGTCCACGATCGAGACGTCCGGCGTCGGAACCCTCATGGACATCCCATCGAGCTTCCCGGCCACCGCTGGGAGCACCAGCCCGACCGCTTTTGCCGCCCCCGTGGTAGTGGGGATGATCGACATTGCCGCCGCACGGGCCCGCCGCAGATCCGAATGCTGGAGATCGAGCAATCGCTGATCGTTCGTGTAGCTGTGCACGGTCGTCATCAGCCCGTGCTGAAACCCGAACTCGTCGAGGAGGATCTTCACGACCGGCGCGATGCAGTTCGTCGTGCAGCTCGCGTTCGAGATCACATCGTGCGTGTCCGGATCGTACACATCGGCATTGACCCCCAGGACGAGGGTCACGTCGGGCTGCTTCGCGGGGGCGCTGATGATGACCTTCCTGGCCCCGGCCTCGAGATGCCTGGCGGCCTGATCCCGCGCCCGGAAGATCCCGGTGGATTCAATCACGATGTCGATCCCCATCTCCCCCCAGGGCAGCGCGGCGGGATCTCGCTCGGACAGGACGCGCACCCGCCGCCCCCCGATCACGAGATCGGTGCCATCCACGCGGACCTCTCCCGGGAATCGTCCGTGCACCGAATCGTACTTGAAGATGTGAGCCAACGTGCTCGCGTCCGTGAGGTCGTTGACCGCCACGAACTCCAGATCCGGATACTGGGACTGCAGGGCCACACGCAGGATGTTTCGGCCGATACGACCGAAACCGTTGATGCCCACTCGTACGCTCATCGACTCGCCTCGCTCATCGCATCCCCCGTGCTCGATTCGAGAAACGCCCGGGCGGAGGCCCCACCTCGCTCTCGAGCTGGAGGCCCCGCACGGGACGAAGACCTTCCCACGACTCGGAGACGCCCGATCCGACGGCCCCGTTGAGACGCTCTCGCGTCGATCGCCCGCGACGTGCGGGCAAAAGTAATCACGGCGATGCGGGTGAAACCAGCCTGTGCGAGGGCGTCCGCGCAGGCAAACGCGGTCGCTCCCGTCGTGAGCACATCGTCGACCAGGATGGCCGCCTCCGTCCTGTCGACCGGGCAGGCGGCGAACCGCCCCTCGACGTTCTCGCGGCGAAAGGTCCGCCCCGCTCCCGCCTGCCGGCCCCCACCCGCCCGGCGACGGAGGACCGGCAGCACCGGCAACCCGGTTTGACCTCCTAGCGGCAGCGCGAGATCCAGAGCCTGGTTGAAGCCGCGCTCCCGCAGACGGGCGGAGCTCAGCGGCACGGGAACGAGCGCCGTCCGGACCGGCCAGCCCCCGAGCCCGAGGATGCTCCTGGCTTCGGGGGCCAGCGACCGTACTTGAGGGCGTGGACCACGTCCGGGACCGCCTGCGCGTATTCGAAGGCGGAGGCCGCGGTCTCGAGCGACGCCGGCCAGTCCTCGCACGTGCCGCACCGCCCGTCTGGCGCTCCGGCCGGAGCCGCGCGGCCGAGTGGCTCGCCGCACCTCGCGCAACGGGGACGCGTCAGCCGCGGCATCCGCGTGCGACAGAGCGTGCAGATGGGTGATGCATGCTCCGGGATGGCGCGCGAGCACACCACACAACACACGGGGAGGAGCCTCCGAGCGCTCGCGAGCACTGTGGAGGCGAGCGCCCCGGGGCTCCACGACCTCGAGCTCACGGGCCCCGCACCGCCGTCAGCGCGGCCGATCTCATCTCCGAGATGGGCGGCTCGACCCCCGGGAACCAGCGCGCGAACGAGAACGCCGCCTGGTGGACCAGCATGGCCGTTCCGTCGCAGGCGGGGATGCCGAGCCGTCGCGCCCACCGGACCAACGCCGTTTCGTTCGCTCCGTAGACGAGATCGAAGACCGCCCCGGCACCGACCCGCTCGAGGTCGAGGGGCAACGGGTCGTCCGCGGCGAGCCCGAGGCAGGTGGCGTTCACCACGAGGTCCCACCGACCGGCCATCGGCCGGCTCGTGAGGAGGCCGACATCACGGTCGACCTCCTCCGCGAGCTCGAGGGCCGCCGGGATGCTGCGGTTGAAGACGTCGATGCCGTCCACCCCCGAGACGCGCAGCGCGTGAACGACGGCCCGCGCGGCCCCGCCGGCCCCCAGCACCAGCGCCCGGGTCCCCACCGGGCGCACGCCGAGCTCGGCGAGCCCCGCGCTGAATCCGGCGACATCCGTGTTGTCCCCCGCGATCCCCCCGTCCGCGGCGCGCCAAAAGCAATTGCAGGCACCGGTCGCCACGACCGTGTCGCCGGGCTCGTCGATCCATGCGACGACGGAGCGCTTGTGAGGCAGGGTGACGTTGCCCCCTCCCCCGTCCGCGGCTTCCGTCAGCGCGGACTCCAGCCCACGAGCCCGGACACGTACCGCTCGATAGACGGCGTCGATCCCGCGGGCGGCGAAACCGGCGGCATGGATGACCGGGGACAGGGAATGCTCGATCGGATCCCCCAGAAGTCTGAACTCGAGGCTCACCCGCCGAGATGGCCGGTCCGGGGCTCGGCTCCCGCGGGGAACAGGTCGTCGAACAGCCCGCGTATGGCCCTCTCGAGCAGGCGGTAGGTCTCCTCGTACGTTTCCAGGTCCCCGCCAAAGGGATCCGGGACGGCGAGACCGTGTCGTGGATCCGAGGTCGGCAGGTGTTCCGTCAGCAACCTGGTCTCGACGTCCGGGACGACATCGGCCACGCCGGAGAGGTGCGAGCGGCTCATCCCGAGGACGACGTCAGCCCATTCCCCGAGCTCGGGAGCGAGCTCCCGGGAGCGGTGACGGGTCAGGTCGATCTTGCGCTCCCCGGCGACGGCGATCGCCGGAGCCGCCGCGGGCTGACCGGCGACCGCGAAGACGCCGGCCGAGGCGCAGAACACCCCCTCCAGCCCGAGGCGAGCGGCTTCGGCTCGCGCGATGGCTTCGGCCATCGGGCTGCGGCAGGTATTCCCGGTGCATATGAACAGAAGGTTCATCGAATCGTCAGACCGGTTCGGGTGCAGAGCCGTCTCGTATCGCGTCCTCGATGTCTCGCCGCGTGATCGCGCCCGACCGGAGCACCGAGACGCCGTCGCGAACGGAAACAATCGTGGATGCCGGCCCGGGCGACAACTCGCCTCCATCCAGCACGGCCACCGGGATGTCACCGCCTCCGATTTCGCGTAGCAGATCGAGAGCGCCCTGACCGGAACGCACGGGATCGAGCCCGGATCGATTGAGGCTCGTCGACGTCATCAGGCCCCCGGAGCGCTCGAGCACCGCCCTCAGCAACGGGTGTGAGTCCACCCGGACGGCGACCCCCGTCTCGGTCTCGTCATCGAGCACGATCGTCAGCGGTCCGGGCCAAAACCGCGACGCGAGTCTCCGGGCGACCGCATTCCACCGTGCATTGCCGAGCTCGGCCTCGAGCTCGGACAGGCTGGCCGCCACGCGGATGAGCGGTCGGGACGCCTCACGCCCCTTCAGCCGCGCGATCTCACGACCGACGTCGTCGCGGACCCGACCTCCGAGCCCGTAGACGGTCGAGGTCGGGTGCGCGAGAATGGCGCCTCCGGCGAGCAGCTCGACGGCTCGGCTCAGCGCCCGCTCCCCGGTCAGGATCCGCTCCTCCCGCTCCCCCGAAAGCCCCTCGACCAGCCGGATCGTCTCCGGGATCACGCTCACCCGAATGTCGGAGCGGGAATCAACCCGGTGTCAACCAGCCAGCGGGCGTACTCGAGATCCCCCGACTCCGTGATCTTCAGGTTCCTGGCATCACCGGGTATCGTCCTCACCGGGCACCCGGCCCGCTCGACCATCAGGGCGTCGTCCGTGACCGATCGGGATGGTCCGGACGCATAGGCCCACCTCAGGAGCTCCGCCGGAAACCCCTGCGGCGTCTGCGCTCGGCGAAGGCTGGCTCTGGGCGGCGTCCGGACGACGAGCCCACGCTCGTCGACCGTCTTGACGGTGTCGGTGACCGGAATGACCGGCACGATGGCCTCGGCGGAGGAAGACGCCACCACGCGCGAGATCAGCTCGGCCGTGACGAAGGGTCGGACTCCGTCGTGGACGAGGATTACCTCGGCGGACTCGTCGGTCGCGGCCACCCCGTTGATCACCGAGTCCGCCCGGGTCTCTCCACCCGCCACCACGATCACGGACGACGGTATCCATGACGGGGTCCGGGCCGTGGCCTCCGGCGGGAGGACGATAACGACCTCGTCGACCAGCGGATGGTCTACGAACGCTCGCGCCGACCACAGCAGTACCGGACTGCCCGCCAGCAGGAGGAACTGCTTCGGATCTTCTCCGCCGAACCGTTCTCCCCGGCCCGCCGCGACGATGACGGCGGTCGTGCGCACCGTGCTCACGATCGACGAGCCCCCGGGGCTCCGATGTCGGGATCCGAATGGCGATGCACCCAGCGCACCAGCTCACCGACGCTCTCCACGGGGTGCAGGGTCAGCCCGGGCGGCGGCTCCGCCACGACGCTCGCTCCCTCCTGTCCGGTCGGCAGCACCACGTCCGTGATCCCGACCCGGGCGAGCTCTCGAACCCGCGCCTCCCGCTCTCCCCCTCCCCGCAGCTCCCCGCTCAATCCGGCCTCACCGATGAACGCCACACCGGCGGGCAACGCCCGGTCGAGCTCGGCCGACACGAGCGCCGCGAGCACGCCGGCGTCCGCCGCCGGATCGGCGACCCGCAGCCCTCCCACCACGTTCACGAACACCTCGCTCCGCTCCAGCGTCACCCCACCGCGCCGGTCGAGCACCGCCAGGAGCATCGCCAGCCTTCGCTGCGGAAAGCCCGTGGTCATCCGGCGTGGCACGGGAAGGCTCGACCGCGCGGAGAGCGCCTGAACCTCGAGCGCGAGCGGTCGTGCACCCTCAAGTGTCGCCGTCACCGCGGAGCCCGGGCCGCGCGGGCCCTGCGACAGCAACGCGCGCCCCGGGTCGTCGACGGGCGACAGCCCGCGCTCGGCCATCCGGAACACCGCCAGCTCCCCGACGCGCCCGAACCGGTTCTTGGTCGCCCGGAGCACCCGTGCGTCCTCCCCCCGGATGCCTTCGACGTGGAGGACGACATCGACGAGGTGCTCGAGCGTGCGCGGCCCCGCGATCGCGCCTCCCTTGGTCACGTGTCCGATCAATACGGTGGGCACCCCGCTCCGCTTGGCGAAGACGCGCAGCGCGTTCGATGAATCCCGGACCTGGACGGCGGATCCCGGCGCGGAATCGACTTCGTCGCACATGGCGGTCTGGATCGAATCGACGCACAACAGATCGGGACCCACGGCCTCGGCCGCCGCGGTGATCCGGTCGACCGACGTCGCCGCCAGAAAGAGCACATCTCCCGCGGCCCCTCCCAGCCTGCGCGCCCGTCGCCTGACCTGGCTCTCCGACTCCTCTCCCGACACGTAGAGGACGGAGCCGCCCTCCGCCGAGACGCGCGCCGCCACCTGCAAGAGGAGCGTGGATTTTCCGATCCCGGGCGCGCCCCCGAGCAAGGCGATCGAGCCGGGTACCAGCCCCCCGCCGAATACCTGGTCCAGATCGCCGAGACCGATTCGGAGGCGGGGGAGCTCCTGGCCCGAGTCCTCGCGGAGGGGTCGCGGCGACCCCGCCTCGCCGCCTGACGGGCCGCGCCCCCGCCGCGAAGCCGGCGGAGCGAGGATCGGGTCGAGCGAGTTCCAGGCCTCGCACCCCGGGCAGCGGCCTTCCCAGCGCAGGCTCTCCCGCTCGCATTCCCGGCAGACGAAGCGTTGCGCAACGGCCATCTACGTGGCCGAAAACGGCGGGCTCAAAACGGGTCCTCGCGCCTGGAGACCGGCTCGAACAGGGTGTACGACTTGTGGAAATACAACGACATGCCCCCCGTCGGCCCGTTGCGCTGCTTGCCCACGATGAGCTCGGCCTTCCCCTGTAGCGACGGATCCTGGTCGACCTCCTCGCGGCTCCGATACACTTCCTCCCGGAAGATGAACAGGACGACGTCCGCGTCCTGCTCGATGGCTCCGGACTCGCGGAGATCGGAGAGTCGCGGCCGGTGATCGCCCGTGCGCTGCTCGGGAGCGCGCGAGAGCTGCGAGAGCGCGAGGATCGGGACGCCGAGCTCCTTCCCGATCGCCTTCAACGCCCGTGATATGGCGCTGATCTCCTGTTGGCGATTCTCGACCCGGCTGGGGCCGGCCATGAGCTGCATATAGTCGACGACGATCAACCCGAGGTCGACCTCGGCGCGAAGACGACGGGCCTTCGCCCGGAGCTCGAGGGCGGAGATGGCGGGGGTATCATCGATCCAGATCGGGGCGGTGTTGAGCAACCCCGCGGCGGTCGCGAGCCGCTGGTATTCATCGTCCTGAAGGGTGCCCCTCCGCAACCGGCTCGAGTCGACACGCCCCTCGGCGCACAGGAGACGCTGCACCAGCGATTCCTTGGACATCTCGAGGGAGAACACGGCGACCGGGATCTCCGACTCGATCGCTGCGTGCTGCGCGAAGTTGAGCGCGAGCGCCGTCTTGCCCATCGACGGGCGCGCCGCGAGGACCACGAGATCGCCGCGCTGGAACCCCGATGTCATGTGGTCGAGCTCCGGAAATCCGGTCGGGACCCCGGTGACGGCCCCGGGGCTGCGCTGCAGCTCCTCGATCCGCTCGAACGCCGGCCACAGGATCTCCTTGATCCACACGAAGCCGCTTCGCTGTCGTGCCTGGGCGATCTCGAAGATCCGCTGCTCCGCCCGATCGAGGGTGTCTTCGACCTCGCCGCCGGGCGTTTCGTAGGCTTCCTGGATGATCGAGGTGGCCGACTCAATGAGCTGGCGGAGCACGGACTTGTCGCGGAGGATCCGGCAGTGGTATTCGATATTCGCGGCCGTGGGCACGGCGTCGACCAGTTGCGCCAGGTAGGCCATCCCGCCGACCGTGTCGAGCTCGCCTGCGGTCTTGAGCTCGTCGGCCAGCGTCACGGCGTCGATGACCTCACCCCGATTGTACAGCCGAATCATGCCACGGAAGATCCGGCGATTCGCTTCGCGATAGAACGACGCGTCCCCCACGGTCTCGATCGCGATCGCCACCGCGTCGCCGTCGATCAACATCCCCCCCAGGACGGAGAGCTCGGCCTCCTCCGACCAGGGGACCTGCCGGCCTTGAAATGCGTCGCGCGTCAACGGGATCGCCGTGTCAGCCATGCGACCCTTCCGGGTGACGTGTGTCGGCGGGGGCACCCGTATCCAGAACCCGCCTGACGATCTGGAGATCCTCCCACGCCGGCCGGGTCCACGCGGGGTTCCTCAGGAGGGCGGCCGGGTGATACGTCGCCACGACCGGATACCCCGCATACCGGTGGACGCGGCCGCGGAGCCGCCCCAGCGAATCCGCGGATCCGAGCAGTGTGCGGGCCGCGAACGCGCCGAACGCCAGGATCACCTCGGGCTCGATGAGGGCTAACTGCCGGAGCAGGTAGGGCGTGCAGGCGCCGACCTCCTCGGGGAGCGGGTCTCGGTTATTCGGGGGACGCGATTTGAGCACATTGCAGATATACACCGATTCACGCGGAAGCCCAATCGTCCGCAGAAGCCGGTCGAGCAGCTGACCGGCTCGCCCGACGAACGGACGCCCGGTCTCGTCTTCCCGCGCTCCGGGCGCCTCGCCGACACACACGACGCGCGCCCCCGGATCCCCCTCGCCGAACACTGGATTCGTCCGACTCCGGTGCAGTGGGCACAGGGTACAGCGACGGACCAGCGCGGCGAGTGAGTCGAGGTCGGGCGCGGATTCGATCGTCTCGATCGGAGAGTCCTCGCCCGGGACGGGGGCGCCGGAGACCCCGGCGGAGCGCACCGTCTGCCCGCCTGAGACCCCGCTCCGCACCCCGGCGACCCTACCCGTGCCCGCCGAGCGAGCCAGCGTGAGCGCGCGCTCACGGGTCATCCCTTCCAGTATGAGCTCGGATCGGTCGATGTCGGCCACCTGCGCAAGGCACCGCCGCACCAGACTCGCGAGCTCGCTCCCGTCGTGACTCACCCGTTCAGGGCCCTCTCGATCCGATCCAGCAGCCGGTCGGCCAGCTCGCACTTCGAAAGTACCGGAAGCTCCTCCATGCCACCTTCGCGATCGATGAGAGTGACCCGGTTCGTCTCCACTTCGAACCCGGAGTCCGCTTCGCTCGCGAGGTTGACGGCGACCATGTCCATCCCCTTCCGGTGCAGCTTGTCCATGCCGTTCTCGAGAGCCCGCTCGGTCTCCAGCGCGAACCCCAGCGTGAAGATTCCGGCCTTCCGGCGCATCGCCATGGTCTCCAGCAACAGGTCGGGGCCCGGGACCAGGGCAATGTCGACCCCTTCCCCGGCCCGCTTCTTCAGCTTGGCGACATCCGGGGCGGGCACCTCGAAATCGCCGACCGCGGCTGCCATGAGCAGAATCCCCGCATCCGTCAACCCGGTCTCCAGGGCCCCGAGCATCTCGTGGGCCGTATCGACCCGAATCAGCTCGGGACCCACGGGGGGCGGCGCCGACCCGGGACCGGTGATCAGGCGCACACGGGCACCGCGCCGCCACGCGGCTGCCGCGAGCGCGTACCCCATCCTGCCGGACGAGCGGTTGCCGATGAAACGGACGGGGTCGAGCGGCGCGCGCGTCGGTCCCGCCGTCACCACGACCGACAGCCCGGTCAGCCCCCCAGCCGGCTCGAGGGCGCGGCCGGCACGAGCGAGGATCTCCTCCGGCTCGGCCATCCGCCCTGGACCGTTCTCGCCCTCGGCAAGCGGACCGTCGTCCGGGCCGACCACGTCGTAGCCGAATCCCACCAGGGTCTCCATGTTCCGGCGCGTGGCCGGGTGGCGCCACATACGCGTGTTCATGGCGGGGCAGATCACCACGGGCGCATCGATGGCAAGCAGCGTGG
>Ga0302046_10006353_pt1 | contig 10323 bp, 20 predicted proteins | sample RVTome_11_FD_200261 | JGI IMG/M metagenome (GOLD analysis project Ga0302046, IMG submission 200261) | Soil microbial communities from uranium-contaminated site in the Upper Colorado River Basin, Wyoming, United States - RVT147D111 (version 2) ... | reverse complement strand
TCGTCTGGTCGGTGTCGGCCTTCTGTGCCATCGCATCTACCATCCCCCCCTATACGGGGGGAGGATATATAGGCTCCGCCCCGAGTCTCGGGCCGTTTAAGTAGCCCCGAGAGGCGCCTGGCGCCCCTTGCGCCGCCGCCCACGGGGCCTCTTGCGCCTCTTCGGCGGCCCCCCCGCCGGCCCCTCCACGATGCGCGTCGAGGCCCGCCCGCGCACGATCTCCTCCCCCAAGTAAAAGGCGATCACCGGCCCCTCGCCGACCTCCTCCGAGACCTTCCCCCGCATGTCCGCCGGCAGGCACGCCTGCACCGCCGGAGCTTGCACCGAGCCCGCCGTCAGGATCACGCGGATGCCGCGCCGGTGCACGTCCTTCCCGCACACAAACACCGCCTCGCGCGGCCCGCGGTTCATCGCCGCCACCCAGTACGGCGAGTGCCTCCGCACCTCGACCGTCTTCGTGCCGCCCTTGATCGCGTTGAAGTACGGCCGGCGAACTCGGAAGGAGACCATCCCGCTCAACGCGAGGGGCCCCCGAAGACGAAAAGGTCGGCGGTAAGCCCGTAGCCGTGGTCGCTCAAGTAGATGAGCCCGCTGCGCTTCAGCCGCGCGACGTAGTTCCTCCAAGTTCCCGAGGACGGTTCGATACCGACCGCCGCCACCTACGCGGCCCCCTTCTCGTTCAGCTTGGCCAGGGCCTCGTCGATGAACTTGCCGGCGGTCTCCTTCGACCAGTCCGCCGGGTCGAGCCCGTGCTCCGTCTGGTACTTCTTCTTGAGCCCCTCGACCTTCGACGACTTGGCCAAGTCGCGTATCTTCTTGACCTGGGCCTCCGTCGCAGCTTCCGTGTCAGATGGCTTGTCCGCCGCCGGTGCCACCTCGACGGGTACATCGCGCACCGCCGGCTCCGCGGCGCGCCTCTCGGCGCGCGCTTCCTCTACCTTTAGCCCGAGCCTCTCCCAGTCGATCGCAATGGGGGTGGACAACTCCTGCACCTTGCGCAGCATCCGGTTGTGCGCCATGTCGCGGATGAACCCCGCGCCCCCCTTCCCCTTCGGGTCTGCGATCAGCTTGGTCACGTTGCCCTCGTCCGCGTAGCCGTCTGCGATGACATACTGGTCTCGGCTCGGGTCGTCCGGCGCATCGGGATCTTTGAAACGCGCCCCCCCGCGGCAGAGGAAGCGCTTCTTTTCAAAGTCGTCAATGGGGTACTTGGCCTCCAGCCACGCGCGAAAGAGCGAGTTCTTCTTCACGATCTTGATGCAGCCCTTGACCTCCGCGTAGGGCTCGTTCCCCATGAGCATGATTTCCCCCGCCGCGGGGTTCAGGTCGTAGGTGACGCACATGCCGAGCGCCACGAGCATCTGCGCGTCGTTCAGTTGCACCGCCCGGCCGTTTTCGTCGAGGAGCCCCCTGCCGAGTTGCGTTCGCTTGGCACCGAGTTCGGCGTTCTTGATGTTCGCGAGGGCCTCCTGGGGGTTCTTGGGTGGGACGCGCTCCGTCTGGGGCTCGCGCGGGGCCAACTCGGCCTTGCCGGGCAAGACATCGAGCGCGGCCTCCGGCGCGCGCCCCTCGTCCTCCTGCTCCCTAGGGATCTCCGCTAGCCGCGCGCGCCCGAGAAGCGCCAAGGCCTCCCGCTGGTGCGCCGTCAAGGGCTGGTTGTCCGCCTCGCCGAGCACCCGCGCGACCGTGTTCTCGTCCTCGGCGCCGTCCAGCGCCTTCTTCAGATCCTCATACGGGACTCTGAACACCGGCGCGGCCATCTATTTGCCCTCCTTCCGCGCTTCTGGAAAGCGGCGATAGTAGGCCCAGTCGCTTTCGTTGACCATCGCCGCGGCAAAGGCCATGAGAGCCCATATTCCGAACGCGGCAACCAACGGCCAGAGACCGGCAATGAGCGCGACGAACGCCCCGCCGAGCATGAGCGCGAGCACACTCCCCGCGAGAGTCGCCACCGAGTTGTGGCTCATCCTCACTCCTCCGGGGCGGGGCAGGCTTCGTAAGTCTCCTCGAAGACGCCGCGGTCGCAAACGTAGCGCTCGCCGCGAACGCCCGTGATGATCCAGTCACCAGCTTTCGCTGGGTGCGAGTTGCCTTCGAGCGTCTTAATGACCTCACCGCCGCGCGCCCGCTCGGCTCGAACCGGGATCGGCCGCTTGACGTACCAGGCCGGCGCGGATGCGACGGCGCCCGAGGAAGAGGCTGCCTTTTCCGCGGCCCCAGACTCGGTTCCTTGCCGCAACCTCTCACCCGCCGCCTTTGTCGCCGCGTCGTCCTCTTCGTCTGAGCAGTACCCGCACGGGCCGTAGACCCCGTGCTTGCAGGCGGCGGGGTCGCCCTTGCCGTCTGGCCCCGCATCCATCGTTGACAAGACGCTGCCAGCGAGGCGGCCCTGGCCGAGGCCGTCCTTGAGGCGATCCCACGCGGGGGAGTGCATCTGCCCTTCGCCCGCCAATATCTCCATCGCCTCATCCAGCGCCGCCCTCAGCCTGTCGGCCTCGGCCTTGATCCCGCCGGCTGCCCCCCTCAAGAAGCGGTTCAACTCCGCGAGCGCGTCGCGCTCCCGCTGCGCTTGTAGCCGCTCGGCATCCAAGACTTCCACAGCATGCTTTATGGCGTCGAGTTTCTTGTAGGCCTCTCGAAGGCTGAACGGTCTAAAATTCGACGCCGCGATCTCCTCCAACAACTGCAACCTGCAAGCGGGGCACTGCACGACTGAGTGCTTGTGCCCCTCGGGGCGCGCCTCGTGCGCAATGTGGATCGGGCGCCCCTCAATCGCCGCGCCCTGGTACGGCGCGATGAAGTGCAAGTCGTTGCACAGGTAGCAGGCCATCCTATTTTGCCTCCTCGTCCAACCCGAGCCCGATCACGAAATACCCCAAGCCCGCGAGTGCCGCTGCCACTCCAACCCCGATCGCCCAGTCGCCGTCACGCACGAGCAGGTCGACGAGCACAGCTATCAGCGCCGAGCAGGCGAGTAGCACGGCGCCCGGAACCCACTTCCTCGACATCTACTCCTCCTCGCCGGGCAATCCGACCCCATGGAACTCCTTGAAGTACGGATTGTAGCGCTCCACGACGAACCCCCGCGGCAGGCGGTCGCCCCTGCGCGAAGGCCCCTTGCGGTACCTCCACAACTCGACCTCGACCGGGCACGGCACATGGAGCCCGTGCTCGCCCTTGAAGTGAAACTCGTCGATCCGCGCGAGGATCTCCCGCCGCGCCTTCGCCGCCTCGGGGCCTACGTCCGTCACGACCTGCACCCACTTCGTCCGATCGGGCTTGACCGCGCAGATGTCGTAGAGCCCGAACCAGTCCACGGGCACCGCCACCACGCGCCCCCCGAACCACCGCGCCCGCGTCGGCCGAGGCTCGACCTTCCAGCCCGCGGCCACGAGCATATCACGCGCGAGCTGCTCGACGCGGTCGCCCTTCTTGCGCGAGTTGCGAGAGGGAGCCGCGGGGCGGCGGCGGGACTTGACAGAAGGGATGGGATGCACTCCAACCGTCCTCGAACCAGACCGCCCCGCGGCATTGCGAGTCGCGCGCATCCCCATGCTCCGAGGACGGGTGTAGGCGGCCTCGCCGTAATATACCCTCCCCCGTAAAGGCTATACGGCCGTGTCGCTTAACCCGCGTCCGCATGCGACTCGTCAACCCCTCCGTCAAAACGGCCGGTAAGCTGACCTTCTGGCGCCACGGCTCCTCCAGCCTCACCGCCGAAACCCCCGAGGGCCGCTTCGACCAAGTCACCAAGAAGGACGTGCTCGCGCTCATCGCGAAGTTCCTCCCGGAGGGGCCCCCGTGAAGCAGGCCGACTTCGACGTCCTCGTGGACGCCATCCGCGACATGCCCAATCCGGGTTGGGCCAACCATGAGCAGGCCGACCAACTCATCGCCGCCTGGCGCGAGGAGCGGGAGAAGCGCGCCATCGAGCACGCGCGGCTGCTCGGGCGCATGTACGAGCCCTCGCCGCACGACGGCGGCCCGACCTGCCCTTGCCGCTATTGCCGGTGGTTTGAGAACAAGACCGTTCCGAAGTTCACGCCGCAGGCCCGCGCCGAGATCGAGAAGGAGGAAACCAACGATGCCGACAAACAAGGAACTGCGCCTACGCTTTGAGAACGCCCGCCTCGCGCTGCTGCGCGCCGGCTCGCCCAAGAGCGCCTCCGCCGCCAAGCAACGCGCCCTCGAACTGGCCGCCAACGAGTACGCCGTGGCCCGCATGCTCCTCGAAACCGAGGGCGACCTCAAGTGCTGCAAGAAGGAGAAGCCCCGCAAGGACTGCGGCTGCCGCGAGTGCCCCGACCACGGCCTGAACCTCTCGGACGCCCCCGCCCACTACGGCCTCTACCACGACCAGGAGAACGATGAGGAGGAGTAAGTGGCCGAACCGCTCGAAATCGTCTTCGACCTGGAGACCGTATTCCTTTCACGGGAACTCCCCGACGGATGGAACGACCTGCACCTCATGCGCGTCTCCTGCCTCGGCGCGCGCATCGGGCCGCCCTACGACGAGCAGGGGCCGTTCTCCGACGTCAAGCCGCACCGCCCCGGCGGCTACTTCGTCTTCGGCCCCGGCGACCTCCAACCAACGCACGAACCGACGGGCGCTTTTTGCCAGATGCTCCACTTCGAGTCGTCGCAACTGCCCATCCGACTCATCGGCTGGAACATCGTAGACTTCGACATCCCGGTGTACGAGGGAGACTTCGACGGGGGCCCTCTGCGCCCCGCGGCGCCCTGCTTCCCCTTCGAGGTCTACGACCTCATGCTCGCCTGCCAGCGGCACCTCGGCCACCGCGTGCACCTCGACGAGGCCGCCCAGAAGATCCTCGGCGAGGGCAAGAGCGGCGACGGCGCCCTCGCGCCCATCCTCTACCGCACCCGCCGTCATCAACGTCTCGTCGACTACTGCCTCAAGGACGTCGAGCTCACCGCGCGCATCTGGGACGCCACCAAGGCCAACGGCATGGCCATCCCCCACTACAACGCGCCCGCTGCGCCGGAGGTGGTAGCACAACATGCCCCGAAGCAACTACCTTAGCGACCGGATGGTCTGGCGCCGGGCGGCCTTCGCGCGCATCCGCGAGATCGACCGCCTGCTGACCACGCGCGGGCAGCGCGAACTACGCGAGGAGCGCGCCCTCCTCAAGAAGGAACTGCGGGAGGACGAGCGTTGATTGACCGTAAGGCCCTGCGCGAGGCCCTCGCCTCCCACGAGGAGGCCGCCACCTTCAGCCGCGGCGCCGTCACCCGCGCCGTCGAGATCCTCGAAGAGGCCGCCGCCCCGGGGGTCTCCAACCTCGCGCGCCTCTCGGCCCACGCCGCCCGCAAGCGCCACTCCAAGACCGTCTCCCCGGAGGACGTGGACTGGGCCCTGGCCTACGTGCGCGAGCACGGCTTCGCCGAGGGGAGCCTCCTTAAGAAGGGCCCTCAGTAGCCATAGCGTCAGGTATATATCCTCCCCCCGTATAGGGGGGGATGGTAGATGCGATGGCGACAAACGCTGACGCTGGAAGTTCGGGCGCGACGCCTCCGACGGTGCGCTGCGTCGAGACGGGCACGGAGGGCCACTACTACGCCGCACGGTGCAAGCGCGCCGCCACGATCACCGATGCCGACGGGCAGCCCCGGTGCTCCCGCCACTCGAAGCGCGTGCAGGAGTTCCGCCGCTCCCTCTGGAACGGCGCCCACCGCGACGACAAGTGGACGCCCTACATGACCGAGCAGTTGCGCGAGGCGATCAAGCGCCTCCAGCGCGAGTTCCCGGTGGTGGCGTAGATGGTCGCCTGGCAGAAGTTCCACCGACACGGCTACCAGGCCGCGCGCGGCGGCCACGTCGCCGTCATCAGCCGTAACTACGGGCTCCCCCCGGAGGAGCGCTGGACGCTCGACGTCGGCCGCGGCTCGACCACCGACGACGCCATCGAGCACAACCGCGAGAGCATGACCTTCCCCACCGCCGCCCTCGCCAAGCAGCAGGGAGCCCACCTCCTCGACAAGCTCGCCCCAAGGTGCACGGGCACGCGCGACGGGCCGCGCGGGGGCTCCTGCCCCCACCCCGCGGTCGACGGCTTCCACCTCTGCCGGTACCACTATCGCGGCGGGCGCAAGGGCCTCATCACGCCCCCGCCGACCCCCGAGGAGCAAGCGCGCGCCGCCTCGGTCGCGCGGCGGATCGCCGAGCGCCTCCGGGAGGCGCCGTAGATGCCCGTGAGACCCTCGGGCCTCTACCGGGGCCTATGGTACGCCTGGTGCCCGCACGAGCCCCGGAGCACCTTCGGTGCGGGCTGCCGCTGGGAGGATCACCACGAGACCGAGCGGGGGGCCCGGGAGACCCTTCGCGCGCACCTGCGCGCCAAGCACCCGAGGAGGGTCGCATGAACGCCAAGGAGATGCTCCGCCGGGCGGAAATGGCCATCGAGATCGCCACGGACTTGTGGCTCGACCAGACCTGGTACGGCGCCGAGGACAACGCCACCACGCGCTTGCGCGTCGCCTCGTGGATCGCAGACGACTACGAGCACGGCGGCCGCCTCAAGGAGGAGCGCTGATGCCCCCGCGGTGGTTGCAGACGGGCCCCGGCGGCTATTACCACGCCGTCGAGGACGGATCGCCTCTAACCCGCTGCGGCCTCCCCGCCGCGCCCGTACTCGACGCCGAGGTGCAGAAGCACCTCGCTTCGCGCTGCATGGAGTGCCGCGTCCTGGGAGGCTACGGGCGCCCGCGCCGCGCGCGCCTCGACACCCTCGGCTTTGGCAAGAGCCGGGGCCCGAACTCGCGTGTCGTGCGCCGCCGCGTCCTCGACGCGCGCAACCGGAGGCTTCGCAATGGTTAACCCCTGGGACAAGCACACCCACGAGCCCGCCAAGGCGCCCGACGCCGAGGGCGACACCCTCTGCGTTCACTGCGGCCTCGTGATGGCCGGGCCCTCCAACGACGAACTCGACGAGTTGCGCAACGCCCTCAATCAAGCCCTCGCCCCCGCCTCGCGGGCCACCGTCACGCGCACCAAGACCCGGCGACCGGGACAAGGCTAAATAGTGCCGGGTACCTCAGCCGGGTGCCGCGACCCGCCCTTTTCTTCACCGAGGGGGGCGGTAGCGGTACCTCGGTGAATACCACGACCACCATCGAAATCGTTCCCACTAAAAGCGTTCGCGAAGATCACGACTACCGAGAACTGGTTTTTAGACCCGGCGAGGACGATTATGCTGCCCTCAAGGAGGACGTACTCAAGGACGGCATTCTGCTCCCGCTCGTCGTCAACCAGAAACGCGTACTCATCGACGGCTATACCCGACTTCAAATCGCCAAAGAAATCGGTCTGAAAGAGGTGCCTGTCGAAACCCGCAACTTCGCCGACGCGTTGGAGGAGCAGTTATTCATTGTCAAGATGAATTTGCGGCGGCACCTGAATACGGCGCAGAAAGGCCTTCTCGCTCTGAAGATCGCTCCCCTTGAGCGCGAACTCGCCAAGCGGCGGCTCGAAGAGGCGGGGAAGAAGTTCCACAGGGGGAGCCCAAAGGGTACCCAACCAGTTGGGGAACCTTTGTCCGACTACGGCGAGGCGCTCGCCAAGGCCGCCAAGCGCGTCGGCACGAGCGTGGAAACGGTAAGACAAACTGCTAAAATCCTCATGGCGATAGACTCTGAAAATCAATCGCTTAAGGAGGAGGCGCGCCCAAAACTATCCTCGGAAACGCGCAGGATGACCGAAGAACGTTGGAAGAACGCAATTGCCGGCGAGGTTTCAGTAAAGAGTGTCTTTCGGTTTGTCGAACAAGAAGACCAATCGCGCGATCCAGTTCCTGCGCCGAGGTACCACGCGCCTCGAAGGCCCGAACCAATCAGTAAGTTTGTAGATACAATTCAGTTCGGCCACTGCCTAAACGGTATGCAGAAACTACCGTCGGCTTCTGTGGATCTCATCATGACCTCACCGCCATACGCCGATAGTCGCATGCGCACCTACGGCGGCATACCCCCAGACGACTATGTTGCGCGGTTTCTTCCAATCGCGGAGCAATTGCTGCGGGTGCTTAAGCCGACCGGTTCCTTCGTACTGAACATCAAAGAGAAGGTCGCCGACGGAGAACGCAGCACCTACGTTTACCAGTTGGTTATCGCTCTTCGCGAACAAGGTTGGAAATGGCTCGATGATTATGTGTGGTGCAAGAAGAACCCCATGCCCGGCAAGTGGCCGAACCGATTACGAGATCAGTGGGAGCACTGCTATCACTTTGCCAAATCGGCGCGGCCGCAATTCTATAGCAGCGCCGTCCGGGAACCCATCGGCAAATGGGTGAACAGCCGCTTAAAGAAACTTGGAGAGAAAGATACGTTTCGGGCAGAGTCCCGTACGAAGAGCGGCTTCGGGCGTAATATTGCGCGGTGGAAAGGCCAAGAAACGGTTTCGCCGGCGAACGTGCTTTACATCGCGGCCGAGACGGGAAATAAGCGGCACAGCGCGCCGTTTCCGCTGGCGCTGCCGGGGTGGTTTATACGATTACTAAGCCGAGACGGTGATCTTGTTCTCGATCCCTTTATGGGCTCTGGAACTACGGCCGTTGCCGCGTTGGCACTGAAACGGCACTATCTCGGCTTCGAAACTCACCGCCCCCATTATGATGACTCCCTGAGACGTGTTCAACAGGCCCGAGATAAATTCGAGAAAGACGGCCCCCCGTCGATCCTATTCGCGCCGGTGTACCGGACAAACCCGGAGGATGTCAATGACAAGTAACAATGATTGGATCGAGCCGGTCGTTCGACGTGCGGTCTCAATCTTTTACGAGGCACGTATGAAGAAGATCCACAATATTCGGCTTGGGCCGTTCTTGAGAAGAACCAATCCGTATTTGTTGCGCGCCTCAGCAATGTACGACGGCCCCCAACTGATCGCGCGGGCGCTTTCAAGTCACATGGGATTGTCTGATGCCTCGCGCTTTGGCAAGGACTTCTTTGAACGGGTGTTTGAAGCCATCCCGGGAGTCCGGATTGTTGCGACGGAGGGGGTAGACTTCGAGCGTGACCTCGACGAGACTGTTGAGGGATACAGTCTCAAATCGGGCACAAATCAATTGAACAGCGGCGAGATGACCAGCGTTGACCGAAAATTCGCCACATGGAAACGAGTGCTGCGAACGCACGGCGTTTCTAAACGGCCCGACGCAATTCTTGCCTATGCTTACGGCCGCAAGATTGATCGCGCAACCCAGACTCGCACACACAGTCACTTTCGCTATATGGCCGGCCAGGAGTTGTGGGCGCATGTTACTGGTGAACGGGACTTCTATTTACGGCTTATGCGGCTCCTCGGGGACGTCTCGAAGGAGAAACGCCATACGTTACGGGCATTATGGACTGATACCGAGGAACGTTTGCGGGAGGAGTTTCAGACGCGGTTCTGCTACCGAGACGGCTTAGTTGACTGGGAGAATCTCACCGTCTTTATCAGTGGCAATCTTGCAGAGAGTACGGAAATGCGCGGGCCGGCAATTCGACGTATCGACGACTCGTTTTGAGGTTCGGAGCGGGCGCCCGGGTGACGTCCTGCCCATGCCCGAACTCGCCGCGGGCATCGAACGAGCCGACAAGCGCCGCGCGGAGTGGCTACAAGAGGCCTCCGAGCGGCTCAAGGACTAAGTAGACCCCCGCCCCTTTGATCCCGTCGCGCGGCTCCCTCGGTTCTTCGCCGAGTCGGGGGGCCGCGCGGCCAGACTCGGCGAGACCATGTTGCTGTGGTATGTTCTTCGGGGTGCGGCCCGCACATGCTCGCACCGCGGCTGCAATCGCGTTGCCGTTTGCCGCCCCGGTAATACTCGGGTGTCATATTGTCAGGCCCACGCCAGCGCCTACGAAGACGCTCTTGACGCGGCGCGCTACCCCCCGGAACGCTGGTGGCCGTCCTCTGACGGCTTGGGCGTGAACAGCCAACGACCATGGCGGCAGCGCGCGCGTGCACGCCGCGCTCGCGTCGTCGATAAGTATGGCGGGTGCTGTGCCTGTTGTGGCGAACCGGAACCCCGGTTCCTTGAAATCGACCACATTCTGAATGACGGGAAGACCGACCGTCTCCGGCACCCGGATCTCATGGGCTATCTCGACCGTTCGCCAGTCACGGCATCCAAGTACCAGATTCTATGCTCGAACTGCAATCAGGGCAAGCGCCGGAACGGCGGAATCTGCCCACACCGCCAGAAGGCCTACTGACAGTTCCTTACAGTCTTGACAGTTACATGGTATCCGACCACATGCAAAATAAAAAGAGAGAAGTGTCTCGCTGCGCGAGTCATGAGGCTGATACCATGTAACTGTCAA
>Ga0302046_10006352_pt1 | contig 10324 bp, 8 predicted proteins | sample RVTome_11_FD_200261 | JGI IMG/M metagenome (GOLD analysis project Ga0302046, IMG submission 200261) | Soil microbial communities from uranium-contaminated site in the Upper Colorado River Basin, Wyoming, United States - RVT147D111 (version 2) ... | reverse complement strand
TCTGGCTCATTTGGGCCACGTCGAGATGTTGACTCCCAAACCCGATGAGAGCCTGCGCTTTTTTATTGACGTCATGGGCCTGACCGAAAGCGGCCGGCAAGGCGATTCGGTCTACCTGCGGGGCTGGGATGATTACGAACATCATACCCTGAAACTGACGGCCTACAAACACGCCGGGCTGGGCCATTTTGCATTTCGCACCCGCAGCTCCCAGGCCCTGGAACGGCGGGTCGCTGCCCTGGAAGCGGCCGGCTGTGGCAAAGGCTGGACCGAGGGTGACCTGGGACACGGCCCGGCCTATGCCTTTACCAACCCCGACGGCCACAATCTTGAACTCTATTACGAAACGGAATGGTACAGGCCGCCGGAGGATCAGCGCCCGGCCCTCAAGAACCAGGCTTCTCGCTTCCCGGCCCGGGGCGTCAACCTGCGCCGGCTCGATCATATCAATCTGCTGGCCGTGGATGTCCGCGCCAACCGGCTGTTTATGCAAGAGCTTCTCGGCGGCCGGCTGACCGAACATCTCGTTTTTGATGACGGTTCCGAGAAAGCGGCCTGGCTGACGTTCACCCAAAAGTCGTACGATGTGGCCATTGCCGAAGATCACACCGGCGTGCCGGGGCGCTTTCACCACGTAACCTATGCTGTGGACAGCCGCGAGGAGGTCCTGCGGGCGGCCGATATCTGTCTCGAACACGGCGTCTTCATCGAAACCGGCCCTCACAAACATGCCATCCAGCAGACCTTCTTTCTCTACGTCTACGAACCCGGCGGCAACCGCTTCGAGGTCGCCAACGCTGGCGCCCGCCTGATCCTGGCCCCTGACTGGCAGACCATCGTCTGGGGCGAAGAAGAACGCAAAAAAGGCCAGGCCTGGGGCCTACAGACGGTCAAAAGTTTCCATATCCACGGCACCCCGCCGGTGGAGTCGGATTAGCTGGTCAGCCGGTCAGCTAAAACTAAATTGCTAAAATGCTAAAATGCTGACAAGCTGAAATGCTAAATGGAGTAACTTATGCCTCACTTAACCCTGGAATACACCGACAACATTGAAATCGATGCCCAAACTCTCTTCGCCCGGCTGCACGATGCCTTGGCAGCGACCGGAGCCGTCAACATGAAAGGGCTCAAAAGCCGGGCCATCCGGCATAGCGATTATCGCATTGCCGATGGCTACGAAGGGTATGCCTTTGTTCATCTCAATATTTTATTGAAGGAAGGCCGCCCCTTCGAAATACAGCAAGAGGTGGCCAAACGGGCTATGGCCGTGTTAGAGGATACATTTGGGCATCATTTCGAGCAGGGATATTTCTCGCTGTCCCTTGATATCAAGGAAATGAAGGCTGGCCTGTCCCTAACCAATCATAATATTCCGTCGGGGGGCGTTGGATCGTGAGATGAAGGTTATTCAAGTTGGAATGGGCCTCATGGGCCAGGTTTGGCTGAGGACCGTGCTCAACTCGGCTGATGTAACGCACGCGGCCTTGGTGGAAGTGAACGACGCCATCGCTCAGCAGCAGACCGAGACGTACGGGCTCGATCGCACCCTCATTTTTCGGACGCTGCCCGAAGCCCTGGCCGCAGTGTCCGCCGATGCCGTTATCGACGTGACTCCCCCGGCCTTTCACCGGGATATCTCCTTGGTGGCCCTGGCTGCCGGTTTACCGGTCCTATCGGAGAAACCCCTGGCTTCTACCCTGGCCGATGCGGCGGCGATTGTCCAGCGAGCCAACGAGACCGGCGTTTTGCACATGGTCGCGCAGAACTACCGCTATCACGTCCCGATCCAGACCGCGAAACGTGTCCTGGCTGCGGGTGAGTTTGGCCCGGTGGGTTCGATCTCGGTCGAATTTTTCAGGGCCCCCCACTTTGGCGGTTTTCGAGACGAAATGCCCTACCCCCTCATCATTGACATGGCCATCCATCATTTCGACCTGATGCGTTTCTTTCTGGACAGCGACCCGACCTCAATCATGGCCCGGAGCTGGAACCCGCCCTGGAGCTGGTACAAAGGCGACGCCTCAACTTCGATTTCGCTTGAATTTACCAACCGGACGGTGGTTAGTTACACCGGCTCCTTGTGCTCCACCGGCCGGGAGACGCCCTGGAACGCCCACTGGCGTTTTGAATGCGAACACGGCATGATCATACTGCAAGATGATCGGGTTTATACCCAGCCCAGGCGTGATGAACTGGAGCGCTTGGGTGGCTACAGCCAGTTCAAAAATGGGGATCTCAGCGAAGTCGAACCGGTTGAACTGACCCATGTTGCGCAGGCTTATTTGCTGCACGAATTTTACGAGGCCGTGACTCAAGGCAACCCCGTGGCGACAACGTGCCAGGACAATATCAAGTCGTTGGGCATCGTCTTCGACGTGATAAAATCATGTGAGACCGGCAGGGTGGTAGGAAATGAAAGAAATTGATTCTACCTTTGATCCTGAGTTGTTTATTTCTCCAAAACTGGCGCTGATTGGGTTGGGTTTTTTTGGCCTGGTTATTGTGCTGACCAGCGATTACCTGGCCGGCCCGGCCGAACCGTTCAAGGCTGCGCGCCTGGGCGCCTTGACCGACGTTATCGTCATCGTGGCCTGGATGTTGTCCTGGTGGTGGCGCAAAGTTGCCCGATGGAGCATCATTATCGGGTCAGTCTTTATCGTATTTTGGGGTCTGCTCTGGTTGGAGTCGAACGTTTTTTTGGCCCTGATTGTCATGCCGGTTGCCCTGGCAGCCATTCTAAGCGGCCCCATTGCCGTAACGGTGACCGCCCTGGGCGAAAGTGTGCTTGTATTTATTTTGTGGCAATTTACCCTTATGGAAACTGACGTAGGCTCGGTGGTTGTTATGATGGCCGCCATTTGGGCGATGGTTGGCGTTGTCACGGCCATATATCAGCCCCTGTATGAAATTACCCATTGGTCATGGACAAATTACGAGAAGGCGCGGGATTTATTGGAAGAAGTTCGCGACCGCAAAGTCGAGCTGCAGCAAGCTCTGGACGACCTGGCTCACGCCTATCGAGAACTCGATCTGCTCAACGAACGGGTTACGGCCATGCGTTTGGTCGCCGAGGAAGCGCAAGCCGCCAAAACGGCCTTTGTGGCCAAAGTTAGCCACGAATTTCGAACCCCCTTGAATATGATCATTGGCTTGACGGATGTGCTGATGGACACGCCGGAGGTTTACGGTGATAGCCTGTCGCCGGCCCTGATGGAAGATTTAAAGATTGTGCATCGCAACTGCGAGCATCTCTCTAAAATGGTTAACGATGTCTTAGACCTGAGCCAGACCGAATTGGGCCGGCTTACACTGCGCCGGGATTGGACTGATTTGGCCGAGGATATTGAAGCGGCGTTAACCATTGTGCGCCCACTGTTGGAGAAAAAATATCTGACCTTACAGGTCAATATCCCGCTTGATTTACCTCAAGTTTATTGTGATCGGACGCGCATTAGCCAGGTGATTCTCAATCTGGTCAGCAATGCGGTCCGTTTTACCGATCAAGGCGGCATCACCATATCGACCCAGCGTCAGGAACAACACATGGTGATCAGTGTGGCCGACACCGGTCCGGGGGTGTTAGCGGCGGATGCTCAACGTATCTTTGAACCGTTTTGCCAGGGCAGCGGCAATCTGTGGCGAGGCCAGCAGGGCAGCGGGCTGGGGTTGAGCATCTGCAAGCAGTTCGTCGAACTGCACGGCGGCCAGATGTGGCTGGAAAGCGAAGCCGGGCTGGGCAGCACCTTTTTCTTCAAGTTGCCCATCTCGCCGCCCAATTCGCTCTCAGGTACATCGGCGCGCTGGATTAACCAAAACTGGGTCTGGCACGAGCGCACCTCCAGATCGAAGCTGCCCCAATCACCCTACAAACAGCGGGTCTTGATCTGTGATGACACCGACGACTTGTGCCATTCATTGTCTCATTGCAACGATGCGGTTGAATTTATCAGGGCCGATAATCTGGAACGGGTCATTCACGAAGTGCAAGCTGTTCCGGCCCACGCGGTTGTTATCAACACAGCTTCAACTCAAAACTCAGAGCTGTTGTGTGACCGGGCCAGGCGAGATCTGCCGGACACGCCTATCATTATGGGCGGGTTCCCCTCACGCACCAAACATGTCTTTGAAACTGGGGCGGCCAATTATTTGATCAAACCGATCTTGCGGGCTGATTTAGAAAAGGCCATCAAGGCGCTGGACCGCCCAATCAAGTGTGTTTTAATTGCCGATGACGATCCTGATTTGCGCCAGCTTTTGAAACGAATGTTGTTGATTTATGATGCAACCCTGAAGATCGTGATGGCATCGAGTGGCGAGCAGGCGCTGGCTCAATTGCGGAACTGTGCGCCTGATTTACTGCTGATTGATATCGCCATGCCGGATATGGATGGCTGGCACGCCTTACACCGAAAACAGCAGGATGAGTCGATCAAAGACATTCCGACAATCATTGTCTCGGCCCAAGACCCTGCCGGCCAACCCATGACCTGCCAGAGCTTGTCAGTTACCATGGGGCCGGGCATATCTGTCGATAAATTCCTGAAATGTTCACTGGAACTCTCTAGTCTGTTGCTAGAGCCGGATTGAGAACTTGGTCGAGCGCCTGGACAAATTCCCGCCGCCGGACCGGTTTGGCCAGATACAGCGACGCGCCCAGCGATAAGGCCAGTTCGGCCCGACGGATCACCGAACAGACGATGATCGGGATCATGTTTGTGGCCGGCTGCTCGCGCAAATTGGTGAGCAGCTCCCAGCCATCGATATCGGGCAGCATCACGTCGAGGATGATGATGTTGGGCCTGGTATCCTTAATAACATCCAGGGCGTTCTGCCCTTCGGCCAGGTGTTCGATCTGATACCGGGTGCCCGTCGTGTAGCGGCGATAGAAGTGAACCAGATCGGCGTTGTCATCGATGACCAAAACCGTCATCTTATCCACACTCGGTAATTCTATCTGAAAACCGACCCGGTCTTCCTCAAAATAAGCCTCGATGGCGCCGCCGTGAACCGCCAGAATCTCCTGGATCAATTCGCTGTTGGGCGGGTGATTTGTGGCCGCCGGCGTGCCGGTCATTCGTATTTGGACGCGGTCACCGCTGCGTTTAACGGCGAAGGTAATGTGACCGGCGAAGATACTCTGCTCCAGCTTCTCTATGGCCGTGATCAACACTTGCCGCAGAGCCGAGGCATGCATGCTCACGGTCAAGCCGGGCTCTATCGACTCAAGCCGCAGCGATACCCCGTGTTGTAAGGCTAACCCTTCCTCTATTTTCATCACTCCCTGTAAGGCAGTGGCGACCTCGACCACGCTTCCCGGCGCATTTTGTTGCAGCGCGGCCAGTTCTTCCCTGACCTGGGTGCGCCAGGCTGTTGCTTCTTGCTCCGGACCTTGATCCGGCTCGACCTCAGCTGTCAGGGACGTTTTCCCAGGTCGTTTTTCCCAGAAACGGGTGGCTAAGGCGTGGATCGCTTGTTGCTGTTCACGCCGCACATGGCGTGGAGAAATCCCCAGCCGCTCGGCCGTTTCCTCTTGAGTCAGGTCTTGAATGTAGCGATAGGTAAGCAGCTCGTAGAAACGCTGGCTGCGCAGGCCGGCTGATGTGCTGGCAATGGCAGGTTTGAGGCTCGCTATGGCCTGGGTGATGGCGTGCTGAACGGCTTCGATTCCGTGCTGAGGTTGGTGGCCCAGGATCGACCAGAGAAAGTCAGGCGGGTCATACGTCGGATCACGGAAATGAACTAGAACATGCCGCAGCGACTGCTCAAACTCTTCAAAGGTGGTCATGTCCTAATTTCGGTCCTATTTTCTGTCCGATTAATACCCTTGTGTATCACGTTAGTCAGGGTATACAATAATGGTTAACTCAAATTGCCACCTGGCTAACCACGACCAGACTATAGAATTCCCATTTCCTGTTAGGTGGCAACTTGAGTTAGCTACGATCAATGGGAGGCCGGCATACCTTCTCTTTGAGCCAATATGGTTCGAATAAGCAGCACTGTGAGAGGGCCGATACCTTATTCGAACCACATGGCTCTTAGCCCCTATCTTAGCATGCCACTGTCCTATCGTCAAACCGATTTTTTTGCGAACGTCTCGGCCCGTCAGCTTCTGAACATCGTTGTTTATTATGACCGATTTGAGAAGGAGGTGAGGGATCAATAATTAAGATTTCTCCAAATTGGCCTTAGTCGGGCCAGGCCACAATCAATTTTTCATCACAATAACTACCTTTAAGGAGGATTACAAAGATGTTTCGTACAATGACGTTTCCAAAAAAAGGTGTCATCTTAACGTTGTTGTTGATCGTTATGCTGTTGGCGATGATCGCATGTGGCGGGGCGGCGGCTCCTGCCCAAGAAGCGGCTGCACCATCTGAACCCGAAGCAGCCGTCCAGGAAGAAGCACCGGCAGCCGAAGCTGAAGAAGTCGAGGAGGTCGCGGCTGAAGTTCAAGAAATCGATTTAACCTTCTGGACCTTTGTCGATGCTCATGCCGATTTCTTCCTGAAACAGGCGGAGCGATTTAATGCGGCGCACCCCGAGGTGGTGATAAAACTAGAGCCGACAGTCATCGATTACCAGGATATGCACGACAAGCTCCTTATCGCGCTCCAATCGGGCACCGGCGCTCCGGACCTGGTGGACATCGAGATCGCCAAATTTGGCACGTTTATGCGCGGCGATATTCAACTCCACGATCTGACCCCCCTCATCGAACGAAGTGGAAAAGATTTGGTGATAGAACGAATGGCCCCTTATCAAGGGGGAGGCCAGCAATACGGGGTTGACTACCACCTGGGCGCCCTGGTCATGTACTATAATAAAGAGTTGTTAGACCAGGCCGGGGTGGATGTAGACAGCATCGTCACCTGGGATGATTACATCGAGGCCGGCAAAAAAGTGAAGGAAGAGACCGGAGCCTGGATGGCGACCATCGAAACAACCGACAAGTGGTCTGTTTCGCCCCTCATGCAGGAAAATGGAGGCGGAGTTTACGATAAAGATGGCAATCTTATCCTGGATAGTCCGGCCAATGCCGAAGCGTTGCAGTTACTAAGCGATATGTTCCACGTTCATCAAATTCTCACCGTCGCTCCTGGCGGGTACCACCATAGCCCTGAATATTATGCTATGATGAATGATGGCGACAAGGTCGCTTCGGTCTGGATGCCCCAATGGTTTATGATTCGCTTCAAAGAATTTATGCCTGACCTGAAAGGCAAAATGGTCGTCCGCCCCTTGCCGGCTTTTGAAGAGGGTGGGATGATCTCGACCATGGGCGGCGGCACCGGGACGGCCATTACCAAACAAATCGATCCGGAAAAGCTGGACGCAGCCATGGAGTTTTTGGAGTTTGCCAAGCTGACCAGGGAGGCTCAGGTCCTGATCTGGACCGATCTGGGATTTGACCCCTACCGGCTTGATGTCTATGATGATACAGAGCTAAACAACCCAGATGAGTATTTTAGCAACGAGCCGGTGATGCAAACGATTAAAGGCATGTTGGATCGTTTGACCCCGGAATATAATGGCCCCAGGTACCCGGAGGCCCAGCAGCAAATTCGAGAAAAAATAGCTTATGGCTTATTTGAAGAAAATAAACCTCCGGCAGACCTGTTATCAACGGCCCAGGGTGAAATCGAAGCGATGCAATAGTATCTCGTCTATGCTATAAACCTGGCAGGTCTTCAAGACCTGTCAGGTTTGAAAAATTTTATCGTTCAACAAGGTAATGATAATGACCAAAACGAGCGTTCCCTTCTTTCATCGCCCCAAAGTAGTGCCGTTTGTATTCTTAACCCCCTTCTTGATCATATTTTTAGTCTTCAGGGTCTGGGCTGTCATTCAGGCCGTGGTGTTGAGTTTTCAAAAAGTCCAGGGCGTAGGTTCAACGGAATGGACAGGTGTCGGAAATTATCAATTTCTTTTCAATGACCCCACCTTTTATAAGGCGCTGTTCAATACCGCTTACTACACCACGGGTACTTTAATTCTCTTGATCATCATTCCGCTTACTTTGGCTGCCTTGCTTTATTCGGGCCTGGTCAAAAAGGCGGGCGTTTTTCGTACCGTCTTGTTTCTACCTGTTCTGACCTCATTAGTGGTGGTTGGGGTTGTATTCAGCCTGATTCTATCCCCAGGCGGTCTGCTGAATAGTTGGCTTGGCCTGGTGGGGATTCCAGCTCAACGCTGGCTGGAAACCGCCGACTTAGCCATTCCGGCCATGTTGATTATCGCTACCTGGCGCTGGACCGGCTTGAACATGATTTATTTTACGTCGGGGCTGGCCAACATTTCCCGTGACCTGTACGATGCTGCGGCCATTGACGGCGCCAGCGGCCTGCAGCGTTTCTTTTATATAACAGTGCCGCTGCTTAGACCCATCATTATTTTTGTCATGACCCTGACCCTGATCGGTGGATTTCAACTCTTTGTCGAACCCTTCATCCTCTGGTCCGGAGGAGCGAGTCCGGGGCAAGGGGGCTTGAGCATCGTCGTTTTTCTGTACCGGACCGCCTTTACCTCATTCAATTTAGGCTATGCCTCGACCATTGGCGTGGTGCTGGCTTTGATTATCATGGTTCTGTCCCTGGTGCAGCTCAGACTTTTCGGATTTTTCAAGAAGGAGGCCTAAATGGACGCCAGTTTAGCCCGCCGTGAGCAGATCACCGAATTAACAATTGGCTCCCATCGCTGGCAGCGAACCCTGGGCAAAGTTATTCTAACGACAGTGTTTATTGCCTTGGGTATTGCCTTCATCATCCCGTTTTATTGGATGGTCATCAGTTCCATCCGCTCCCCGGAACGGATCTTTGCCGACGCCAGCAAACTCTTGCCAACCGAAGTGACCCTCATTAGCTATCAAAATCTCTTTTCTGAGCAGAATTTCGGGCACTGGTATTTGAATTCTATGATCATCGCCTTTGGCTTTGCGACCGTGGCCGTGACCCTCTGCACCCTGGCGGCCTATCCCCTGGCCCGCTTCGATTTTCCCTTTCGAAATACCATCTTTTTCACCATTCTGGCTTCACAGATGCTGCCCTTTCACCTCCTGCTCATACCGCTCTTTATGATGATGGTCAATTTCAAATTGATCGATACCTATCTTGGCGTTATTCTGCCGCTGGCGGCCCATCCGTTTGGCCTGTTTTATATGCGGCAATATATGTTGAGCCTCAGCAACGATGTTTTAGATGCAGCTCGCGTCGACGGCGCATCGGAATACCAGGTCTTTCTACAGGTGGTGCTGCCGTTGGTCAGGCCGGCTATCGGCACGCTTTTTATTCTCTTTTCGTTGGAGGGATGGAATGATCTGTTGTGGCCCTTGATCGTGTTGCGCAGCGACGAAAAATTCACCCTGGCCGTGGGCATCGCCGGGCTGTTGGGTATCTATCGGCCTCGCTGGGATTTGGTCATGTCCGCCGCTTTTTTGGCCACATTTCCCATCGTCATTCTGTTTCTCTTTATGCAAAAGCAATTTGTTGCGGGCATTTCCTCGCTGGGTACAGGGATAGAAAAATGAATGATACGACCATCACTTTACATACTCAATTTCAAATCGGCCAGGTCGACCCGCGCATTTTTGGCGGCTTCCTGGAACACATGGGCCGGGCCGTTTATGAAGGCGTTTATGATCCCGAATGCGCCCAGGCCGATGAAGATGGCTTTCGGGCCGATGTGCTCGGCGCGTTAGAACGCCTTCAATACACGGTCATGCGTTATCCTGGCGGCAATTTCGTCTCCGGCTACCACTGGCTCGATGGGGTCGGGCCGCGTGAGCAGCGGCCAACCGTGCGGGAACTGGCCTGGCAAAGCCTCGAACCCAACCAGATCGGCACCGATGAGTACATTCAGCTCTGCCGCAAAATGAACTGGACGCCGATGCTCACTGTCAACCTGGGTACCGGTACGCCGGAGGAAGCCCGTAACTGGGTCGAGTACTGCAACTCGCCCACCGGCAGCAAATACGCCGATATGCGCGCCGCCAACGGCAGCCAGCAGCCGCATGAGGTCAAGCTGTGGTGTTTGGGCAACGAAATGGACGGCCCCTGGCAGTTAGGCCATGTGCCCGCCGATCAATACGCCATCCGCGCCCAGCAAGCCGCCAAAATGATGAAAGATACCGACCCCTCCCTGGAACTGGTCGCCTGCGGTTCCTGCACCATCAATCTGCCCACCTATATGGAGTGGGACCGGCAGATCCTGGAGTACATCGGTGACCTGGCCGATTACGTCAGCCTGCATCGTTACGTGGGCAATCACCATGACGACACACCCGATTACCTGGCCATTACCAACAGCATCGACCAGCAGATCGAGG
>Ga0302046_10006351_pt1 | contig 10326 bp, 10 predicted proteins | sample RVTome_11_FD_200261 | JGI IMG/M metagenome (GOLD analysis project Ga0302046, IMG submission 200261) | Soil microbial communities from uranium-contaminated site in the Upper Colorado River Basin, Wyoming, United States - RVT147D111 (version 2) ... | reverse complement strand
TCGGGGCGGCTCGGCGCCGCTCCCGGCGTCGCGAGCGGGGCCACCGAACCGTACGTGAGTAGAAGTCCCATCAGGGGGCCCACGATGCGGAGACGAGTCATCGTAGGATCGTACCATGCCCCGACTCGCTTGACCGTCGATTCGAAGGGTGCGAGAGTTCTCCCTTCCCCTCCACCCAAGGAGCATGAATGAGCGACGCAGCTCGGCGCACCATCGCGGTGATCGGCGCCGGAGTCATGGGGCGCGGCATCGCGCTGGTGGCCGCCAAGGCCGGATTCGAAACGCAGGTCATCGAACCCAACGAGGCGGCGGCGATATCCGCCCGTGCCGAGATCGACAAGATCATGAAGCGGGCCGGCGACAAGGGCGAGTGGGATGCCGGCACGCTGGCCGGGATTCGCGACCGGCTTCGCTGGTCCGAGGCGCTCGCCGGCGTCGCGGGCGCCGGCCTGGTCATCGAAGCCGTGCCGGAGCACCTAGGGCTGAAGGCCGACGTCTACAAGGGCGTGGCGGCTCACCTTTCCCCCGACGCGGTGATCGCGACGAACACGTCATCGCTCAGCATCACCGAACTGGCCGCCATCTCGGATCGGCCGAAGCAGTTCGTCGGGATGCACTTCTTCAATCCAGTCCATCGCATGCGGCTGATCGAGCTGGTGCGTGGCCTGGAGACCGGGGAGAACGCCCTTCGACTGGTCGAGGAGGTATCCCACGCCATGGGCAAGGAGACCGTCCAGGTGCGGGAGTCCCCCGGATTCGTCACGTCGCGCGTGAACGTCCTGATCGGCAACGAGGCGTTCGCCATGCTGGAAACGGGGGTCGCTTCGGCCCGCGACATCGACAAGGCGCTCAAGCTGGGCCTACACCACCCGATGGGGCCGTTCGAAATGGTCGACCTCGTGGGCCTCGACACGCGCCTCTTCATCCTGGAATACTTGCATCGGGCCCTGGGCGAGCGGTTCCGCCCGAACCCGCTTCACGTGCAGTACGTGAAAGCCGGCCGCCTGGGGCGGAAGGTCGGTCGCGGCGTGTACGACTACCCACAGGCGTAGCGTCGATCGAGTCGACTTCGCAACACACGAAAAACGGAGACCCCCATGACGCCTGATGCCACGATGGCCGCGACGCTGCTTGCCTCCGGCGGAAAACTGCTGATCGGGGGCTCGTGGCGCGACGCCGCCTCCGGCAAGCGGTTCCCGACGGTAAATCCCGCGACCGGCGAGAGGCTGCTCGACATCGCCGAGGGGGACGCGCCCGACATCGACGAAGCGGTGCGCGCCGCGCACGCCGCGCTCGCCGGGCCGTGGGGCACGATGTCGGCCGCGGAGCGCGGGAAGATACTCTGGAAAATCGGCGATCTGCTGCTGAAGCACGCGGCGGATGCGGCGCGCTTGGAAACGCTGGACGGGGGGAAGCCGATCGTGGAGACCACGCGCATCGAGATCCCCCTCGCGGCGGACGTCTTTCACTACAACGCGGGCGCGGCGACCAAGATCGAGGGCTCCACGATCCCGGTTTCCGGACCGTACCTCAACTATACGGTCCGCGAGCCGCTCGGCGTCGTTGGCCTGATCGTCCCGTGGAACTTTCCGCTGCTGATGGCGGCCCGCAAGGTCGCGCCCGCGCTCGCGGCCGGGAACGCCGTGGTGCTGAAACCCGCCGAGGAGACGCCGCTGACCGCCCTTCGCCTCGGGGAGATCGCGCTCGAGGCCGGCCTGCCCCCCGGCGTGCTGAACGTCGTCCCGGGATTCGGTCCGACCGCGGGGGCGGCGCTGGTCTCCCACCCCGGCGTCGCGGCCATCGCGTTCACCGGGGAGACGACCACGGGCCGGACGATCATGGCGAACGCGGCGGGAACGACCAAGAAGCTCTCGCTCGAACTGGGCGGGAAGTCGCCCAACATCGTCCTCGAGGACGCCGACATCGATCTGGCGGCGCGGGGCGCGCTGAACGCGATCTTCTACAACAAGGGCGAGGTATGCACGGCCGGCTCGCGGCTCCTGATCCAGAAGTCGATCCGCGAGCCGCTGATCGAGAAAATCCTCGCCCGCGCCGCGAAGATGGTCCCCGGAGACACGCTCGATCCGAAGACGCGCTTGGGCGCGCTGACCTCGCCGGAACAGGTCGCAAAGGTCGAACGGTACGTCGCCCTCGGCACGAAGGAGGGGGCGCGACTCGTGGTGGGCGGCGAGCGCGCCACGGTCGGCGACGGGCGCGGCAATTACTGGAAGCCAACGATCTTCGACGGTGTCCGGAACGATATGACGATCGCGCGCGAAGAGATCTTCGGCCCCGTGCTCTCGATGATCGACGTCGACGATTTCGATGATGCTCTTTCGGTCGCCAACGAAACTCCCTACGGCCTCGCCGCGGGGATTTGGACCCGCGACATCAAGAAGGCCCACCGCGCCGCCCGCGCCCTTCGCGCCGGAACGGTCTGGATCAACGCCTACAACCTCTACGACGCCGCCTCGCCGTACGGCGGCTACAAGGCGTCGGGATTCGGCCGCGAGTCGGGCATGGCCGGGGTCGACGCCTATCTCCAGACGAAGAGCGTCTGGGTCGACTTGAGCTAGGCGCCCGCGTGTCGACGCTACGCACCGAAATCCGAGGCGGCGTTCGGCTCCTGACGCTGAATCGGCCCGACGTCCTGAACGCGCTCGACGCGCCGACGGGCGCCACCCTGGCCGAGGCGTTACGGGCCGCGGCGGACGACGCCGCGGTCGGCGCCGTCGTCATCACGGGCGCGGGACGCGCGTTTTCCTCCGGCGGCGACATTGATGTGGACGGGCGATCCGATCACGGCCGACGAAGCGCTTCGAATCGGCGTCGTGGGCCGCGTCCTCCCCGCCGACACGCTGCTCGAGGAGACGATGGCGTTCGCCGGCCGCCTGGCACGGGGCCCGCGGGCCGCCCTGGCCGAGATCAAGCGATCCGTCCAGGCCGCGGCCGGCATGTCCCTCGAGCAGAGCCTCGACCGCGAACTCCATTCGCAGGAACGCTGCTGGAAGACGCGCGACGCGCAGGCGGGAATCGCCGCGTTTCTGGAAAAGCGTCCACCCAGGTTCGAGGGCCGCTGACGGCCCCCCTGGGCTATACTTTCGAAACCAACCCTAGACGCGCCGAATCCTGCACCACCGATCCATAAGGAGGTAGCACCGGTGACTCCCGAAACCATGAATCCGCCCGCCACCGGCACGCTCTGCCGGTACCGCGTGGAGCAGGGCATCGCGATCCTCGAGCTCTGCGATCCCCCCGCGAACACCTACACGTACGAGATGATGCGCGAGCTGGACGACGCGATCCTCAAGGCGCGGTTCGACGAAAGCGTCCACGTCATCCTGCTGCGCGGCGCGGGCGAGAAGTTCTTCTGCGCGGGCGCCAACATCAAGATGCTGCAAACGGTGAATCCCTACTTCAAGTACTACTTCTGCCTGCATGCCAACGAGACGCTGAATCGCCTGGAGCAGACGCCGAAGCTGGTCCTCGCCGCGCTGAACGGCCACTGCGTCGGCGGCGGGCTCGAAATCGCGATGGCGGCGGACATCCGCCTCGCGAAGAAGAATGCGGGCAAGATCGGGCTGCCCGAGGTCACCCTGGGCGTGCTCCCGGGAACGGGCGGCACGCAGCGTCTGGCCCGTCTCATCGGCAAGCCCCGCTCCATCGAGATGATGGCGACCGGCGCGACGTTCTCGTTCGAAGAAGCGGAAGCCTGGGGCCTGGTGAACCACGTCTGGGACGCGGAGGGATTCGACGCGAAGGTGATGGAGTACGCGCGCCAGTTCGTTCCGCCCGGCAAGGCCTCGAAGGCCGTGGGGCGCATTAAGCGCTCCGTCCAGTCGGGGCTGGAGGTTTCGTTCAGCGAGTCCCTCGCGATCGAGCGCGAGCTGCAGCAGCAGCTCTTCCAGAGCGACGACGCGAAGGAGGGACTCACCGCATACGTCGAGAAGCGACCGGCGAAGTTCACCGGCAAGTAGCCTCGACGCGCGCGTGACGACCGCCCTCGTCCCCCGCGAGCGGATGGTGCTCCGCGCCGCCCGTGAAGTGCGCGAGGGGGAGACCGTGTTCGTGGGAACGCGGCTCCCCCTTCTCGCGTACCTGGTGGCCAAGGCCACGCATGCCCCCACCGCCGTCGCGCTCTACGAAAACGGCCTCATCCGGGAGGAGGCGGCCCGCGAACTGCTGTTCACCATGGGCGATCCGCCGAACATCCTCGACGCGACGATGGCGGGCGGAACGCTCGACGTCATGGGCCTGATGGCTGCGGGGCGCGTGGATCTGGGATTCTTGGGGGCCGCGGAAGTCGACCGGTACGGCAATCTGAACTCCACGGAGGGCGTAGACGAGGCGGGCCGGCCCACCCGGCTCCCGGGAAGCGGGGGCGCGGCCGACATCGCGTCGCTGGCGCGCCGAACGGTGATCCTGGTGCCGCACGAGCGGCGGCGGCTCGTGGAACGGGTACGCCATCGGACCTCCCCCGGCCGCGGCGATGGCCCGGGATGGAGGGCACGTACGGGCTTGCCTCCGGGCGGGCCGTCAGCCATCATCACGACGCACGCAGTTTTTCGTTTCGACCATGTGCTCGAGGAGGGGTATCTTTACGAGGTGTTCCCAGGCGTGACCGTGGACCACGTGCTGGTCGGGATGGCGTGGGAACCGCGAATCGCCCAGCCGATCGGGATGACGCGACCGTTCACGGAGGAAGAGATGGCGGCATTGCGCCGCATCGATCCGGACGGCTTTTGGACCGGGGCCAAGTCCACGAAGGCCGTCTTCCCATGACTCGAGGAGGCAACAGCATGAGGAAGTCCCTTTTCATCGCCGGACTGGTCTTGGCGATGGCCGCCGGCGGCGCGCACGCCACGGGCGTGGGCGTCGGCGTCTATGGCGGGTTGGCGTATCCGGTCGTGCAGGATGACGTCGACTCCGGAACGCTGCTCGGCTTGCGTGTGCCGGTGTCGCTCACGCCGATCCTGACGGTGGAGCCGTTCTACATGTCCTCCGCGCTCGGCGACAAGGATCAGACCCTGGGCGGCATCTCCTATACCCGCGAAGGTTTCGACGGGAAGGGCTACGGCGTGAACGCGATGCTCGGCAGCCCGATCGGCATGGGGTTCCACTTCTACCCCGTCGCCGGGATAGGAAAATACAAGCTCGAGCGCACCGGTAGCGAGGATATCAGCGAGGTCGGATATAATGTCGGCCTGGGGATCGGCATCGGCGCCACGCCGAAAGTGTCGCTCCAGCTCCGCGGCGAGCTGAACCTCGTCAAGACCGGCGATTCGTCGCGCAAGTTCGCGAACGTGACCGGCGGTCTCACCTACAGCCTGATGCCTTGAGAGGAGGACGCGCGATGAAAACCATCAAGTGGATCGTCCCCGCGTTCGTCCTGACGCTCGCGGCGGCGGGTTGCATCCTGATTTCCGGACAGTTCCTGATCGATTTCGATCTCGATGACTTCGGCATTTCCACCGAAACCACGGTGACCCGCGAAGACGTCGACCTGAACACGGAATCCGACTACGAAGAGCACAAGGAAGAACTGAAGGACATCGTCGACATCGCCGTGCTCGGCACGCTCACGAACAACGGCGCCGGCGCCATCGGCGTCGAGGTCTGGATGACCCCGGATCAGACGACCTTCACGACGTCGACGCAGGTCAGCAACGGCGCCACGAAACTCTGGGGTCCGTTCGTGGTTCTCGCGGGCGCCTCGAAGACCGTGGATTGGAACGAGTCGGCCAAGCTCTTCTCGCCGGCGGGCAAGGCGCTCCTTCTGAACGAGATCAAGGGCGACGGCATGTTCACGATCTACGCCATCGGGAACGACACCAGTTACAATATCGACGTCGACAACGGGGTGCTGGCGCTCGTGCTCGATTTCGCGAAATAACGGCCTGAAGCGCGCGCCACGGAAGGCGCGCGGTGCGGCCGGCGGGTGTGAGGCGCCCGCGGGTCAGGCCGCGACCCGACGGCGGATGCCGCCGGGACGAGTCCCCCACGGGGTGCGGGTCAGGAGATCCGCGCCCCGTACTTTTTTGTCGTTGCCACGCGGCCCGACCGGCTGTGCTACCGTTGCCCCATGGCCGCAACCCCACAGGGCGCCTCCGCCCCCCCGGGCGGCCCCGCCCTTCGCCTAACCGTCGAAGCGCGCGTGGCGCGGATCGCGCTCGATCGCCCGCCGCTCCATATCATCGACTTCGCCATGATGGACGCGCTGGAGACGGCGATTGCCGTCGTGGCGCGAAATCCCGCCGTCGCCGTCGCGGTCGTCTCCTCGACCGGCGACAAGGCGTTCTCCGCGGGCGTAGACGTGAAAATCCACACGCCGGATCAAGCGCCCGCGATGCTGGAGCGGTTCCACCGCGCGATCCGCGCGATTGGAGACCTCCCCTGCCCCACGATCGCCGGTGTTCACGGCGTGGCGCTCGGCGGCGGGTTCGAGCTGGCGCTCGCGTGCGACATGATCGTGGCCGAAGAGGGCTCCTCGTTCGGGCTTCCCGAGATCTGGCTCGGCTGCCTCCCCCCCATCGCGGCGGCGATGCTTCCGCACATCATCACACCGCAAAAGGCGTACGAGCTGGTTCTGAGCGGAGAGCCGATCACGGCGGCGGAAGCGAAACAACTAGGCTTGGTCAACCTCATCACGCCCCGTGGCACGCTCGAGGCGGCGCTTGCCGCGTACGTATCGCTGTTCACGGAGAAGAGCGCGGCGGCCTTGCGGCTCGCGAAGCGCGCGCTGCGCCTTGGCGAGGAGCGGCGCAAAGGGGACGCGCTGCGGGAGATCGAGGCTCTCTATCGCGAGGAGCTCATGAATACCGAGGATGCCCGGGAGGGCATCCTGGCCTATATGGAGAAGCGCGAAGCGAAATGGACGGACCGGTAGCCTACCTCGTGCCGCCGGCGGCCGCGTCGCCCTATCCCGCCTTCCTGACCCCCAGCGCCCGCAGCATTCCGCTCGCCTTGATCAGCGTCTCCTCGTATTCGCCCTCGGGCGTCGAATCGGCGACGATGCCCCCGCCCGCGTGGAACGACGCGGCGCCGCGACCGACGGTCACGGTCCGGATCGCGATGTTCCAGTCGGCGTCGCCGTTCGCGTCCCAATAGCCGAGCGCGCCCGTGTAGATGCCGCGCCGCACGGGCTCCAGCGCGTCGATGATCTCCACCGCGCGAATTTTCGGCGCGCCCGTGATGGAGCCGCCGGGGAAGAGCGCCGCGAGGATCTCCACGGGCCCCACGTCACCGCGCAGCTCCCCGACGACCCTCGACACGAGGTGGTGGACGTTGGAGTGCGTGGCCACCTCCCAGAGCGACGGAACGCGAATGGAGCCGATCGCGCAGACGCGGCCGAGGTCGTTTCGCTCGAGATCGACGATCATCAGATTCTCGGCGCGGTCCTTGTCGCTGGCGCGCAGCGCCTCGGCCAGCGCGGCGTCCTCCTCCGGCGAGCGCCCGCGAGGGCGCGTTCCCTTGATGGGCCACGATTCGATGCGCGTGCCGCGGATGGAGAAGAACCGCTCCGGCGAGGACGAGGCGATCCCGCTGCCGTCCGGGAGCGCGGCGTACGCGAGGAACGGGGCGGGCGCCACCGCGCGAAGCCGCCGGTAGAGCGCGGCGGGCGGCGGCGCGGGCTCTACCCAGAATCGCTGCGAGAGGTTCACCTGGTAGATGTCCCCCTCCGCGATGTGCTCCAGCGCCCGCTCCACGACGCGGAGGTAGTCATCGCGCGTGAAGTCCGACGCCGCGATCGGGGAAAGCGCGCCCCACCGGCGCTCGTCGGCCGCCGGCGTCGCGGCATCGGCGCCCTCCACCGCGTCCTCCGCCGAGCCCTCGAGGGCCGCGCCCAATCGAGACCAGACCCTCTCGAGCCGCGCCGTGGCGCGTTCCGCGTCGGCGATGCGGCCGTCGAAGCCGGTGGCGACGGCCCAGGACTCGCCCGTCCGCCGGTTCCATCCGAGGGCGACATCGTAGAAGCCCAGGAGCAGATCGGGATGCGGCCACTCGCGGCGCGCGCGGGTGGGATAGCGCTCGAACAGATCCTTGAGATCGTACGCCAGCGAGCCTGCCAATCCCGACGCGAACGGAATCGGGGGCGGCGGGTCGTAGGCGACGCGCACGGGCCAAATGAGGCGGAGGGCCCGGAGCGCCGGCCCGAGATCGCCGCGGTCGCGCGGCGGCGGCAGGGAGCGGCCATACGCCGCGCGCCCGCCGCCACCGCGCGCCTCGCAGGGCCCGGCCCCGCCCTCTCCGACGCCGAGCACCCGTCGGAGCCTCCCGTCGCGCGCCTCGACCTGCCAGAGCGGCTCGAACGCCAGCAGCGTCCAGGCGCCCGATTCAATGTCCGGTCCGGCGCTTTCGAAGAAGACCGCGTGCGGGAGCCGTTCCAGGATCGCCGCGACGCGATCGACGGTCCACGCCGCCGGGAGCGCGCGGACCACCGGGCGCACCGAGATCACGGGCCGCTCCGGCGCCGAGAGCGCGATCGCCTCCGCCATCGGCGGTATGCCGCGGGTCATCGTTCCGCTAGTAGCCATAGTCCACCGGTTCCGAGGGGCGCCGCTCGGCGGGAAGAAGCGCGTGGATGCGATCGTCGCCGAGCTTGGCGACGTACGCGGCCAGCGTCGGCGCGTCGTCGACCCACTCCCGCTTCCAGGCCGCGAAGCCCTCCGCGCTCTTGGTCGCGCGATGGTAGGCGGCGTAGGCCTCGTGGTCTCGCCGATAGTACCCCTGCGAGGGAGAGGGATGCGCCCCCCATCGCGCTTCGCAGACCGCGGCCACGAGAAGCCCCGGGATCACGACGCGATTGGGGTCGCGGCGGATCCGTTCCGGCGTCACGATCTCCTCCGCTGTCACGATCACGGCCTTCGCCGCGCGCGCGGCGTCCGCGGTGATGCCGAGGCTCCCCCACAGGACCGCGTTCCCATGCGTGTCGGCGCGCTGGACGTGGACGATCGTCACGTCCGGCACCAGCGGCCTCACCGCGAGGATCGGCCCCTGGCCGATCGGGTTGTCGATGATCTCGAGATAGGGATTCCGGCTCACGAGGTCGGAGCCGAGCGCGCTCCTCGTCGGAAGAAAGGGCGCGCCGATCGCGGCGGCATGGAGCGACAGCGCGAGCGTGAAGTTCGAAAACTCCACCACCTCCAGCGCGCGCGGCACCCCTTGCTCGGCGGCGCGGCGAAAGGCGTACGCGGAGCCCATCATCACGTTTCCCACCCACGCCGCCGTGACCCGGCGCGCCAGCCCGGCGCCGATCAGCTCGTCGAAGCAGATGTCGGAGACGGGGCCGACCAGATCGAGTTCGCCGATACGCTGGCGCATGATCTCGTGCGTGGCGGCGAAGGGAATCAGCTGCTCGAGGCAGGTCCCCAGGACGACGCGGGAACCGGGCGCGACGAACCGCCGCACTGCCTCCGCCAATGGGAGGACCTTGTCGCCGGCCGGGTAGTGCCCCAGCGCGTCCTTCCGCTCGGGTGGACGCCACGGATAGAGATCGTCCATGCGGACGTCCTGCTTGGTCGGTGTCGGGCGGTCGTTCGTCATCGGGAGTGTGGCATCATACCACCGTGCGACGGGACGTACTGATCGTTGGAGGCGGCGTCATCGGGCTCGCCCTGGCGTGGAGATTGCGCCAGGCGGGGGCCTCCGTGGCCGTGGTGGAGCGGGGCCTTTGCGGGGGGGGCACGTCCCCCGCGTCCGCCGGCTTCCTCCAGGCCGCGCCCGACTTGATCCACGCCGCGCCCGCCATGCTCGAGCTGACCCTGGCGGCCCGCGCGAGCTGGCCCGCGTTCGCCCGGGAGCTGGAAGCGGCCTCCGGCGTGCCGGTCGGCCTGGAGAAGCGCGGCATCGTGGCCGCCGCGCTGGACGAATCCGACGACGCCGTGCTCGACGCGCGGGAGCGGCGCTACCGGGAGCATGGGCTCCCCGTCGAGCGGCTGTCGGCCGCGGCCGCGCGCCGGAAGGAGTGGTCGCTGACGCCCGCGCTTCGCGGAGCGCTCCTTCTCAAGGGCGATCTCTGGGTGAACCCATACTCGATGGGAGCGGCGCTGACCGAGGCCTTCCGTCGCGCGGGGGGACGGACCTACGAGCGCGAGCGGGTGCTTGGGCTGGAGCGCGCGGGCGGGCGCGCCGTCGGCGTCCGCACGCGATCGCGGCGCATTGCCGCCGATGCCGTCGTCCTGGCGGCGGGAGCGCGGTCCGGGCCGCTCGCGGAGCCCGAGGTCCCGAGGGGCTCGATCGTGCCCGCGCGCGGCCAGATCATCGTGCTCGGCGGCCGCGACGCGCGCGGCGGCGCGGTGCTGCAGCGCGCGGTCACGTCTCCCTCCG
>Ga0302046_10006350_pt1 | contig 10327 bp, 5 predicted proteins | sample RVTome_11_FD_200261 | JGI IMG/M metagenome (GOLD analysis project Ga0302046, IMG submission 200261) | Soil microbial communities from uranium-contaminated site in the Upper Colorado River Basin, Wyoming, United States - RVT147D111 (version 2) ... | reverse complement strand
AGGACTGGCACAGACGACGCTGCGTGTTGGGGATGCGACGGGCGGGGTTACAGTGACGGCCACGGCGCAGGATTTGTCGGGGTCTCCCGTCATGTTCAACGCGAGTGTGTTGAGCGGCAACGGACCGGAGATGGTGATCTGGGAGGGGGATGCCCAGACAGGGACCGTCGGGACGGCGGTTGAGGTCGCGCCGGCGGTGATCGTGACGAATGAGAGTGGTGCGCCTGCGGAAGGTGTGTCTGTCATCTTCTCCGTCACGGCGGGTGGTGGGTCGGTGCAGGGTGGCACCGTGGTGACGGATGCCGGCGGTATGGCGCGGGTTGCCGGCTGGACGCTGGGTACCGCGGCGGGTGCCAATTCGCTGACGGCCAGCACCGTTGGGCTATCGGATGTGATCTTCACGGCGGCCGGTGTTCCGGATGTGCCGAGTCTGATGGCGCTGTTTGCCGGGGACGGTCAGAGTGCGGAAGCGGGGATGCCCCTTGCCAATCCGCTGATGGTGATGGTTTCGGATCAGTACGGCAACGGGGTGGAAGATGTGCCCGTCGATTGGCAGGCGTTGCACGGTTCGGTGAACCCCACGACGTCCACGACGGATGCGTCGGGCCGTGCGCAGACCAGCTGGACGCTCGGCGTCAACGCGCAGACCCAAACGGTGACGGCCTCCGCGCAGGGGACAGATGGTGCCGCGTTCACCGCGACCGCCATCTTCCCGAACCCGACGATACTTCTTTCGCTTGTGGGGACAGATCGAATCCAGACCGGCGGCACTGAAATACTCGAGGTAACCCTCACTGCCCCGGCGCCCAACCCTGGGATCGTGGTCGATTTCACGAGCGACAACTCGTCGATTGCGTTTGTCGAGGCCGGCTCGGTCGACATTCCGGAGGGTGAGTTCACCGCGCAGGTCAACATCGTTGGCGGTGACAATGCCGGCAGTACGACGATTCACGCAAATGCCAGCGGAAGCGGATATCAGCCGGGTGCACTGACGGTTACCGTTGCCCTGCAGGTGCTGAGCATCCCCGCGGTGACCAACGTTCCGTTTGGTGGCACGACGTCAATCCCGATTCAACTTTCCGAAGCAGCGGGAGTGGGTGGTGAGATCGTCACGCTCGTCAGTGACAATCCGACGGCCGTTGGCGTGACCACGCCGACGATTACGATCGCTGAGGGGCAGGCGACGGCCAACGGAACCCTATCCGGACTCCTTCCTGGTACGGCCAACATCACCGCCACCAGTGTCAACTTCGGTAATGCGGCCGGGACCGCGACCACCACGGCAAACCTGAACATCATCCAAACCTCGGTTCAGGCGACCGAAACGTTTGGCGATGACATCACCATTCAGTTGGAGAGCGGCGGGACGCCGATTGCCGCACCAGCCGGGGGCATCGTCGTGGTGCTCACTCCAACCGATCCGACGTGTGCAGCAGTCACCTCGCCGCTAACGATCCCGGCTGGCATCATCAACACAACGGCCACCGTCACCTACGGCGGTTCCGCAACGACGCCCTGCACGACGCCGATCACCGCTACTGCATCGAACATCACGCAGGATCAGGTGACGGCTACGGTGAATCCGCCACCGCCAATAAGCATATCGGCGATGACGCTGGCGTCTGGATTGCAGCTCAGTTGGAACTCGAGCTTGGGCGCCGCGAATCATGGTGGCATTACCGTTACGATTGCCAGCGATGATCCTTCGCTTGTCCTCGTGTCCCCAGACGCCGCGACGCCGGGAACGGCATCGATTCAGATCGCCGTGCCGGACCTTCAAAGCTTCCACGGATACTTCTTGCAGGCGGTTGAGGGGCAGACGGGATCTGCAACGGTGACGGTCAGTGCCCCGGGGTTCGTCGACGGTGTGGCAACGGCAACCGTCGTGCAGCCCGGTGTGCAGATCGGTGGCATCGTCACGACCACCACGACGCTTTCGCCGGATAGTCCCTTCTTCGTCCAGATAGGCGTGCCGAACGGCAATGGGATATCGCCGGCTATGTCGGTACGGGCGGGATCGTCTCCAATCACGGCCACGGTAACGTCTAACCCTGCCGCGATTGCGGAGCTTGCAAACTCCAGCGGGGCGCAGGGCGGGACGATTCAGGTCCAGGTCCCCGTCGGACAATCCAACTCGCCGACGTCGCTGGCGGCTGGTGGAATAGCACTGAGTCCGCTGTCCGCCGGCGAGACCACCGTGTCTGCGTCGATTCCCGGATTCGTCACGGTGGCCAACGGCACCAGGCTCGTCAACGTGACCCAGCCGAACATTGGTCTCGGCGCGCCCACGGTGGCATCTGGCCTTCAGCGGAGCTGGTCGGGGAACCTTGCCGCGTCCGCGCACGGTGGAGTGACGCTCACGATTTCGAGTGACGACGATCAGATCCTCCAGGTGTCTCCGGACGTCGCAACCCCGGGAACGACGTCGATCCAGATAGACATACCTGATGGGCAGACCTTCTTCAGCTTCTACTTGCAGGGAGTCGAGGGACAGACGGGAGCACCGATGCTCACGGCCAGTGCACCGGGGTTTGGGCCTATCTCGGTGACTGGAACCGTCGTGCAACCCGGCGTGGTTTTGAGTGGCCTCGCCGCCAATACGACGACGCTCACGGCTGATGATGCTTTCGTTGCGCAAGTCGGGATTCCCAGCGGCGTTGGCATTTCACCCGTGCTGCAAGTCCGTCCCGGCGGTTCACTCCCGGTTACCTTCACATCCAGCGCTCCAGCCATTGCGCAATTGGTTACGGCCGACGGTCCTCAGGGTGGAACGGTCAACTTGACGATCGCGGCCGGTCAACTCAGCACGCCATCGTCGATCGCGGCGGGTGGTGTGGCGCTCGAGCCGCTCACGGAAGGCCGATCGGACGTTGCGGTTTCGATTCCCGGGTTTGTTCAACCGACCAACGCCACGGTTTCGGTGAATGTGACGCAGCCGGCCATCACGGTGAACGACCCCATCGTCGCGTCTGGGCTGCAGCGAAGCTGGACCGGGAGCCTTGGCGCATCCGATCACGGCGGCGTCGACGTCGTCATCACCAGTAGCAACCCGCAGATTCTTCTCTTGTCATCCGACGCGACCACCGCCGGTATGGGATCGATCAGCATTTCGGTCCCGAATGGGCAAGCAAACTTTGGCTTCCACGTCCAGGGAGTCGAAAGCGCCACCGGAACGCCAACGTTTACGGCCAGCGCGCCTGGCTTCGCGGACGCTGTATCGACGGCAACTGTCGTTCAACCCGGCGTCATCGTCTCGGGCCTGTCGACCTCGATTACCACGCTCTCGCCGGACGATCCCTTCGTCGCTGTGGTAGGCATTCCGAGCGGAACCAGCAGCATCTCGCCCGCTCTCAATGTGCGTGCGGGAGGCTCCCCTCTCACCGTGACGTTTACCTCGAGCGCGCCGACGGTCGGTCGGCTCGTAAATGCCGATGGACCTGTCGGTGGTGTAGCGACCGCAACCATCCCCGTGGGGCTATCCAATACCGGAGCATCGGTTGCGGCCGGTGGCGTGGCATTCGAGCCGCTCACCGAGGGCACGACGCAGGTCCAGGCCGGCATCCCGGGCTTTGCCCAGCAAACAAACGCCACGGTAACCGTCGACGTCGCACAACCCGGTATCACCGTCACCGACGTCACGGTTCCTGCGGGATTGCAAAGAAACTGGTCCGGATTCCTCGCGGCTCCCAATCATGGGGGTGTTGACGTGATCCTGACGAGTTCCAATCCGGGCGCCCTCTTGCTCTCACCCGACGCGACTACGGCCGGCACCGCCTCGATACAGGTGTCGGTACTAAATGGGCAGACCGGTTTTGGGTTCCATGTGCAAGGGGTCGAAGGCCAGAGTGGCGCCAACACGACCATCATCGCCACCGCCTCCGGCTTTAACGACGGCTCGGCTACGGCCAGCGTCGTGATGCCGGGCATCGTGCTAGTCGGCTTGAACTCGACACATGCGGCGGACGGCGCGAATGATGACTTCTGGGCGCAGGTCGGTTTGCCAACTGGTAGCGGTCTCGCGCAGGCGCTCGCCGTTCGTGCCGGAGCCCCGCAAGCGCTCACCGTAACGTTCACGAGCAACAACCCGAGTGCTGCGCAGCTCGTGGACCAGTCACAGAGCGGCGGCGTGGTCGTGCTGCAGATTCCGGCGGGTGAGTTTCGGACCGCGCCGACGTTCGGTACCGGTGGGGTGGCGTTGGATCCGCTCGCACCAGGCTCCACCACTGTGTCCGTCGGCGCGACCGGTTACACTTCACCCCAGCAGGCAACCGTTCAAGTCACCGTCAATCCGTAAACTCTGTCTGAGGAGCGATCGCGCCCCTTCGTGGCTAGACGCAGCTCCCTCGACCTTCTCCGAACGGCCCTCGCAGACCGGTATCACGTCGAAGCGCAGATCGGTCGCGGGGGCACCGCCCGCGTCTTTCGCGGCGTTGAACGCTCCCATGACCGGCCGGTCGCCATCAAGGTGCTCCGCTCCGGAGTTTCCGTTCGTATCGCCCGCGAACGTTTCCTCCAAGAGATCGCCCTGATCTCGCAATTGAAGCACCCCCATCTCGTTCCCATTCTGGACTCCGGAGAGGTCGAAGGACTCCCGTACTTCGTCATGCCATACGTCACCGGCGGCTCCCTGCGCGGGGAGATCGATCGGCATGGCGCGCTGGAGATCGGACGCGCGCTGGAAATCTGCCGGCAGGTCGCGGACGCCGTCGCCTATGCCCATGCGCAGGGGGTGATCCACCGCGATCTCAAACCGGACAACATCCTGCACGGTGAGCGGGGCGTTGTCGTGGTCGACTTCGGTTTTGCGCGGGCGTTGCACCGCGCGGGCGATGAGCGGCTGACGCAGGCCGGCGAGATTCTGGGCACGCCCATCTACATGAGCCCCGAACAAGCGCTCGGCAAATGGCGCATCGATGAGACCTGTGACGTGTACAGCTTGGGGTGCGTCGCGTTCGAAGCGCTCACCGGAGAGCCGCCGTTCAGACCGGCCAGCGCGGATTCCGTCATCGTTCGCAGACTGAATGACGCGGCGCCAAGTGCGCATGAGCGGCGAAGCACGGTGCCGGAGGGCGTCGACGTGCTGCTCCGTGCCGCGCTGGCATGGAGTCCTGCGCAGCGACCGAACGCCGCGGCCTTTCGCGATGCGTTGGCCGCCGTGGGCCGCCCGTGAGCGCGATGGAGTTCCTGGTCGCGAGCGGTGCGGTGACCATCGGCGCCATGCTGCAGGGAACCGTGGGATTCGGTCTGGGATTGGTGGCAGCCCCTATCCTCGTGCTCATCGATACGTCCCTGGTTCCGGGACCGCTCCTGTTTTGCGGACTGATGCTCACCATGCTCTTGACGGGGCGGGAGTTTCGCTCTGTGGATATGGGTGGGCTCACGTGGGCGCTGATCGGCCGCTTGCCCGGCGTCGTGCTTGGCGCCGCCGCCATCGCCCTCATCGCGCGCGATCACCTTGCCCTTCTGTTCGGCGTACTGATCCTCACCGTCTCGGCCATAAGCTCGTTGGGGCCCCGTCTTCCCGTCACCCGTCGCACGTTGATGAGCGCCGGCGCCCTGAGCGGCTTCATGGCCACCACGATCTCCGTGGGCGGACCGCCAATGGGGCTCCTCTACCAGCACGATGCGGGCAGTAAGATCCGTGGGACGCTCTCGGGATACTTCGTCGCCGGGGCGGCGATGTCGTTGGCGGCCCTCGCCGTCGTGGGACGGTTTGGATGGACCGAGATCACGCTCGCCGGTTCGCTCCTCCCCGGCGTGGTGCTGGGATTCATCCTGTCACGCAAATCAGCTGAGAGATTGGACGAGGGGAAGACGCGTCTCGCCGTGCTCACCGTGTCGATCGTGACGGGCGTCGTTGTACTGGTGAGGGCGCTGAACTGAGAGCGGCCAGCCGCCGGCTGCCAGCCACCGGCGCTACATGTACATCAAGTGCGTTGGGTTGGTGGACCGAGAGTGTGCGCGCACTGCGCGTGTAGTGGCTGGTAGTTGGGGTCAATCAAGAAGATCATCAAGGAGCTTGTCGACGATATTGGAGAGCGGCCGCTCGTCCGCGATGATGGTCTGCAAGACGTCCGCGGCTTCGGCCGCGAGGTCGTCGGGGTGTTTCCGATCGCGACGAAACCGAACGATGTTGCCAAGCAGCAGGGGGTAGACGCGCTCCTCGTCCTCGGATTCGTCGTCCTCCTCCTCCTCCGCCTCCTCCTGTTCCTCGTCCGCCACCACATCCTCGAACTTGGGGACGCTTGCGGCCCAGGGTTCTTCGTCTTCGTCGTCCTCCTCGACCTGATCGGCCGGCAAGAGCGCAAAGAGCCGGCATTGCAGGCCTGGATCGCGCTCGACGGCAGCCAACGCGATGCGGACCGGGTCCTGGAACACGTTGCGATTCGATAAGTCCGCCAGCATCTCCGGCGGGACGATGCTCCGGGCAATCAAGCGCCCCGCCAGGAAAGCCCCCATGCACACCATGCCATCAGGGATGCGCTCATCGTCGACTTCCCCAACTTGAATCGCCACGGGATCCACTGTGGATACCAGGGCAACCGGTGTCGGAGGACCGTCGTCGCCGAAATCCGCCGGATGCTCAGGAGGCAGGGGCGGTTCAGGGGGGTCCGTAGGAGGCAGACCAGTCATCGTCCCGAAAGGTACCGGGGCCGAGGGGACCGGTGTAGGGGCCCGGGGCGGTTATACGCGGCGGTTGATTGCCTCCACGAGACGCGTCACCGCATCCGGCGAGTGACGGAAGAAGAGATCGGGTTCGACGAGCTCCAACTCCATCAGCAGCGGCGCTCCACCGTCACCCTGAACGAAATCCGCGCGCGCGTAAAGCGTCGTGCCCGCTACCCCCAGGGCCGCGTTCATCGCGGCAGCCAGCTCGGCGGGGACGTCCATCGCGACCTCGGCCCCCCCATACTCGGGCTGCACACGAAACTCTCCCTCGGCCGGCCGCTTACGCACTGCGTGGGTGATGTTTCCCTCGATGGCGACAATCGATGTCTCCCCATGCGTAGCGATCTCGGGCAAGAAGGGCTGGGCCATCATCTCCTCATGGGCGAGAATCCTGGTGATCCGCTGCTCGGCGGCGGCGATGGAGGTGGGGTCGGGGAGCACGCGGACGGTCCAGCGTCCGGAGTTCCCCACGACCGGTTTGACGACAATGCCGTTCGCCGCCCGCAGCGATGATACGACCGTTGCAAGCTCGGGGCATGAACCCGCTGGGAGATACCGCGTCGGGACGGTTGGGATGCCCATCTGCTGTAGTTCGCGCAGATAGCCTTTGTGCGTGTTGACGCGAAGGATGTGTGGAGGGTTGAATAGCGGCACCTGTTGCGCGACTTGCTCCACCCATGCGAGAAACTGGTCGCGACGATACGCGTAGTCCCAGGTCGAGCGAATCAGCAGAAGATCGTAGGCGCTCCAATCGATGTAGGGGTCTTCCCAGACTACCGATTCCGCCGATATGCGGGCGGCATGGAGCGGCGCCAACAATCGCCGGTCGTCAGCGGTGAGCCCCGGGAATGCGGAACAGGTGACGAGACCGACGTGCCGCCTCAGGGGACGATCACCTCTTCGCTGAGACGCAGAATCCAGAGCCCGGAGTTCAGGTCTGACGTGAAGATGCTCCCCTTGAAGATCTGAGCTCCCCACGTCATGGGCCAGTTGGGAACGGTCGTGTTCGCGTCGGTCGTCTTGATGACGGCGATCTCGCGTCCTTGCCGGTAGAGGTCACCACGCAACTCGCCGGAGATGTCGACCACGCGGAGCCCGGCCTGATAGTACCCGACATACAACCGGTCGCCGTCGACCCAGACGTTGTGCGCGCCGGCCTCCGGCACTTCGTACCGCGCGACTTCGACGGGGTGCTCCGGGTCTTCGTAATCGACCACGTGGATGTACCCTCGTGCTTCGATGGGCGCATCCGCGTTCCAGTTGGGCGGGAACAGCTCGTCACCGACAAACAGGTAACGCCCGGCGCGCCACGCGACGTGCGTATTGCCGATCGGGTAGGCGAATTGGCTGACGAACGCCGGCTCGGTCGGTGTGCCTCCGTGCGTGCCGGCGCCCACGTCCAGCATCACGATCCCGTCATCCCAATACGAGAGATAGGCGTACCCGTCTTGCACGATGACGTCGTGGAGGGTTTTCGCCTGTTTCTGTATCCCCCAACGTCCCACCTCTCGTGGAGCACGCGGATCCGAGATATCGATGATATGCATCTCGGACGTCCCGTTGTGGGCGGCGTAAACCAGATCGTTCGGTTCCATCCAGACGTTGTGCACACCGCCCGTCACGGTCTCGGTGTACTCGGAGAGGATCGTGGGATGGGCCGGCGTCGACAGATCGAGAAGCACGATGCCGTTGCGCCGATTGGAGGCGCCCTCGCGCGTCACGATGCCAATGCGGTTGTTGGGGTGGATCTTGACGTCGTTGATACGGCGCGCATCTAACTGTATGGAGTCGGTGAGGACGGCATCGGCCGGGTCCGTGACATCCCATACCTTCATCCAATCGTGCATGAACGTGCCAATGTACGCGTAATCGCGACCGTCCACGCCCTCAAACGCCCAGGTATCCCCGGAGTGATGCGTCGCAGCTGGGCCGCGTCCCACCAGCTCCATATGGGCGGGGATATGACGCTGCAGCACCCGCACGACCGTGTGCGACGCGGCCTCTTCGCCAATCAGCGCTGAGACCCGGTACTCGCCCGGCCGCTCGGCCACGAATACGCCCTCTGCTCCGTTGCTCTCGATGGTGGCGCCGCCCCCGTCCAGCGCCCAGGCGGGATATAGCATTCCCGAGCCGCCCTCGACGCGGAAACGCACGACGTCCCCCGTGCGCACCGTCGACCTGCCGGGCGTGACGGCGTACTCCGCCTCCCCTCGCGGTGTGACCTGCAGATTGATCGGTGCGGTCACCGAGCCCGATCGCGCTCGTATCTCCACGCGACCCGCCCCGCGGGCGAACACCCGTCCCTTCTCGTCCACCCGCGCGAGGTTGGGCGCACTGGATTCGAACGCGACGGACGGCGAGTCGATCTCGTCGCCCAGACGGTTAGTGGCGGTGACGGTGAGCGGAACGCTCGTTCCCGCGGGGAGCTGTCGGACCGGCGCAGTCACGACCAGCGCCGCGACCGGAAGCGCAGGGACCGCAATCGTCGCAAAGGTCGGCTGTCCTCCCGTGAACACGCCAACCTGGGTTTCACCAGGACGCCGGCCGGTCACGCGTCCCTGTTGATCGACGCTCACCACTTCGGGGTCGAGGGAGATCCATTGAGCTGTGGCGAGGTTCACCCGCGCCCCCGCGCTATCGGTCGCCGTGAAGCGTAGCGTGGCGGACGAATCGACGGGGAGTGTGAGGTTGGTGGGACGGACTTGGACTTGCACGGCCTGCGCCTGGAGCGCGACCGCAAGGAGCAGCGAACCGGCGAACGACATGTGTAGGCCTCCAACGCGACGGGTGGGTCAGGGTCGCAGGAAATCTACGCAGCGGGACGGGGTAATGGGTACGATGTAGGAGATCGGGTGGGACCGGCCCCGGCAATACCAAGACGCCACCCGTGCTACGAATCACGCACGACGTACCGCTCAGGCTTGCACCCCCCGCAGTCTGGCCAGGACGGCGGACACTTCGTCCGGCCGAACGGGCTTCGGGATGTAGTCATTCATTCCGGCATCCAGACACCGCTCACGATCCCCGTCCATCGCATTCGCCGTCATCGCGACGATCGGCGTTTGGTCGCGCGGATGCGGCAGGTGCCGGATTGCGGCCGTGGCTTCGAATCCGTCCATCTCCGGCATCTGACAGTCCATGAACACGACGTCGTATTCCGTCACGCGAATCATCTCCAGCGCTTCTCGCCCATTCTGCGCCACGTCCACTCGGCATCCCAGATTGGCGAGCATGCGGGCCGCGACCTTTTGATTGACGATGTTGTCTTCCACGACGAGGACTTGAAGCGCGGTAACAGAGGTATCCCGTTCAGGCAAGCGCGGTGGTTGGACGTCAGTTGCACATGGGCCCGACTGACAAGGGCCGGCCCCCGTGATGGGCGCGCATGTGGCCACGCACTTCTCTTCGCAGATCGTCAGGAGCGCCGTGAGCAGTTGATCGTTGCGCACCGGCTTGACCAGGCATTCGTCGATGCCGGCGCGATGGGCATGCTCGACCACGGTGCGGCGGGACGGTGGTATGAGGAGCAAGTCGCGCGTGCTCCGCAGATCTCCGTCGTCCTTGATCCAGCGACCCAGGGTGAGACCATCCGCATCGTCCACATGATCGACGATGACGAGATCGTACGGATCGCCGGCGGTACGGTGGAGCCGCAATT
>Ga0302046_10006349_pt1 | contig 10328 bp, 8 predicted proteins | sample RVTome_11_FD_200261 | JGI IMG/M metagenome (GOLD analysis project Ga0302046, IMG submission 200261) | Soil microbial communities from uranium-contaminated site in the Upper Colorado River Basin, Wyoming, United States - RVT147D111 (version 2) ... | reverse complement strand
CGCAATCTGGTGCAGGCTCGGGCCGTCCGCCGGAAGAAACTCCGTGCGGCGTGCCGACGGCGTGCAAGGACCGGCGGAGTCTCGGAGCGGCGCGCCGACGGGCCAGCGACCGTGATCCAGCCACGCGCGCCCATCCGGCAATCCGATGAGTTCGATTCCGAGCAGATCCTGCAGCGCACGCTCCGGGCGTATCGCGGCCGGGTGAAATACGCCAAGCGATGCCGCGTGCCCCTCCGCGACTCCTTGAGAGAGCACGGCGACGTCGTGCGACCGCACGTCGTAGATTGCCGCATGCACCTCGGCGCGGTCGCCCCAAAGACCGAGGAGCGCGAGCTTCCCTTCCATCAAGGCTTGACCGAGCGCGGGCCAGCCGTCTTTCGGCGCACGCCGGCGCGGATAGCCGCGGTGCGCAGCCACGAGTGGCCAGTGTCCACTCAGTGTTTTGAGCATGGGTCAGTCTCCGAGCATCGCCGCAACGTTGCGAAACCACTCTACGATCGGCGCCGGCAAATAGATTCCTGCCACGCCCACGAGAATGAGGTGAATGACCATCGGCGTGAGGCGGTACGCGGGCAGGCTGTGCCGTTTCTCGGACGGGCCGAATGCGAGACCATGAAGGCGCAGCATCAAGGCGCTGAATGCGATTAGTATGCCGACGACGAGCGGGACGGCCAGCCACGGGGCGCGAGCGAACGTCGACGTAACGAGCAGGAACTCCGCCGTGAACACGCCGAACGGCGGCATGCCGGCGATCGCCGCGACGGCGGCGACCAACAGCCAGCCGAGGAACGGCTGGCTGTGCGTAAGCCCGCGGATGTCTGCGATCCGCTGCGTCCCCTCGAGCTGGGAGATGTAGCCGACGCCGAAGAAGATGCCCGATTTGGTGAGACTGTGCATCGCCATGTGCAGCAAGCCCGCGAAATTCGCGAGCGGTCCGCCGAGCCCGAAGGCCAGAGTGATAATTCCCATGTGCTCGATCGAGGAGTACGCAAACATGCGTTTGATGTCGCGCCGCCGGAAGATCATGAATCCCGCGAATAGCAGTGACAGCAACCCCAACGCGACCATCATCGGACCCGGGGAAATTACGGCCGGATTGCCCGCCATGATGAGTTTGAAACGCAGCAGGGCGAACAACGCGACGTTGAGCAGCAAGCCCGAAAGCACCGCCGAGATCGGCGTCGGACCCTCGGCATGCGCGTCGGGGAGCCAAGCGTGCAGCGGCGCCAAACCCACCTTGGTTCCATAGCCGAGCAGCAGGAACACGAAGGACAAGTTGAGCAAGGCCGGGTCGAAGGCCGCCGACCCGGCCACGAGGCGGTCCCACGCCATGGCCACGACGCCTTGGCCGAGCTGCTCCTGCGCGGCGAGGTACACGAGAATCGTGCCGAACAGCGCGAGCGCAATGCCGACGGAGCCGAGGATGAAATACTTCCACGCGGCTTCGAGCGCCGCGTTGGTCCGATAGATACCGACCATTACCACGGTCGTCAGCGTGGCGACTTCGACCGCAACCCACATGAGCCCGATGTTGTTCGACACGAGCGCGACGTTCATCGCGAGCATCAGGAGCTGGTACATGCCGTGATAGAACCGCAGGTCGCGGCGCTTCAAGCGCCTGCCTTGCAGCTCGTGCGCGATGTACCCCGCGCTGAACAGGCTCGTGGTGAAGCCGACGAGCGCGCCGACGATCAGAAACACGGTGTTGAAGTCGTCGACCAGAAGATAGAGCGTCGGCTCGGGGCGATGCGTGTAGAGCAGCGCGGCGCTCGTGAGCGTGAGCGCGCAGAAGGCCACGTTGAGGGCCGCCGACAATCGGTAACCCGGGATCGCAGCGAGCAGCAAGGCTCCGAGAGCCGGAACGCCGAGGAGTCCCCACAGCGCCAGGACGCCGATCGATGTGCTCATTCCGTCTCCCCGCGCGACATGTCGAGCGCCTGGAGCTCCACCGTGTCGAAGCGCTCACGGATCCGGAACAGGAAGATGCCGATGACGATGAAGGCGATCAGGACCGAGAAGGCGACGCTGATCTCGACGACGAGGGGCATCCCACGGGCGCCCGTTGCCGCAAGCACGAGCCCGTTCTCCAACGACATGAAGCCGATCACTTGGCTCACGGCGTTGCGGCGCGTCACCATCATCAACAGGCCGAGCAGTACGATCGAAAGCGCGAACGCGAGGTCTTCGCGCACGAACGCGCCGGCCGCGACCGTGACGGGAAGCATAACCACGATCGAAAGCGCCACGAGAGCGATGCCGAACAACATCGTGGGCCCGACGCTGACGACGGTCTCGATGGAGCGATGAATGCCCAAGCGCACGACGATCCGGTGCAAGGTCACCGGAATGACCACTCCTTTGAATACCAGTGCGATCACGGCAGTAATGAAGAGATGCGGCGCATTCTGCAAGTACGCCTGCCAACCGACCGAGAAGGACAGTACGCACGCGTGCAGCGCGAAGACATTCAGCAGCGCGAACATGCGATCTTGATAGAGCAGCAGGAAGCTCACGAGAACCATCGAGCCCGCCAGCAGGTGCGCGATATCGGAATCGAGCGCGGTCATTGGGACACCCGCGACACGAACAGCAGCATCGCGCCGAGCAGTCCCAGCATCAATGCCACGCCGAGAAACTCCGGGACGCGAAACACGCGCATCTTCGCGGTCGCGGTCTCGAAGACCACCAGGAGAAAGCCGCCCACGGCGAGCTTGATCGCATAGGCGACGAGCCCGATCGAGTAGGCCGCTGCGCCGCCGCCGGCGACGGCAGTTCCCCACGGCGCGAACATGCAAGCGATGAGCGACATGTACAGCAGCAGCTTCAGGGACGCGGCGGCCTCGATCACCGCGAGGTGGCGGCCGGAGTACTCGAGGATCATGGCTTCGTGCACCATCGTGAGCTCGAGATGCGTCGCGGGATTGTCCACCGGTATGCGGGCGTTCTCCGCGAGCGACACGATGATCAGTGCGACGATCGCGAGCGCCAACGAGATGCTCAACCCCATTTGGGGTCCAAGCATGTACGCCGAGATCGTGGAGAGCTGCGTCGACCCGGCGAACAACGACACCGTAAAGACGACCATGAGCATCGCCGGCTCCGCGAGCGATGCGAACATCATTTCGCGGCTGGAGCCGATGCCGCCGAAGCTCGTGCCGACGTCGAGGCCGGCGAGCGCCAAAAAGAAGCGTGCCGTGCCGAGTAGTCCGACGATCACGATCAAGTCGGCGCCCGCGCTGAAAGTCAGGCCCGTAGCGAACGTCGGGATCAACGCCGCGGCGACCCAGGTCGTCGCGAAGATCACATAGGGCGCGCTGCGAAAGAGCCACGACGCGTTTTCGGCGACGACCGTTTCCTTGCGAATCAGCTTCAGGAGGTCGCGATACGGCTGGAGCAACGGCGGTCCGCGCCGGCGCAACAGGCGCGCCTTGACTTTGCGCGTTACGCCGGTCAAGAGCGGAGCCAGAACGAGCACCGCCGCCAATTGCACGAGCTGCGTGAGCCAATCGCGAATCATCGCCAGGTTCCGATGATGATCAGCAGCAGGATCAGCGTGGCGAATACCAACATCAGGTATTTGCGGATCGTGAGAAACTGCAGCTTCGTAAGGTGCCCGGCCAGCACGTCCACGAGACGGATCACCGGCGCGTAGAAGAGCTCCCAGACGGTATCGTGCATGTCGACGCGCAGCCTCGCCGCGCCCGCGGCGCCGGGCTTCGGCATCTCCACGTGCTCGCGCGCGCGGAATACGAGGCTGCCGAACACTCGCCGGATCGGTTGCGCGAAGCTGCCCGAGGTGTATTGCGTGGCCGGGCTCGGATCCGGGAATCCACAATCCCAGGCCGGCGCGCGGCGCAGAGCGTGCGAGGCCACGCGGCGGGCGATCAGAGCGGTGGCCGCCGCCGCAATCGCGATCATCGCGAATACCAGCAAGCCGCCGTACGCGCCGCGATCCGCGCTGATCGGCGCTACCTTGAGCCAGGGCTGCGCGGCTTGGCTGTCGAGCCGCGCACCCACGAGCACGTCACTCACGCCGCGCAGCGCATCCATGACCCAACCGGGCAGCACTCCGGCGAGAAGGCACAGGCTCGCGAACGCAACCATCGCGCTTCGCAACCAAAGGTCCGTCTCGCGCGCCGCAATCGCAACCTGCGACCGCGGCCGGCCCAAGAACGTCGAGCCGAAGGCCTTGACGAAGCATGCCGCCGCGAGCGCTGCGGAACACGCGAGCGTCGCGCCGATCGCGGGAACGAGAAGCCGCGGGATCCATTGCGGGAGCTCCGGGCTCAGCAGAATCGCCTGAAACGTCAGCCATTCGGACACGAATCCATTGAACGGCGGCAGCGCGGAGATCGCGACGCAGCCGACGAGGAAGGTCACCGCCGTGACCGGCATCCGGTGAATCAACCCGCCCAAGTGCTCCATGTCCCGCTCGCCGGTAGCATTCAAGATCGCGCCGGATCCCAAGAACAACAGGCTCTTGAACAACGAGTGATTGAACACGTGAAAGACGGCGGCGACGAGCGCGAGCGCTGCGGCGGCGCCCATGCCGCTCGCCTCGAATGCGAGCGCTAACCCTAAGCCGATGAAGATGATGCCGATGTTCTCGACCGTGTGGTATGCGAGCAGGCGCTTCAAATCGTGCTCCATCAAGGCATGCAGCACGCCGAGAAACGCCGTGACGCCCGCGACCACGAGGACTGGAACGCTCCACCACCACGACGGCGGACCGGCGAGGTCGAACACGATGCGCATGAATCCGTAGACCGCTACTTTGGTCATCACGCCGCTCATCAATGCGGACACGTGGCTCGGCGCCGCGGGATGCGCAAGCGGCAGCCAAGCGTGCAGCGGCACGAGACCCGCCTTGGAGCCGGCCCCGATGAGCGCGAGCACGAGCACGAGCGCCGCGGGGCCGAACGCCGCCGACTGGCGCATCTCGGCGAAGCTGTAGCCGCCGTCCGTGCCTGCGAGGATGCCGAAAGCGAACAGCAGCGTCAGCGCCCCGGCGGCGGCCATGATCACGTATACGAGACCGGCATAACGGTTGCCTTCGCTGCGATCCTCGCTGACCACGAGCGCCCAAGACGCGAGCGACATGAACTCCCAGCCGACGAGAAACGAAAACGCGTCCTGCGCGAGCAGCACCAGATTCATCCCGGCGATGAACGCCGGGTAGAACGGCACTACTCGCTGCGGATCGCGCGCGTGGGCTCCGTACCCGATTGCTCCGACGCTCACGATGGCGCTCGTGACGTTGACGATCACCGCGAAAGCGGCGCTCAATGCATCGAGCGCGAGGAGCGTCTGGCCGAGCGGTAGTCCGACGGCGAGCCGAATCTGACTGGGAGTCGGGCTCGGGTCGAGCAAGGCTAGCAGCGCGAGACCCGCCAGCGCGGCGCACACGAGCGCGCATGCGCCATAGACGAAACGGCTTCCCAACGGGTGGCGTGCAAGGAACACTCCGAGCACGGCAAGAACGAGAAGCGAGGCGATTGCGGCGGCGGCGAGCTGCGTGAGCAACAGCGGCCCCGGCAACCACAGCGCCTGAATCATGCGTTCATCCCGCCGCCAATTATCAGGACATCGGTGCGCGATGCAACGTACGTGTCCATCGACGCACGCGCCGCCACCCTAGGGATCGCTCGACCGGGTTGCCGCAGCCGTGATCGCCGTCAGTATTCCGGCTAGGATTCGCTTCGGGTGCGGTGGGCAGCCCGGCACGGCGACGTTGACGGGGATGACGTTCGCCACCGAGCCCGCGCTCGCGTAGCTGCGGCCGAAGATGCCGCCGGTGCAGCCGCAGTCACCGATCGCTACGACGAGCTTCGGGTCGGGCGTGGCGTCATAGGTTCGTTTCAGCGCCAGCTCCATGTTGCGCGCCACGGGGCCCGTGACGAGCAGGAGGTCCGCGTGCCGCGGGCTCGCGACGAAGCGGATCCCGAGCCCCTCGAGATTGTAGAAAGCGTTGTTGAGCGCGTGGATCTCGAGCTCGCAGCCGTTGCACGAGCCGGCGTCGATATGGCGAATACAGAGCGCTCGGCCGAGCGTGCCGAGGATTTGCGCCTGCAGGTGCTCACGTACGCGGAGCTGCTCGTCGAGCTGCGGCGGTGTTTCGGTGACTACACCGACCGAGCCGATCTGACGGAGGGTCTTCCACATGGGTTTCTTTAGAGGTCGTGTCCGCTGTAAGACAGGTTGAACGATTTATTGATCAACGGAAAATCCGGCACGATGTTGCCGATGATCGCGTACTCGAGCGCAGGCCAGTTCTGCCACGACGGGTCGTGCGGATGGCAGCGGCGAATGTAACCGTCATTGCCGGCCGTGAGGCCGACCATGACGGGCCCGCGCCAGCCCTCCACGGCTCCGAGGCCGGTTTCGCCCGCTGCCGGCACGGGGATCTCTACGGCAACTGGGCCCGGCGCCGCTTGCTGCGCGATCGCTTCGACGAGGCGTATCGACTCGAGTAGCTCGTCGAACCGCACGGCCACGCGGGCCGCGACATCGCCTTCGGTGCGGACGATCCTGCGCACCTGCAGTCGGCCGTAGGGCTCGCAGGGGATATCGACGCGGAGGTCCTTCGGTTGGCCGCTCGCGCGCCCGGCGAACCCCACGAGCCCGAGTTGTGCGGCGAGATCCGGGGCGACGATGCCCGTGCCCGCGAACCGATCCCGCACGCCGGCATGCTCGTCGAAGATCTCGCGAACAGTGGTCGCGCCCTCCGCGAGGTCGCGGGCGCACGCCGCGAGCTTTGCCAGACTCTCGGTGGATGCATCGTGTGCCACGCCGCCCGGGATGACGAAGTCGAGCAGGTAGCGCTGGCCGAAAACCGCTTGTGTCGCACGCAACCACAGCTCCTTGAGACGCGACAGCTGGGCCAGGCCGAACGCAAACCCCGCATCGTTGCCGAGCGCACCGAGATCGCCGAGATGATTGGCGATTCGCTCTGCCTCGAGCGCCAAAGCGCGCAGCCACGCGGCACGCGCGGGTACGCTTACACGCGCCAGTCCTTCGAGGGCCTGGCAGTACGCCCATGAATACGCCACGGCGCTGTCGCCCGAAACTCTCGCGGCGACCCGATGCCCCTCGCGCATCCGCGTGCGACCGAGTAATTGCTCGATGCCCTTGTGAACGTAACCGAGACGTTCCTCGAGGCGCAGAACCTTCTCGCCGACGACCGAGAAGCGAAAATGCCCGGGCTCGATGATGCCCGCATGCACGGGGCCGACGGGTATCTCATGGACGCCGTCGCCCGTGACGCGCACGAACGCGTAGTCGTCGGGCCGGAGCTCTTGCGGCGGCGCTTCCCCGGAGTCCGGGATCAGCGGCCGGTACGCAGCCGGCCACGCTGAATGTCGCAGCCAAGGTCGGGAATCGGCAGCCTGCGCGAGAATGCCGGTCAGGTCGGCGGTAGCGCGCTGCATGCGGTTGGCGGCCGGAAAGATGTCGCTCAAGTCCGGATACTCGGCGTCTCCTGTCGCGAGCGACAAATTGACCAGCAACAGGAAATCATCGCCGCTGAACAATGCTCGCACGAGCCCCGTTTCGCGGCGCTCTCCCCAGAGCGCGTACAAGCTGGCTGCGCCGGCGGCCAAATCGAGGGCGATCGGGCGCCAGCTCTCGACGCCGATGTCGATCTCGCGGGCGCCCGGTGCGCCCGGTAACGTCCGCGATTGTTCGAGCCACTTGCGAAGCGCCATACGGGCTCCCTATGGGCGCCTCATCGACCCGCGATCAAATCGGCCGCCGCGCGATACCAATCGGCGAGGTACGGCGGTATGAAGACTCCGAGCAGCAACACCAGGGCCAAGTGCGTGAATACCGGCAGCAGGGCGGGCGAGTGCGGCAGCCGCTTGGCGGTGGTTTCGCCGAACACCATGGGTTGAACGCGGCGGAAGATCGCCGCGAACGCGATCCCGAGCGCGAACAGCAGAATCGGCGTCGACCAGGGCTCCTGGCGCATGGCCGTCGTCAGGATCAGGAACTCGCTCGCAAACACGCCGAATGGCGGCATGCCGAGGATCGCCAAGGAGCCCATCATCAACCCCCAGCCGAGCCTCGGACTCACCGTCACCAGCCCGCGAATGTCGTCGATGGTCTGCGTGCCGACCTTCTGCGCGGCATGGCCCACGGAGAAGAAGATCGCCGACTTCGTCAACGAATGGACGGTCATGTGCAAAAGGGCCGCGAAGTTCGCCACGGGGCCGCCCATTCCGAACGCGAACGCGATGATGCCCATGTGCTCGATCGACGAGTAGGCGAACAGCCGCTTGACGTCCTTCTGTCGCCAGAGGAACAGCGCGGCCAGCACGACCGACAGCAAGCCGAACGCCATGAGCATGCGCGACGGCAACGCCGATTGCAGCGACCCTTCGACGAGCACTTTGCAGCGGACGACGGCGTAGATGGCGACGTTGAGCAGCAGGCCGGATAGCACGGCCGAGATCGGCGTGGGGCCTTCGGCATGCGCGTCGGGTAACCAGTTGTGCAGCGGGGCGAGACCCACCTTGGTGCCGTAACCGACGAGCAGGAACACGAACGCCAGAGTGAGCACGGCCGGCTCGAGCTGTCCCTTGACCTCGTTGAGATTGGTCCACAAGAGGGCCGTCATGCCGTTGCCGCCGAGCACTTTCTCCGCCGCGAAGTAGAGCAAGACCGTGCCGAATAACGCCTGCGCGATGCCGACGCTACAGAGAATGAAGTACTTCCAGCCCGCCTCGAGGCTCGCGGGCGTCCGATACAACGTCACGAGCAGCACCGTGGACAGGGTGGCCGCTTCCATCGCCACCCAGATCATCCCCATGTTGTTGCTCGTGAGCGCGAGCAGCATCGCGGCGATGAACAGCTGGTACATGCTGTGATAGAGGCGCAAGTGCTGCGCCTTCACGCGCCCGTGCTCGGCCTCGATGCGCATGTAGGGGCGCGAGAACAGCGACGTCGTGAAGCTCACGAAGGCCGTGAGCGTCACGAGAAACACGTTGAACGGATCGATGAAGAACTGCTCCCCATATGCCGTGAAGCTGCCGTCGCCGATGACGCGGCTGGTGAGCGCGCAGGCCGCGACGAAAGTTGCGGCGCTGAACCCGACGTTGACCTCGGCGGCCCAACGCCGGCCGCCGACGGCAGCGAGAACCGCGGCGCCGAGCACCGGCATGATCAGCAGCAAGCCGAGCTCCACGCTCATTGGTCCTCCCGCAGCGATTCGAGATGATGCAGGTCGAGGCTATCGAACTGCTCGCGGATCTGAAAAAAGAACACGCCGAGCACGAGCATCGCGACGAGCACGTCGAGCGCGACGCCGAGCTCCACGATCATGGGCATGCCGTAGGTCGCGCTCATGGCGCCGAAGAACAGGCCGTTCTCCATCGACAGAAAGCCCACGACCTGGGACATGGCCTTGCGGCGCGTGATCATCGTGAGGAACGACAACAACACGACCGCAATTGCGATACCGATGCCGCTGCGGGTCGCCGTGCTCGCGAGCGCCACGATGGGCTGCGCGAGGCCGAACGAGAAGATCACGAGCAGCAAGCCGATGAGCATGGTTCCCGAAATGGCGAGCAACGGCTCGCTGTCCCAGTAGACCCCGAGGCGCTTGATGAGGCGGTTGAGCAACCACGGTAGGAACAGGACCTTGAGCAGCAGCGTGAGGAGCGCGGAGAGATAAAGATGCGTCTCGCCGGTGCGCCAGGCCAAGAGCAGCGTGGCAGCGCAAAGCAGCGCCGCCTGCACGGCGAGCAGCTTCACGAGCGTGACCACGCGCCGTTGCGACAGCATACCGAACGCGAGCAGCAGGAACAGCGCGGCGATCGCGTTCAGGAGTTGCAGATCGAGCGACAGGTCACGCATGGGCTCAACCTTCCAGCAGCAGATGAACGAGAAGGCCGAGAACGGCCAACAGGAATGCCGTCGCGAGCAGCTCCGGCACCCGGAACACGCGCAGCTTCGCGAACGCGGTCTCGGCCAGCGCGAGCGCGGCGCCGCAGACGACGAGCTTGAGCACGAGAATCGGGATGGCTCCGAGCAGCGCCGCGACGGTCGGCGTCTCCGTGGTGGCAGCGCCCCACGGCGCGAATAGAGCGAGGCCGATGCAGGCGTAGTTGAAGAGCTTGAGAGCAGCCGACCACTCCATGAGTGCGAGATGGCGCGCCGAATACTCGAGCAACATGGCCTCGTGAATCATCGTCAGCTCGAGGTGCGTCGCCGGATTGTCGACGGGCAGCCGCGCGTTCTCGGCGAGCAGCACGAGCGCGAAGGCGACGGCCGTGAAGGCGAGACTCGGGTAGAGCGCGAACGATTCCGTGGCGAGCCGCTCCGCGATCGCG
>Ga0302046_10006348_pt1 | contig 10328 bp, 9 predicted proteins | sample RVTome_11_FD_200261 | JGI IMG/M metagenome (GOLD analysis project Ga0302046, IMG submission 200261) | Soil microbial communities from uranium-contaminated site in the Upper Colorado River Basin, Wyoming, United States - RVT147D111 (version 2) ... | reverse complement strand
AAATTGCTGCTGTATTTGACGTGCATAAAAAACAAGACGACCAAAAGCGCTTTGACCACAGCAATCGTTATTGCTGCAACGCTGTTCCATATCCCCAGGTCCACATAAGCGAGACCGATGGTCCCGCCCAGCAGGATCAACAGCGCCAGATAAACGAAAATGTATGTTCTTCTGGGAGTGATATGGGAACTCATCAAGTCCTACCAATCAGGTAAAGCAGGGGGAAAAGGAAAATCCATACAATGTCCACAAAGTGCCAGAATAGTCCGGCTAACTCAACAGAGATGTAGTTTTCCTGGGTGATTTTCTTGCGCCACGCCAAGAGGACAATGATGGAAAAAGTCAATAAACCAGCCAGCATATGCAGAGCATGAAGGCCGGTCATGGTGAAATAGAGACTGAAGAAGAGGCGCGCTTTTTCGGGCTCCGGTCCGGGATAAATGAAGTTTCTCCCCGGAAATAGATTCTCTTCAAATTCCTGGCTGTACTCCAGGCCTTTTAATCCGAGGAAAATGAGGCCCAAAACAATTGTCAGAAGCAAAAATGCGATCAGCAATTTTCGCTTGCCGAGTTGTGCCGCGTTAACCGCCAGAGCCACCGTTAAGCTGCTCGTCAGGAGCAACCCGGTATTTACACCGCCAATCCACACATTCAATTGGCGGCTGGCCTCAGCGAAAACTTGCGGATAAGCATTCCGGTAAATAATATACGCGGCAAACAGCGCTCCAAAAAACATCACCTCGCTTGCCAAAAAAATCCACATTCCCAGGCTGATGCTTTCCTGATCCAATTCCGGTAATTCCGGTCTATCCAATGTCGGTGCGCGCGCTTCAGCCATCGTTAGCTGCTCTCCGGCCTGTAGGTATAGGCTTCCTCGGTCACAATCGGGATCTCCTCAAAGTTCTCCATGGGAGGTGGCGATCCGGTCTGCCATTCGAGGCCGCTCGCCCCCCAGGGACTCGGGATAGCGATGGAGCCGGTTCGCAAGGACCACAACAGATAGGCCAGCGGCAGGAGATAGCCAACCGCTAATATCGAGGCTCCGGCGGTGGACATTACGTTTAGCACTTGAAACTCCTCGGCATAAACGTGATATCGTCTTGGCATCCCCATGTAACCCAGAAGAAACTGTGGAAAAAAGGTCAGATTGAAACCGAAGAAGATCAGCAGCGCAGCTGCCCTACCCCAGCCTTCCGGGTACATTCGCCCACTTAGCTTTGGCCACCAATAATGAATCCCTCCCAGATAAGCCATTACAGACGCCCCGACCATGATGTAATGAAAATGCGCGATTACGAAGTAGGTATCGTGCACATGCACGTCGATCGCCAGGGATGCCACGAATAATCCGGTTAACCCGCCTATTGTGAACAACCAGATAAAACCCAGGGCGTATAGCATGGGGGTATCGAAGGAAATCGAACCTTTGTACAGGGTAGCCGTCCAGTTGAAGACCTTGACCGCCGATGGAATAGCAACCATATAACTCAGGCCGGAGAATACCGCGCTCGCGTACGCCGATTGTCCTCCCACAAAAATATGGTGACCCCAAACCAGAAAACCGATGATGGCAATGGCAAGGCTTGCCATTGCGACAAACGTGTAGCCGAAAATTCGGCGTCGTGTGAATGCTGCGATGATTTCACTGGTGACTCCCATGCCCGGCAGGATCATGATGTAGACTGCCGGGTGAGAGTAGAACCAGAAGAAATGTTCAAATAGCACCGGATCCCCTCCCAGCGCGGGGTCGAATATCCCGACGCCGAATACTCTTTCGATAGCGATTAATCCCAATGTGATCGCCAGTACTGGCGTCGCTAATACCAGAATCAGGCTGGTTGCATAGTGAGACCAGATAAACAACGGTAAGCGAGACCATTTCATACCTGGGGCCCGCAATTTATGAATCGTCACAATAAAATTTAAGCCGGTAAAAATGGACGAGAAACCGGTTATGAACACGCCGAAAATTGTTGCAACGACTGCCGAATTGCTGAAGGAGCTGCTGTAAGGAGTATAGAAAGTCCAGCCGGTATCCACCCCTCCCGTGATTAGAACGACAAAAGTGAACAGACCTCCCAACATAAAAAGGTACCAGCCCACCAGATTGAGCCGCGGGAATGCCACCTCCCGGGCACCGATCATCAGCGGTATCAGGAAGTTGCCCAAAACACTTGGAATGGATGGGATCAGGAAAAACCAAACCATGATCACGCCGTGGAGCGTAAACAATTTGTTGTAAGTTTCAGCCTTTACCAGATCTGCCTGCGGAGTGAGCAGCTCTAACCGGAACAGCACGGCGGCAATTCCACCCAGGAAAAAAAACAGGGTGATTGAGATCATGTAAAGGATGCCGATTCGCTTGTGATCGGTGGAAAGCAGCCAGGATTTTGCGGTGTAGCTGATATTCAAATAGTTCTGGCGGTAACGATCCAGGGCAATTGTGCTCATTCTATGGACTCCAGGTTAGCAATCAATTTATTGGTTTTCATCCTCGCCTCCCTCTGGTCCTGTTTCCCCGCTTAACGATCGGATGTATGCGATCAGCTGCATGATCTGTTCTTCACTTACTCTTCCCTGGTAGCTGGGCATGATCGGGTCATACCCGGTGACGATCTTTTCCTGGGGAAAGAGAATAGATTCCCGGATGTATGCTTCATCCGCGACGACCGTTTCGCCGCTCGCCAGCCTCACCTCCGATCCAAACATTCCAGCCAGCGTTGGCGCGCGCACCCCTGCTCCGGCTACGTGGCAGCTGCTGCAGCCCAGCTCCGTAAAAAGTTCTTCGCCAGCCTGCACCATGCTCACCCCACCTGGTTGTCCTCCGAGCCATTCCTGATATGCTCTGGGGTCCATTACGATGATCTTACCGATCATTTCCGCATGGTTCGTACCGCAGTATTCAGCACAGAAAAGGTGGAATTCGCCCGTCTTGGTCGCCTCGAACCACAATTCTGTGTACCGGCCGGGAATTACATCGTTCTTCAACCGGAATGCCGGGACGAAGAAGCTATGAATCACGTCTTGGGAGGTCATCACCAGGCGTACCGGGTATCCGACTGGGACGTGCAGCTCGTTAATTTCCCTCTGCCCGTCCGCATGCTGGAATTTCCACATCCATTGCAATCCGACCACCGAGATATCGATCGTTTCCTCTGGCGGTCTGTTCATATTGAAAAAAATTACCGTAGCCCAAGTGTACGCCCCAACACTCAGCAGGATCAATCCAAAGATCCAGGCAAGCTCGATCTTGGTGCTCGCAAGCGGCGGGTTGCTGCGGTCGGCGGTTTTTCCTCGACGGTATTTCAAACCGAAGTAAACCATCAGAACTAACACAATCAGGGTGAAGACCGTACTGATTGCTACTAAACCCGTCAGGAGTAAATCTACATGTATGGCAATCGTGGAAGCTTCAATCGGAAATATTGGAAGATCAACCATAATTCAATCCAAATCGATCAGTCCTTCCGTATTCTCCAGTACAGTGTGGGATTTCTTGCTTGCGCCTCCCGCCGCATTATGGGCGTGTTGTTCCCGTCGCACCATCAGTCCTACCAGAGAAAACAATGCCAGGGCAGATGCAATGGCCGCTATTCGAAGAACATTCGTGATGAACAAACTGTACTTCCCTGTTTCTGGGTCGTAGCGGTAACATAAGAGGAAAAGCTGGTCGACGGTTGAACCGATCTTGCCATCAGCGGCCTCTACCAATCCCAGACGCAAGTCTCTCGGAGCGAAATCTAAACCAAAAATATAGCGCGAAATCCTCCCGTGAGGAGTGAGGATCACCAGGCCAGACGGGTGGGCGTACTCATCGGCTGCTTCATCATAAGCATATTCCAGACCAACAACCCGCGCCAGTTCTTCGATATCTTCCGGCTTACCCGTTAAGAAATGCCAGCCGTGGTCTGCACTTTCCCGCCCATATTGTTTGAGGTATGCCTCTTTCTTTGCTGCAGCTAACTCGGGCGTCTCCTCTGGATCCAGACTGACCGTGATAACTTGAAAATCTTTGCCCGCAGTGAAACTCAAACCTTGTAAGCTGTGAGTCAGGTCTTCCAGCACCAAGGGGCAGAGCATGGGACATTCATAATAAGCGAATAATAATATGGCCGGTTTTAGCCCAAAGTAGTCGCTAAGCTGAACCTGTTGCGCGGTCTCATCTAAAAAATTCAGGTCAAGAGGTATCTGGGCTCCTATCTTCTGTTGGAAAGTAATCTCTTCAACATCGACCTGGCCGGGCGGATCGTCTCCATGCAGGGGTTGGACCGGCCGCCAGGCTGCGGTCAGGCCTGCAAGAAAAATAAAACTGGCAGCAATTAGAGTTTTTTTCAACTTTCCCTCATTCATTTCCCAGAGATTTAATATAAGCGATCAAGGCAGCCAGCTGCTCTTCGCTCACCTCTCCTTGAAAGCTGGGCATGATCGGCTGGTAGCCTTCCACGATCTTTGCCTCCGGATTAAGAATCGATTCGCGCAGGTAAGCTTCGTCCACCGTGACCGTTTCGCCCGACTGCAAACTTACTTCTTCGCCAAATATGCCCTGCAGCGGGGGCGCCTCTGCATCCGGCGCTCCGGTATGGCAACCAGCGCAGCCCAGTTCCTGAAAAAGCCGCTGACCCTGGGCTGCATCTCCTTCCGTCTCGCCCGGGCCCGGCGTCCCGGCGACTCCCGGCGCGCCTGGGGTGGTGATCATAAAGCCTCTTTCCGCAACCAATTGCATTGCCCGCTCGATGGGAATGCGCACGATCCCTGCCTCTTCGTCTATCCAGGAATAATTATTTAATCGCGCCATCTGTGTCGCCTTCATTTCTTGAAATTCGATCCTGGGTGCGGCCTGCAGGCGCGGCGCGGGAGGCAGAAGCGGCGTCGGTCGTGGAGATCTGGCGGGTGGGCTGATTAACGCCACCAGCGCGGCGTGCCCGAGTGCCAGTCCGATCATCACGAGGAGGCTGAGGGCTACGAGACCAAGGATCAGCGGAGAGAAGTAGATAGACTCGTCTTCCGTCTGGTGCTGCTCGTGATCACTGGAAGTTGGTCCGCGATTCATGCGGTTTCCTCATTCATTTCGGTCCTGCTTTGCCGCGAGTGGTGTGAAGCGGTCACCAACCTGAGCGGCGTTCGCTCCAGGTGCCAGGAGAAGGCCGCCAACCACAATCCACCAATGGCAATCGGCGTGACAATGTCCAACCAGTGAATTCTGAGCACTTGTGAATGGAAAGCCGGCGCAACTTCCCAGAACCAATCACCCAGGCGAATTACGATGATCAGCGAGGCGATGGCGGCCAGAACGCGTGGATTTTGTTTGGCTCTTAAGGAAATCAGGATGGAAAAAGGCAGAAAAAATTGGAGGAGTATTACAACCAGCCCGATCCATTCCCAACCTCCGGTAGTCCGGCTGATATACCAGGTCACTTCTCTCGGCAGGTCGCCATACCAGATGATCAAATACTGGGAAAATCCCAGGTATGCCCACAACATTACCGTGGTCAGCAACAAAGCCCCCAGGTCCCGATAATGGCGCGGGGTGATGACGGCGGCGAGCTGTTCTTGTTTTACCAGAAATGGCAATAAAGCAATGGCAAACGCAAACGCGGATAGCGCCTGACCGGCAATGATTAACATGCCATATACGCTTGAGAGCCAATCAGGTTGTAAAGACATCACCCAATCAATAGACGCAAATGTCATGGTAAGAAAATAAAGGATCAAACCAATCGCGCTGAAGCGCTGGATCCGCCTCCTTTCCTCTGGATCATCGGCCGGCGGCGCTGAGGAACGGCGGACATGGCTCCAGATTAAGAAAGCCCACACGCCGAAATACAAAATCGCCCGGCCAACGGTGAAAGGTATGTTTAAGTACATACTCTTATGTTGTAGAAGCGGATCGGCAGCCACCAGATCCGGTCGTGCCCATGGATAAAGATAACGGAGACCAAAAACAACCGGAACGAACAGAAGCGCCACCAGCCACAGCGTTTTCGAAGCAGCTTCACTGATTTGTCGGATCACCATGCCCCAATCGCCCCCAACCATGCCATAAAGAAGAGCGAGTGCCAAAGAACCGAGCGTAATCCCCAACCAATAAAGGTAAGCATAAAGGTACGACTGGAAGAACTGGTCGAGCCCGCTTAAAAATGCACCTAACACAAGGACAACCAGGCCGATTATCCCGGCCGTAAGCGAACCTTTTTGAATCCTGTGCAGATCAGAAAGCGTTTTATCCATAAATCTTCACAAAAAATAACATCCAGCTTGTTGGGAAATCATTGGCGCGCCCCTGGTCAGTTGCCCTGTTGCAGTTGCTGCAACTCCTCGGGAGGGACATCTTCAGGAGAAGCGTTTTGACTCAATTGCAGTGCCCGTATATAAGCAACGACTGCCCACCGATCCCTTACTGGAATGCGGTAAGCGTAGGAAAACATTTGTCCAAATCCGTTCGTAATTACGTCAAAAAAATGACCGGCTGGCGCCTGCTGCAATCTCTCGGCATGAAAGGACGGTGGCGCCGAAAAACCGCGCCTCACGATCATTCCCTCACCAAAACCATCAAACCCATGGCAAGGTGAACAATAGACATCGTAGTTTTTCCGACCTTCCTCAAGAAACTCGATGGTGATCTCAAGAGGGATATCCTCCACCAGGTCGCCATCTTCCGTCCTGCCGCTGGCGATACTTTGATCCTCGATGAATGCATCGCGCGGTATAGTATGTTCTACCAATGGCCTGGCTGAGCGTTCGTCCGGAAAAAACTGGCTGACCTCCAGCGGTTCATACTTGGGTTGGTCAACCATTTGGTTCGCGCAACCTGTTAAGAAGAGCAACATCGTCATTAGCGTTAGAATTAAATAATTTCGAGGGTGGACAAGATTTACCATCTAGCGGTTAACCTCGGAGACTTCAATGGGTTCTAATCTTTCCAGAAAATCTCGCGTTTCCTCTAAATCAAAATTCGGGTCTTCTGCTTCAATCGCCAAAAAGAACCGGTTGCGGGAAGCCTGAGAGAAACTTTCCACGTTGAACACTGGGTGATATGGCATGGGCAGCCCGCTCAAGCCGAATAGACCGAGGATTGCGGCAATGGCCGCCCCTAAAATCGCCAGTTCAAAAGTCACCGGAATGAAGGCAGGCCAACTGAAATAGGGTTTTCCGCCAACGATGATGGGGTAACTAATCACCGATGCATAATACTGCATGAAAAAACCGCCTGCTGCTCCCACAATCCCTCCAATCAGCACAATCACGGAAAGGCGGGTATGGTACATTCCTAGAGCCTCAGCTAAACCCTCGACCGGATAGGGTGAATACGCGTCCATCCGACGATAACCGGCTTGATAAGCGCTGCGGGTTGCTTGCAACAGCGCCCTCGGACTCTCAAATTCAGCCAACAAGCCGTATATCCATGCACTCGTGTTTGATTCAGCTGGCATGTTCCTCCTGCTCGGCAACCAGCTCACGCATCTCAAAGATCGAAATCACTGGAAGAAAGCGAATGAACAAGAAAATTAACGCGAAGAACAATCCTAAGGTTCCGATAAAAGTGGACCAATCCCAGAATGTTGGCAGGTAGTTCGCCCAGGATGAGGGGAGAAAGTCCCGACTCAGGCTGGTAACCACGATGATAAAGCGTTCAATCCACATGCCAACGTTAACGAGTATGGAAACAATCCACAGCAGCAAGACACTTGATCGCACCCGCCTGAACCACAGCAGCTGCGGGACAAGCACGTTCAGGGTCAGCAGGCCCCAATAAACCGGGCTGTAAAACCCCGTGAAGCGAAAAATGTAGATGAACATTTCCGCTTCCTCGCCACTGTACCAGGCCATGAAGTTTTCCATGAGGTATCCGTAGGCGACGATTAAACCCATGGCTAACATCACCTTAGCCATGTTGTCAAGATGCCGCATCGTAATAAAATCCTCAAGGCTGTATGCCGCCCGCAAGGGGATTGCGATGGTCATCACCATAGCAAAGCCCGAAAAAATTGCGCCGGCCACAAAATACGGTGGGAAAATAGTCGCGTGCCAACCAGGAATAACCGAAACGGCAAAGTCTAAACCGACGATGCTGTGGACGGATACGACCAGCGGCGTCGCCAACGCCGCCAGGAGAAAATATGCTTTCTGATAGCGGTGCCAGTGGCGCGCGGATCCTCGCCAGCCCATAGCCAGGAAACCGTAAGAAATCCTGCCAAAGAAAGATCCTGCCCGATCCCTCAGTGTCGCCAGGTCGGGGATCATTCCCACGTACCAAAAGAGAAGAGACACCAGGCCATAAGTGGTGACGGCGAATACATCCCAGACCAGTGGGCTGCGGAACTGCGGCCAGAGCGCCATCGTATTCGGATATGGGAACAGATAGTAAAAAAGCCACGGGCGACCAAGGTGTAGCAAAGGAAACAGCGCCGCGTTGGCAACCGCAAACAGGGTCATCGCTTCGGCAAATCGGTTGATTGAGGTTCGCCATTCCTGTCGAAGCAGCAGCAGGATTGCAGAAATGAGGGTGCCCGCATGTCCGATGCCGATCCACCAAACAAAATTGATGATTGCGAAACCCCAGCCTACCGGAATATTGATGCCCCAGATGCCTACCCCTCGAATCAACAAATAAGTGATCGAGGCCAGGAGCACCATCGTAATCAAGAAAGAAATCGCAAAACCGATCCACCAATAGCGCGGGGTTCGCGTGGTAAGGACGATCGAGCTGATTTTGTCGGTTACCGAGGCAAAGGTATATCCCGGCTCCAAAACTGGCGAGCGTCGATCCTGCTCCATTTCTGATCCCATTCTTAACCTCGGTTTTCGAGTCTCGGATTCGGATTGCGAAGCTTTGCCAGGTAGGTGGTGCGCGGTTTTGTATTAAGCTCGGCCAACAAGGAGTAATCATGGGGCTGGTTTTTTGATGCAGATACCTGGCTGGTCTCGTCGTTGATGTTCCCAAAGACAATCGCATTCGTTGGACATGCCTGCTGGCAGGCAGTTTTAATCTCGCCGTCCTTGATCGGGCGCTCCTCTACCTCTGCTCGGTTGCGGGTGTTATTTATTCGTTGTATACAGTAGGTGCACTTCTCCATCACCCCTCTGCTTCTTACAGTGACCTCCGGGTTTCTCGCCATTTTTAAAGGGATGGTCTCGTCATCGACGTATTCGAAAAAGTTGAATCTCCTCACCTTATATGGACAGTTGTTGGAGCAATAACGGGTGCCCACGCAGCGGTTGTAAATCATCTCGTTCAAGCCTTCGCTGTTATGCAGGGTCGCCTCCACCGGACAGACCGGCTCACAAGGCGCACGCTCACAGTGCATGCAGGGAACCGGCTGGAAGTAGACCTCTGGATTGTCCAGGTCGCCCTTAAAATAGCGGTCGACTCGCAACCAGTGCATTTCTCGCGCGTTTTGGACCTGTTCTTTACCCACGGTCGGGATGTTGTTCTCTGCCTGGCAGGCAATCACGCAAGCATTGCATCCAATGCACGCATTCAAGTTAATAGACATCCCCCAGGCATCGCCGTCGTATTCAAATTCAGGATAAATGGATGGGAGTTCATCCGCTTCCGGTTCTTCTTCCCGAAAGAGTTCAGGGTTTTGAATAAATTCCTCTAAGTTTGCTGCCCGGACCAGGTGGCGCCCCTCCATGCTATGATGGTGTTGTGTGGTTGCCAGGGGATAATGTTCTCCAAGTTTTTGGATTTTTAGCCCGCTTCCAAACCAGAAAGATTCAGAGGTTCTTATCCTGTTGGCATTGAAACCTGCGCCTTCCAGAACACTGCCGGTTCCTGCCCGGCCATAGCCTAGATGGACGGCGACTGTATCAGCCGGCTGTCCGGGCAAAATCCAGACCGGCGCCGGTACTTTAAACTCCTTGATTTGCAGCTCAACCAATTCCTCATTCGAAAGACCCAGTTTCTCGGCAGTACCCGGGCTGATTAACGCTGCATTATCCCAGGTGAGTTTCGTCAGCGGCTTGGGAAGTTCTTGTAACCAGGCGTTATTTGCAAACCGCCCATCCCAGATCGACGGGTCCGGCTGAAAGAGAATCTCCAAACCTTCAGGATCGCCTTCTGGCTCCCCAGCCTGGCCGGTCAGGCTGCCAATCGCCTCTTCACTTACAGTTACTTCCTTTGACTGCATTTCTGAATCAGGCATGAACCCATCGTGCAGCGTACGTTTCCAGAACCCTTCAAAATCCTCGACCTCGAGTTCCTCCTGCCAATATCTGCGAACAATTTCATAACCATCCACGCTGGTTTCCCCAAGAAATATTGCCAGAAGTTCATGAGGCGATACTCCATTGTAAAGAGGTTCAATCAATGGCTGGACAATAGAAAC
>Ga0302046_10006346_pt1 | contig 10329 bp, 9 predicted proteins | sample RVTome_11_FD_200261 | JGI IMG/M metagenome (GOLD analysis project Ga0302046, IMG submission 200261) | Soil microbial communities from uranium-contaminated site in the Upper Colorado River Basin, Wyoming, United States - RVT147D111 (version 2) ... | reverse complement strand
GTACGCGGTGAGGGCTGCGTCGATCAGGTCGATGCCCTGGTCGAGCTCCTCACGGGTCACGCACAGCGGAGGGATGAACCTGATCACGTTGGCGTTGGGACCGCAGTCCAGGATCAGTAATCCGTGCTCGCGAGTGTGCGTCGCCAGGAAGGGGAACGCCTCGGGGTCGGGCGTGTTCGTCCCCGGCTTCACCAACTCGACGCCGATCATCAGCCCGAGGCCGCGCACGTCGCCGATCGTCGGATGCCGCTCCTGCAGTTCGGCGAAGCGGGAAAAGGCATGCTCGGACAGGGCCGGGGTGTTCGGGATGAAGCCGGCGAGGGCATCCATGTTCGCCGCCGCCGCGGCGCAGGCCACCGGGTTGCCGCCGAACGTGGTGCCGTGCGATCCGGGGGGCCAGGCCTCGAAGATCTCCTGCCGGGCCCCGATCGCCGAGAGCGGGAGGCCGTTGGCGATCGCCTTGCCCATGAGGAGGACATCCGGCTCCACCCCGTAGTGCTCGGAGGCGAACCACTTTGCCGTGCGACCGAACCCGGTCTGGATCTCGTCGAGCATCAGCAGAATGCCGTGCTCGTCGGCGAGGTCGCGGAGTCGCTTCATGAGGCGCTGCGGGATCGGGTAGTAGCCGCCCTCACCCTGGACCGGCTCGACGAGGAACGCCGCCACCTCCTTGGGCGTCACCTCATGGGCGAACTTCAACTCGAGCTCGCGGATGGCGAGATCTGTCGCTTCCTCCTCGCTCATCCCCCAGGCGAAAGGATGGGGGAAGGGGGTCACGAACACCGAGGGGAGCAGCGGGTGGTAGCCCTCGCGGTACTTGGCCTTGGAGGTGGTGTAAGTCACCGACCCCATCGTCCGGCCGTGGAATGCCCCGCGGAAGACGACAACTCCCTGCCGCCCTGTGGTCTTGCGGGCGAGCTTGACACCGGCCTCGACGGCCTCGGCACCGGAGTTCATGAAGAACAGCTTGTCGATCGAGGCCGGGGTGTGCTCGAGGACCTTCTCGGCGGCGGTGACCAGGGAGTCATAGCGGAAGGCGCCTCCGGCGTGCCACACCTTGTCGAGTTGCTCCTTGGCGGCGGCGACGACGGCGGGATGGTTGTGACCCGAGTTGGTGACCGAGATGCCGCAGGCGAAGTCGAGGTACTGCTCACCCTCGACGTCGGTCACCCACGCCCCTTCGGCAGAGACTATTTCGAGGTCCGAGTCCCAGGCGATGACCGGGGCATATACCTTCTCATGACGCTGGACGAGGCTGTTCATCGTTACTCCTTGATGGGCGACCGGGCGGTGCGGCGAAGCGGTGGAGGGGTCCTATGGGACGGCGAAGAGGTTGGCCCTCTGGTTCCGCGGGGTCGTCGGCATGACACAATCATGCCATGTCGGGACGATCCCGGCGGGGGCGGAAGGTCCCAACACGTTGAGCCAGTTTCTGAGAGGAGCAAACGTGCCGTCATTCGATGTGGTGTCACAGGTGGATCTCCAGGAGGTCCGCAACGCCGTCGATCAGGCGGCCCGGGAGACCTCGACCCGTTACGACTTCAAGGGCACCGACACCAAGGTCCGGCTCACCGACGAGGGGATCGCCCTCGAGTCGTCCACCGAGGATCGGCTGAAAGCGGCGATCGAGGTGCTCAAGGAGCGGCTCATCCACCGCAAGGTCTCGCTGAAGTCGGTGGCCGGGGGAGCGCTCCAGCCCGCGGCCGGGGGCAGGTCAAAGGCGCTGTTCACACTGAACAAGGGCCTCGACGCCGAGGCCGCCCGGGAGATCTCGAAGAAGATCCGCGACCTCCCGGTCAAGGCGCAGGCGCAGATCCAGGGCGATCTGGTGCGGGTGTCGGGCAAGAAGCGCGATGAGCTCCAGGCAGTTATCGCCGAGCTGCGGAAACTCGACTATCGCCTCCCCCTGCAGTTCGTGAACTACCGGGATTAGGAGGTCGCCCTGCGGGCGGCTTCCCGCAATGGGCTATTGGCGAGAATCGCGTCCTCCCCCGTCGTCGGACGACGGGGGAGGTGCCGAGCGCAGCGAGGCGGAGGGGGCGGCTGACCCTGCGTGCGCGTTGACGAGGTCTTTTGCGATCACAAGAGACCGGGTCCGGGCGCGCCTACCCACCTTCCGCTACTTGAATCCACACCTGCCGGGCATACCCCAGCACCCGTCCCTGCTCGTCGGCCACCGCGGTCCCGGCGTAGGCCTTGCGACCCTCGGACCCCATCTGCCAGCCGTAGGAGACCAGCGTCGAGCCCACCGGGACCGGTGCCACCAGATGGGCGGCCATGCGACCGAGGACCACCGGGTTGGCGGTCGCTTCGCGCATCGTGGCCCAGGCGCCGGGACAGTCGAGGGCAGCCCACACGATCTCGGGTGGAAGGTGGCCGTCCTCGGCGGGGAGGCTCTCGTCGGCGCGCCACGGTGAGGCGACTATCCCGGTGCCCATCACCGGTCCGGGATGGATGGCCAGCCCGTCGGTTCGCTCGGTGCCACAGGTGAAGCATGTGGGGAACTCGTGGCGCCGGTATCCCAGGTAGCGGCCCCGGGCGCCCTCGGCCTGTTCGATCGACGGCGCGGTAGGGATGTCGAGGTGGACCTCCGTGGGCCGAACCTCGGCGACGAGCGTCTCCCCATGGAGGATGTGGTGCACGCCGTCGGACCCGGAGACCGTCAGCTCCACTTCGAGCGGTGGTGGCGATCGCAGCGTGACCTCGGCGTCGCCCGCGACGACTGATGCGAAGACCCCGCAGGCGTACCCGCCATTGCCGGACCCGGGGGGACCGTTGAAGCGCGATGGGATGAGGAGGCTCACAGCACCTGACTGAGGAACTCGCGGCACCGTTCGTTCTGGGGATCCCGGAACACTGCGCCCGGCTCACCCTCCTCGAGGATGATCCCCTCGTCCATGAAGATGAGCCGGCTGCCGACCTCGCGGGCGAATCCCATCTCGTGGGTCACCACCGCCATGGTCATACCCTCCGAGGCGAGCTGTTTCATGACGGCGAGCACCTCGCCGACGAGTTCGGGGTCGAGAGCAGACGTGACCTCGTCGAAGAGCATCATCTTTGGCTTCATGGCGAGTGCCCGGGCGATCGCCACTCGCTGCTGCTGTCCTCCGGACAGCTGGGACGGATAGGAGTCCTCCTTCTCGGAGATGCCCACATGGCGCAGTTGCTGGCGGCCCACCTCGACGGCCTCCTCCTTGGACAACCCGAGCACCTTGACCGGGGCAAGCGTGATGTTCTCCAGGGCGGTCAGGTGAGGGAACAGGTTGAACTGCTGGAACACGATGCCCATGTGGGTTCGGGCCTCATTGAGGTCGGTGCGGATGTCGGTGAGGTCGACGCCGTCGAAGACGACCTTCCCCTCGGTCGGCTCCTCGAGCATGTTCATGGTCCGCAGCAGCGTCGACTTGCCCGATCCCGAGGGGCCGATGATGACCACGACCTCGCCGGGGACGATCGACATGTCGATCCCGCGCAGCACATGGAGGTTCCCGAACCACTTGTGGATCGCCTCGAGCCGGACGAGAGAGCCGTCGGAGTTCATGAGGAGGGAGGCTACCGATCGGCCGACGCCGCTCGGTAGCCTCGGCAATTCGCAATTCGACAGAGCGTCTCCCCCCGCGAAGCGGGGGGAGTGGCCCGAAGGGTCGAGGGGGGCGGCTGAGACAGCGTGCGCGTCGGCGCGCCCGTAGGGTCAGCCGCCCCCCTCCCCCGGCTTCGCCGGGTACTCCCCCTTTGTGTCAGGGTTGCGACGGGGGGAGACGTTCGTCTGGCCAATTGCCAATTGCGGGAGGCCGGCGGAGCCGGCCGACCTAACCAATCACACTCGTCAGACCGCTCCTGAGGCGGCGCTCCACGATGGTCACGATGCGGATCATCGGGATCGTGATGATCAGGTAGCCGGCCGCCGAGCCCAGGAACGCGGTGGCGTCGAAGGTGGACGAGTAGATGTCACGGCCGAAGCCGAGCAACTCCTTCTGGGCGAGCGTCAGCCCGAGGACCGACACCAGCGCCGTGTCCTTGATGAGGATCACGAACTCGTTGAGCAGCGGCGGGATCACCCGGCGGATCGCCTGCGGGACGATGACGTACCGCATCGACTGGAAGTAGGTCAGGCCGAGCGATCGCGGCGCCTCCATCTGCCCCCGGTCGAGCGACTGGATACCGGCCCGGTACACCTCCGCCGAGTAGGCCGCCAGGTTGAGGCCGAGCACCAGGATGGCGATGGTGTACATGGAAAGAGGGAGACGGAGCGCCGGCACGACGCCGATCCCGGCGAAGGAGATCTGCCAGATCAGGGGCGTACCCCTGAAGAAGTTGATGTAGATCCGCGCCGGCGCCCTGACCACCCTCCGCTTGGACAGGGTGAACAAGGCCAGCACCAGGCCGAGGCTGAACCCGAGGGCAGCGCCGGCGACCGACAACACCAGTGTGTTCTTCGCCGCGTTGGCGAAGGATCGAATCGCCGCAACGCCCAGGACTCCCCAGAAGGCACCGAGCCCAGCGCCGATCAACCCCGCCCACAGCATGATCTTCGCCGGAGCCCTCTGGAACCGGACCCACAGGGCACCGAGTCCCGTAGCCGCCGCCCCCCAGGCGAGCGCGGTGAGGACGATGGACCCGAGCCCGTCGACGATCCCGGACCAGGAGAGCCCCACCCGGGACCCGACGGTCGTCAGGTTGAGGAAGTTGCGGGCAAAGCGGTCGACATCGGTGCCGCGGAACCACAGGATGGCGGCGGCGATCACGATCACCTGGATCCCCAGCCAGGCCCCCGAGATCGTCGCTTCGCGGGCCGGCTTGGTCGGCATCCGGCGGAAGGTGAGGAATCCGGCAGCGGCGACGACGAGGGATGCGGCCAGCGCGACCCACGAGACGAGGGCGAACACCCCGGAGGAGATCCCGCGGGCCAGGGGATCGGAGGGGGAGCACTCGAGGCGGGTCACGTCGGGCGGGCACACCCGGGTCCACCCGTAGGAGGTGAGCACGGCGAGCGAGCCCACGATGATGAACACCATCAGGATCGCCCCCGCGGTCAGCACCGCAGCCGACCAACCCGTCTGGTTGCGTAGGAAGTAGCGCAGGCCGCGATCGGGGGGCCCGACGCGTTCGGCGGTCAAGGCGACCATGGATCCCTCCGTTCAGACTGGGGAGAGGTTACGTGTCGATGTCGGCCGGCTGGCGCCGGCCTCCCGCGATGCGCAGGTCCCGCGGCTCGCCCCGATGGGGCTGGCGATGGCATTTCGGGTCGCGTGGGTCACGCCGCTCGGCGCGATGCGCAATGCGACCGATCGCGGCGAAGGTCTCGTCCGCGTTCTGTCGTGTTGCGTATTGCATATTGCCCTGCATGGCTGGATCCGCGTATCTTGCGGCCTTCGGGAGGGCCTCACCATGAACCGGGACGCCTACCTCCATTACCTGCGAGACCGGCGGGCCCGGTTCCACGTCGTGCTCGACGAGTTGGGGCTCTCCCTCGACGGGACCCCGACCTCAGGAGACAGGTCGGGGGTGGCTGGACCCTCGGTGAGCATCTGGTGCACATAGCCGCCTGGGAGCGCCGATACGCCCGGGTGGTGTCCTCGTGGACCGAAGCTGGCGTACCCGTCGAACTGGCAGAAGTTCAACGATGCCGTCTTCGCCGAGTGGCAGGGAGTGGAGCCCGAGGCGGCGCGCCGGGAGTACGAAGACGCCCATGGCGAGATCGTCGGGGCGATCGAGGCGTTGCCGCCGGAGGGAGATCCGGACCGCCCCGGGCTGCTCGACGGATGGGACATGAGCGCCGCCGCCAGCCACTACCGGGAGCACGCCACGATCCTGCTCGAGGCGGCGGGACGCCCGAAGCCGCCGGCGTGGAGGGGAAGGATCGTCGAGTAGGCGTCGCCCGTCGCCCGTCGCCCGTCGCCCGTCGCCCGTCGCCCGTCGCCCGTCGCCCGTCGCCCGTCGCCCGTCGCCCGTCGCCCGTCGCCCCTTTTCGCCAAGCTCCAAGATCCTCGCCCGGTCTGAGCGCCCCTCCGTCTGCCGTTCGCTTGGCTCCGGCATCCACCTCCCTCTCCGGGGGATGACCCGCGTTGCCAGACATCGGGGCATCAGGAGCGAGTCTCCCCGGGGTATACGGGTTGCCCGTTTCCCGTCGCCCGTTACCCGGGCGGGCTCGCGGCCAACTCCCTACTCACCTCGCTCGGCAGCGTGAACCAGCGGAGGCGTTCGAAGTCGGGGGATCCCTCGGGCTCGGGTGAATGCACGGGTTGTGCCTCGGCGGCGATCTTCTTCGCCTCGTCGAGGTATTCCGCCAAGCGGGATTCCGGTTCGAGCCGGCGCCGGTCGGGGTGTGAGTATCCGTCGGGGCCGACGATGACGTCGTCCAAGCTCATCGGAGGGTGGGTGTCGTGGTCGACATGCGTCCACAGCGCCGAGGCGTGATCGAACCGGTACTGGGGGAGGAGGCGCCAGCCCTCGTTGGCGACCATGTGGACGGCATCCAGCATGAAGCGGAACGTCTCCTCGCTGATGAAGTAGTTGAAGTTCACCCGTACCCATCCCGGGCGGATCAGCTCACATCCCCGGGCGATCTCCCGGTCGTATCCCTCCGAAGTCTCCACATCGATGCCGAGCAGGCGGTGGCCGTAGGGACCGGCGCACGAACAGCCGCCCCGGCTCTGGATCCCGAACAGGTCGTTGAGGAGGGCGACAACGAAGTTGTGGTGGAGCCGCCGCGAGCCGTGATGGACGACGAAGGACACGATCGAGAGCCGGTCGGCCTTAGGGTTCCCGAGGATTTGGATGTTGGGGTCCTCCGACCATGATTCGATGGCCCGCTGGATGAAGTACTCCTCGCGCTCCCGGATCGCCTCGGTGCCCACGGCCTCCTTGAGGGCGAAGACCAGGCCGCAGCGGATGGCCCCCACGATGTCGGGCGTCCCCCCTTCCTCGCGATGTTCGATGTCCGATAGGTAGCGGTGGCCGGTGGCGTTGACGAAGGCGACGGTGCCCCCGCCCGGGACCGTCGGCACCCGGTTGGCGAACAGCTCTTTCCGGGCCACGAGCAGCCCGGGCGTCGCCGGCCCCCCAATCAACTTGTGGGGGCTGACGAAGACGGCGTCCTTGTACGAGAGCGGCTCTTCGGCGTCGACCGGACCCATGGTGATCCCGATGTAGGGGGCGGCGGCGGCCATGTCCCAGAAGGACAGGGCGCCGTGGCGGTGGAGGAGAGCCGACACTGCCGCGGTGTCGGTGGTGATGCCTGTCACATTTGATGCGGCTGAGAACGAGCCGATCCGCAGCGGGCGATGGGCGTGGGCGACCAGGGCCCGCTCGAGGGCAGCCAGGTCCACGTGCCCGTTGGCGTCCTCGGGGATGACGACGACCTCGGCGATGGATTCACGCCAGGGCAGCTCGTTGGAGTGGTGCTCGAACGGTCCGATGAACACCACTGGGCGCTCGCCATGCGGGATCCGATCCCGAAGCCCGTACCGGGCGTCCAGCTCGGCAGGGAGGCGAAGGCCGAGGACCCGGATCAGGTGGTCGATCGCCCCCGTCGACCCGCTGCCAGTGAAGATCACCGCGTGATCGTCGGTGCCGCCGAAGCAGCGCCGGATGATCCGCCGGGCGTCCTCACGGAACCGGGTCGTCTGCAATCCGGTGCCCGACGACTCGGTGTGGGTGTTGGCGTACAGCGGGAGCACCTGGCCTCGTATGAAATCCTCGACGAACTCGAGCGACCGCCCCGACGCGGTGTAGTCGGCATAGGTGACCCGCCGCGGCCCGAAAGGCCCATCGACCACGTCATCCCGCCCGATGACGGAGTCGCGGATGAGGGAGACGAGGTCGGGCATGGCTGGGAGGCTACAGGTCGGTCGCCTGCGGCGACCTCCCGCGATGGGTCGGCCGGCTGGCGCCGGCCTCCCGCGATGCGCGAGTCCCGCGGCTCGCGCCGGGAAGGGGTGCCGATGGCATCTCAGGTCGCGTCGGGGGCGCCGCTCGGCGCGATACGCAATACGACCGATCGCGGCGAAAGGGCTGGGACGCGTTCTGTCGTATCGCGCATTGCGTATTGCGTATTGCTCGTACTACGCATTGCACGGCCGACCGAGTCAGCCGAACAGCACGGCCCCCGCCGCTACGACGATCACGGCCAGGGCCACCGACACCTGGCGGGGGACTGCTGCCCGGCCGGATACGGGTAGGCGGGCCCAGGCGAAGGCGACCGCACCTCCGGCCATCAGCCCACCGACGTGGGCCTCCCAGGCGATGTTCTGGATCACGAACGGCAGGGCGAGGTTGATGGCAAGCAGCAGCAGCAGCTGGGAGAAGATCGCCCGCCCGACCGGGGTGTGGCGCTGGTCGTAGAGCGTGACGATCAAGGCCCCCATGAGCCCGAAGATGGCGCCAGACGCCCCAACCGCGGGGTTGGGGCGACCGAGCAGTTGGTACAGCGCGCTCCCCCCGAGGCCCGATGCCAGGTACAGAGCGGCGAAGGGAATGGATCCGTACCTTCGCTCCAGGGCCGGGCCGAAGAGGTAGAGCGCCCACATGTTGAAGGCGACATGGGCCAGGCTGGCGTGGAGGAACATCGAGGTGATGGCACGCCACCACTCGCCGTTTCGGACGAGGTCGGCCTGCTGGGCGCCTTCGAGGAAGAACCGTCGCCCGATCTCCGGATCCAACTCGCCGACGAGGAACACGGCGACATTGATCGCCAGGATGACGAACGTGACCGGAGCAGTTCGGCTCGGCCGGCGGATCGCCTGAGCGGTGACCACCCGGTGCCGCCCGGTGGGGGCGGCGCACTCCGGGCACTTCTGGCCGACCGGAGTGTCGATGGTGCAGTCGACGCAGATCGGCCGGCCGCAGTTCGAGCACGAAAGCCGCGTCGGGCGGTCGGGGTGGCGGTAGCAGACGAGTGGGGTGGGCTGATCGCCGCTGGTCACGGGATGACCCTAGATGGTCGGCTGCCGGAGGCAGCCTCCTGCAATTGGCAATTGGCAATTGGCCGTGAGTTCAAGTGGTGGTCGCGACAGCCTGGCTTGGGGAGGGGTTGTGGGGCGTGCCAAGACGCGGTGGGGTGTGGCTCGGTTGGCGTTGTTCGAGTTGGGTCGGGGGGCGACTGAGACAGCGGGCGCGCCGACGCGCACGCAGGGTCCGCCGCCCCCTCCGCCTCGGCCTTCGGCCGAGTCACCTCCCCCGTGCCTTCGGCACGAAGGAGGACGTCGTATTGCGTATTGCGAATTGCGAATTGCCCCGAGGCTCGACCTGGCGCTCAGCCGTTGGCCCGTAGACTTCCGCCAACCGTAGGAGGCCAGGCCATGGACTTCGGATTCGACGAGCGGGCGCTCGAATGGCAGCAGCGGATGCGGTCCTTCATGGACGAGGCGGTCGCTCCCGCCGAGCCGGTGTACGAGGAGCAGATGGCGGCCCTCGGTCACCCACACGGGCATCCGCAGATCATCGAGGACCTCAAGGCGGACGCCCGCGAGCGGGGCCTGTGGAACATGTTCCTCCCCGACGAACGCTGGGGTGCCGGACTCTCGGTGCTCGAGTACGCCCCCCTCGCCGAGATGAGCGGTTGGAGTCCGCACATCGCCCCCGAGGCCACCAACTGCGCCGCGCCCGACACCGGGAACATGGAGATCCTGGCGATGTTCGGGACGCCGGAGCAGCAGGAGCAATGGCTGGTGCCCCTCCTCGAGGGTGAGATCCGTTCCTGCTTTTCGATGACCGAGCCCGAGGTGGCGTCGTCGGATGCCACCAACATCGCCTGTCGCATCGAGTCGGACGGCGATCACTACGTGATCACGGGGCGCAAGTGGTGGTCGAGCGGGGCGATGTCGGACAGGTGCAAGGTGGCGATCGTGATGGGGGTCACCGATCCCGACGCCGACACCTACCACCGGCAGAGCATGGTCCTGGTTCCGCTCGACGACCCGAAAGTCGAGATCGTGCGCGACATGACGGTCTTCGGCTACCACGAGCGCGGCGGCCATCCCGAGATCCTCTACGACGGGGTTCGGGTCCCCAGGGAGAACCTCCTCGGCGAGGAGGGTGGCGGTTTCGCCATCGCCCAGGCCCGCCTGGGGCCGGGGCGGATCCACCACTGCATGCGGCTGATCGGGATGGCCGAGCGCGCCTTCGACGTGATGTGCCGGCGGGCGCTCAGCCGGACCGCTTTCGGCAAGACCCTCGCCGAGCAGGGGGTCGTCCAGGATTGGATCGCCGAGGCACGTATCCGGATCGAACAGGCCAGGCTCATGGTGCTGAAGGCGGCCTGGCTCATCGACACCGTCGGCGCCAGGGGAGCCCGGATCGAGATCTCGGCGATCAAGGTGGCCGTCCCCC
>Ga0302046_10006344_pt1 | contig 10329 bp, 6 predicted proteins | sample RVTome_11_FD_200261 | JGI IMG/M metagenome (GOLD analysis project Ga0302046, IMG submission 200261) | Soil microbial communities from uranium-contaminated site in the Upper Colorado River Basin, Wyoming, United States - RVT147D111 (version 2) ... | reverse complement strand
GTGCACCGTCAGCACCAGGATCTTGGTGTCCGGCAGCGCCTCGCGGATCCGGCGCACGGCTTCGAGCCCGTTCAGCCGCGGCATCGTGATGTCGATGAGCGCGACCTCGGGCCGCGTCGCCAGCGCCTGCTCGACTGCTTCGAGGCCGTTCGATGCTTCAGCGACGATTTCGCATTGGCCGCTGTCGCGCAGCAGGCTGACGATTCCCTCCCGGACGATGCGGTGGTCGTCGGCGACCAGCACGCGGACGCGATGGCTCATGCGCTCGCGCCGGGCACGGGCACGACGACCCGTAGCCGGCTGCCCCGTCCCGGCGCGGACTCGACCGCGAACTGGCCGCCGAACAATTCGACGCGATCGCGAATACCGCGGAGCCCCAACCCCGCGGCGCCGTCGGCGGGCGACAGCACCTGCGCGACGTCGAAGCCACGGCCGGTGTCCGCAACCGTGAATTCGAGACTGTCGCCATGGCGCCGAACCGCGAGGCGCGCTGAGAGCTGACCGGAATGCTTGAGCACGTTGTTGAGGCCCTCCTGCGCGATGCGGAAGATCAGCGTTTCCAGCTCCGGATCCAGGCGTTCGTCTTCACCCGCCTGCCATTCGATCAAGGTTGCGAGCCCGCTATGCTCGCGCAGCATGCGCACGAGCCAGGTCAGGCCCGCATGCAGACCCAGGTCGTCGAGCACCGGCGGGCGCAGCAGTCGTGACAATTCGCGAACGTCCGTGAGGGCGAGCTCGGCGACCTGGATCGCGGCCTCCAGATCGTCGCTCCCCTCCTCACCTGCTCGCACGCGCCGCAACTGATTGATGAGCGCGGTCAGCGTCTGCCCGATGCCGTCGTGCAGCTCGCGGGCGAGCCGCCGGCGCTCCTCCTCCTGCACTTTCCAGACCGCTTTCGCGAGCCCGCGGAAGCGCTTCTCGCCCTCGATCATGCGCTCGAGCAGACGCTCGTTTCGCGCGCTGATCTGCTCGACGCGCTCTGCGATCCGCTCCAGTGCGGGCGGATTGTCGCTCCCGGTTGGCCTAGCCGGCGTTGGCGGGTCCTGCAACTTTCCTCACCTCTTCCAGTTGTCCAAACGATTCCAGTTGCGACACGTCGAGTCCCTGGCGCAGCCGCTCGATCTCGTCGGCCGCCGCGCGGAGCTGCTGCTTCGATTCGGGACTGCGGCCCAGCTTGTCCAGCACGTCGGCGAGTTGCGCATGCAGCCGATAGCGGCCGGCGCAGGGCCGGCAGCCATCCGCGGCGCGGAGACTCGCCCGCAATTGCTTTTCGGCTGCCGGCAGGCGGCCGGAACTTTCCAGGGCGCGCGCGAGCAGCTCGCCGCTTTGCAGGATCAGCATGACATGCCCCAGCGCCTGCGCTTCGCGGTGCAACGGCTCGAGCATCGCGAGTGCCTCCGAAGGCTTCCCCGCTGCGAGCGCCGCCTCCGCGGACCCGAGACCGGTCGCCAGATGCGTGATTGCGCTGCCGGTCTCACCCGCCTGGTTGACCGCATCGTCGAAGATGCGGCGCGCGTTGTCGGGCTCGCCCGCGAGCAAGTAATTGATGCCGGTCAGCCGGAGCCACTCGGCACGATGCTCCATGCTGCCCGAGGAATCGAGCAGGTTCTTCACTTCGCGCAAGGCTTCGCGGCCCGTCTCCAGCATGCCGAGCTCGAACGACAGGTCGGCCTGAAACAGCTTCAGCTCCGTGAGTCCGCGCGGATCGCCGGTCGGCGTCAGCGCCTCCAGCCCGTCCTCGATTGAACTCCGTGCCGCCGCGTACCGGCCCTGGTACTGCGCGGCGCGGCCGAGCTGGCCGAGCGCCACGGCCTCGGTCAGCGGATCCTCGAATTCCCGGCCGAGTTGCAGCACGTCAAGCAAGGCCTTCTCCGCAGCCTTCCAGTCGCCGCGCGCGAGCGCCAGGAGGCCCACGGTCTGCCCCGCAAACATCAACCCCTCGCGATTGCCGCTCTGCTCGTAGAGCTGCATGGCCTGCTGCGCGTAGACCGCGGCATTGTCGAAGTCGCCGAGCTGATAGTAGGCAAAACCGACATTGTTGTAGCTCTCGGCCAGCGCTCGCTGATTGCCGAGCTCGCGCAGGAGCGCGAGCGACTGGCGGTAACGCGCGAGCGCCTCGCGATAGCGGCCCTGGCGTTCTTCCAGCGCGCCGATCTCGTTGTTCAGGTTGGCGACGGTCTGCCGGTCGCCGATCCGCTCGATGATTTCGAGCGACTGCTGCAAGCCGGCGCGCGCCGCGTCGTATTGTCCCTGGCGCAGCTGGATGCGCGCGACATTGGCGGTTGCGGCGGCGACGCCGCGCTCGTCGCCGATTTCGGTCCGGAGGTCGATCGCGTTCTGATAGCGCTGGCGCGCCTCGTCGAGGCGGCCGAGCTCGAATTGCGCGATGCCGAGCGCGTTCTCGACATCTGCCCGGCCCTGCAAATTGCCCAGGCGATTCTGGATCACCAGCGCGCGCACCAGGTAATCGTCCGCCGCTGCGCGGCTGTCGCCCGCGAGGATCGCGTATTTGCCGAGGAGATAAGAGGCACGGGGATGGTTGGGACTGGCCGCGACGATCGCTTTCAGTTCGGATTGCGCGCGATCGAGCTGCCCCTCTTCGCCGAAGGCCTCCGCGAGCGCCACCCGCGCCTCCACGTCATTCGGATAGCGATTCACCAGCGCCGCGAGAATCTGCTGGGCCTGTTCGAAATTGCCGGAGAGTGTCGCCTCGAGCGCGCGCGCCTCGTAACCGACGCGCCCGGAACGCTCGCTCAGGCGCGAAGCGGCCTGCCGTGCCGCTTCGAGCGCGCGATCGTCGTAACCCAGCTTGTCCTGCGCACCCGCGAGCTGGACCCAGGCGGCCGTGAAGGCCGGATCCTTGACGACTGCCGCGTCGAACGCCGCCGCGGCGGCCACCGTGTCGCCTTTGAGCAGCAGCTCGAGGCCCTTCGCATAGGCGGCCATCGCCTCGGCATCAGCCGACAGCGATGGCGCCGCGGGCGGCGCGGGCTCGGCGGCAAGCGCCGTTCGCAGTTCACCCGCGAGTTGATCGGAGATCTTGAATATCTGGGACGCGGAGGCCTCGGCACGCAGGATCGTCGGCGGCTCCTCCGGCAGGCGGCGATCCACCAGGCGCAATTCGACACGGAGCACTCCGCCGGCCTCGCGCACCGTGCCTGTCACCAGGCGGTCGACGTCGAGCAGTTCACCCAGCCGCTGAATTTCGCGGTCGCCCAATTTCGCGGGCGCGAGGTGCAGATCCTCGAAGGTCCGGAACACGCGCAGGCTGTCGGCGACCTGCAGGTCGGCGCTTTCGGCGAGCCCTTCGGCGAGCATTTCCGCGAGGCCCGTGGACAGCCAGCCCGAGTCTGGAGTGCCGGCTTGCGCGACGAGCGGCAGGACCGCAACCGTCGGCGTCGCCGCGACCGGTGCCGGCGCCGGTTCCCGGTCCGCGTAATACCACCACGCGGCTCCGCTGAGAGCCGCAATGGCGACCATGGTCGCGAGGGCGGGCACGAAACCGCGCGGCAGCCAGCGCCGGCTCACCTTGCCGGCCGCGAGATCGGCTGCCAGTTGACCGGCATCCTGGTAACGCTCCTTCGGATCGGACGCGAGGCAGCGATCGATGATGCGTTGCAGCCAGACCGGTATCTTCACGCCCAAGTCGGCGCAGCGGCGCGGGCGGCCGACGCTCCGGGCCGCGAGGATTTCTTCCGGTGACTCGCCGCGAAATGCGCGCTCGCCGGTCAGCATCTCGAACATCATCAAGCCGAGCGCATAGATGTCGGCGCGTCCGTCGACTTCGGCCCCGCGGGCCTGTTCGGGGGCGAGATAATCGATCGTCCCGACGATATGCCCGGCCTTGGTCAGGCCGGAACGATGCATCGAGCGCGCCACGCCGAAATCGGTGACGTAGGCGTGTCCTGCATGGTCGACGAGCACGTTGGCGGGCTTCAGGTCGCGGTGCACGACCGATTGCGCGTGCGCGGCGGCGAGCGCTTCGGCCAGGTCGCGCGCGATCGTCACGACTTCGCCGATCTCGAGCCGCCGTCGCTCGTCGAGAATCTGCTTCAGCGAGCGGCCATCCACGTGGTCCATCGTCAGGAAGTGCAGCGCCCCGTCCTGACCGATGTCGTGGATGCGGACGACGTTTTTGTGGGTAACCTGGCGCGCGAGCACGAGCTCCTGCTCGAACCGCTCCAGCATGCGGGCGTCGGTCTGTTCCGGCCGCAGCAATTTCAGCGCGACGTCGAGGTGCAGCCTCTCGTCGTGCACGCGATAGACCATGCCCATCGCACCGACCCCGATCAGTCCGATGACGCGATAACGTCCCGCGATGACGGTCCCCGCCGTCAATACCTGGTGGCCGCCGAGCGAAGTCTTGGTGGCGTCGGGGTCGCGATTGGCAGGCTGGTCGCTCACCGCACGTCGCCGTCGGGCAATGCGGGCGGCGCGCGATGCGGCAGCGCGGCGCGGAGCTCCCGCAACAGCGGCTCCGGCGCCGGCGCGCGGCTCAGTTCGCGCGGCAGGAGATCCGCGAACTCGGCGAGGTCTTCGCGCACGGTCGCGACACCGATGACCAGTGCCGCATGCGACGCGAAGGCTTCGAGGATCTCGACGTCGAGGGCGGTGAACACCTTGCCAGGCAGGTTGCTGTCGAGATAAATGAGTCCCGTCAGCTGTTCGCCGACCGCGAGCGGCAGGCAGACCAGCGCGCGGATCTGACCGCTCACGATGCTCGGCCGCGAGCCCAGCATCGTGTCGGCGCTCGCGTCGCAGACGACGACCGGCGCGCGTGAGCGCAGCGTGCGCTCCAGCGCGCCGCGGCTGCCTCCGAATTCCCTGCCCGCGGTGACCGGATCCACGCCGCCCGCCTGGGCCCGGACCTGAAGCTGCCCGCTGACGTCGGCGAGCATCACGAATCCGCGTTGCGCGCCGGCGAGTTCCATCGACGCCTGCAGTGCCTGCTGCAGCAGCACGTCCACATCGGCCTTGGGATTGAGGCCGCGGCTGCGGTCGATCGTGTCGTCCCAGCGCGTGCGCGTCCGCTGCTCATCCGCCGCGACGCGCTCGGCGGATAGCTCGGCAAACTGGCCGAGCAGCCCGCCGAAGCTGATCCAGTCGCCATCGCGCAATCGTGTTTCATCGGTCGTGCGCCCCGCGAGCGTGGTGCCGTTCTTGCTGCCGAGGTCGCCAAAGTGCCAGCAACCGCCGGTCGCGGCGAGGCTCGCGTGGCGCCGGGAGAGCCGGGGATCGGAGATGCAGAGGTCGCAGTCGGGTCCGCGACCGATCAGGTATTCGCGCTCAGGATCGAGTGAGAACGGGCGCGCTGGCTGGTCCAGCGGATACAGGGTCAGCCGCGCGGGCACGGCTGGCCCACGCCGTCATCATGCATTGCTCGCCAGCGTCAGGCTGTAGCGCAAGGTCGCAGCGGCGGCACGCAGGCTCCCCGCCACATTGGTCAGATCCTTCGATGAACGCCAGACATCCGGCAGCTCGTTGCCGCTCGCCGCGACGACCCGCTCGCTGAACGCCTCGAGATACTCGATTGCGGCGACCAGGTTGCCGCTCGCATAGGCGTTCTGCGAAGCATTGTAGAGACTCGACAATTCGGCGTACAGGCTGTTGCCCATCGTCGCCGCGTGCTGATTCAGGATCGAGGAGAGCTTCGTGTACTTGGACTGAATGACGGAGGACAGCAGCCGCGTGTCGGCGGCGATGATGAACTCCGAGAAGTCCGGCTTGCTGCCGCCGGTGCGGATGCTGCCGCTGCCGACGAAGTTCGTGATGTCGCTGAAGCTGCCGCCGTTCGGCGCAGAGAAGATCCGGAGCGGCGAACCGATCGTGTATTGCAGGTCGTGCGTGTAGAGCTCGACCGCGACGACGCCGCTGAAGCTCAGGCCGCCATTCGCCGGGGGAGAAATCTTCACCACCACCGGAAATGCCGCCGGCAGCGAGACGCCGGTGCCGAGCCGGCTCACGAATCCTGGCGACAGCGGATCCACGATCTGCGCGCTCAACCCGAGGTTGTCGGCGGAGAGACCGACGACGTTTTCGAACTCGATAGTGAGCGTCGCGCTCGCGCTGCCGAGCGCGATGTCGGCCCTGGCGACATTGCCATCGATCTCGACGCTATAGATACCGTTCGCGGAAAGCGCGGGACCCGCCAGCAGCAGAGCGCAGGCGAAAACACCGAGACGTCCTCTACCGCTCATCGACGGCTCCTCCCAAAGGAGTCAGCGGGGGCCGAGTGTACCCCGGTCGCTCAAAAATGCATATCGGCGGACGTCGCGACTTAACTATTTGTATTTAAATGAATTATTGCTCTGATGTGACGTAATTCGTCCGCCGGGTGTCGCGGCCTGGGCAGAGGCCCCAGCGCGCGCTGAGTGGTTTCCCGGATGCCGCAGCCAATTGACCTCTGCGAGTTTCGCCGCATGAGTTCAGCCCGCCCGGAGACCACGATGTTCAACGATCGCCTGGTTCGCATCCTCTCATTGCTCACGATCCTGCTGCTCGGCGTCTTCAGCGTCAGTGTCGCTTTCGCGAACACCGCATTCGGCCCGAGCCTGCAGGAAGCGCTCAACCAGTCGGGGCCAGACGATCGGCTCGAGGTGATCGTCTCCTTCGCGGGCGACGGCCCGCTCAGTGCGGCCCAGGTCAATGCACTTCGCAGTCTCGGCCTCAAGGGCATTCATTTCCGTTCGCTGCCGATCGCGGGCGTGGTCGCGACGCCTCATCAAGTCGCGCAGCTCGCCTCGCTTCCCGGCGTGCGGTCGCTGTGGCTGAACGACCGGCTCGAGTACGAGAACGACGGCAGCACCGAGATCACCGGCGTCGACCGCATGCGCACCGACGGGCATCTGCGCTCGTTCAACGGCCTGCCGTTCAGCGGCAGGGGTATCGGCGTGCTGATCAACGACTCCGGGATCGACGGCACGCATGCCGACCTGATGTACCCGACTCACGTGGTGCAGAACGTCGCCGGCCAGACCAATCTCCACGCGGTGGACGATCTGCTGCCGATCACCTACACCGAAGACGTGGCCAACACCGACATCGGCAGCGGTCACGGCACCCACGTGGCCGGTATCGTCGGCGCGACCGGCGCGCGCTCCGGCGGCCTGTACGAGGGCGTGGCGCCCGGCGCCAACCTGGTCGGTTATGGCTCCGGCGCGGTCATCTTTATCCTCGATTCGATCGGCGGCTTCGACTACGCGCTGACCAACCAGTTCCAGTACGGCATCCGCGTCGTGTCCAACTCCTTCGGCTCGCCGAGCGACGTCGGCACGGACTTCAACCCGGATCACCCGACCAACATCGCGACCAAGCGGCTCGCGGACCGCAACATCGTGATCGTGTTCTCGGCCGGCAATTCCGGATCCGGTGAAAGCACGATCACCGGTAACTTCAAGAAGGCGCCCTGGGTCGTGCTGGCCGCGGCCGGCAACAAGACCGGCAACCTTGCGAACTTCTCCTCGCGCGGACTCGAGGGCAACGGCGGCACCGTCGTGATCGACGGCGAAACCCTCACCTGGGTGGACCGCCCGACGGTCACGACGCCGGGCGTGAACGTCATCTCGGCGCGCGCCTCCACGGGATCCAACTGGGACGATCTCGCGGACGAAACCATTCCGCTCGCCTTCCGGCCGTTCTACACGCCGCTCAGCGGCACCTCGATGTCCGCACCGCACGTCTCCGGCATCGTCGCGCTGATGCTCGAAGCCAATCCGCAGCTCCACTGGAGCGACGTCAAGCGCATCCTCGAGAAGACCGCCACCAATCTGCCGGGTGACGAGGCCTGGGAGGTCGGCGCGGGCTACGCGAATGCGCACGCGGCGGTCGCGATGTCCAAGGGCCTGCGCACCGACTACGGCAGCACGGTCAACATGTTCCGCACATTCAATAGCGTGCCGGATATCAGCGTGCTGCGCGATGAGACGCACCCGATCGCCTTCATGCCGGTCGGTACCAGCGGCTCGGTGCAGTTCAATGTCTCGGCCGACGAAGTCCGCGTGGCCGCCAGTGCCTTCGTGTCGAGCAACACCGTCGCGGTCGTGCTGATCGACCCGGACGGCACGCGTTACGCGTCCGCCATCTCACTGCCATTGCTCGGGCCGTCGATCGCCGCCTCGGCGCCGGCCAAGCCTGGCGTCTGGACCCTGACGGTACGAGGCATCGGCAGTGTATCCGGTGTGGCGCTCGATCCGCTTGGCCTCACGAACGGCACCGCGGTCCCGGGCACGATCAACGTGCGCCTCAAGACCTGGAAGGTCGACGGCTTCACGGGCCTCTCCGACATCTCCGGTCATCCCGCCGAGGGCATGATCGAGTTCGCGGTGCGCGAACGCCTCGTGGACGGACTCGCCAAGGGCATCTTCAAGCCCGACAGTTCGCTGACCCGCGGCCAGCTCGCGGATTATCTGACGGCCGGCGCCGGCATCCGCCAGTTCCTGCCGCTGGATCGTTTCAAGACCTTCGGCGACGTCAACGGGACACTCGTGCCGTTCGTCGAGGCCACGACCGTGCGCGGCGCCGCGCTCAAGGATCGCGCGCATCGCTTCGATGGCGTGATCCGGACCTCCGACGGCAAATTCAAGCCGAACGCCAGCGTCAACCGGGCCGATCTCGCCTACTCGCTGGTGCAGAGTCTCGGCTTGCAGGATGTCGCGCGCGCGTTCAATGGCGAACTGACGGTGCGCTTTAACGACACACGCATCCCGCTCGAAGACGCCGACGAGGTCCCGGCCGAATTGCGCGGCTACGTGCAGCTCGCGCTCGACCTGCCGGTGATGAACGCCTTCTTCTCACTGGAGCAGGGGCCGTTTGACCTCGTGCCCACGATCAAGGCCCGCTTCCGGCCGGCCGAGGCGGTGACCCGCGCCGGTTTTGCCAGCTACATGAATCACTACTTCGACGTGTACCGGCAGTCGATCGACTGAGCTCCGGTGGCCAGGGAGCGATCAGGCCAGCATCGACGTCGAAACGGCTGGCCGATCCGCGCCCTGATCCTGGCCGTGGCGCTCGGCGTCGCCGGTGTCGGCTTCCTGCTCTATCGCGACGCCGGCGACGATCGGCGGCCCGCCGACGGGTCGCTGATCGTCAACCTCAATACGGCCACGCCGGAAGAACTGGAGACGGTGCCCGGCGTCGGCCCGACGCGTGCCCTTCAGATCATCGGGAACAGGCCTTACGCCACGGTCGATGAGCTCGAGCGCGTGTCCGGAATCGTGCCGCAACAGGTGGAAGAGATGCGGCCCTACGTCAAGGTCGAGGGTGCGACCGAAAAGCGCTGAGTGGTGCCGGGATTGAAGGGGACGTTCAATCTTCCCGCGCGAGGCGCGCTTCGGCCAGATCGATTTCACGCTCGAGACGGATCAGCACGTCGTCGCCGATCTCGCCGTTCTGCCACAGCTTGATCAATGCTTCGCGTTGTGCGGCCGCTGCGCCGAGCCACAGGCGCGCCTCGCTGTCGAGTGAAAGCGTGCTGGCTGTGGGGTGGAGTGACCGGCTGTTGAAGAAGCGCTTCACCGCCACGGCCTCGTGCGCGGGCAGCCCGTGCTCGGCGACCAGCTTGTTCACGGCCTGGATCGCCGCGCGGCGCATCGCCTCGCGCGCAAGCTCGGTTTCAGTGTCGCCGGAGGTATCCCGCTCGAGGCGCAGCGCCCGGATCAATGGCGGCAGCGTCAGCCCCTGGCCGACCAGCGTCACGAATACGATACCGGAGGCGAGCAGGATCACGAGGTCGCGCTGTGGAAATGGCTCGCCCGTCGGTAGCGCGACCGGCAGAGCCAACGCGGCGGCCAAGCTGACGACTCCCCGCATGCCGCTCCAGCTGACGAGGATCGACACTCGGGTGGACGCGGGATCGCGGCGCTGCAACGACGGCACCAGCCAGCGCACGCCGTACGTCGCAGTGAAGATCCAGAGAAATCGCACTCCGATAGCGACGAGGCTCAACACCGCGATCAGGCCCGCGACACGCGGCCAGGACAGGGCCTGTTGCCCCAGCAGCGACTCGGCGATCAGCGGCAACTGGATGCCGATGAGCACGAACACCAGGCAATTGACCACGAACACGACGGCACGCCAGAAAGTGCGAATGTTGAGGCGCGCGAGCGCCGACGTGCCCCGATGTGCCCACTGCGACCGGTAGAGTCCGACGGCGACGACGCCGAGCACACCCGAAAGCTGCATCGACTCGCACAGCCAGTAGGTTGCGAAGGGGGTCGTCAAGGACATCGCCAGCTCGAGCATGGGATCGTGCAGGCGCTCCTGCAGCTTTGACGTGATCCAGCCCATGACAACCCCGAGCGCGATCCCACCGAGGGCGATTACGCCAAACTC
>Ga0302046_10006343_pt1 | contig 10331 bp, 10 predicted proteins | sample RVTome_11_FD_200261 | JGI IMG/M metagenome (GOLD analysis project Ga0302046, IMG submission 200261) | Soil microbial communities from uranium-contaminated site in the Upper Colorado River Basin, Wyoming, United States - RVT147D111 (version 2) ... | reverse complement strand
GTCCTGGATCAGGGCCAGCACCGCCTCGTTGCCGCGTCCCGACAGCGGCAGGGGACGATTGGCTCCTCGCACGGCTCGTACCTCGTCGCTGAGGCGCTCGAGGGCGGCCGTCGGGCCCGCGACCAGCGCGCTCAAGGCTCCGACGAGCAGAGCCAGAGCTGGGGCAATCGTTCGCATCGATCACTCCGCGAGGCGTTCCAGATCCTCGCGGATCGTGTGCCTAGAAACGGCGCGATGCAACAGGTGCCGTGCAACAGGTGCCGGTGTTACGGTTTCGGTTGGACCGAACCAGTGGCACCCCTTTAGGCGTCCTCGAGCAGGCTGCGCAGCATCCAGGCGTTCTTTTCGTGCACCTGGAGGCGTTGGGTCAGTAAGTCGCAGGTGGGCTGATCGTTGGCCTTTTCGGCGGCCTTGAACGCCTTGCGGGCGGTCCTGGCGACGGCTTCCTGCCCCGCGACGAGGATGCGAATCATCTCGGTTGCGCTCGGCACGCCTTCGACTTCCTCGATCGAGGCGAGCTCCGTGAACTCCTTGTACGTGCCCGGCGCCGGCAGCCCCAACGAGCGGATGCGCTCGGCGATGAGGTCGAGCGCGTTCCAGATCTCGGTGTAGTGCTCCATGAACAGCACGTGGAGCGTCTGGAACATCGGCCCGGTCACGTTCCAATGAAAGTTGTGCGACTGGAGGTACAGCGTGTAGCTGTCGGCGAGCAGGCGCGACAGCCCGCCGGCGATCACCGCGCGGTCCTTGGGCGCAATGCCGATGTCGATCTTGATGGGGTTGGCCATGGATTCGTCCTCCAGGGTAACGAAGATAGTCTACGCGGCGCGTGCGGCCCAGCGCTCGAGGTCCTCGAGCCCGCCGATGCGCGCGCCGTTCACGAACACTTGCGGCACGGTTTGCGCGCCGGCGATCGCGCCGAGCGCTTTGCCGCGCACCTTGTGCGCGAGCGGAATCTCGACGAAGTCGACGCCACGTTCCTCGAGCAGCGCCTTGGCCTGCGTGCAGTACTGGCAGCCCTCGCGCGTCAAGATCGCCACCTGGTCGGGCTTTCGCGCCTTGGGGTTCAAGTACGCGAGCATGGTCGCGGCGTCGGACACCTCGAACGGATCGCCCGGCTTCTTGGGCTCGACGAACATTTTCTCGACGACGCCGTCGCGCACGAGCATCGAGTAGCGCCACGAGCGCTTGCCGAAGCCGAGATCGCCCTTGTCGACGAGCTGACCCATGCCCGCCGTGAACTCGCCGTTGCCGTCGGGCAGGAACGTGACGTTGTCGGCGCCCTGGTTCGCGGCCCACTCGTTCATGACGAACGCGTCGTTGACCGAGATGCAGACGATGCTGTCGACGCCGTTGGCGCGTAACGCGGGCGCGAGCTCGTTGTAGCCCGGCACGTGAGTGCTCGAGCACGTCGGCGTGAACGCGCCCGGTAACGAGAACACGGCGACGGTCTTGCCGCTGAAAATCTCGTCGGTCTTGATGTTGCGCCAATCGCCGCCGACGCGCGTGCGGAACGTGACGCTCGGAACTTTCTTGCCTTCCTGGCTTGCGTTCATGATGAGCTCCTTGGCTCTGGTGTGAGTGCACTCTAGCGGCCGACGGCGCGCGCGGGCCAATACTTTGTTAGTATCGGATCGATAGACAAAATCTATCGATAGAGGATGGCACGATTGTGACGCTGACCGAGCTCAAATATCTGATCGCCGTGGCCGAGGAGCAGCACTTCGGTCGCGCCGCCGAGCGCTCGTTCGTGAGCCAGCCGAGCCTCTCGGCCGCGGTCAAGAACATCGAGGACGAGCTCGGCGTGCGAGTGTTCGAGCGCAGCAAGCGTGGCGTCGCCGTCACCCCGATCGGGGAGGAGATCGTCGCGCAGGCGCGACGCACGCTCGAGGAGGCCGCGCGTATCAAGACCGTGGCCAAGCAAGGCAAGAATCAGCTGCGGGGTGTGCTCAAGCTCGGGGTCATCCACACGATCGCGCCGTATCTCTTGCCGCAGCTCGTCGCGGCGCTGCGCAAGCTCGCACCCGAGATGCCGCTCGACATCGAGGAGAACATGACCGCGAACCTCGACCGCCTTCTCAAGGCGGGCGAAATCGACGTCGCGATCCTCGCCTTGCCGTACGAAGGGCAGGGCATCGCGGTCGAGCCTCTCTACGACGAGGAGTTCCAGGTGCTCGTGCCCGCCCGGCATCCATTGGCGCGGCGTCGCAACGTGCCCGTAGAGGAGCTCGATGGCGGCGAGCTGTTGCTCCTACCCGTCGGGCATTGCTTGCGCGATCAAGTGCTCGGCGCTTGCACCGAGTTCTCGCGGCCGCCGCCGCCGGGACGTCTCGGCAACTCGCTCGAGACGCTGCGAAGCATGGTCGCCTCGGGGCTCGGGATCACGGTGTTGCCGGCCACGGCGCTCGTCGAGCGCCACCGTTCGCCGCTCGTGAAGGCGCTGCCGTTCGCGGGGTCGCGGCCGCTGCGCCGCATCGCGCTCGCGTGGCGCACGGCGTTCGCGCGGCCGGCCGCCGTGCGTAAGATCGTCGAGGCGATTCGCGGGCTCGATTTGCCCGTGGAGCTACTCGGCAGCGCGTAGCAGCCGCTCGGCGCGCGTGGCGAGCCGCACGTCGCGGCCCGTGAGCGTCAGCGCCTTGCGCGCCATCGCCGTGGCTTGCGTCAGGTTTCCCGTTTGCAGCTCGAGCTCGCCGAGCTCGATCCAGACTTCCGGATTGTTCGGATCCAGCCGCAGTGCGCGCTCGAGTGTGGCGCGCGCGGCGGGCAGACTGCCGGCGGCGCGTTGCGCGCGGCTCTGCTCGAGCAACGCGCCGCTCGCGGCCGTCGCGTCGCTCTGTGGCCGGCGTGGCGCGACGTCGCGGCCAGGCTCGGGCGCGGGCCGCGACAGCGACGGCGGCAACGCGACCGGCGGCGGCTCGGTCGGCGCGGGCAGCGGTGAGGTCTCGGGCGGAGCGGGCGCGGGAGTCGGTGCGGGCCGCGTGGGTGCGACGCCCAGGGAGCTGCAGCCGGCGGTCGCGGCGAATGCGGCGAGCAAGGTCGCGCGCAGCAGCGCGCTCCGGGCGGCGCAGCTCATCGGCCGTAGTCGAACCACGAGCGGAAGCGCGCGCCCAACCCCGTCTCGCCGTTGCAGCCGAAGGCGCGCGGGAAGTCGGCCGTGGCGGGCATCGGCACGAGCACGGCGTCGGGGCAGCGCTCCGCGGTCGGGTCGCCCGTCAGGTAGTCGACCCAGTGTTCGTCGACGTCGGCAGGCCGAGGGGCCTCGTACGACGCCGCTTCGAGCGACTTGAGGAGCTGGGCCCACACGCGCCCGGCGCCGGCGGAGCCCGTGAGACCCGTCGGCCGGTTGTCGTCGGCCCCCACCCACGCGACGATCAGATGATCGTTCGTGAACCCCGCGAACCAGCTGTCGCGGAGATCGTCGGAAGTGCCGGTCTTGCCGGCGACGACGAGATCCTGCGGCAGCAGCCGGTCCACCGTGCGGCCCGTGCCGCGCTCCATGACCTGCACGAGCGCTCGGTTGATGGCGTAGACAGCGCCCGCGTCGGCTGCTTGCGCGATCTGGATCGCGTAGCGCTGCTTAAGCTCGCCGTCCTCGGCGATGACGCTACGCACGGTGCGTAGCGGCACGCGGAAGCCGCCGTTGGCGAGCGTGTTGTAGATCTGCGTGACCTCGATCGGCGTGAGCGCCAGGGCGCCGAGCAGCATCGAGGGATAGAGCGTGGGTTGCTTCTCGAGGCCGAGCCGCGTGAGCGTGGCGGCGATGGGCTCGAGCCCGACGTCGAGCCCGAGGCGCACCGTCGCCATGTTGTAAGACTCGGCGAGCGCGCGCATGAGCGGCACGAGACCGTGCGCTTCGTTGTCGAAGTTGCTCGGCGCCCAGGTATTGCGGCGGTCGAGCTGAACGACGATCGGCGCGTCGTCGACGATGCTCGCCAGCGTGTAGCGTCCCGACTCGAGCGCCGCGAGGTATACCGCCGGCTTGATCAGCGAGCCGATCTGCCGCCGCGCGTCGAGCGCGCGATTGAAGCCCTCGAAGCTCGCGTCGCGGCCGCCCACGAGCGCGCGCACTTCGCCGGTCTGCGGGCTCGTGACGATGACCGCACCTTCGAGATCGGCGGAGTTCTTGCCGAGCGTCTCGATACCCGTGCCAAGCGCGCGCTCCGCGGCCGCCTGCACGGCGGGGTCGAGCGTGGACAGCACGACGAGGCCCGTGCGCTCGAGATCGTCGCGCGCGTAGTCGGCGCCGAGCTGACGCCTCACGAGTCCCAGGAACGCCGACTGCATCGAGCCGCGGCGATTGCCGGCGATGAGACCGAGGTCGCGTTCGGCCGCGGCTTGCACGGTCTCGTTGTCGGCAAGCCCTTCGTCGACCATGCGTTGAAGCACGAAATCCCGGCGCGCGAGCGCGCGCTCGGGGTGCCGCCGCGGGTCGTAGTAAGTGGGGCCGCGCACCACGGCCACGAGCATCGCGAGCTCGTGCACTTCGAGCTCGGCGAGCGGTTTGCCGAAATAGAACTGGCTCGCGAGACCGAACCCGTGGATCGCGCGCGCGCCGTCTTGCCCCAGGTAGATTTCGTTGACGTAGGCGTGCAAGAGGTCGGTCTTCTCGTAGCGTATCTCGAGCGCTACGGCCATGAACGCTTCGCGGATCTTGCGCCACCAAGCGGCGAAGCCGCTGCGCTGGTTCGTCAAATAATAGCTGCGCACGAGCTGTTGCGTGAGCGTGCTCGCACCCTCTCTGATCTCGCCGGACTTGACGTTGACGAACGACGCGCGCAGCACGGCGATCGGATCGACGCCGAAGTGGCTGTCGAAGCGCCGGTCCTCGACGGCCTTGAGCGTATCCGTCAAGAGCTGCGGAATCTCATCGGGCGCGACGATGAGCCGATCTTCGCCGTGCGACGGGAACAGGCTGCCGATGAGCAGCGGATTGAGGCGCACGATCGCCGTGCGCTCGCCGCGCGCGTCGCGCAATGTTGCGATACGGCCGCCGACGAAGGCGAGCGACACCACGCGCTCGGGCTCCGTGTCGCCCGCGAACGCGAACCCGCGCGTCGCGAGCTCCATGCGGCCGAGGCTGAGCCTGAAGGTACCTGGCCTCGGCAAACGCGGATCCTCGCGATAACCCAAGCGCTTGAGCTCGGCGACGAGGTCGTCGGCGGACAGCGCGCGGCCCGCATAGAGCTCGAGCGGCGCTGCGTAGACCTGCGCCGGAATGTCCCAACGCCGGCCCTCGAACTCTTTCGTGGCCACGAACGCGAAATAGCCGCCGACGAGGACGGTCGCCACGAATCCGATGGCGAGGGCGCGCCACCACAGGCGGCGCACCAACGGGCCGTACTTTTTCAGGGCTTGGATGGCGGTGGCACGACGGGCCATTCGGGCACCTTGGCATGAGTGGCCGGCGCACATCAAGCGCGGGGCCGCCCTCGCGGCCCCGCGGCATTCAGGCGACCGTAAAGGCCGCCACCCTCGCGTGTAGCGGCCCGCGCGGGCCGCTCAGGCAGCGCTCAGTTCTTCGACTCTTGCACCCAGAACACGATGAGCACGATGATCCCGAACGGGACGATCCAGAGCAGCAGCCACCAAGCGCTCTTGCCGGTATCGTGCAGCCGGCGAGCGCCGACGGCGAGACACGGCAGCAGCATCGCGAGCTGGAAGATCCCGGCGATCGTCGCGCTGACGAGACTCAGCGCGATGGCGACGATGAACACGAACAGCATGAACCACCAAAACTCGGACCGCGAAGCGGTACCGTTGAAATCGACGTATTTGGTGAGACAAGTGCGGATCGATTCTGCGAACGTCATGACTGTCCTCCCCCGCCGCCAGTCGGCGCGGAAGCCATCCTAACGACGAACGGCCGCGTTGGCGACTGGCGGCACGGGTGTACCATCGCAGCGGGGGGACGATGACGCTCAATTTGGCCGATGCGCTGCGCGCCAGCGCGCGCGAGTATCCCGACAAGACAGCCATCATCGCCGGCGACGCTCGGCTCACTTACGCCGAGCTCGATGGCCTCGCGCGCCGCGTTGCGGCGGGGCTCGCGGGCTTGGGCGTGCGCCGCGGCGAGCACGTCGCGCTGCTGCTGCCGAACGTCCCGCAGTTCACCGTGTGCTACTACGCGGCGCAGCTGCTCGGCTGTCCCGTCGTGCCGCTCAACGTGCTGTTGACCAAGGACGAGATCGCCTACCACCTCGCCGATTCGGACGCCGTTGCGCTCATCGCCTGGGAGAGTCTATTCGCCAATGCCGCGGCGGCTCGCCAAACCGTGCCGACGTGCAAGCGGCTCGTGCTCGCGAAGCCGGATCGCATGGACACCGCGGCGCCCGAGGGCGCCCAGAGCTTGAACGCGTTGCTCGCCGGCGAGAGCAGCGTGGCCGAGGCCGCCGCGACGATGCCCGACGACACGGCCGTCGTGCTCTACACCTCGGGGACGACGGGGCGGCCGAAGGGCGCCGAGCTGTCGCACTTCAATCTGCACGGCAACGCCGAGTGCCTTGCGACGAAGCTCATGCACTACGGCGGGGACACCGTGGCCCTCGCGGTGTTGCCCCTGTTCCACAGCTTCGGCCAAACGGTGATCCAGAACGCGACGATCCTGACGAGCGGCACGCTCGTTTTTCTCCCGCGCTTCGACGCGCAGGCGGCGTTCGAGCTCATGCACGCCCACCGCGTGACGCTGTTCGCCGGCGTGCCGACGATGTACTTCGCGTTGCTGAACCACACCGACGCGGCGCGCTACGACCTGAGCTCGCTGCGCTACTGCGTCACGGGCGGTGCACCGATGCCCGTCGACGTGCTGCGGAACTTCGATCGGCGATACAACGTGGCGATCCTCGAAGGCTACGGCTTGAGCGAGACGTCGCCGGCCGCGTGCTTCAATCGGCTCGACCGGCCGCGCAAGGCGGGCAGCATCGGCTTGCCGCTGCCGGGAGTCGAGTTCAAGCTCGTTGACGACGCGGGCGCCACGATCGACGCCCCGCTCGCGCCCGGCGAGATCTGGATCCGCGGGCCGAACGTCATGAAGGGCTACTACAAGAAGCCCGAGGCCACGGCCGAGAGTATCGTCGACGGCTGGTTCAAGACGGGCGACATCGCCCATCGCGACGACGAGGGTTTCTATTTCATCGTCGACCGTAAGAAGGACATGATCATTCGCGGCGGCTTCAACGTGTATCCGCGCGAGATCGAAGAGGTGCTTTATGGGCACCCTGCCGTGCTCGAAGCGGCCGTGATCGGCGTGCCGCACGAGCGCCACGGCGAGGAGGTCAAGGCCGTCGTCGTCGCGAAGACCGGCAAGGCGATCGATGTCGACGAGCTCGCCGCCTACTGCAAGGAGCGGCTCGCGGCTTACAAATACCCGCGCATCGTCGAAGTTCGCGAGTCTTTGCCGAAGACCGCCACGGGCAAGATCTTGAAGCGCGAGCTCCGCGGCTGAGTGGCGCGCGGCGCGTATAGTATCGACCGGCGATCGCTGCCGCGGAGAGATTTGTGTCCCACGACCGGCCTCACAAGATCAAGGGCAAAGTCACGACCGCCACGATCGAGCGGCGCGTCGACCTCACGACCGAGCATTTCAAGATCTGGCTCAAGGTGGCCGAGCCGTTCACGTTCGAGCCCGGCCAGTACTGCACGGTCGGCGTCGACAGCGTCGAGCGGCCGTATTCGATCGTGTCGTCGCCGCGCGAGCCTCTGCTCGAGCTCTTCGTCGAGCGCATTCCACCGCCCGAGGGGCATCTCACGCCGTTGTTGCACGCGCTCGGCGTCGGCGACACGGTCACGTTGCGGCCGCGCGCCAAAGGCGTGTTCCTGCTGCGCCCCGAGTTTCGCAACCACGTCATGGTCTCGACGGTCACGGGTGTCGCGCCGTTCGTGAGCATGCTGCGCCACTGGCGCGAGGGGCCGGCCGACGACCGGCGCATGTACGTGCTCGAGGGTGCGAGCTTTCTCGACGAGCTCGGCTACGACGAGGAGCTTAGGGCGCTCGCGGCTCGCGAGCCGCGCGTGCAGTTCGTGCCGACGTGCTCGCGGCCCAACGATCCGCGCAACGTGGCGTGGCGCGGAGAGGTGGGCCGTGTCAATACGATCGTCGAACGCCACGTGCGCGACTGGGGTCTCGCGCCGGCCGACACGTGCATCTATGCCTGCGGTCACCCGCAGATGATCGAGGATCTGCGCACGCGTTATGTCGGCACCGGGTTCGAATTCGAAGAAGAACGCTTCTGGAAACCCGCGGCCGAGCCCGGTGCGGCCTGACAAGCTCGCGCAGGCACGGCTTTAGGGTGTTCACCTGTCTGTAGTCGAGACATTCCTGCGGTAGAGTCAGCTCAAAACCGGGGGGATTCGCCATGTCCAAACCTGTGGCTAGGGCGTTGTGCGCCGTGGCGGCCGCCTGCCTGCTGGGCGTAGCGCTGGGCGGTTGCGGAGGTGGCGGGGGTGGGGGCGGCGGGCCACCGGCCGGCCCGGCCAGCGGTTGGGTCGCCGGGTCGTTCTTGCCCGCGTCGACGCACGCGGGCCGCTGCGTCAACCCGCGCTCGGGCATGGATCCAACGGGGGCGCCCTACACTGATATCCGAGGCACCGCGCTCGACGAGAACAACTGGCTGCGCTCGTGGAGCAACGATCTTTATCTCTGGTACAAAGAAATCGTCGATCGTGATCCCGGCCTGTATGCGACGCCGCAGTATTTCGACCTGCTGAAGACCACAGCGACGACGGCATCGGGCAATCCCAAGGACAAATTTCACTTCACGTACGACACGTCGGATTGGCTCGCGCTCGTCCAATCAGGGACCGAAGCCGGTTACGGGGTGTTCTGGTCCGTGGTCTCGAGTCTTCCTCCGCGGCGCATCGTCGTCGCCTATACGCACCCGAGCTCGCCGGCGGCGACCGCCAACTTGCAGCGTGGCGAGGAGATCGTCCTCATCGACGGCATCGACGTAGTCAATTCCAACATGCAAGCGGAGGTCGATGCGTTCGTCGCCGGCCTCTATCCGGACCAGCTCAACGAAAGCCATTCGTTCCGCCTGCGGAATCCGGCGACGGGCGCGCAACGGACCGTGACGATGCAATCGGCGAACGTGGCCATCGACCCAGTGCAGAACGTCGGTGTCATCCCTACCCTGACCGGGCCGGTTGGCTATATTCACTTCACCGATCACCTCCTTGCCGCCGAGCAGCAGCTCATCGATGCGTTCAGGGACCTTCAGCAGCAGAACGTGGCGGATCTCGTGCTCGACTTGCGCTACAACGGCGGGGGGCTCCTCGCCATCGCGAGCGAGGTCGCCTACATGGTCGCCGGCGACGTGCCGACGGCAGGCCAGACGTTCGAGCAGCTGGTCTTCAACGACAAGCACATGGCCATCAATCCCGTGACGGGTGGCGCGTTGATTCCCATGCCGTTCTTGAACGCTTCGAGCACGGGCCAGCCGCTGCCGACGTTGAATCTCCAGCGGGTGTATGTCCTGACGGGCGGCACAACCTGCTCGGCCAGCGAGTCGATCATGAACGGGTTGCGTGGCGTCAATGTTCAGGTAGTCCAAATCGGCTCGACGACGTGCGGCAAGCCGTACGGGTTCTACCCCGAAGACAACTGCGGCACGACCTATTTCTCGGTGCAGTTCAAGGGCATCAACGACGCGGGTTTCGGCGACTACACGGACGGTTTCGCGCCGAACAATAGGCCAAGCGCCGGCGGCGAGCGGCTGCCGGGTTGCTCCGTGCTCGACGATTTCGCCGACCCGTTGGGTGATCCGGACGAGGCGCGGTTGGCCGCGGCGCTCGGTCATCGTCTTTCTCAAACCTGTCCCGGGGCGACCGGCTCCAAGCCGTCGTTCACCAAGCCGCTAAGCGGCGAGCCGAGCGACGACGGCGTAGTGGAAAAGTCGCCGTGGCTCATGAATCGCATCGTCGAGGGCGCATGAGCACGACCCGCGCCTGGTTACTCGCGACGACCGTGCTGACCCCCATCGGGTGCGGCACGCTGTCGGCGCAAGAGCAGCCGGCCGTCATCGTTTCGCCAAGCGCCGAGGGCCGGGCCGAGCTCGCGCGTGTCGTCTCGTCGGCGCTGAACGGCCAGCCGGTCAATTTGGCCGACGACGCGTTGACGCGCGACAGCGTGCTCACGATCGAGCGACGCACGCCGCCCGGCCCGCAAGGGCGCGCAGCGACGGGCCGCACGCTCGAAGCGCCGGAGCGATTCACACTCGTGTTGCGCGAGTCGCGCTGCGTGCTCGTGCGCGCGGCCGACGGCCGCGCGTTTCCGCTCGACGAGGCGCGCTGCGTGCCGGCCGCCGGCGTTCGGTAGCCGCGCCGTCAGCGGAATATGT
>Ga0302046_10006341_pt1 | contig 10333 bp, 11 predicted proteins | sample RVTome_11_FD_200261 | JGI IMG/M metagenome (GOLD analysis project Ga0302046, IMG submission 200261) | Soil microbial communities from uranium-contaminated site in the Upper Colorado River Basin, Wyoming, United States - RVT147D111 (version 2) ... | reverse complement strand
CCATCATAGGGTCTTTCGCCGAGTTTGTGAAGTCCCATTCTCACCCGCCGATTGAAATGTCTCGGTCACTATGATACTGTTCGTCGTCAGGATGGGTAGTGGAGAAAGCTCGACAACCAAGAAGACCAGACCAGGGCATCGTGCCGTGTGGTCCTGGCCGCTCCTGGCCATTGCCATCGCAGGCTGTGCCGGTCTTTTTCCGGAGACCTTCCCACCCACCGGCGCACCGGCCAGCGCGAAGCGACTCTCCTTCACGATGATCGCCCGTAACTATCGGTGCGAGCCCTCGGTCATGGCCGTGGACCGGGAGGGGAGATCGGCGCTGGTCACGCTGACCGTTCGCAGCGACGGCGTCAGGCATGTCTTTTCCATTCCCGACCTCGGGATCAGGCGCTACCTGGAGCCGGGGCAGGAGGCGACCGTCGAGTTCCTAGCGGAGCGATCAGGGGTCTTCGATTTTGGCTGCACCCGCTTCCCTGTCATCACCCCGCTCGATCACAAGGGAAAGCTCGCGATCAGGTAATCCATGGCAACGAGGAGGTTCGCTATGGTCCAAGAGTGAGCGTCGGGAAGGCCGAAGAGCGGCGGGGCCGACCGGCGGCCGGATGACCCGATGATGGTTCGTTGGTGAGTGTGTAGGTGAGAAGGTTGGCAGGCCCATGAAGGTTCGGAGTCCTTGGCAGGAGGGGGGAACCTTTCCAACCTGCACGCAGTGCCACACTCAGCGAAGTCCACTGGGCGAGCCAGTGGAGATCCTGAACTAGACAGCATACTGAGCTTGCCCATTGCCGAATGACCAGTTCTCTCGGGGAACCTCAACCAGACTGATCAACAGGTCTTGGGGGCGCAACCCGGGACTCGCCTGGAGCAACTCGGCCATCCGGGCGTAGAGCGCCCGCTTCTGCTCCGTGGAACGCCCGGCGTTGAGTGTGATCTGCACGAACACCACATCATCGCTCCGCACAATTCCCAGATAGGCCGGATCGTAGATCAAGCTCTCTGCGGGATGCTCGGTGATGACCTGGAAGCGATCCAATGGGGGGACGTTGATGGTCTCAACCATCGCCCGATGAATGCCATCGGCTAGCGCTCGACGGTACGTTTCGGGCATGCCCTCTCGAAGCGATATGTGAACCAGTGGCATTGGGCCTCCTCGTGTAGGGTTCGAAGTTAACCTGTGAACGTAAAAACGCCCGAACGAACCAATCCTGCCGATCTTCCCATCTCTACGTCTACGGGTGAGCCTCCAGAAACTCCTCGATACAGAGGACGATCCGTTCCGGCGCGTCTTCCTGCAGAAAGTGGCTTGCGTCTTCGATTTCGGCTGTCGTCGCCTGTGGGTAGGTCCGCTGCCACGTGCGGAGGACCGATTCGGGAAGGACCGGGTCCCTCATGCCCCACACCAAGAGCGTCGGCGTCCCGGTGAAGCGGACCAGCCCCTCATCAATCTGCTTCATCTCCGGGTATGATGGATCGGTCTCGTGAACGGGGATGTCGCGTGACCAACACAGCAGGGCGAGTCGGGATTCGGGCGTGGGGAACGGGGCACGATAGGCGTCCAGCACCGTCTTCGTCAGGTTCTCCGGCCGATGCGTGGTGCCTACTAGAGCGGGTTCCAGGTAGCCATTCTTCTCCAACACGAACCTTTCCCCTCGTTCGGAGCGGATCAGTTCTAACAGCCTCGGCAAGGGGCCACCCGGCCAGGGGGCAAACGCCCAGGTATTCATGAGAACGAGGCGCTTGATCCGATCGGGGTGACGGGTCGCAAATCCAAGCCCAACCGGCCCGCCCCAATCGTGCAGGACCAACGTCATCTGGTGGAGATCCAGATGCAGCAACAGGGCTTCGAGGTTCGCGACGTGGTGGCGAAGCCGATACGGATACGGGTCTCGAGGAGCCCCGGATTTGCCCATCCCCATGTGATCCGGCACGATGCAGCGACGATGCTGTGAGAGGATCGGGATGAATGTACGGTACAGGTAACCCCAGGTGGGATCTCCATGTACCAGCACGATCGGTTCACCTCGGCCCTCGTCCACGAAGTGCATCTCAAAGCCGTTGACGTGATGGTAGTGGGGAGCAAAATTGAAGCTGCCCTCAAACGTCTCGGCTCTGATGTCGATCAACTTGGCCTCCCTGGCCTCCGAGGTTTCCCCGCTGACTGCGGTGCGGCCGGTTGCTGGGTGGAGTCCGGCCGGAAGTAGGTCAGGGTGTGGTGCGTCAGCAGGGTGCCCTCGCGAGTGACGCACTCCGCCACCCCATAGACGAGGCGCTTCCCCAACTTCAGGATTTTCGCCGTGCACCGAAAGTCTTCTTGCTTCGCCGCGCTGAGGAAGTTTGTCTTCATCTCGACCGTCACTGAGCCGTCCTCGGGGCCGAGGCGGGTCAACAGGGCCAGCCACATGGCCACGTCGGCGGCGGCCATGAATACCGGACCGCTCACGAGGCCGCCCGGCCGCTCGAACGCGGTCTGGAACGGCACGTCGAGGGTGCATTGACCGTCGGCGATGGCGTGCAGTTGGAATCCATAGATGCTGGTAAAGGGATATTTCGACAGGAGCCGTTGCAGCTCGGATTTCGTCACAGCAAGAGCCATAAGCGCATTCCTCCGACAGTACCGTATGTCCGGGCTATCCCAAGGAGGTCAGATATGGACTCCCGCCGGTCACGGAGCCGTCGCGGCGGACCCTCTTATCCCTGCCGGCTACTCGAGCGATCAGGCCGAACCTTTGCTCCCAGGGGAGCCGAAATGCTGATTAGCCAAACGACCTAATCACCATCATGCTGCCTGCACCAACGCCCTCCCTTGACCTTACTCTTCTCCCACACGCTCTCGCCAGTAGTAGGGTCTTCGTCGGCCATGAGCTATCGCAAGAACCATGATGTGCTGGCCCATCATCTCATAAACAATCGAGTAGGGAAACTTGCGAACGACTATGCGGTGCCGTTCGGCATCGAATTTGGGCCACCGCAGGGGGCTCTGGGTAATCAAGCGAAGACAGCGGTCAATTTCGCGCTCGAAGTCAGCGGCAACGCCGACTCCACGGGCAAAGTACCAAGAAAAAGCTGCCTCGTAATCCTCCGCTGCGCCAGGGTGGAGGACAACTCTAGGTTTCGCCACGAGCCTGCTTTCTGGCCCTTGACCTTACCTGCTTCCAGGAGAGGGGACGGACTGTGCCCGCTTTGATCTCGCGCGAGCGCCGCTCAATTTCAGCAGCCCAAGCTGCGTCCACATCCTTATCAGTTCCTGGTTCCAAGCTAGCGAGGAGCTCCTCCACCACGAGGACCCGCTCATTCTCCGGTAGCTGGATAGCGGCCTTGACAATGTCCTTAGCGAGTCGTGCCATGATCAATACCCTCCATTACCGTCACCATACCCTTGATGTTGGCCTTCTTACCGCGCAGGCGGCTGGCGGCGTCCAAGTGCTCCTCCTGTCATCCAATCTCCCTCACCCAAAACTCAAAACTCAACGTTGAACCTTATCGCTGCGGCTCGACCTCACCATTCTTCGCTGTCTCGCCGCCACGAATATTGAACCTATACTGACCCCCTTCATTTCCTCGTGGCCTCTTCTACAACTTTGATTTCCTCCTCTGTCAGTCCGTATAGCTCGTAGACGAGCTGATCGATCAGGTGGTTGGTGGCATCGATCTGGCGCTGGAGCCGCGTCTTGGCATCCGGTGTCTTTGCCGCAGCAAGCTCTTTGTGCAGCTCCAACATATGTTCTACCAGTGTCACCACCTTGTTGTAGCGAGCATTGTCGTCAGGTCTCGAGAGGTCGATCCGCGGTATCGGAAGTTCTCGGATGTAGTTGAGTTTTAGGCGAAGTCTCCCCCCTTGGCGAGCATCGCCAAGTACGGGACACACCATGCCCAAATAGAAGAACACGACGCGAGAATTCAGCACGCCCAGCAGGTAGCGGTCAGGCAGAGGAATAATGAAGGTGGTATCGGCAGGGTAAAGACCACTTGTGTCCAAGGCAAAACGGCTTTCTTTGGCAATGTCAGGGTAGATTATCTTGGGGCTTTCGTAGTCGGGGACGTAACGCTGCTGAGGCTGTTGAAGCTCATACCACTCTTGTTTGGTTGCGCGGTTTTGCAGTCGCGTTTTGAATTGCTCTAGGTGACGAAGGACGCTTGTGGAACCGCGCATGTCCACGCCGTGGTAAGTATAAATCAGGAAGCGATCTTCATGGCGGATGTGGTAATTGCGGACATCATCCCCTAAGACATATGGTTTGATCAAGCGGACAGCGTCCGATGACTGTTCGACTAACCGCTGTCGCGTCTCCTTGTCTATTACAAAAGCCTCAACCAGTCCGCTCTTAATTCCGTAGCGGATTCTCCCTTTGGTGTATTTAGCGAGGGGTTCACCGGCAGCCGTTACCTTGACCAGTAGAGTCTCAATGTGTGCGGCGCCGAATCGCCACGCGCTTCGCGATAGGTTCTTGGAAGGAATCAAAGAAGCCTTTGTCTTTTCAGCGTCAGCCAGCGCCACCGCACAGGAAGTGACGCGTTGGAAGAGTTCCTTATCGAACGGAGGCGTGAATGAAAAGGAATAATCTTCTTCAGGTGATCCTCGGCGGGCTATGAATATGACGGGGAACGTAGCCGCGCCTTGGAAGACAGGCAGTTCGCCAAAATCGATCATCTTCTTTATCGTTACATTGCCAATAACAACTCCGCGCAGTCGCTCGCCATACTTCGATCGCACCCACTTATTTGAGACGATGACGCCGTATAAGCCCCCGCGCTTAAGGAGTCGCAGGGACTTCTCGATGAAGTAGACGTAAAGGTCCGTTCGTTCGTCGTGCGACTCGTAGTGATCTCGTAGGTACTGCTTGATTTCCTTGAAAACCTCCATACGAACGTACGGTGGATTCCCTATCACAACATCGAATCCGTCGACCTTCGTTATCGCCGGGAATTCAGCGTTCCAGTCGAAGACGTTGATGCGGTAGCGTTCCTCTTCGTCTAGCAAGCTCATTTGCCGATTGTCGTAGAAATCCGGGCCGATAAGGGAGTTGCCGCATTTGATGTTGTTTCCCAGGTCTGGCAGCGCGCGCTCGCGCCACATCTTAAGCTGGCGGTTCAGCGTTTCCTCATTTTCGCCTTCCAGCACCTTGAGTAAAAGGCTGAGCTTGGTCACTTCAACGGCTTGATTATCAATGTCCACTCCGTAGATGTTGTTAAGGAGAATTCGCTTCTTCTCTTGCGTGGTCAAGAACCACTGACTGCCCATACCCTGGTAGATTTCCTTGGTGTGCTTTTGAGGATCATCTTTCACATACCATTCGAGGTGGTAGTTCAGGAGATAGGCGTAAACGCCAATAAGGAACGAGCCGGAGCCGCAGGCGGGATCGAGGATCTTGAGTTTCGCGATCTGCCTTGGGCTCTTTCCCTCACAAAGCTTGCCCACCGTGTTTTTGACGATGTAGTCCACGATGTAGGCGGGGTGTAATAGATGCCACCGGCCTTCTTAACCTCCGGCTTCTCTTCCACCACGGCACGGTGCCCGGCAGTGAGGCGGATGACCTTGCCCAAGAACTGCTCATAGACATTGCCCAGGATATCAGCCCCAAGGACGGAGAATTCGTAGGGGCTTTCAGGATAGTAGAGGCGGCGGATGATGTCCTTGAGAATCCTGTCGTCAATGGTAAGAGTCAGGGTCAATCCATCTGGGGCTTCGGCTCTTTCCTTTTCCAGCTTGAAGTGAAAGAGCCCGGAGTTGTACCGATCATCCGCTATCCCATAGAGGTAGCGCAGTCGCGCATAGGTATTTTCGCCGTTAAGCAGGGCCTGAAGCTGGCCGTAGGGTTCAATGCCTCGGTCTTCGCACATGCGGAGGAAGATGATCCGGTCAATGGTGCGTTGCACGGCAAAGTTGAGCTCCCGCTGGGTGAGCATCGGATTGCGAAGGGCCAGGTTGCGGGCCAACACCTCCCTCCAGGTTTCGATCTCCTTGAGGAAAGCCTCGTCCACCTCGGTGTTCCCCCTCTTGCCCTTGCTCGACTCGGCGTACTTGTCGAAAGAGCCCTGGAGCACAGCTTCACGGGAAAAGACCGAAGTAATCTCCTCCCAGCCGGAGACATAGTCTGGATAGGTCAGGTATAGGGTTCGGGCCGTGCTTGGCTTCTCGTTGGGCTGCGGTGGGAAACGGCAGTCGTAGACCGCAAACTCTTCAAAGTCCGTCAGGATGGAGAGGGGTAACTTGGCACTCCAAGCATAGCGTCGAAGCTGGTAAGCGGGATTAATGTCTTCCATGAGGTTGACGGCCGGCTTTTTGGCCTCCAGAAAAAACTTGCGTGCGCCGCCGACGCGGAAGCAGTAGTCTGGGGCCTTCGTGGCGCCGCCGACCTTGATGGCGTCCTCGTGGATGACGTCCTTATACGCCTCTGCGTAACCTTTCTCATTGTCAATATCCCAGCCTAGAGCTTTGAAAAAGGGATCGATGAACTCACGTCGAAGCTGGGTTTCATTATATTGGGCAGACCGATAGGCTTCGCGATTCCGGTCGAAACGCTCGACGAGTTCAGAAATTTCTTTGGGGACAGTCATTCCTCTTGTTCCTCCGGCGCCAGTTGGCGCTGGGGGCAAGCGGTGTTTGGCGTGTCCAAACGGAGTTTAGTTGGAGTGTCCAAGGCTCGAAATCGCAAGCCCTGTGAATTAGGTAACAGACGCCAACATCATCACTTTTCCGGGCCAGAACCTCCATTACCACGTCGTTAGTATCTGGTTGCCGATGCCAGAAGTCAAGGCAGTTCGGCGCTCTTTCTGTTGTGGTCTTCGTCTGGGATTCCGACTCGAAGCCCGGCTGGGCGGAGGATGACCACCCGTGAATGTCATACTGTTCACGGTTGCAAGGCCTTGACCAAGAAGTTCAAACCACCACCTCGTTACTTCACCGACATGAACAGAGGGGACGTGAGTGTGCTGCGAATAATGATGGCGTGCTGGTTGGTGCCGAGGGATTCGACCCGATCCACACCTGTCAGGATGAAGAGGATTGTAGGAAAGCGATCGGTACGGAGGTGGGCTGTTCGCGTCATCTGGTCCCGGCGATCAAGTCCGGTGGTAATGCTGGCGGCTTCGATATGCCGTTCAGTCTCTGCCCTGGCTGGCAGCTCGCAGACGAGGGAGGTCGGGGCTGGGGAAGGATTAGCCAGCCCAGCAGAGCGGTAGAGGACAGCAGGAACCTCGTGATTCTCTTTCTAGGCGCAACGTGTGATCTCTTTGACCAGGGCGATCCGAAACCAGGGGTGGAGGCTGAACCTCACGTCAGGGAGGCCGGCCTCGGTCGCCATGCGGAGTAGCTCGTCTGGTCTGAACCCACGAAGGACCGACATCGGGCCATCGTGGCGGGTCAAGCGATTCCCAGACAGGAGCCGGGTGACGATCCCTGTGAGGAGGCGGGCGCGCCTGCTTCGCATCAGGTCGTTCACGATCAACCCGTGCCGAGCCACACGTCTCATCTCCTGCAAGAGGTGAATTCCTTGAGCCTCGGTGAGGTGGTGAAAGAAGAGGGAACAGAGGACATAGTCGAAGCTGTGGTCCTGGTAGGGGAGGGGTGGAGCCTCCGCCTGCCGCAATCGGATCTCCGGAAAGCCCGCTGACCATTCGGCAGCAGCGGCCAGGACCTGGTGGCTTCGGTCCATGGCCTCGACAGTCACGGTGAGTTTCCACTGCCTAGCCCACCGGCAGATCGCGCGGGGAATGTCGGCCCCGCCGGTGGCGATGTCCAGGATCGTGAGCCGGGTCTGCGAGCGCTCGGTGATCATGCGGCTCAGGTGCAGCAGGACCGTGCGCGCGCCTCCGGAGAGTCGGTTCAGTCGCTCGATGTCCTGGAGATTCCCACGGACCTCTTCATCGGAGTTGCCGGGATGGTCCAGCAGTTCAACCACCCCCTGCAGTCGGGGGAGTGGGGCGAAGTCGGTCACCACTGAAGCAGTGCTCCCTCGGCGCAAAAGCCTGGGCCGAGCGCGATCATGAGTCCCAGATCACCCGGAGACGCCTGTCCGGACTTGACCACCTCGTTCAAAACAAAGAGCGCCGTGGCGGATGACATGTTGCCGTATTGGCGGAGCACGCCGCGGGAGAAGGCCAGATCGTCGTCGCGAAGCCGCATCGCCCGCTGCGCCCGTTCAAGCACTCCCCTTCCAGCCGAGTGGAGGACCCAGAATCGGATCTCCTCCTGCTTCAGGTGATAGCGAGCCAGGATCCCCTCCGTGAGCGCCCTGATCATCGAGGTTGCAATCCCACGGATCTCTTTAGACAAGAGGATGCGGGGTCGTCCATTGGGATATGTGAACCCCATCAACTCGAGGTACTCCGGGCGCACCAGGCTCATGTGGCCCAGCACCTTGATCCCGGGGCCCTCCGACGACAGGATGGCGGCGGCGGCCCCGTCCGCGAAGATGGCGTTGGCCACTGCGGTCTCCATCGAGTCATCGAGGTAATAGGTGGAGGAACAGATCTCCACCGAGACGACCAGCGCGCGATGGTCGGGAAAGGCCATCAGGTGGTTGTGCGCTTGTTGCAACGCGATCATCGCACTCGCGCAGCCCATGTCTCCCACGTGGACGCGCTGTATCCCCTCCTTCATCCGAAACTCCCTGACGAAGTAGGCATCGAGGCCTGGGCACAGCCGGCCAGTGCATGAGGTGGTGGCCAGGAAGTCGATCTCTTGGGCGGAGCACCCCGCATGGTCTAAGGCACGCCGGATCGCCTCGCAGCCGATCTCGATGCTCCCCTTGCGGTATCGGGCGTTCAGCTCATCCGTCGTCTCGGTCGGGCGGAAGCTGCCTTTATCCAGATAAAGGTGCCGATGCTCGATCCCGCTGCGCAGGAAGAATCCGCGCCGTCGCTCGTCGGTGTAGGGCGAGACCGCAAGGAGCTCTTCCTGGGAAAACTGGGCCACGGGATTGGCGGTGGCGAGGGCGACGATTCTCGGGTGAGCCATTAGTGAGTCTCCTTAGGACCAGACGGGGCCAGCCTTAATTGTGCCGCGTCTGGGTTGCCCGCCGTCCGATGCGCTTCAACCTTGAACACCGAACCGGGAACTTGGAACGTGGAATGCAAAGGCCACAACCTGGAACATGAAGCCTGGAACTCGTCACGCGCGCTTCACGATCGTAGTGCATCACCACCGCTTTTGCAACAGCTCCTCTGACGAAATCGCGACAGGAGCGCAATGATGACGGGGGTGAGAGGCTTGGTTCGATTCGGCGTCAGAGAGTGCCCACTTTTCCCTTGACAAACATGGGACAATCTTTGAAGATCGGCCCGTACTCGAAACGACGTTCCTCATTCGTTCCCCCCCTTCACCCTCACATGTGTTAGCTCGACCATGATGCGACCGCCGAGATCAGGCCCTGCCGTGAACCCCGCTCTTCCGCCGCACATCGTGTTGACCCGGGAGCCTGGCGCATGAGCGAGCCCGCCGGACCTCTGAAGCGGACCCCTCTCTTCGACGTCCATCGCCAGCTCGGCGCCAAGATGGTCCCATTCGGTGGCTGGGAGATGCCGGTCCAGTATGCCGGGATTCTGGAGGAGCACCGGGCCGTCAGGAGCAAGGTGGGCCTGTTCGATGTCTCGCATATGGGGGAGTTCGAGATCAAGGGGCGCGGGGCTCTGGAAGCGGTCCAGCGCATCACCACGAACGATGCCTCACGGCTCGGCGTCGGCCAGGTGCAGTATTCGGCTCTGACGACCCCGGAGGGGACCTTCGTCGATGATGTGACGGTGTACAAGTTCGCGGACGACAACTACTGCCTGACGGTGAACGCCTCGAACATCGAGAAGGACTTCGCCTGGGTCCGCGACCATATCCCACCCACCAGCCATGTACGAAATGCCAGCGATGAGGTCGCCCTGTTGGCCCTTCAGGGGCCCAAGGCTCAGGAGATCCTCCAGAAGCTCACTCCGGTGGAACTGGGAAAGATCAGGTACTATTGGTTCGCCGAAGGAAAGGTCCTCGGTGTGAATTGCTGCATTTCCCGTACAGGCTATACCGGCGAGGATGGTTTCGAGGTCTACACCCAGTCCGAGCATGCCGTTCGCCTCTGGAACGCCCTGGTGGCGGCGGGCACCCCCTTGGGCCTGCAGCCGTGCGGGCTCGGCGCGCGCGACACGTTGCGTCTCGAGGCAAAGATGGCCCTCTACGGCAACGACATCGACGACCGGCATACGGTCCTCGAGGCCGATCTCGGCTGGATCGTGAAGCTGGGAAAGGGGGAATTCGTCGGCCGTGAGGTGCTGGCCCGGCAGAAGGCAGAGGGGGTCCGCCGAAAGCTGGTCGGCTTTGAAATGGTCGGACGTGGGATCGCCCGCTCTC
>Ga0302046_10006340_pt1 | contig 10334 bp, 6 predicted proteins | sample RVTome_11_FD_200261 | JGI IMG/M metagenome (GOLD analysis project Ga0302046, IMG submission 200261) | Soil microbial communities from uranium-contaminated site in the Upper Colorado River Basin, Wyoming, United States - RVT147D111 (version 2) ... | reverse complement strand
GACACAAGGGTATCAATTGGGAACACAAAGAAGAGGAAGACCTGATGTCGATCACCTCTTTGTGACCCTTGTAGACACTTTGTGCTCTTCGAGTCTTCGTGGTTCGTTCCCCCGGGCCGAAGGCCGCCGGCGAGCAAAACCGAATCAGGAGGCAATGCGTGACGTCCAAAACGATAGATCGAATTGAAGACATTGCAAGCGATAGCGAGGAGTGGCAAATCCTCTTCAAAGAGCTGCTCGACGACTACGACTACGAAGACCCGGTCAAGGGCCAAATCATTCCCGGCGAAGTCATCCAGGTTGACGAAGACTCGATCCTGGTCGACATCGGCGCCAAGCGCGACGCGATCGTCCCGCGCAAGGACCTGGACCGGCTTGACGATGAAATGCTCGATAGCATCAAACAGGGCGACCAGGTTCCCGTGTACGTTATGCGCACCGGCAATGTTGGTGGTGACCTGCTGGTTTCGATCAATCGGGGCCTGGAGCAGGAAGACTGGGAACGCGCCGACAAAATGTTGGAATCTGGTGAAGCCGTCGAACTCGAAATCATCGGTCAGAACAAGGGCGGCGTGGTCGTTCGCTACGGCCGGCTGCGCGGTTTCGTGCCCAACTCTCATATCCCTGACCTGCGGCGGGATACCGACCGCGACGAAATGCGCTCACAAAAGGATGAGTTGATCGGCGAAACCCTGGTCGTCAAGGTCATCGAGGTCAACCAACCCCGCCGGCGGCTGGTACTATCCAGCCGGGCCGCCCGCCAGGAACGACGGCTGCACCGGCTCAAGGAGCTGGCCGAGGGCACCATGGTGATCGGCAAGGTAGTCAATCTGGTGGACTTCGGCGCCTTTGTGGACTTGGGCGGGGTTGACGGCTTGATCCACATCTCCGAGCTTGACTGGAGCCGGGTCGACCATCCCTCCGAGGTGCTGGAGCTGGGTCAGGACGTCGAGGTCAAGATCACCAACGTCGATGTCGACCGCGAGCGCATCAGCCTCAGTCGCAAGCATCTGCTGGACAACCCGTGGGACGCGATGACCGACAAGTACGTCGCCGGCGACCTAGTCGAAGGCGAGATCACCAATGTGCGTGACTTCGGCGCTTTTGTGATGCTGCCCGAGGGCATCGAAGGCTTGATCCACGTCAGCGAAATTGGCATTGTCGGGCCCGGATCACCGCTAGATGTGGTCCATCCGGGTGACACGGTGATCGCCCGCGTGCTCGATATCGAGCCGGATCGCGAACGCATATCGCTAAGCTTGAGCCGGGTGACCAAGGACGAACAGTTGGCGTACCTCGAGCGTCAGGAGCAAGCCAACTCCGAGGCGCCTGAGGCCGAGGTCGTCGAAGAAGACCCGGTCGAAGAAGTGACCGACTTCGACGCCGCCCTGGAGGCTGAACTGGGGGACCGGCTGCCGGAGGACGTCCAAGCCGCCGGAGAAGACGAGTAACCACCAAGACGCAAAGGTCACCAAGGGGGAAGTAAGGAACACAAAGGGAATGCGGCTGTCAGCGGTCAGCAATCAGCTTTCAGCTCAAGGCTGACTGCTGAAAGCTGTTAGCTCTTCTTTGTGTCCCTATTCAATTTTTTCGTGCCCTGAGCGTCTCCGTGGTTACAGATCAGAAGTACAGAACGGGCAGCGGCTGGCCTCGAGCGGGATCGACAACCGGCAGTGCGGGCACGGTTTCTCGGTCGGGTCGGGTGCTGGCTGGTGCTGCAGCCGGTTGGCCATGCGCACGATGAAGTAGATGGCGATGGCCACCACGAGAAAGCTGATCAGCGTGTTGACAAACAGGCCGTAATTCAGGGTGACAGCCCCCGCCTCTTGGGCCGCCGCCACGCTGACATATGGTGGAGGTGCCGCCTGCCCGGCGCGCAGCACCACGAACAAGTCCTGGAAATCAACGTTACCCAACAGCAGGCCGATCGGCGGCATAAGGATGTCGTCCACCAGCGAGCGCACGACGGTGCCAAAGGCGACACCGATCGTCAATCCGACGGCCATGTCAAGGACATTGCCCCGGGCAATGAATGTGCGGAACTCCTTCAACATCGCTCCTCCCTGTGGGTCTTGGTCAATTGTAGCTAACGGTCGAAACCAGTCTTGTGCGTTTGCCAGCCGGAACTAACACGCGCCTCGGGTTCGGCCTTGTCGAGGCGTAGACCAAGGACCGACGCCTGCCGGCGCAGCTCCCGCTGGACGCCGGTCACTTCGCCAGCGCTGCTCTGGATCTCGGCCGCTAACTCGGACATCCGTCGAACCGCCTGCGGCGTGTCGAGGTCGTCGTCCAGGGCAGCTTCGAATGCCTGCCGAGCCCGCTGAACGGCGAAAGAATCGGACCCAGAACCCGAAGCCCTTTTGAGCGCCCGAACCAACCCGTCGACCTGGCGGGCAGCAGCTGCCAGTTCGTCATGGTCATAGGTCCAGCTCTCACGATAATGATGGCTGGCCAAGTACAGACGCACGGCGTCGGCCGAGAACTCGTCAAGCAGGTCGCGCACCATCACCAGGTTGCCGAGCGACTTGCTCATCTTGTCGCCCTCATGGTGCACCATCGCCGTATGGAACCAGCAGCGCACAAAGGGAGGCCGGCCGGTTAGCGGTTCGACCTGAGCGATTTCACATTCATGGTGCGGGAAGCGCAGGTCGTCCCCACCGCCATGGATGTCGATCTGCTCTCCCAACCAGTGGGTGGCCAGGGTCGAGCACTCGATATGCCAGCCCGGCCGGCCGGGGCCCCACGGGCTGGGCCAGGCGGGCTCACCTTCCGCCTTGGCCTGCCACAAAACGAAATCCAGCGGATCGCGCTTGTTTGGGTCTTCCGGATGGTTGCCGCGTTCGTTGGAGATTGGAAGCATCTCGGCCCTGGGCAAATTGCTCAACTTGCCAAACTCGGCCCAGGCGTCAATGTGAAAATATACGCTGCCACCGGCCTGATACGCGACGCCAGCGGCCAGCAAGCGCTCGACCATACCGACGATTCCATCGATCACGTCGGTCGCCCGCGGGAACGCGTCCGGCGGTCGCACGTTCAGTGCGATCATGTCCTCGATGTAGTGCCTGGTCCAACGGTCACCCAGCAAACGCCAGTCCTGGCCGACTTTCTTGGCCTGGCGCAGGATGTCGTCGTCGATGTCCGTTACGTTCTGCACATAGCGGACAGTCAAGCCCCGCGATTCGAGATGGCGGACCACGTTGTCCACCGCGACATAAGTGAAGGCATGGCCCACGTGGGTTGTGTCGTACGGCGTGATGCCACAGGCATACAGGCGAACGGGGTCGGAAAAAATCGGCGATTCGACCCGGCCGGTCAGGCTGTTAAACAGTTTCATTGCCTACCTCAATGCGCAGGGGCTAACCACAAAGGCGCCAAGGTCACAAAGGAGTCAAGGAGGGAACACATAGAAGAGTTGTCAGCGTTCAGCCGTCAGCCTGGGCCTGAGATTGGAGAGTTGCGCGCCGACCGCTTCGTTTCCTTGGTGTTTCCCACTTACCCCTTAGCGTGCATGGAGACTTCGTGGTTAGTCGCCAGTCAACCAGATCCGCAGACCCCGATTTTCTGTGGCAAGCTCAACCTTGCCCTCTCGCGCCAGCCAGCCAATCGCCATGTGAACCTGCCGCTTTGGCGCCTTGACGTGCTTCTCGACAGCGCTCACGCTGCTCTTCCCTTCGGAGCGCAGCCAACGCCAGATCTCCCCGGCCGTATCGCCGATTGCAGCCGCTTCGGACATGATTACCTCCCACGGAGCCATCCATCTTGACGAGCGATCAGGGTTAAGTCTAGCTGGCGGCCGAGAACGATGTCAACGAAGATGCCTCATTGCGCCGCTTGCGGCTTCGGCAGACGCAGCCACAGTTCGGCAGCCAGCCAACCGAAGGTCTCCGTCCAGGCGCCAGCCTCGGGGTCGCCGTCTTGGGCTCGCAGAGCCTGTGGTGGATACTGACCTTCAACCAAGCGGTACACGAGATTTTGGGTCTGCCACAAATTGATCTGGAAAGGGAGTTGGACGCTGAGCTGGACCAGGCCAAGCAGTCGGACCAGCTTCTCCTGGTTGAGGGGATCGGCCGACAATGCCTCTGCCTGCTTCTCGAGCGCCTGGCTAAAGGCGAACGGAAGCCCAGGGGCATCCAATGGCACGCCCTCTTCGCCAGCTTCTGTCACAAAGCTGGCCAGCTGCTGAACATCGATCTCGGCCTCTTGCAGGGCACGTTCGAGCTGTCGCTGCAGCACGAAGGCAGCCGCTACTTCGAACGCGCGCGGCTGAGGGATACCCAGTTCCGAAACATAGCGCATCAGGGCCGCGTTGTCCCGGTGAATGCGGCTGTACCCTTGCTCGGCCTCATCGAGCGATTGGCGCAGGATTAGATCCACCACCTGCTGCTGCTCGTCCCGAAACAACGAACGCAATGAAAAGAGCTGCTCGCCGAAGTACTGGTCGACCAGGCGCAAGGTTTCGGGGAGCTCGCCACGGGCCGCCTGGGCCAGGGCCGGCTCGAGGAACGCTTCAACAAATCGGTTGTCGCCGGCCGGTCGGACACCGGCCGTCAAATTGTGGTCGCCGAAATGCAGGACGGCGAAGACCAGGTCGGCAGCCTCGCCGGTCATAGTCGACAGTACTGCCAGCTGGCCGGCACTCAAGCGGGCCCGGCCGATCGAAACGAGCTGCACGTCGCTGAATGTGACCTCATAGGCGTACGGACGGGCCTCCGAGGCCTGTTGCTCAAACAGCGACAGGATGGCGTAATGAGCCCCGACCTGCTGCAGGTTGACAATGGCTGGTTTGACATGCCGCTGATAGACGACCCGCCCGTCCCCCATGTCGGGTAGATTGCTCGGCGCTTGGCTCAAGCGGGCAAGGAATGGGCCCTCGAGATCGAGCTTGAACAGCTCCTGGCCGAGCTGCACGACGCGGCCAGCGTAGCGCAGCACCTGAACCGTCTCGATCCCCGAGATGTCATCGAAGAACCAGCCACAGCTGGCATACATCAGCATGGCGTGCCGCTGCAGTTCGAGCAATTTCAGGCAGGTGACCCGGTCCGCCGGCTCAAGTGAGCTGTTGCCGTGCTCCGCCAGGAAACGGTCGACGTTCTCCGGCGTCCGGTCGAGCACAACCTGGATATAGTCGTGGCGCGCCTGCCACGGATCGGCCAGGTAGCCCCGCCCCATCTCCTCGAACGGCCCGGCCACGGCGTCCCTCAGTCCATCGAGCGCTTCGCGCAGTGGACCCCGCCAGGCTTGCTGCCAGCCCGGATGTCCGCCGCTGTTGCAGCCGCAGTCGGATCGCCAACGCTCGATACCGTGGGCACAACTCCAGGAGGTCTCCTCTTTGATCTGAACCTCATGGGTCGGCGGAAAGCGCTCCAGATGCTCTCCATAGTTGGTCAGTCGGGCGATTCCCTCCCGCTCCAGGTACTCGAGGGCAAACGCCAACGCCATGTCACCATAACGGTGATGGTGGCCATAGGTCTCGCCATCGGTGGCAATGTGCACCAACTGCGGCCACGTCCGCTGCTCCGAGAACGCGTCGGCCAGCCGGTCGGCCAGCGTTTCACCGTGACTGAGCAGCCCTTCAAACGCTACGGCCCGCGACACGCGCCCGTCATAGAAGAAGATTGTCAAAGTCCGGCCGGAAGGCAGCTCGATCAGGTATGGACGGCTGGGGTCAATCCCGCCGCCTTCGACCTGCCGCCAGTTCTTGTCGCCCAGCTTGCGGACTCGGCCGGCCTGGTGGGGGGCCAGGATGGTGAACCGAAGACCGGCCTCGGCCAGCAACTCAAGGCTGGCGAGATCGACCGCCGTTTCCGGCAACCACATCCCTTCGGCGGACCGGCCAAAGCGGGCCTGGAAGTCATGCAGCCCCCAGGCGATCAAAGTCTGTCGGTCGCGCAGGTTGGCCAGCGGCATAATCATGTGGTTGTAGACCTGGGCCAGCGCCGAGCCGTGACCCGAGAAACGCGCCTGGCTGCGGCGGTCGGCCTCGAGGATCGCCTGGTAGGTCTCGGGATCGGCCGTCTCCATCCAGGCCAGCAGCGTCGGTCCAAAGTTGAAACTGATACGCTCGTAGTTGTTGACGATCTGGCTGATACGGCCGTCCTCGTCGAGGATGCGCGAGGCGGCGTTGGGCGCGTACGACTCGTCGTTGACCCGCTCGTTCCAGTCGTGATACGGGTAAGCCGACTCCTGGGCCTCAATTGCTTCCAGCCACGGGTTCTCGCGCGGCGGCTGGTAGAAGTGGCCGTGGATGGTGACGTAGCGGTCCGTCACGCGCCGGGCCCGCTTTCGTTAGGAAAGCCAACCACAAAGGCGCAAAGGACACCCAGGTCATGATAGGGGCACAAAGCGAGCCTTGTTGCGCAGGGGGGCCTGGGCGTTGGGGCTCGGTTCCGTAGACCTCTCGCCCTTCCGATATTGGTGAGTTCACGCATCAGCGGTCGTTTGTGTCTCCGGCTTGAGGTAAAGCACCCCCAGCGGCGGAACGGTCAAGGTCAGCGAATAGGGGTGACCGTGGCTTGGCAGCGGCGCCGCCTCGACGCTGCCCAGGTTTCCCTGGCCACTGCCATAGTAGTCCTTGGCGTCGCTGTTGTTAAGCTCCAGCCAGCGGCCGCCCTGGGGGACCCCCAGCCGGTAGTTATGTCGCACAACCGGCGTGAAATTGGCCACGATCAACAGCGGCGGCCCGCCGCCGGGCTCACGCCGGAAGAAGCTGATGACCGACTGTTCCCAATCGTTGGGCTCAAGCCAGGCGAAGCCCTCCGGCTCGAAATCGGCCGCGTGCAACGCCGGCTCTTGACGGTACAGCTGATTGAGGTCTTGCAGATAGCGCATCAGCCCTCGGTGCGGCTTGTGCTCAAGCAGGTGCCACTCGAGGCTGCCGTCGTGGTTCCATTCGGCCCGCTGGCCGAATTCGTCGCCCATGAAGAAGAGCTTCTTGCCCGGTTGAGCATACATGTAGCCGTAGAGCGCCCGCAGGTTGGCAAACTTCTGCCAGTCGTCACCCGGCATCTTGTTCAAGAGTGAGCCCTTGCCATGGACCACCTCATCATGCGACAGAGCCAACATGAAGTTCTCCTGGAAGGCGTACAACAGGCGAAAGGTCAGGTTTTTGTGGTGATACTTACGGTGGACCGGCTCCTTGATCATGTACTCGAGCGTATCGTGCATCCAGCCCATATCCCACTTCATGCCAAAGCCAAGGCCACCGAGATAGATCGGCCGTGAGACCATCGGCCACGCGGTTGACTCCTCCGCGATCATCTGCACATCGGGGAAGCGTTCGTAGACCACCGTATTCAGCCGGCGCAGAAACTCAATCGCTTCGAGGTTTTCACGCCCGCCGTAGCGGTTGGGTATCCATTTGCCCTGCTCGCGCGAGTAGTCGAGGTAGAGCATCGAGGCGACGGCGTCGACCCGCAGCCCGTCCACGTGAAACTTGTCTAGCCAATAGAGGGCACTGCTGATCAAAAAACTGCGCACCTCATCGCGCCCGTAATTGAATATATAGGAACCCCAGTCGGGGTGGTAACCCTGACGCGGGTCGGCGTGTTCGAGCAGGTGGGTGCCGTCAAAAAAAGCCAAGCCATGTTCGTCGGTTGGGAAGTGCGACGGCACCCAATCCAAGATCACTCCGTAGCCGGCCTGATGCAATTGGTCGACCAGATACATGAAGTCTTGCGGCGACCCAAAACGGCTGGTCGGGGCGAAGTAGCCCGTCGTTTGGTAGCCCCATGATCCGGCGAATGGGTGTTCCATGACCGGCAGAAACTCGACATGGGTGACACCCAATTGTCCGAGATGGTCGATCAGTTTGGGCGCCAGCTCACGATAGCTAAGCGAGCGGTTGCCCTCTTCCGGCAGCCGCTGCCACGAGCCAAGATGCATCTCATAGACCGAGATGGGCGCTTCCAGGCTGTTGTGCTGGTGACGGGACCGCATCCAGGCCTGGTCACCCCACTCGTACTCCATGTCCCACACGAGGGAGGCGGTGCGCGGCGGAAGCTCGCTATAGCGGGCGAATGGGTCCGCCTTGTCGGCGCGGTAGCCGTCGACCTTGGAAGCGATATGGTATTTGTACACTTGCCCCGCGCCGACGCCGGGCACAAAGCCGTGCCAGATGCCGGACTGGCTCCGAACGGACAGTGGATGAGCGCCGCGGTCCCACTCGTTGAAATCGCCAACCACGCTGACATAGTCGGCGTTGGGTGCCCAGACGGCGAAGTAGGTGCCAGCCTGGCCATCCACTTCCATTGGATGGGATCCAAGCTTCTCCTGGAGCCCGAAGTGGCTGCCTTCATTGAACAGAAACAGATCGTCATCGGTCAGGCGGTTGACGTCGGTGCGCACCGCCACCGGCTTGGCCTCCGGCTTCTTGCTACCTGATCGTTTGCTCTTGGCCATCAATTCTCCTTCGGCTCAGGGGAAATCAACCACGAAGACTTGAAGTGCACAAAGTACTTGGAAGGAGCACAAAGGGGTGATTGGTAATCTGATCTTGTTCCCTTTGTGTTCCCGTCTTATCCCTTTGTGTACTTGGCGCCTTTGTGGTTACCCTTCACTTCGCCCGGCGTCGCCTCATTGCTGGCTCACAGGTCGGGCCACGATTCCAGGATATCGAGTACGCCCTTGAGCGGAACCGGCAGCCAGTCCGGTCGATTGTTCATCTCATAGTGAATTTCGTACACTGCCTTGTCAAGCAGATAGGCGCGCAGCAAAATCGCCAGATCGTCCCCGGTTGGCAAGAACGGTTCGCCCTCGACCTGCGCCAGGTAGCCGCCGAGAAAGATCGCCGACGACCAGCGGCCCCAGATATCGGCCCAAGGCAGCAGGGTTTCCCTATCCTCCGGCCGAACGGTGGCCACATCATGGGACCGCAGGGCGGTGTTGGCGGCATAGTCAAACGAGCGCAGCATACCGGCCACATCGCGCAACGCCGAGCGCTTTAGCCGGCGCTCGCTGGCCGGCCGCGCTGGCTCACCTTCGAAATCGATGATGATGAAGTCTTTGCCGGTGTACAGCACCTGACCCAGGTGGTAGTCGCCATGGATGCGGATCAATTCAGTTCCGATCTGGCACTTGGTGATGGACCGGAGCGCCTCGAGCAACTCGGCCTCGGCCGCCAACACCTGCTCGGCCAACTGGCGGGTTCCGGCCGGCAGTTCGGCGCGTGCTTGCTCCAGCGACTGCAGAGTTCGCCGGGCGGAACTGCGCATCGATTGATAGATCGAACGAAGTCGCAGTTTGGTAAGCGGCTCGGGGGCATAGGCGGGGTCGTCGCGTTCCGCTGCCAGTGCCTGATGCAACTGGCCGGTACGCTGGCCCAACAGGGCTGCCACTCCAGGGTAGGGCTCCAGCCAGTCTTCCACGGCTGGCGGGGGACTGACGTCAGCCAAGCTTAGCGCATTGCCGGCCGGGACGGGCGGCCCCGAGGGAAGTTCGGCGGCGGAGGTTAACACCCGCTCGTAGAACCGGCCGACCTCATCGAGCGTGAAGGCAAAGGCATCGCCCTGGGAGCTGACAAATTCTTGCAGAATGCCGATCGTCCACGGCTCGCCCTTGTCCCGCTCGTAGCTCAAGGAGCCAGCCACCTTGGGCACATAGGGGAAACCGCGGCGGGTCAGGTAGCCTCCCAGCTCCAGGTCTGGATTGGGCCCGGGCTCCACCTTGCGGTACAGCTTGAGAAACAGCCGGTCGCCATAGGCCACGGCCGAGTTGCTTTGTTCCACCCTCAGCAGGTTGGGCGCCGGCAGCGGGTCGTCACCGGCCAGCTCACGGAAGGGAGGATCCCGCTGCGCCACCAGTTCGCCGTGTTGGTTGCGCCAGCGGCTCTTCCGGTCGATCCCGTGCAGCAGGGTTTCGGCCAGACGCGGTTCGCCGAGAGCGTCATACAGCACACCGGCCTCGCCGGGATCATCGGTTTGAAGCCAGGCCAGCACGACTCCGGGCGAATGGCGGGCGACATCGGCCGCCCGGTCGCCGGTGGCGAAGGCCAACGGCAGCGCATAGTTCTCCGGATCTCCATCCGTGTACTCGACCGACAGCAGCGCCAGCACAGCCTGCGAGTCGTCGAAATCTACCGGGACGGCGTCCTGCACCTGGACTTGCCGGATGCGCCGGGCCTTGCCCCCAAACCAACGCTGCTGGCGCAGAAATTCGGGCAGGACCCGGCGCAGGCCCTCCGAACCACCGTCGGCCAGCTGCCGTTGCCAGTGGCCCTTAGCGGGCAGTGACGGAATCTCGCTTTCAACTTCGGCGAGCTCAACCGGCCGCCCGTCCACGCGCTGTGGTTCAAGGGAGAACCAGTAGAAGGCATGAGGGCCCAGGGTGATGAAATACGG
>Ga0302046_10006339_pt1 | contig 10335 bp, 11 predicted proteins | sample RVTome_11_FD_200261 | JGI IMG/M metagenome (GOLD analysis project Ga0302046, IMG submission 200261) | Soil microbial communities from uranium-contaminated site in the Upper Colorado River Basin, Wyoming, United States - RVT147D111 (version 2) ... | reverse complement strand
GTCGGCGAGAGAGCGCTCCTCGCCCTGGAGGTCGGTGAGGGTGAAGGCGGGCGCGGTCTCGCCGACCGAGACGGCGCCGGCGGTCGCCGCGCCGGCGAGGAGGCAGGCGGTGGCGAGGGCGAGGACGCCGATCGATCCGTGGTTCTTGGGCATCGTGAGACTCCTGTCGTCGGGTGTGGTCGCGGTGAGGTTCAGATCGGCTTAACCGCGACCGCTCGGGCCGCCATTCCGCCCCTCCTGGGTCACCCTCCCGGCTCACTCACTGGCCGCGAGCTCGCCACGGGTGGCTCGGCGGCGGGCTCGGGCGCAGCGCGGGCGGCGATCCCCACCGCCGCCGCGGCGGCGAGCAGGATGACCGCGAGCATCGCGGCCTGCAGCGCCGGCCGGCGGGCGGCGCGGCGGGCCCAGGCGGCGAGGGCCACCGCCAGGAGAGACAGCTCGACGGCGGCCAGGGTGTCCGACGGCAGCGCCAGCGCCAGCGGGTAGAGCTGGCCGACGACCGCGGCCAGCGCGGCGAAGCCGAGCGCGCCGCGGAGGCGCCGGTCGCCGCCGCCGGCCGGCTGCCGGCCGCGGCCGGTCCGCGGACCGAGCAGCCCCCAGCAGCCGAGCGCGGCGAGGAGGGCCGCCACCGCACCGAGCGCCCAGGCCGCGGGCACCAGCGCCGCGGTTGACCATCTCCGGTCCGGCGCGGGGGTCGGGGCTCCGGAGATCGCCGGCACCGTCCTCCGCGCCTCGATCGCCGCCCCGCCGCCGCGCCCCGCCGCCTCCGGGTGCTTCCCGGTGGCATCGCGACCGCCGTCAGCCGCGCCGGGGCCTCCGCCGGCGGCGGCCGGGCCGGCGAGCCCGGTGACCGTCCACGCCCACTCGACGCTCTCCGGCAGCTCCTTCGGCACCTCGCGCCACTCGAGCGGCACCCGGAACACCAGCGCCCCGGCGGAGCGCTCGACGGCCGGGTCGCCGGCGGCGAACAGCTCGTGGGTCTCGAGGAACAGCTCCGGCGCCTCGGCGCCGGCGGCGGCCGCGCCCTCGACCACGACGTCGAGCGACGGCCGCTCGGGATCGGAGATGTGGAGCACGGCGCGCGTCGCCAGCCCCAGCGCCTCCGGCGGCGCCGGCAGGCGGTCGCGCCAGGCGGACATCCGCGGCGCGGTCTCCGGGTCCTCGACCGCCGGCCGGCCGGGTCCGGCGAGCGGCTGATCGAGGGTCAGCCGGGCGCTGTACGGGACGCAGTCGACCTCGCAGACCAGGTAGTCGAGGTCGGCGGCGATCTCCAGCCGCTCGCGGCCGGGGGCGGCCAGCCGGGCGCGCACCGGGTAGACCACCTCGCCCTCGTAGCCGTAGGAGACCAGCCCGCCGGGCAGGTCGTAGCGCTCGGGCGCGGGGTAGAGGATCTCCGCGGCGGCGATCTCGGGCGTCGCCTCGAACGAGAGCACGGGCGGATAGCCGGCGTCGCCGCTGTTCTTCCAGTAGACGTGCCAGCCGGGCGCGGTGGTGAAAGCGAGCCCCAGCCACAGCTCGCCCTCCGCCGGCGCCGCGGCCCAGGGCGAGATCAGGCGCACGGTCGACTCGGGGTTCTCGACCAGCGGGCCGGTGACGGCGCCGGTGGGCGCGCAGAGAGCGACCCAGACGACCGCCATGTCGAGCCAGCGCGCGGGCCGGCGTACGGCCGCCCCCGTCCGTGCGGAGGCAGCCACTGCCGGGCCGGCGGCTCGCCAGTGGGCGGCGCGACGGCGGAGACCGCCGCGGGAGAGCCCGCGAGGAGCGGTGGCGGCGGTGGGGTGGGGGCGGTGCATGGCGGCGACGGGTCGACAGTCCGCTGCAAGAGTAGTACGAGAGCCGGCGCGACCGCAGGACGTTCTCCCGGGCCGCCCGCTGCGGCTACACTGCCCGCCGTGCCCGAGCTGCCCGACGTCGTCGTCTATCTCGAGGCGTTCGAACGCCACGTCCTCGGCCGCCGGCTCGAGTGGGTGCGGCTGGCGAGCCCGTTCCTGGTGCGCTCGTTCGATCCGCCGGTTTCGGCCGCCGAGGGGCGCCGGGTGACCGGCCTCTCGCGGCTCGGCAAGCGGATCGTCTGGCGGCTCGAGGGCGATCTCCACCTGGTCTTCCACCTGATGATCGCCGGCCGCTTCCGCTGGCGCGAGCGCGGCGCCCCCTCGAAGCAGGTCGCGTTGCCCAAGAAAAACGGCCTCGCCGCCTTCGACTTCGAGCACGGCACGGTGCTGCTGACCGAGGCGAGCAGCAAGAAGCGGGCGTCGCTCCACGTCGTCGCCGGGGCCGAAGGGCTCGCCGAGCACGACCGCGGCGGCCTCGAGGTGCTCGACGCCGACGCCGAGGCGTTCGGCGCCGCGCTCGCCCGCGAGAACCACACCCTGAAGCGCGCTCTGACCGACCCGCGCATCCTCTCCGGCATCGGCAACGCCTACTCCGACGAGATCCTCCACCGCGCCCGGACGTCGCCGTTCAAGCGCACCTCGCAGCTCACCCCCGAGGAGACCCGGCGCCTCCACGCCGCCGCGGTCGAGGTGCTCGGCGAGTGGATCGAGCGCAGCCGGCGCGAGGTCGGCGACGGCTTCCCCGAGAAGGTCACCGCGTTCCGCCCCGAGATGGCGGTCCACGGCCGCTACGGCCGGCACTGCCCGGTCTGCGGCACCCCGGTCCAGCGCCTGATCTACGCCGAGAACGAGGCCAACTACTGCCCGACCTGCCAGACCGGCGGCAAGCTCCTCGCCGACCGCGCGCTCTCCCGCCTGATGCGCGAGGACTGGCCGAAGACGCTCGAGGAGCTGGAGGCTCGGAAGCGGGCATGAACGAGCAGGGATCGAAACGGACGGCCGACCCGGACCACGAGCCCAGAGCGAACCATGCCGCCCGGGTGGACCCGGCGCCGGAGCTGCGGGGACGCTCCGCCGGACCGATCCAGGGCCTTGGCGCCGGCAAGCTCCCCGAGACCATCGCCGTGGTCGAAGAGGATCGCCGGGACGGCTTGCACCTCGGGGCGCAGGTCTACGTCTCGCGCGCGGGCGAGCCGGTTGCCGACCTGGCGATCGGCTGGGCGCGGCCGGGCGAGGAGCTGACCCCCGACCACCTGATGCTCTGGCTGTCGTCGACCAAGCCGGTCACCGCGGTCGCGATCGCGAAGCTCTGGGAGGCCGGCGCGCTCGGGCTCGACGACCCGATCGCCGCCCACGTGCCGGCGTTCGCGGCCGGCGGCAAAGGCGGGGTAACGATCCGCCACGCGCTCACCCACACCGGCGGTTTCCGCATGGCCGGCACCGGCTGGCCGGACGAACCGTGGGACGTGATCGTGAGCCGCATCTGCGAGCGCAAGCTCGAGCCGCGCTGGGTGCCGGGCGAGAAGGCCGGCTACCACCTGACCTCGAGCTGGTTCATGCTCGGCGAGATCGCCCGCCGGCTCGACGGCCGGCCGTTCGACCGCTTCGTCCGCGCCGAGGTGCTCGAGCCGCTCGGGATGGACGACTCCTGGATCGGCATGCCGGCCGAGCGCTTCCGGGAGTACGGCGGACGGATCGCGCCGCTGTGGCACACCGCCGGCGCCGCCGAGGGCGAGACCGAGCGCGGCGAGGGTTCGCCCTCCGGCCACGGCTGGACCCGCGAGGAGCGCGTCACCCGCCCCTCGCCCGGCGGCAACGGCCGCGGCCCGATGCGCGAGCTGGGCCGCTTCTACGAGACGCTGCTGGCCGGCGGCGCCCGCCGCGGCCGCCGCTTGCTGCGCCCGCAGACCGTCGAGGCACTGACCGCCCACCACCGCGTCGGGATGTACGACCACACCTTCCGCCACGTCCTCGACTGGGGCCTCGGCTTCATCCCCGACAACAAGCACTGCGGTGAGGGTGCCGAGGGTGGCGAGGGAGGCGAGAGTGCCGCGGGAGGCGAGCAGGGCGCCATCCCGTACGCCTACGGCCGCCTGTGCTCCCGCCGCACCTACGGCCACAGCGGCTACCGCTCCTCGACCGCCTTCGCCGACCCGGTCCACGGCCTGGCGGTTGCGATCGCCTTCAACGGCACTCCGGAGGCGGAGCCGCACCGGCTGCGGATGCAACGGACGGTGGAGGCGGTCTATCGGGACCTGGGGATCGAGGGGCCGGCGGGGTAGGCGCGAGGTGAGGACCTCGGGGGGCCGGTCTCCTGGCCCCCCGAGGCTATGGTGAGACGCACGGCCCCCGGGAGGGGACCGTGGCCCGTTGGCGGGACATTGGAGGGGCGGCGGCTGTCCGCCGCTGGGCGCCCAGTCTCCGGATCGCGGACGCGGCCCGGGGGGCTCCCGGCAGGTCCGGCCGCCGTCTCCGGCGGCCTTCACACTGTATGTACGGGTCAAGGGGTGATTCGGTTTATGCAAACCAAACGCAAGGGCCAGGTCGACCGCTCGGCCCTCGAGCGCCTGCCGGCCGATCCCGGCCTCTGCGCCCGCTGCGTCCACCTCGAGCTGCAGGCTTCCCAGCGCAGCGTCTTCGTCCGCTGCGGCCTCTCGGACCGCGATCCGCGCTTCCCGCGCTACCCCCGTCTCCCGGTCCTCGCCTGCGCCGGCTACCGGCCGGAAGAACCCTGAACCGGTTCGAGCTACACTCCGGCCGCCATGCCGCGCCGCGACGACCTCCACTCCATCCTGGTTCTCGGCTCCGGCCCGATCGTCATCGGGCAGGCGTGCGAGTTCGACTACTCGGGGACCCAGGCCTGCCGCGCCCTGCGGCGCGAGGGCTACCGGGTGGTGCTGATCAACTCCAACCCGGCGACGATCATGACCGACCCGGAGTTCTCCGACGCCACCTACATCGAGCCGCTGGTGCCCGAGGCGGTCGAGCGCATCCTCGAGCGCGAGCGGCCGGACGCGGTGCTACCGACGGTCGGCGGGCAGACCGGAATCAACCTCACCCTGGCGCTCGCCGAGTCGGGCGCGCTCGAACGCTACGGCGTCGAGGTGCTCGGCGCCTCGGTCGAGGCGCTGCGCCTGGGCGAGGACCGGCTGATGTTCAAGCAGGCGATGGAGGAGGCCGGCCTCGAGGTGCCGCTCTCGGGCTACGCCGGCAGCCTCGCCGAGACCCGCGAGATCGTCGAGGCGATCGGCTTCCCGGTGATCCTGCGCCCGAGCTACACCCTCGGCGGCGAGGGCGGCGGCGTCGCCTACAACCGCGACGAGCTGGAGGAGGTCGCCGCCGCCGCGCTCCAGGCGAGCCCGGTGCGCCGCATCCTGGTCGAACAGTCGGTGCTCGGCTGGAAGGAGTTCGAGCTCGAGGTGATGCGCGACCGCGCCGACAACGCGATCGTCGTCTGCTCGGTCGAGAACTTCGACGCCATGGGCGTCCACACCGGCGACTCGATCACCGTCGCGCCCCAGCAGACCCTCTCCGACCGCGAGTACCAGGCGATGCGGGACGACGCGTTCACCGTCATCCGCCGCGTCGGCGTCGCCACCGGCGGCTCGAACATCCAGTTCGCGGTCGACCCGGCGACCGGCCGGCGGGTGGTGATCGAGATGAACCCCCGGGTCTCGCGCAGCTCGGCGCTGGCGTCGAAGGCCACGGGCTTTCCGATCGCCAAGATCGCGGCGCTCCTCGCCGTCGGCTATACCCTCGACGAGATCGAAAACGACATCACCGGCGAGACCGTCGCCGCGTTCGAGCCCAGCCTCGACTACACCGTGGTCAAGATCCCGCGCTGGGCGTTCGAGAAGTTCCCCGGCGCCACGCCCATCCTCGGCACCTCGATGAAGTCGGTCGGCGAGGTGATGGCGATCGGCGGCGACTTCCGCGAGGCGCTGATGAAGGGGCTGGCCTCGCTCGAGCTGGACGGCGACCTCGCCGTCCGCGAGCGCCGGATGGCCGACCCGGTGCGCCTGCGCCGCCGCCTCGCCGAGCCCAACTGGGAGCGGATGTTCGCGGTCTTCGCGGCGCTGCGCCAGGGGTGGACGGTCGAGGAGATCTCCGCGGTCTCGCACATCGACCCGTGGTTCGTGCGCGAGATCGCCGGCATCGTCGAGTTGGAGACCGAGCTGGGCTGCTGGGAGCTCGCCTCCGCGCCCCCCGAGCTGCTCGCCTCCGCCAAGCGCTCGGGTCTCTCCGACGCGCGGGTGGCGTCGCTCCTCGGCTGCACCGAGGAGCGGCTGCGCCCGGCGCTCGCCGCCGCCGGCGTGCGCCGGGTCTACAAGCGGGTCGACACCTGCGCCGCCGAGTTCCCGGCGACCACCCCCTACCTCTACTCGACCGTCGGCACCGAGTGCGAGGCCGAGCCGACCGACCGCCGCAAGGTGGTGATCCTCGGGTCCGGCCCCAACCGTATCGGCCAGGGGATCGAGTTCGACTACTGCTGCGTCCATGCGGCATTCGCGCTCGAGCGGCTGGGCATCGAGTCGGTGATGATCAACTGCAACCCGGAGACGGTGTCGACCGACTACGACACCTCCGACCGCCTCTACTTCGAGCCGCTGACCCTCGAGCACGTGCTCGGCGTCCTCGAGGTCGAAAAGCCCGAGGGGGTGATCGTCCAGCTCGGCGGCCAGACCCCGCTCAAGCTGGCGCGCGGCCTCGAGGCCGCCGGAGCGCCGATCTGGGGCACCCCTCCCGACGCCATCGACCTCGCCGAAGACCGCCGTCGCTTCGGCGCGCTGCTCGCCGCCGAGGGCGTCCTCCAGCCCGAGCACGGCAGCGCCGTCTCGCGCCGCGAGGCGCTGGCGGTGGCGCGGACGATCGGCTACCCGGTGATGGTACGCCCGAGCTACGTCCTCGGCGGCCGCGCGATGGCGGTGTGCTGGGACGAGGCGACGCTGCTGCGCTACATCGACCACGCGGCCGAGGTCTCGCCCGGCCAGCCGGTGCTCCTCGACCGCTTCCTCGAAGACGCCGCCGAGCTGGACCTCGACCTGCTCGCCGACGGCGAGACCGCGGTCGTCGCCGGCATCCTTGGCCACATCGAAGAGGCGGGCATCCACTCCGGCGACTCGGCCGCGGTGCTGCCGCCGCACCCGATCTTCGACCCCCACCTCGACCACATGCGCGACATCGCCCGCCGCCTGGCGCTGCGTCTGGGCGTCGTCGGCCTCATGAACATCCAGTTCGCGGTCTACGAGAACGAGGTCTACGTCCTCGAAGTCAACCCCCGCGCCTCGCGCACCGTGCCCTTCATCGCCAAGGCGGTCGGCGTCCCGCTGGTCGGCCTCGCGGTCGAGGTAATGGCCGGCGCCAAGCTCGCCGACCTCGGCTTCACCGAAGAGCCCCCGGTGCCGGCGATCTTCGTCAAGGCGCCGGTCTTCCCGTTCTCGCGGTTTGCGGGCGTCGACCCGGTGCTCGGGCCGGAGATGAAGTCGACTGGCGAGGTGATGGGAATCGGGCGGACGTTCGGCACTGCGTTCGCCAAGGCGTGGATGGGGGCGGGAGGGCAACTGCCTCGGGAGGGCACGGTGTTCCTGACCGTGCACGATCGGGATAAGGAGAACCTGGTGCCGATCGCGAGGAGTTACGCCGAGCTGGGGTTCCGGCTCGCCGCGACGGCCGGCACGGCCGAATACTTGGCGGGGCAGGGCTTGGCGGTCGAGACGTTGCGGAAAGTGCACGAAGGGCACCCGCACGTGGTCGATGCCCTGGCCAACGACGAGATCGCGTTGGTGGTCAACACGCCGCTCGGGAGGGAGTCGCACATCGACGACTCGGTGATCCGGCAGACTGCCCTGCGCCACCGCGTGCCCTGCGTGACGACGCTGGCAGGCGCACGGGCGGCGGCCGAGGCGATCGCGTCGCTACGAGACGAGCGGTTCGGCGTGCGGCCGCTGCAGGAGCTGCATGCGGAGGGGGTGGGGGTGGGAGTGGCGCTGGGGCGCAAGACCCGCGCAGTCTGAGCGACAAGAGTAGCCACCATGCTCAAGGACATCGTCGAGGCACGTCCTCTGGACGGCTATCGGATCTACCTTCGATTCGACGACGGCGCCGAAGGGGAAGTCGACCTTTCGCAGCTCCTCGCGTTCAGGGGGGTCTTCGCGTCACTGCGCGACCCTGAAGAGGTCCGCAAGGTGGCAGTGCACCCCGAGCTCGGCACGATCTGCTGGCCGAACGGTGCCGATCTCAACCCCGATGTCCTGTACTCTCATGTCACGGGCCAGGCGATCGACGCCGATCTGCTGCGCAGCCGCCAGGGGGCCGGAGTGCCCCCGGAGGATTCCGCGTGAGACCACTACATGAATCGTGAGCTTGCCGGCGTCCACCTCGACCTCGTCTTCCTGGCCTCGGCCGAACCTGCGTCGTCGAGCCAACGGCCGGTGAGCCGAAGGTCCGGCAGCCCCGAGCTGTCTCGCCTGCGCGCAACGACGGGGGAACCGCGGACTCGGCGGAGCCCTCCCTGAGCTGCAATCCATGAGAGGATGGCTATTGCTCGCGGCGGCGGCGATCCTGCTCACTGCAGGCGTCGCGTTCCTATACGTCCGAGGCCGCGCCGCGGCGCGGGCGTGGATCGTGAGGAAGGGGTACCGGCTCGGGACCCTGACGTTCGCGGCCGCGTTCTCGCGTCGGTTCTCGGTTGGCTGCGTCAACGCGTCTCTCGTCTTTCGGGTTACCCTGTACGACAACTTCGGCACGCTCTGCACGGGCTGGCTTCTTCTCCATGATGTGTTGATCGGGCCGCCGCGCGTCACGCCGCGATGGATCAAGGACGAGCGGGTCCGGCGAGGGCTGAGCCCGGTCGGCAGTCTCGACGAGGAGGCGGCGCAGCGCCTGGAGGAGAGCGCCCGCAGCATCCGGGCGACGTGGCGGTGATCGTCGCCGACACCGACGTGCTGCTCGACACCCTCCGCGGCCGCAAGCCGGTGGCGGCGCGGGTCGTGCAGGAGATCGAAGCCGGGAACCTGGCCACCACCGTGCTCTCCGCGTTCGAGCTGCTGAGCGGCAGCCGAGAGGAGCGCGGGCGCGAGGAGGTCGAGAAGCTGCTCGGAGCCGTCGAGGTTCTGCCGCTCGACCCGGAGGCGGCCGCCGTCGGAGCCGCGTTGCGGCGTGAGCTGGAGGGCCGGGGAGAGAAGATAAACCCGCAACCGCCGGCACTTCGACCGCTTGCCGGGTCTTCGCCAGGCTGAGGCGTGACGATCGTGGCAGGGGCACGGGCGGCGGCCTACCATCCGGCTACCGCTTGTAGACGTCCCCTCGCGGGCGAATTCGAAGGATCAGGATGGCCGTGTCGCCAAGGTAGGAGAAGATGACGCGCCAGCCACCGACGCGCATCCGGAAGGTCTCCTCCTTCGCGCCCTCGAGGCGGCGGATGTCGCCTTGGTTCTTCTCCGCGAGGTCATCGACGGCGGCGAGGATCCTGTTCTGGGTCGGTCGATCAAGACGGGAGACCGCCTTGAGAGCTTGCTTGCTCCACTCGACCCGGCGGCTCACCCTGCCTCGCGGAGGAGTCGCTTGACCTCTTCGTGGGGGACGACTTCGCCGGCCACCTTCTCCCGGAGGCCCTCGCGAATCGCCGCGAGATCGTCATCGGTCACCGGCTCGTCGTCCAGGGGGGCGGCGTCCAGGACGGTGCGCAGCGGATCCGCCGCTTGCAGTCGGAGGTACTCCAGGAACCGTCTCGCTGGTCGCAGCTCCGGTTCTGGTAGCTCATCCACCAGCGTATGCAGTGTCTCGCGATCTTCCATGGCTGAACTCTACACGAGCTGCTTCCGGATGCGGTCATTCGCCGCGCTTGAGCGAATCGGAAGGAGGCTGTGTCGACCTCTCGCCGGCGGCCCGGTTCGCGTTCGACGAGCGTTGGTGTCCTCGATGGGCACGACGGCCGCAGAGTTCCCGACCCAGCGCGTGCACACTGGTTGACCGTCGGTCAACCAACGTCTACACTGCTCCTCGTGAGGTGCGCTGAAGTTCCGGCTGGGCCAGGCCCGGCCGAGGAAGGTGGTTGGAGATGGCGAAGAAGGACCGGACCTACTCGACGATCACCGGCAGGGTGCTCCGGTTCGACGGCGGCCTCGCTGCCGATGAGAGCGCGTTTCTCGCCGCCGTTCGACGGCGGTACGCCGAGGAGCCGGAGTGGACGGAGTTCGCGGCGTGGTGGATGTCGGAGTTCGCGCGCGCGCGTTTGTCGATGGACTCGCCCGCCTACCGGATCTGCCAGGACCTCGAGGCGCGCCTCGGCATCGCGCAGGGCAAGGTGGCACCGCCCGACTACCGGGACTACCTGGCCGACCTCATCGAGGAGCGCTACGGCTCGCGCTACCGGTTCGTAAGCGTCCGGTGAACCGCATCTACCATTCACTGGGGCGGGGTGTCAGGATCGCTCGCTGGTGGAGCGTCTGCGAGATCGGAGAGCGAAGCCCGGAGCCTGGACATCGCCGCGGGCGACGCCGCG
>Ga0302046_10006338_pt1 | contig 10337 bp, 10 predicted proteins | sample RVTome_11_FD_200261 | JGI IMG/M metagenome (GOLD analysis project Ga0302046, IMG submission 200261) | Soil microbial communities from uranium-contaminated site in the Upper Colorado River Basin, Wyoming, United States - RVT147D111 (version 2) ... | reverse complement strand
ACGCGGCACGAACTCGCGGCGACGAATCGCTGCGCGCCCGTTCCGGCTTCGCGGTGCGGCGGCGTGCTTCGAACGGCCGGCCGCAGGCCGGCATGCCCGCGACGCCCTCGCTTGCAGCGCTAGCGAGGGCCGGCGATGTTCATGCTGGGATTCGGCCTCTCAGCGATTCAGCCCGTGCTGCCAATCGATCGAGTGCTTCAGTACGCGACTGAGATCGCCGAGGCGCTGGACAGCGCACATCGCCAGGGACTTGTGCACCGCGATCTGAAGCCGGGCAACATCATCCTGGCGAAATCAGGCGCCAAGCTTCTGGACGTTGGACCTGCAACACTCGCAAGTGACGGGCGCGGCGCGTCCGCGTTTCGCAGATGCCCAGGCTGAGTCCTTCGCGGGCGCTGACGGCAGAAGGAACAATCCTTGGTACGGTTCAGTACATGGCGCCGGAGCAGCGGCATTTCGTTTACACGGCGCTCACCGGCGATCGCAACGGAATTTACCTGACCTCCCTCGACGGTGGTGAACCCCGTCGTTGATGGAACGTGAGTTCAGCCATCGTTCCAGTCTCGGATACATGCCGGGCTACATCCTGTTTGCTCAAGATGCCGCTTTGTTCGCAAGACGCTTTGACGAGGATCGCCTTCAATTCTCCGGTGAGGCCGTCCGAATCCTGGACGGCGTCCCCGTATCGGCTGCCGGCCGCGCGCCATTTGCCGTGTCCTCGAATGGCGTACTCGAGAAAGACTCTCCGGTTTGGCCAGTAGCTGTAATCGTAGAGAGGCTCGAGATCCTTGACAGTCATACGGTGCTCCAGGCCTCAATGCGGCGGGAAGGATCGTACCAGGCTTGCGCGCCGAAGCGCAAAGCGCGAAGGCGGGTGTCATAATCGCGGGCGTACCAAATGCGACATGTACGCGTTCTGGCGACTGGCACTACTGCCGTCGCCGTGTTCGTCTTCACGTGGTTCTTCCGCTTCAACGATCCCAACGGCGGCTTCGCGGGACTCACCGACGATCACTTCTACTACCTGCTGCGCGGCTGGCAGATCTTGTACGGCGAGCTGCCGTTCCGCGACTTCGTGGACGCCGGGGCGCCGCTCTATTTCTACGTGAGCGCAGCGGTGCAGGTGCTGTTCGGGCGCGGGACGCTCTCGGAACTGGCCTTCAGCACCACGCTCATCGCGCTCGGCTCGGCGCTCACCTTCTGGCTGGCTGCGCGCGCCTCCGGCTCGATGGTCGTTGGCGTACTCGGCGCGCTGTTCCAGATCCTGCTGCTGCCACGGTTCTACAACTATCCGAAGATCCTCGTCTACACCGCCGCGATACCGGTTCTCTGGTGGTACGCGGATCGTGCCGCCTCCGCCGGGGCCGGTCCGCGATCGCGGACCGGCCCGGCGCCCAGGCCGGGGCGCGGGCCCATCATCTGGCTCGCGGTGATTACCGTCGTCGGCTTCCTGTTGCGTCATGACCATGGCGCCTTCGTCGCGCTCGCCACGGGGGCGATGCTGCTGATGGCAACACACGTGTCCTGGGGCGAGCGGGTCCGCCATGCGCTCCTGTATGGCCTCGTGTCGCTGGCGCTCGTCGCGCCGTATCTCGTCTTCATCCAGGTGAACGGCGGCCTGAACGCCTACCGGCGCCAGGCATCGGAATGGGTGGCGGAGGAACGCGCGCGCACGCCCATACAGTGGCCGGGACTCTTCGATAATCCCGACGGCGTGTCGGAGGCGGCGCGTCAGGGCGCGCCGCTCGAGCGCGCGGTTGCGTCTGTCCGCGACAACCGTGTCGCCTGGCTGTACTACTTCGAGATTGCCCTGCCGATCCTCGCGCTGATCGTGCTGGGGCTCTCGCGCGATGCCTTCAGGCCCGGATGGCCTCACGCCATCCCGAAGATCGGCGTCGTCGCCCTCCTCGGCCTGGTCCTCGATGCCGGCTTCCTGCGAAGTCCGCTGCAGGCGCGCGTCGCGGATCCATCGGTTCCGCACGCGATCCTGCTGGCGTGGCTGGCGGTCGCGGTGCCGCGCCTGATCTTCACCCGCGCGTCATTGAGGCCTGCGATCCAGCAGTGGGCGATACCGGTGCGCATCGTGGCCGTCCTGGGGACGATCTCAGGGGTCTTCATCCTCGGTTCACTCTTCACGAATCGTCTATACGACCGGCTCGAGGATGCGTACCTGACGGAGGGCCCGCGCGTGGCGATCGCACGGGCGGGGACCGTGGCCCAGGGGGCGCGCACCGACTGGGATCTCTCGACCTGGGAAAACAGGACCAACCGAGGCGGCCTGATGACGCTGGCGCTCTACCTGAATACCTGTACGCCGCCGAACGCGCGCGTATTCGTCCAACCCTACCTGCCGCAGGTTCTCGGGATGGCGCAGCGCGGCTTCGCCGCCGGCTTCGGCGATCTGCGGCCCGGATTCTTCGACGAACCGGAATTCGAGGCGCTCGCGTTGCGGCGGATGCGGGGACAGGACGTCCCGGTCGTGCTGCTGGATGTCGAGGATTCGCTGGAGAATTTTCGTGAGTCGTTTCCGGTGCTGACGGCGTACTTCGATGCCACTTACGAGACCGCAGCGACGCACGTCTTTGACGATCGATTTGGAGTCACGCTGCTGGTCAGGCGGGGGGTGCGGACAAACCGGACCTTCGAGCCGTTGGGATGGCCGTGCTCCCGAGCCGGCTGAAGCCGGCCCCTACGTACGAGGGCGTACAAAAAAGGGCGGAGTGCTTTCGCACCCCGCCCCGGCAACGGCACCCTCGGACTCAACGTCTGCGAGTGGCCTCGTATATCGAGGCTGCGCCGCCGCCAATCGCTGCGCCGACGAGCGCGCCCTTCTTGCCGCCCATCAGGCCGCCGACACCGGCGCCCGACGCGGCCGAGCCGCCGACGATCATCGCCGTCTTGGTCCACGTCCGCTGCGGGCGCGCGTCTTCAACGATCACGCGCTCCGATGCAGGCGACGCGGTGCGGTAGACACGCGCGGGCGCCTGCTGCTGCACCACGCGCGGCGCAGCCGCCGGCTGCGTCGTCACGTAGCCCGGCGTCGTCACGAATCCCATCGGCGCGGCCGCCGGGGCGAACCCGACCGTCCTGGCGTCCGGCACCTGGATGAACCGTCCATCGACGGTCTGAACGAAAGCGGGCATCTCGGCAAACGGGTTCTGCGCGGCACGCGCGCCAACCGCATACACCGCGATCCCTGAAATCAGTGCTCCAACTGCTGCGGCGGCCATAGGTCTCATGGTCAATCTCCTCGCAGCCGCTAGCTCCAAGCAGCGTGCCGTGCGACCCCAGCCATATATGTGCTTTGTTTACAGTAGCTTGCGGTGATGACCGCTCAGCGTGTCCGCGCCCGCTGACCTCTGGGGGGCACAACCGTTAATCAAAAGGGGTCGATGCGACAATCGATAGCGCCCGCCCATGATCGTCCGCGACGAACGCGACTCCTTCCTTCTCATCACCCAGCCCGATCACGCGCAGCTGTCGGAAGTGATCGTCGCCGCCATTCGAACCGAGCCGCCGCTCCACAGCCCCGCGCGGCGCACGATCCTCATGGCGACGCGCGAGCACGACAACGGGTGGACCGAAGTGGACGCCTGCCCCACCGTGGACCCTGCCACCGGCCGGCCATGCGATTTCATGTCCGGGCCGGCGGCAGTGAAACACGAATTGTGGCTGCGTGGGATCGCGCGCGCCGCACAATCCGACGGGCTCGCGGGCGCGCTCGTCGCCGAGCACGCGCTGACGGTGTACGGCTACCGGCGCGGCGAAGCCGGCTGGGCCCCGTTCTTTTCAACCATTGAGGGGATGCGCGACGCGTTGCTTCAGCGCACGGGCTATTTCAACGGCTCCACCCGCGAGATGTTCGAGGCGTACTACCGCTGCGTGCGCCTCGGCGACTCGTTTTCACTCCAGTTCTGCAACGCCTGGACCGAGCCCTCGACGACGCTTGGATACCAGGCCCGCATGGAGGGGACGACGCTCCTCATCGCGCCCGACCCGTTTGCCGGGGCGACCGTCGCGCTGCGCGTCGTCGGGCACCGTGTTCCGGCGCGCCAGTACCGGGACGATGCCCAGGTGCGTACGGCGATGGCCGCCGCCACGCCCGAAATCGTGATGGGCACCGCCCGCGGCCTGAGCGTCTAATCGGGCCCGCCTCGCCCCACGACGCTCGGGGCGCCCTGAGCGTGTCGAAGGGCGCCGGCGCGCCGGAGACGCGAAGGCGGGCGTGTGATAATGCGGTCGGCGCCCGCGCGCCGCCCGTGATGCACATTCTGGTTGCCGAAGACGATCACGACATCGCGGAGCTCATCTCCCACTACCTGAAGAAAGCCGGGTGGACGGCGCACGTCGCCGCCGCCGGCGACCAGGCGCTCGCCTACGTACGCAACCATCCGGTCGACGCCGTCATCCTCGACCTGATGCTGCCCGGCATGAGCGGCCTTGACGTGTGCCAGGCCTTGCGGTCCGACCAGGCGACGGCCGACGTGCCCGTCATCATGCTCACGGCGCGCGCCGAGGAAGCCGACCGGGTTCGGGGGCTCGAGCTCGGCGCCGACGACTACGTCGCGAAGCCATTCAGCCCCAACGAGCTCGTGGCGAGGGTCCGTGCCGTCGCGCGCCGATCGAAACGAAGCGACGCGACGGAAGCGGTCCTGCGGCTCGGCCCGATCTCCGTCGACCGCACGAAGCACACGGTCACGAGCGGCGGGCGCGAGGTCAAGCTCACCGCGAAAGAGTTCATGCTGCTGCAGTACTTCCTCGAGCATCGCGGCCGCGTGATCTCGCGCGACCTGCTGCTGGGCGACGTCTGGGGCTATCGCTACACCGGGGGCACCAGGACCGTCGACGTCCACGTGCGCCGTCTGCGGGAAAAGCTGCCGACGCTCGTTGATGCCCTGACCACCGTCAAGCAGTTCGGCTACAAGCTCCTGGACGACGAAACGCCGTGAACGTCGGGTTCCGCGCCAGGGTCTTTGCGGCGGCCCTGGGCGTCGCCGTGGCGGCCCTTGCTCTCGCCACCGGGATCATCGCGTGGCAGCTGCGAAGCGACGCCGAGCAGATCCGGCGCATCGGCACCGGCGCGCTCCTTGCCTTTGCGCTGGTCGCGCCGCTGGCGGTGCTGCTGGCGTGGGTGTCATCAACGGTGCTGAGCCGGCGCGTCCAGGCGATCGCGGGCGTCGCGCGGCGCTACAGTGCCGGCGACCTGACCCGCCCCAGCCGCGATTACGGGAGCGACGAGCTTGGCACAGTGGCACGGGTGTTCGACGCCTCGGTGCAGGACCTCGGGCGCCGGCTCGAGGAGCTGGCGCGCGACCGGGCACGCATGGAGGCCATCCTCTCAGGGATGGTTGAAGGCGTGCTCGTGCTGGATCGCCAGGGACGCGTGCAGCTCGTAAATCGCGCCGCGCAGGAGATGCTCACCGTCGACGCAGCAGCGGTCGGGCGCCGGTATCTCGAAGTGATTCGACATCCCGACATCTCCGCGCAGCTTACGGCGGTGCTTCGCGGCGACGAGGTGGACGCGCACGAGTTGCCGCTCGGCCGCGACAGCTCGCGCGTGTTTGTTGCGCGTGCTGCGCCCGTCTCGGCATTGGGCGGCGGGGGCGCCATTCTGGTGCTGCACGACATCACCGATCTTCGACGGGCGGATCAGATACGGCGCGACTTCGTCGCCAATGTGTCGCACGAGCTCCGCACGCCGCTCACCGCGATCCGGGGATACGTGGAAGCGCTGCTGGACGACCCCGGTGATGCCGGTCAGACCCAGCAGTTCCTGGAAATCGTGGCGCGCCATACCAGCCGCATGGAGCGGCTCGTGGCCGATCTCCTCAGGCTCGCGCGCCTCGACGCGGGCCAGGAACCGCTCGATATGGCGCCCTGTGACCTCCAGCAGATGTTCAAGGCGGTTGTCGCGGACCTCGCCCAGACGATCGCCGCAAAGGACCAGCGCGTGGACATCGCCGTCTCGTCGGATGCCTGCGCCATCAACGCCGACCCTGCCAAGCTCCACGATGTCCTGCGCAACCTGGTAGAGAACGCCGTGAATTACTCGCCCGAGCATGCCGCGGTGCGCGTCGAGGCCGTCAGGCGCGATGGGCATGTCGAGATTACGGTCTCGGATTCGGGGCCGGGCATTCCCGCCGCCGACCTGAAGCGCGTGTTCGAGCGCTTCTACCGGGTAGACAAGGCACGGTCGCGGCCGGGCGGCATGGGGCTCGGCCTCGCCATCGTGCGGCACCTCGTCGAGCTGCACGGCGGCCGTGCCACGGCCGAGAACCGGCCCGAAGGGGGCGCGCGGTTCACGGTGACCCTGCCCGGCGCCTGACTTTAGGTCTGACCCTCGGTCTGACCCCGGGTCTGACCCGGGGTCAGACCGAGGGTCAGACCTACGTTGTGCTCGTGATCGATCGGACCCCCATATGTTGATGGCGCTCACGCGTGAAATCAGCCGGGCATTCGAGTCGTGCCAGCTGACGCATCTGCCCCGCGTGCCGATCGATCTGGATCGGGCGCGCCTGCAGCACGCGGCCTATGAATGGGCGCTTGTGGACGAGGGCTGCACGGTCCGGCGGCTCGATTCCGGTCCGGACATGCCGGACGCGGTGTTCATCGAAGACATTGCCGTCGTGCTGGACGAGGGCGCCGTCATCTGCCGGCCCGGCGCGGAGCCCCGCCGCGCCGAGACGCCTGGGGTCATCGAGGCCCTCGTCCGCCACGGACGCCTATTACAGCAGATTCAGGCCCCAGGCACCCTCGACGGCGGCGACGTGCTCGTCGTCGGCCGGGAGGTGTTCGTCGGGGCGTCGGCGCGAACCAACCGGGCCGCCATCGATCAGTTGTCGGCTATGCTGGCCGCGGTCGGCTACACCGTGCGGGCCGTACCTGTTCGAGGCTGCCTGCACTTGAAGTCCGCTGTCGCGGCCGTCGCACGTGACACGCTCCTCATTAATCGGGAGTGGGTGCCGGCAGACGCCTTTCGGGGGCAGTCGCTGGTGGATGTCGATCCGCAGGAACCTCACGCCGCCAACGCACTCGCCGTCGGCGACACCGTGATTTATCCGGAATCGTTTCCGCGCACGCGCGAGCGGCTGGAGCGCCGCGGCCTCCGCCTGCGGCCCGTTGACGTCGGCGAGCTACAGAAGGCGGAAGGCGCAGTAACGTGCTGTAGTTTGATCTTTGAGATGTGAGCTTTGGAATCAGGCTTTAGTCGTCAACGACGTAACTGAAGACCTTGTAACGGCCGTTCTGCTCGATCATCGATCCAAACAGCTGGACGACACTCTCACGGCCGTCGCTCGAGCCCACCACGAGCTGCGTCCTCCTGCGCACGACCACATCCCCATAGTCGGACGTTTCGCCCCCGAACTGCACGCGCCGCACGTCGAACGAGCTTTCACCCAGCCTCGTCAGCGTCTGGCGGAGGTGTCCCTCGCTGCTCTGCTGCAGCCTCTCCCAGACAAAGTCGGACGGCATGTTCCGTTCCGGGCGCGCCGAGGGCAGCTCCGGCCAGACGTGCGTGCGAAACTCATGCTCGGTGAGCGCCAGCGCACGGAGCCGGTCCAGGTCTCCCGCACGCATGGCGGCGACCACGGCCGCAGCGAGTGCCTCCGGGGACGCCGCTGTGCCTGCGAGCGGTACCGGGCGCGCGCGCCATGTGTCGAGCGACGCGAACAGCGCCGCCGAGGCGACGAGCGCCACCACGAGCGCGATCCGTTTCACGAACCCGTCACCGGCGATCGAAGTTCGTCCAGCCATGGGTCCAGTCCAGAGCCGGGTCGGGACTCAGGGCGCCAATGAAGGTCGTCACCTCGAAGAAGCCGTCGTTGGGCGGGGTCGCCGGGGCGAGCTGTCCCCCCGCCAGCGTCGCGACGCTCGACGGGCGGAAGTTCGGGTTGTCGACGTTGTACGGGTCGATCAGCCCCGGATCCGCCTCGCGAATCGTCGAGACCTGGGGGAGAAAGCGGCGCGAGTCGCTGTCGAAGTTCGCGCCGGCGAGGCTGCCGTTGTTGAAGACAATGCCGTGCGAGAGCGTCAGGGTCCCGGCGGCCGCCTGCGCCACAGTCGACGTATTGCTGTAGTCGATCCCGTTCTCCTTGAATCCCATCACGATGAAGTTCCGGATGGTCGCGGCCGTGCCTTCGCGGATCTCGAAGCCGTCGTCGCTCTCGTTGCCCTCGTCGGTGTCGGGATCGCCGATGAAGGTGATGTTGTAGAGCGTCGGGTTCGACCGCGGCAGCAGGTCGTTGTTGTTCCCGTTGTTGTCGCCCTCGATGCCGTTGTCGGCGTCGTCGCCGCTCTGCTGCGCAACGACGTATTGCCCGCGCCCGATCCAGCCGAACGTCCAGTCCATCGAGTCGTCGCCGATGGCCGTCAGCAGCACGTGCTTCACGTCGACCGTGCCGCCGAAGAACTCGACACCGTCATCCTTGTTGTGCTTCACCTGGACGTAATCCACCACGGTCCCACGGCCGACGCCCTGGAAGGCGATCCCGTTCAGCTCGTTGTCCGGACTGAACTCGATGCCGGCGTATTCCACGCGCACGTAGCGCAGCACGCCGCTGTCGTCGTTCGGGTCGTCGCCGCCGTATACGCCTGTGTCGCCCTCACCGATGCCAACGCCGCCCGGCAGGTTGACGGGCGCCCGCCCGTTGATGATGAGGCCGCCCCAGTCGCCGCGGGTGCGGGAGCCAACCGGCTGGTCGCTGGTGAAGACGATCGGCGCGTCCGCGCGTCCGTCGGCGATCAGGCGCCCATCGCGTTCGACGATGAGCGTTCCCTGCGTGGCCAGCTCGCCGACGATGGTCGTCCCGGGCTGGATCGTCAACGTCGCTCCGCCCGCGATGAACACGGCGCCCCGCAGGACGTAGTAGTTCGCGGACACCCACGTCGTGTTGCCGGTGATGCGCCCGCGCACCACGACGACCGGCTTGTCGATCCCCGGCACCTGCACCTGCCCGCGCAGGTCGGCGCCCTGCAGCGCGGTCAGCGCCAGCACCACGAGCGCAGCGAATGTCTTGTACTTGAATTGTCTGGTCATCAAACCCTCACGCATGCTCATCTCCACGCCATTCAGAAGGCCGAGACGCCGACGCTGAACTGGAACGCACGACCCAGCTTGAACCGGCGCTGCGTCAGGCCGCCCTGGGTGAACATGAAGTCTTCGTCCGTCAGGTTCTCCGCATTGAACCTGAAGGTCAGCACCCGCCACGCGGTCGAGAGGGCGACATCCACGGATCCGCGCCCGTCCTCGATGATGTCCGGCAGGCCGAGCGAGCCGACGTCGCTGATGCGGCTCCCGAAGAAGTTGTAGAGCACCCGGGCCACGATCGGACCCGGCGTCACCTGAAACACGGCGTTGAAGAGGTTCTCCGATTGCCCTGCGAGGGGACGATCCAGCGACGTCTGCACCTGCGCGGCCGCCGCCGCCAGCGAGATCTCCGAGCTCACATAGGTGTAATTGGCACCCAGCATGAAGAAATCCGCGAACTGGCGCCGTGCTTCGAGCTCGAGGCCGACGTTCCGCGCTGAATCGGCGTTGGTGAACGAGGTCCGCAACTGCGCGGTCGGCTCGACGATCCGCTCGATTGGATCGGCGAAGTGCTTGTAGAACACGCTCACCGCAACGACCTGGTCGCCGCCCGGGAACATCTCCCATCGCGCATCGACGTTCTGGATCAGAGCGCGCTGGAGGTTGGAATTGCCGATGACCGCACGTCCGCCGACGATATCGGTGAACTCGTAGGGGGCGAGCTCACGGAACTCCGGGCGGTTCACGGTCTGGCTGAAGCCGATGCGAAGGTTCTGATCCGGCCGGATCGCGTACACGAAGTTCAGCGCCGGGAAGACGTCGGTCTCTGCGAGGCTCGCGGTGATCACGTCCGGATCGCCTTCGAAATCGAACAGGTCGAACGTGTTCACTTCCTGGTCGAAGCGCTCGATGCGAGCGCCGGCCACCAGGCGGAGGCGCGACGCGAGCGACAGGTCGGTCATCGCGTAGAAGCCGCCGATCGTCTGGCCCGCATCGTAGGTGTCAGTCACGCGGGTCTCTTCCTTCAGCTCGAAGTTCGTCCCGATGGTCGTCGCCGTAAAGAGCTGCTCCGCCGGAGCGCTCAAATTGAGGCCGGAGGTGTTGATGGGGATGAAGCGGAAGCGGCGAGACGTGAAATCGCGCTCCCGGTCCATGTACGAGGCGCCGAACTTGACCTGCGCCGGTAGACCCGACCACTGCGTGGTCGACGTGCTCCAGTTCGCGGCCACGTCCAGCGTCCGGTCGTCGAGCGTATTGAACATCCGGAACCCGCTCTGCGACTCGTCCGCGAACACGAACACCGGCCCGT
>Ga0302046_10006337_pt1 | contig 10337 bp, 11 predicted proteins | sample RVTome_11_FD_200261 | JGI IMG/M metagenome (GOLD analysis project Ga0302046, IMG submission 200261) | Soil microbial communities from uranium-contaminated site in the Upper Colorado River Basin, Wyoming, United States - RVT147D111 (version 2) ... | reverse complement strand
ATGCGGCCGCAACCCCCATGCGCCCTCCGGGTTCCGGCGGCGCGGGGCTATCTGCGGCGTTGCCGCTCCTCGAAGATAGCGGGTATCGTCTTCGTCGCGGCGCCTTGCATCCGGCCCCGCGGCGTCCGGAGCGCGACCCGGAGGATTACCCGGACGGGCTCCTGGGTTCCCGGGAGGGAGGCGTCTTCGCCATGAGCGTCAGAAGGGTCGTGATCCTGGGAGCCGCCGGCCGCGACTTCCACAACTTCAACGTCGTGTTCCGCGACGACCCGGACCACGAGGTCGTCGCGTTCACGGCAACGCAGATTCCCGACATTTCCGGCCGTCGCTATCCTGCCGAGCTGGCCGGGCCGCGGTACCCATCGGGGATCCCGATCTTCCCGGAGGAAGAGCTAGAGACGATCATCCGCGATCAGCGGGTCGACGAGGTGGTGTTCGCCTACTCCGACGTCTCGCACGAGCACGTCATGCACCTCGGCTCCCGGGCGATCGCCGCGGGGGCCGACTACCGGATTCTCGGGTCCGCCGCCACCATGCTGAGCGCGCGCGTGCCGGTCGTCTCGGTCACGGCGGTCCGGACCGGCTGCGGCAAGAGCCAGACGACCCGCCGCGTGGCCGAGATCCTGCGCGGCCGGGGGATCGCGGTCGTGGTCGTGCGCCATCCCATGCCCTACGGCGACCTGGCGCGCCAGCGCTGCCAGCGCTTCGCCACCTCGGCGGACCTCGAGCGTCATGAGTGCACGATCGAGGAGCGCGAGGAGTACGAGCCGCACATCGCTCGCGGCACCGTCGTGTACGCCGGGGTCGACTATGCCGAGATCCTGAGCCGCGCCGAGAAGGAAGCCGGCGTGGTGCTGTGGGACGGCGGGAACAACGACCTGCCGTTCTACCGTCCCGACGTCGACATCGTGGTCGTGGATCCCCACCGGCCGGGCCACGAGCTGCGCTACTTCCCGGGCGAGGCGAACCTGAGGCGCGCGGGCGTCATCGTGATCAACAAGGTCGGGAACGCTCCCCCGGAAGGGCTGAAGATGGTGCGCGCCAACATCGCGGCGGTGAATCCGGGAGCGGTGGTGATCGAGGCGGATTCGCCCATCACCCTCTCGGACCCCGATGCGGTGCGTGGGAAGAGAGTGCTGGTCGTCGAGGACGGCCCGACGCTGACCCACGGCGAGATGGCCTATGGCGCCGGCGCGGTGGCGGCCCGGGAGCACGGCGCGGCCGAGCTCGTCGACCCGCGGCCGTACGCCGTCGGCTCGATCGCGGACACCTTCGCGAAGTACCCGCAGACGAAGGACGTCCTGCCGGCCATGGGTTACGGCGACGGCCAGATTCGCGAGTTGGAGGAGACGATTCGCGCGACACCGTGCGACCTCGTGATCATCGGGACGCCCATCGACCTGCGTCTCCTCGTGACCCTCGACAAGCCCGCGGTGCGCGTGACCTACGACCTCGCCGAGCGCGGCCAGCCCGACCTCGCCGCCGTGCTGGCCCACGTCGGGGCCCCATCTCCCAGGTCTTGAAGCGGCCTGCTAAGCTGCTGGGGCGGTCGCCGCGGCGACAAGGAGGTGCACCTTGGAGTCCCTGTCCGGACGTGATCTGGTCTCGCTGCTCGACTTCACCTCCGAGGAGCTGCGCGCCATCCTGGAGCTGGCGGCCGAGGTCAAGGCGAACCCCGACCACTACGCCAAGACCCTGAGCGGCGCGACGCTGTTCATGTACTTCGAGAAGCCGTCCCTCCGGACGCGCATCACCTTCGAGGCGGGAATGACCCAGCTCGGCGGGCACGCGATCTACTACACCGCCGCCGACGGGAAGATCGGAGTGCGCGAGAGCGTCGAGGACGTCGCCCGCAACCTCGAGCGCTGGGTCGACGGCGCGATGCTGCGCACCTTCAGCCACGCTCTCGTCGAGGACCTGGCGCGCTGCGCCGGGATTCCGGTGATCAACGGGCTCACCGACCTCCTGCACCCGTGCCAGGCGCTGGCGGACTACCTGACCCTCGGGGAGGTCAAGGGGCGGCTCGAAGGGCTGCGGCTGGCCTACGTCGGCGACGGCAACAACGTCGCTCATTCCCTCATGAACGGCGGCGCCCGGCTCGGGGTGAGCGTCACCGTGATCACCCCGCCGGGTTACGAGCCGAACGCCGGGGTGGTGGAGGCGGCGCGACGCGCGGCGGCCGACACCGGGGCGACCCTCGAGGTGCGCCACGATCTCGACGCCCTCGACGGCGCCGACGCGGTTTACACCGACGTGTGGGCCTCGATGGGCCAGGAAGACGACGCCGAGAACCGGCGCCGCATCTTCCGGCCGTACCAGATCAACGAGCAGGTCATGGAGCGGGCGGGGAAGGAGGCGGCGTTCATGCACTGCCTTCCCGCGCATCGCGGCGACGAGGTCACGGATGCGGTGGCGGACTCGCCGCAGTCCGTGATCTTCGAGCAGGCCGAGAACCGCCTGCACGCCCAGAAGTCGGTCCTGCTGCACCTGCTCGGCGGCGTCTGATCGCCCTCGCCGCCGTACGTCGTAGCATTCCCGTTACTCGGCATCTCGCGGCACGAGCACCGCCCCCGCGCGTCACGCTCGGCGGATCGCGGGGAAAGTCCGCCCCCCCGCCTCGCTCCGCGCGGATCGTGGCCTCGCAAGGCAGGACCGGCCACGATCCGCGAGGGCCGCAGCGGGGGGCGGCGTTCGTGCCGCGCGGGCGACGTCGTGAAGCGCGGGGCGCGGGGATCGGGGACGCGAACCGGCGACTCACCGAGCCTTGACGGCGGTGTGGATCGCGACGATGCCGCCCGTGACCAGGGTCCAGCCGACCGCCGCGAACCCGGCTTCCCGGATTCTCCCCGCGAGCGCCGCGGGGTCCGGAAAACCGGCGATCGTGGCGGCAAGGTAGCGGTACGGTCCCGACCGGCCCGACACGCCGTCCCCGAGCCACGGCAGGACGCGATGCAGATAGAAACGGTAGGCGGGCGCGATGAAGCGCGAGGTCGGGTGGCTGAATTCCAGGACCACGAGCTTCCCGCCGGGCTTGAGGACTCGCAGCGTCTCGCGCATCCCGGTCTCGAGGTCGGCCAGGTTCCGCACGCCGAAGGCCACCGTGACGGCGTCGAACGATTCCGGGCGGAACGGGAGCCGAAGCCCGTCGGCCTCGACCGCGGCACAGCGACTCTCGACTCCCCGGCGGCGGAACTTGGCGGACGCCAGGGCCAGCATGGGGTGGGAGAAGTCGCAGCACACCACCCCGACTCCGGGCGATCGCCGCGCGACGACCAGGCTCAGATCTCCGGTCCCACCGCACAGGTCGAGCACCCGGGCCCCGGGGGAGAGCCCCAGCTCGCGGGCCGCGCGCCGTCTCCACAGCCGGTCGATGTTGAGGCTGAGAGCATGATTGAGGAGGTCGTATCGCCCGGCGATGGCGCCGAACATTTCCCGGACGCGGCGCGCATCGCGGCTGTGGCTGTCGGTCATCGCTGCTCCGCCGGGATCCGATCGACCGGCAGTATAGCAACGCCCCACGAGGGGACGGAGCTGGACCAGGACCTCCCACTCCTCCCACTCGCTCGCCTTGACAGGCCTGCAAATCCTGTGATACAAAGGCGCTTTCGTCTCGGGGGAATCTGTGTGCCCACGAGGCACGAAACGGGCGGACAACGCGTGAAGACACACGTTCCGAAGCGAGGCGAGATCGAGCGCGCGTGGTGGATCGTCGACGCCGATGGGCTGCGTCTCGGGCGCCTGTCCACCGTCGTTGCCGAACGGCTCCGGGGAAAGCACAAGGCGAGCTTCGTCCCGTTCCTCGACACGGGCGACCACGTCATCGTGATCAACGCCGCCAAGGTGCGGCTGACCGGGAAGAAGCTCGCGGACAAGATGTATCGCCACCACACCGGGCATCCCGGGGGACTGCGAGAGATCTCGGCGGGACGGCTGCTCGAGACCCGTCCCGAGCGCGTCATCGAGTACGCCGTGCGGGGCATGCTGCCGAAGGGACCGCTCGGGCGGCAGATGTTCCGCAAGCTCAAGGTCTACAGCGGCTCCCAGCATCCCCACGAGGCCCAGAAGCCCCAGCCCCTGCCGATCCCGGCGGCGGCCCGTGAGAGCGGAGGAATGGCGAGTTGAGCGACCTCATCCAGTACTACGGTACCGGCCGGCGCAAGACCGCGGCCGCTCGCGTCTACCTGAGACCCGGTACCGGCAACGTCCAAGTCAACCGCAAATCCTTCGACCAGTATTTCCCCAACGAGGCGCTCAAGATGATCATCAGGCAACCTCTGGTGATCACCGAGACGGCGGACAAGTTCGACATCTACGTTCGAGTCCGCGGCGGCGGCCCGACGGGTCAGGCCGGTGCGCTGCGGCACGGGATCGCACGTGCGTTGGTCGTGTACAACCCGGAGCTGAGAGTCAAGCTCAAGGAAGCCGGGTTCCTGACACGCGATTCTCGCGAGGTCGAGCGCAAGAAGTACGGGAGACCGGGTGCGCGCAAGCGATTCCAATTCTCGAAGCGTTGACCGTGGCCCGCGGCGATCGCGACGAGCAGGGAGGCGGTAGTTGGTATCCGTAACGATGAAAGAGCTCCTGGAGGCGGGGGTTCACTTCGGCCACCAGACCAGCCGTTGGAACCCGAAGATGAAGCCGTACATCTTCGGCGCCCGCAATGGGATCTACATCCTCGACCTCCAGCACACCCTGAAGAAGTTGCGGGAGGCCCTGGCCTTCCTGACGGACGTCGCGGCCAACGGCGGGAAGGTGCTGTTCGTCGGCACCAAGAGGCAGGCCCAGGGAGTGGTCGCCGAGGAGGCGACCCGGGCGAAGATGCACTTCGTCAATCAACGCTGGCTGGGCGGAACGCTCACCAACTTCGCGACCATCCGCCGGAGCCTCAACCGGCTGCGGGAGCTGCAGGAGCTCACGCAGTCCGACGGCCTCAAGGACATGACCAAGAAGGAAGCCGCGCGCGTAGAGAAGGAGTGCGGCCGGCTGGAGAAGACGCTCTCCGGAATCAAGAGCATGGAGGAGCGCCCGCACGCCCTGTTCGTGGTCGACACCAACAAGGATCGCATCGCGGTCGCCGAAGCGAACAAGCTGGGGATTCCGGTGATCGCCATCGTGGACACCAACAGCGATCCGGGGCCCATCGACTTCCCGATACCCGGGAACGACGACGCCATTCGGGCCATCAAGCTGTTCGCGAGCCGCTTCGCCGACGCGATCCTGGACGGGGAGCAGCTGTGGGAGTCCGTCCGCAAGGAACGCCAATCGGAGGCGCAGCGGCAGGCGGCGGCCACGCAGAACATCGCGGACCGCGTACGCGCGCGGGAGGCCCGCAGGGAACGGGTCCGGGCCCAGGTCCAGGCCAAGGCGCGGGGAGGCGGCCGGCGCTCTTCGCCTGCTGCCGCGACGGCTCCGGCCGAGCCCGCTCCGGCGGCACTGGAAGAAGCCGAGTAGCGAGAAACCCGCAGACCCGGCGGACGCTCGGCCCGGGTGGGGCCCGGTTCCGCGAGGCGGTCCGGCGCCCACCCGCAGCGTCGGGGCTTCTCGAGCGGGTCGCCCCGGGTTGCCCTCCACCCGGAGGCGGTTCGCGATATCGAGGAACTCGCGGAACTGGGGAGTCGAGATGGACATGCAGATCAACGCGAACGTCGTCAAGGAGCTCCGGGGCAGGACCGGGGTCGGGATGATGGAGTGCAAGAAAGCGCTCGTCGAGGCCGGCGGGGACGTCGCCGAGGCCGAGAAGATCCTGCGCAAGCGCGGTCTGGCGGCGGCCGCCAAGAAGGCGGGCCGCGCGACGGGTGAAGGGGCCGTTGCGTCCTACATCCACACCGGAGGGAAGATCGGAGTGCTCGTCGAGGTCAACTGCGAAACCGACTTCGCCGCCCGCAGCGACGACTTCCAGGAGCTGGTGCGCGGGGTCGCGATGCACATCGCCGCCGCGGCGCCCAGATTCCTCCGCCGCGAGGACGTGAGCGAGGCGGATCTGGTCGACGAGCGCGAGATCGCGCGCGACCAGGCCGAGAGGACCGGAAAACCGGCCGGCGTCGTCGACAAGATCGTCGAAGGCAAGATGGAGAAGTTCTACGCCGAGAACGTGCTCCTCGAGCAGCCGTTCGTGAAGGACCCCGACCGGTCCGTCGGCCAGCACATCGCCCAGGCGGTCGGCCGCATCGGCGAGAACATCCAGGTGCGGCGATTCTGTCGTTTCGTTCTCGGAGAGGGCTCGGAGTCCTAGGAGCCGGTCCGAGTAATCCCTCGGGTCGCGGGGTCGTGGAGCTCGCATGAAGGACTCGGGACCGACCCGTTACCGGCGCGTCATCGTCAAGCTGTCGGGCGAGGCCCTGATGGGCGAACGGTCGTTCGGCATCGATCCCGACGTCGTCTCGAGCCTGTCCGAGGAGATCGCCGAGATTCACGACCTGGGTGTCTCGCTCGCCCTGGTGATCGGGGGCGGCAACATCTTCCGGGGCCTCGAGGCCAAGGCGACGGGAATGGACCGCGTCACCGGCGATCACATGGGCATGCTGGCGACCTTGATCAACTCCCTGGCGCTCCAGGAGGCCCTGGAGCAGCGCCAGGTCCCGACCCGGGTGCTGTCCGCGCTGGAGGTCCGCCAGGTCGCCGAGCCGTTCCTGAGGCGGCGGGCCATCCGCCATCTCGAGAAGGGGCGGGTGGTGATCTTCGCCGCGGGCACGGGCAACCCGTATTTCACGACCGACACGGCGGCGGCCCTGCGCGCGATGGAGATCCGCGCCGAGGTGCTGCTCAAGGCGACGAAGGTCGACGGGATCTACACCGCCGACCCGGTCAAGGACCCGAGCGCCCAGCTCATCAAGAGGATCGCGTACCTGGAAGTTCTGGAGCGCGGGCTGCGCGTCATGGACACGACCGCCATCTCGCTGTGCATGGACAACGGCCTTCCGATCGTCGTGTTCAACATCCGCGCGCGCGGCAACATCAGGCGCCTCGTCCAGGGGGAGGACGTGGGGTCCATGGTCTCGGAGTGAGCAATGGTGAACGAGATCGTCAGGGGAGCGGACAAGAAGATGGACGCCACGGTGGCGGACGCGCGCCACAAGCTGGCCACGGTGAGAACCGGTCGCGCCTCGACGGCGATGTTCGAGGGCGTCATGGTCGACTACTACGGAACGCCCACGCCTCTCAGCCAGGTGGCGAAGCTGTCGATTCCCGAGCCGACCATGATCGTCGCCCAGCCCTTCGATCCGTCCACGCTAACGGCGATCGAGAAGGCGATCCTGTCCGCGGATCTCGGGCTGAATCCGTCGAACGACGGCAAGCTCATCAGGATTCCGATCCCGCCGCTCACCGAGGAACGACGCAAGCAGCTCGTGAAGAAGGTCCACTCCATGGCCGAGGACGCGCGCACCGCCATCCGCCAGATCCGGCGCGAGGCGAACGAGGACATCAAGCGGCTCCAGAAGGAAGGCGACCTGTCCGAGGACGACATGCGGCGCTCGCTGGACGAGACGCAGAAGGCCACGGATCGTCACATCGCGCTCATCGACGAGACCTGCAAGACCAAGGAAAAAGAGCTGATGGAGGTCTGACCCGAGGTGGAATCGAGCGGGAGCGTCATCGGCGTCGTTGTCGGCGGGGGACGTTCGCGGCGGTTCGGCGGCGATGTCTCGAAGCAGTTCGTCGAGCTCGGAGGACGGTCGGTCATCGCGAGGGCCGTTCTGGGCCTGGCGTCGCGACCGGGAGTCGAGGGCGTCATCGTGGTCCTGCCGGGGGAGGAAGTGGACGGCGAGCAGGGCGCCGCGTTGCGCGCGCTTCCGGGCGTGCGCGCCGTCGTCGCGGGGGGAGCGACTCGCACCGAATCGGTGCGCTGCGGTCTGCGGGCGGCCGCCGGATGGGAGTGGGTCCTGGTTCACGACGCCGCCCGTCCGTTGGCCTCGCCGCGGCTCGTCGATGCGGTGATCGCGGCCACCCGGCGCCACGGGGCGGCGATCCCCGCCCTCGCCGTCTCCGACACCGTCAAGGAAGTCGATGTTTCCGGCGAAGCGGTGACCCGCACGCTGGACCGCGGAGCGCTGCGCCTCGCGCAGACACCGCAGGGGTCGCGCACGGAGTGGCTGGTCCAGGCGCTCGAGCAGGCGCGGCGTGACGGCGTCGAGCTGTCCGACGAGGCCGGCGCCCTGGAGCGCGCCGGGCGGGTGGTGCGGGTGGTGGCGGGGGATGCCGAGAACCTCAAGATCACGACCGCCGACGACCTCGATCGGGCTCGCCGGATCGTGGGCGGCGGGGCCACGGCGCTGCGGGTCGGCATCGGGTACGACATCCACCGCTTCGGAGCCGGCCGCGAGCTCGTGCTGGGCGGGGTGGTCTTTCCGGGCGAGCCGGGACTCGAAGGCCACTCGGATGCCGACGTCGTGCTCCACGCCGTGATGGACGCGGTGCTCGGGGCCGCCTCCCTGGGGGACATCGGGACGCATTTCCCCCCCGGCGACCCTCGATTCCGGGGAGCGCCGAGCGCCGGCCTCGCGGCCGAGGTCGCGAAGCTGGTCCTCCACGGCGGGTTCGCGATCGTCAACGTCGACGTCACCGTGCTCGCCGAGCGCCCCAGGATCGGCCCGCGGGCGGCCGAGATGCGCGCCGCGATCGCCGGCTGCCTCTCCATCCCGGCCGGGAGGGTCGGTCTGAAGGCCACGACGTGCGAGGGTCTCGGGGCCGTGGGCCGTGCCGAAGGCATCGCGTGTCAGGCGATCGCCTTGCTCGAGAGCGGCCGGCCGTGACGCCGCGCCGCACGGGGTCGGGCGCGCGCGCACCTGGCGCAGCTCGCCGCGCGGCGCCGCGCGAGTTCCTCGATCCCGATCCCGTCGCGCCGGAGATGCTGTGGGGAGTCCATGCCGTTCAGGAGGCCCTCGAAGCGCGAGCGCGCCACATCGAGCGCGTTCTCGTGGCCCGCGGGCGCGCCGGTCTGGGGCGCATCCTGAGGCTCGCTCGGGAGCTGGGAGTGCCGGTCACGCATCTCCCTCGCAAGGTCCTGGACCGCAAGACCGGATCCGGGGTGGCCCATCAGGGCGTTGCCGCCGTCGTCTCCGCGGCACGCTACGCCGACGCGGAGACCTTCTTCTCCGGCCTCTCGGGACGGAGCGACGCCCTCGTGGTGGCGCTCGACCGAGTGCAGGACCCCCGCAACCTCGGGGCCGTGGTGAGAACCGCGGCGGCTGCCGGGGCGGTGGGAGTCGTCGTCGGGAGCGAGGGATCGGTCGGGTTGACCGCCACGGTCGCCAAGGCCTCGGCAGGAGCGATCGAGCACCTTCCGGTCGTACGGGTGCCCCGGTTGGCGTCCATGTTGCGGCGCCTGCGGTCCGAGGCCGGGTTTCGGGTCCTGGCGCTCGATCCGGAGGCGGGGCGACCCTGGGACCGCGTGACGTTTCTGGGGCGCGTGGTCGTGGTCGCGGGGGGGGAGGGCAGCGGCCTGCGAACCGGGGTCCGGGACGCGTGCGACGACCGCCTTTCGGTGCCGATGGCGGGAGGGGTCCCGGCGCTGAACGTCTCGGTTTCGGTCGCCGTGGTCCTGTTCGAAGCCGTCCGGCAGCGGCGGGCCGCCCAAGCGTCCGACTCCGCCGTCGGGGACGGCCGGGAGGGAAGACCTTGAAACAATTGCGCTCCGCTGTTAACATCTGCGATTTGCCGAAAGGCTGGCGTAGCTCAGGGGTAGAGCAGCGGTTTTGTAAACCGCCGGTCAGGGGTTCAAATCCCTTCGCCAGCTCCAGGGATGAAGAGCCACGGCCACACGCCCCGAGGGAGCATTTTCTTACCGTTATCGAGTGCCCGGATGTGGAGGGGTGCCCGAGTGGTTAAAGGGAGCAGACTGTAAATCTGCCGGCCGCTGGCCTACGAAGGTTCGAATCCTTCCCTCTCCACCATACGGAGGCCGGTCGGGGCGGCGAAACGGAGCGATGACCATTGAGCGGGAATAGCTCAGCTGGTAGAGCATCAGCCTTCCAAGCTGAGGGTCGCGGGTTCGAATCCCGTTTCCCGCTCCAAGTTGCCTGGGGTCGTTCGGAGAGCAGGAACCGTGGAGGAGCACCGGGTCGCGGGCCCATGTAGCTCAGTCGGTAGAGCACTTCCTTGGTAAGGAAGAGGTCACCGGTTCGATTCCGGTCATGGGCTCCAGCCCTTCGCGGGCCGGCGGAGCGCTTCCGGAAGGCGACACGCCCGCGGAGCTCGTGAGGAAGGAGCAGGGATGGGCAAGGAGAAGTTCGAGCGCACGAAGCCGCACGTGAACATCGGGACGATCGGTCACGTGGATCACGGGAAGACGACGCTGACGTCGGCGATCACGATGACGCTCGCGAAGGGGAATCCGAAGA
>Ga0302046_10006335_pt1 | contig 10338 bp, 9 predicted proteins | sample RVTome_11_FD_200261 | JGI IMG/M metagenome (GOLD analysis project Ga0302046, IMG submission 200261) | Soil microbial communities from uranium-contaminated site in the Upper Colorado River Basin, Wyoming, United States - RVT147D111 (version 2) ... | reverse complement strand
GCTCTACCACAAGATGCCGGGGGACCCGTGGCGCAAGATGGCCAACCTGCGGGCGCTTTACGCCTATCAATTCACCCGTCCCGGCAAGGTGCTGCTCTTCATGGGCAGCGAGATCGCGCCGTCGCGGGAGTGGAACCACACCACCGGCCTCGACTGGTACCTGCTCGACGATCCGTCGCGCGCCGGGCTCTTCCGTTTCGTGTGCGCGCTCGGCAAGCTCTACCACCAGCACCCATGTCTGTGGATCTCGGACCCCGATCCCGAGGGCTTCAAGTGGATCGCCTGCCACGACCGCGAGGCGTCCGTGGTGGCCTACGAGCGGCGGCGGGTGGAAGAGCGGAAAACGAAGGACGCGGACGAGCACCTGGTGGTGGTCCTCAACCTGACGCCGGTGCCGCGCGAGGGCTACCGCCTCGGCGCGCCGCGGGCGGGGAGCTATCGGCTGCTGCTCTCGTCGGACGCCGCGTTGTTCGGCGGCAGCGGCTATGCCGTCCCCGAGGAGGTCACGACGGACGACGAGCCTTGGGACGGTTACCCGCAGTCGATGCGGCTCACGTTGCCGCCGCTCGCCGCCCTGGTGCTGGCGCCGGGGAAGGCGTCGAAGAAGGCGGGGACACCAGCGCCCGAGCCGCCTCGACCGCCGCTGCCAGGAACGCCCGCGCCCGCGTCGCCTGATCCTCCTCGCCGTCCGCCAGCAGCTCCGTCGCCGTCAGCACGGCGGCGAAGAAGTTCGCGGTCTGCCAGCCGCCGAGCGGGAGCTCCGGCGGCTCGACGTCCTCGGGCACGGGCCAGGCGTTGACGTAGAAGTACGGCTCCGCGTACGTCTCGTCGCCCGGCGACAGACCCACGCCCACCGTCCGGTCGCCGCCGAGCGAGACCACCAGCCCGACGTCGAAGTGGTGGGGCCACGTCAGGACGGCCGAAGCGCCGGCGTGGCCGGCGGCGATCTCCTCGAGGAGCAGGCTGCCGTCGGCGTAGTAGCGGGCCAGCTCCTGGAAGCCGGGCGCCAGGCCGGCGCGGAACGCCGCGCCTTCGGCCACCGCGTGCGCCGGCATCTCGAAGTGGAAATCGAGGACCACGGCTCCGGCGTCGACGCCGAGCTCGGCGAGCTGCTCGCGCAGCCAGGCGAGCCCGTGGTCGCGGGTGCGGCCCGCGAGCGCCAGACGGCGGGCCGCGGGATCGGCGGCGTCGCCGACGGTGAGGGTGAGGTCCGCCGGACGCAGGCCCGCCCGGACGCCGGCGGTGCCGGGGATGGGCTCGCCCACCCACTGCCCGGCCGCCGCCAGCCAGGTGAGGGCCGTGTGGCTGTCGTCGTCGCGGTGCGGCACCAGGCTGCGGCCGACCGCGATCGAGACGAGCTGCACGGCATGGTGCAGCTCCAGGCGCGCCTCGACGAGGTCACGCGGGGGCAGGAATCCAAGCGAGGTCCAAGAGCTCATGACGTCCTCCTTGGCCCTATTCTTGCCCGCAAGGCCAGAAAGTCACGGGACCGCAGCTCAGAGCCCGCCGCCGAGCAGCAGCTCGGCCGCGCGCCGCGCCACCGCCGCCGTCGCGCCCGTGAACACCCCGAAGTAGAGCGTCGCCCCGGCGAGCACCCAGACGGGAATGAGCAGCCCCAGCGGCGCCTCCCGCCGGCCGGCGTCCTCGGGCGGCGCCTGGAAGTAGGCGACCTCCACCACCCGCCAGACGTAGATGACGGCGAGCAGCGAGGAGAGCAGCACCAGCACCGCCACCGGCCAGGTGCCGGCCTCGAGGGCCGCCAGGACCAGGTACCACTTGCTGATGAAGCCGGTGGTCAGCGGCACGCCGATCAGGCCCAGGCCGCCGACCACGAACGCCGCCATCGTCCACGGCATGCGGCGGCCGATGCCGGCGAGGGCGTCGAGGCGCGTCGAGCCGGTGGTGATCACCATGGCGGCGACGGCGAGGAAGAGGCCGCTCTTGATCACCGCGTGGTTGAAGATGTGGACGACGGCGCCGGTCAGCCCCGCGACCGAGGCGAACGAGAGCCCCAGCACCATGTAGCCGATCTGCGCCAGGCTCGAGAAAGCGAGCAGGCGCTTGACGTCGCGCTCGAAGATCGCCACCGTCGAGGCGATGAACATCGCCGCCAGAGCGAGCGGCAGCAGCGCCGCGTCGAGCCGCAGGCGGCCGAAGGCCAGCTCGTGGCCGAAGATCCGGAAGATGAACGTCGCCATCACGTAGAAGGCGACCTTGGTGGAGGCGCCGGCGACGAACGCCGTGACCAGCTCCGGCGCGTAGGTGTAGGCGTTGGGCAGCCAGATGTGGAGCGGAAAGAGCGCCACCTTGATGCCGGTGCCCACCACGATGCAGGCGAGCGCCACCAGCACCGTGCGGTTGACGCCGCCGGCCCCGGAGTCGAGCGCCGCCAGCCGCGCCCCCAGGTCGATGATGTTGAGCGTGCCGGTGACCATGTAGAGCATGCCCAGGCCGAGCAGGAAGAAGGTGCCGCCGAGGGTGCCCATCACCAGGTATTGGAAGGCGGCGGTCAGGGCGCGGCGGTTCTTGCCCAGGGCGACGAGGCCGTAGGTCGCGAGCGAGGAGATCTCGAGGAAGACGAAGACGTTGAACGCGTCGCCGGTGCTCGTCATCCCCAGCAGCCCGGTCAGGCACAGCAGGAAGCCGGCGAAGAAGAGGTGGTGGCGACTCTCCGGCACCTCGTCGATGAGCGCCGCGCGGCAGCCGCTCAAGACCACGGCGGCGATCGCGGTGACGATCACCAGCACGAAGGCGTTCAAGGGGCCGATGCGCAGCTCGATGCCGATGGGCGGCGCCCAGCCGCCGACGTGGTAGCTCATGGTGCCGTAGGCGAGCGCGTGCTGGAGCTGCGCCACGGCGATCGCGAACGACGTCCACAGCACGGCCAACGTCACCGTCCAGGCCGGCCGCGAGCGGTGGAGCACCACGCACAGCGGCGCGGTGATCATCGGCAGCACGACCTGGATGGCCGGGAGCTGCCCGAACAGCCGGGGCATGAAGTCAGCCAGGCTCATGGTCGTCCACCGGCCCGTCCGCCGCGCCTGGGCCAGCCGCACCGTACTCCTTCTCCAATATTTCGTCCTCTTCCAGGGTCCCATAGGCCTCGTGGATGCGCACCGCGAGCGCCAGGGCGACCGCCGTGGTCGCCACGCCCACGACGATGGCGGTGAGCATGAGCACCGAGGGCAGCGGGTTCGAGTAGACCGCCTCGGCCTCCTCCACGAGGATCGGCGCCATGCCGCCCTCGACCTTGCCCATGCTGACGTAGAACATGATCACCGAGACCTGGAAGACGTTGAGGCCGATGACCTTCTTGACCAGGTTGCCGCGCGAGATCACCGTGTAGAGGCCGGTCATCATCAGCAGGATGACGATCCAGTAGTTGTAGAGCCCCGGGTCCAACGTCACGGCGTCCCCTCGCTTTCTCCCACGCGGTCCTCCCAGGGGGCCGGCTGGCCGCGGCCGGTGAAGAGCAGGAAGAGGGTCGTCATCACCGCGGCGACGGTGATGCCCACGCCGAGCTCGACCAGGAAGATGCCCCGGTGCTGGCCGTCCTGCGGGTCGGCGGCCAGGAGGTCGTAGTCGAGGAACTCGCCGCCGAGGACGATCCCGGCGACGCCGGCGCCGCCGTAGATCAGCACGCCGAGCGCCACCAGGGCCTCGAGGCGCCGGCCGGTGAAGATGGCCTGGGCGCGGTCGGGTCCGTAGACCAGGGCGTAGAGCACCAGTCCGGCGGCGAAGATCACCCCGGCCTGGAAGCCGCCGCCGGGGCCGAAGTCGCCGTGGAACTGCACGTAGAGCGCGAAGAGCAGGATCAGCGGCACCAGCGGCTTGGCGCTCGCCCGCAGCACCACGTTGGCGCCCATGCGCCCTCCGCCGGGGCGCCGGCGGTCGATCGTGGCGGCGCCGCCCAGGAGCATGAGCACCATCACCGCGGCGGTGAAGATCACCGTCGTCTCGCCGAAGGTGTCGTAGCCGCGGTAGGAGGCGAGCACCGCCGTCACCACGTTGGGGATGTGCTCGTTGATCTCGTCGGGGGTGTGCTCGAGGAAGTGGGGGGCCAGGTAGTGGTGGATCGGCGCGTCCGGGTCGCCGTAGCGCGGCATGTCGGAGGTGCCGTAGACGAGGGCGGCGCCGGTGACCACGACCACGCCGAGGGCGAGCGGCGAGAAGCGCCGCCGCCAGCGCTTCTTCTCTACGTCCTGGGTCACCGCCAGGGTGGCCAGCATCAGGATCGTCGAGATGCCGGCGCCCACCGAGGCCTCGGTGAAGGCCACGTCGACGGCGTCCATCACCGTGAAGAGGCCGGCCGAGAGCAGGCTGAAGATGCCCGTCACCATGACCGCGGCGAAGAGGTCGCGCAGGCGCACGATGGCCACCGCCGTGACCGCCAGGAACGCCAGCAGCACGACGTCAATCAGCGCCAGCATCGCCGTCCTCCTGCCGCCGCCGGGGCGGCAGGGACAGGTCGTGGAGCGCCGCGGTCTTCACCAGGGCGTGCGACGCCGCGGGTCCGGTGATCATCAGGAAGAGCATCACCATCACCAGCTTCGCCGTCGCCAGGCTCCAGCCCGCCTGCACCGCGAGCCCGAAGAGCACCAGCGCGGCGCCCAGGGTGTCGGTGATGGACGTCGCATGGAGGCGGCTGTAGTACTCCGGCAGGGTGAGCACGCCGAGCCCGGTGACCAGCAACACCAACGAGCCGGCGAGCATCGACAGCCAGCTCAGGGCCTCGAGCCAGACGCTCACGTGAGCTCCTCCTCGATCGCTGGGGCGATCGGAGCGCTCAGGCGCCGGGCCCGTAGGTCGTCGTCGTCGAGCATGTCGTGGTAGCGGGTGAAGCGCAGCACGGCGATAGTGGAGATGAAGTTCATCAGCGCGTAGACGAGGGCCAGGTCGATGAAGTCGGGACGCCCGGTCATGAAGCACATGAGCGCGATCAGCAGCACCGTCTTGGTGCCGAAGCTGTTGACGGCGAGGATGCGGTCGTACACCGTCTCGCCCTTGAACGCCCGCACCAGGAGCATCGCCATCGAGACCAGGATCGCCAGCGTCGCGACCGTGAAGTACGTCAAGGCGCCCCCTCCAGGCGGCTGACCTCGCGGTCCATCTCGCCCGCGTAGACGCCGTCGGCCGAGGCGCGGGTCAGCGCGTGGACGGTGAAGACGTCGCCGGTGACGTCGACGGTGATGGTGCCCGGGGTCAGGGTGATGGAGTTGGCGTAGGTGGCGCGCCCGACGTCGGTGCGCTGGCCGCCGCGGACGACCACGGTCTCGGTCCGGTCGCCGGGCCGGGGAAAGAGGATGCGCCGGATCACCTCGACGTTGGCCAACACCACCTGCCAGGCGAGCCACGGCGCGTAGCGCACGAGCCTTGGCACGAGGTGTACCGGGATGGTCTCGTTGTCGACGATCCCCATGCGCCGGCACAGCCACACGACGCCGAGGACCGAGGCGAGGCCGAGCGAGAGCAGCAGCCCCGTGTAGTGGCCCGACCACACCAGCCACAGGCCGCCGAGGACGACGGAGAGGTAGACGAGCGATGCGCGGTGGGCGACGGGCGGGATGCGGCGGGCCTTGAAATCGGCGCTCAACGTCTTTCCTTCCGGGGCAGCGGGCGAATCGGCGGGATCATACCAGGAGTCGGCGCCGGGGCCACAGCCCTCACCCCAGCCGGCGACACGGCCGGCTGTCGATTCGGCGGCCGGTCGAACGTCGTCGCCGCCTGAATCGATTCTCACCCCCGATACGCCCCAATCCCGGGAGGAGCTTCATTCTGAGATCGCACCTGAAGCGAGGAGAGGCACGCCGTCCAGCGACAGACCGCACTATTAGGTTGACGGGAAGCTCGGACTCGGCTATACTACCCCCGCCAACGCCTTCGACCCCGACACCTCAACCAGCTTGCCCAGCACGACAACCAGCTTGCCCAGCACGACGAACCCGTGACCGCCGGCGAGGCGGTAACCGGCGGCTTCTGGCGCGTCGTCCCCTTGGGCGACGAGCGTTTCGGCCTCTTTCGCCTCTGGGAAAGCCCGGAGGACGGCGACGAGCCCTTCGGCACCCTGACCGACCGCGACACGGCCCTGGCGCGGAACCCTCACCCCCGGCCCCTCTCCTCCTGGGAGAGGGGGTTGGGGGTGAGGGTTCTTGCTCGGATATGGGCCTGCGCCTGGGCGTCTGCGCTAACTCAAGAGCAGCTTCAAATCCTCCGCCGTCAGGTCGCGCAGCGGCAGGCCGCTGCCCTCGTCGAGGATGGCGTCGGCGAGCTGGCGCTTGGACTGCTGGAGCTCGAGGATCTTCTCCTCCACCGTGTCGCGGGCGATCAGGCGGTAGGAGAAGACCGGCTGGGTCTGGCCGATGCGGTGGGCGCGGTCGATCGCCTGGGCCTCGACCGCCGGGTTCCACCACGGGTCGAGCAGGAAGACGTAGCCCGCCGCCGTCAGGTTCAGGCCCAGGCCTCCCGCCTTCAGGCTGATCAGGAAGACGTTGCACCCGGGGTCGGTCTGAAAGCGCTCGACCACCTCGCCGCGGTCACGCGTCTTGCCGTCGAGATAGGCGTAGGGCACGCCGCGCGCGTCGAGCTCGCCGCGCACGTAGGCGAGCAGCTTGGTGAACTGCGAGAAGACGAGGAGCTTGTGGCCCTCTTCGAGCACCTCGGAGACCTGCTCGAAGAGGGTCTCGAGCTTGGCGCTGCCCGCCTCGTTCCACTCCTTGTTCACCAGGCCGGGATGACAGGCCACCTGGCGCAGCCGCAGCAGCGCTTCGAGCACCTGGAAGGCCGCGCCGCCGACCCCCTTGGACTCGACCTCGCCGAGCAGCGCCGCCTGGTAGCCCTGGCGGAGCTGGTCGTAGAGCTCGCGCTGGCTCGGGTTGAGCGTGCAATAGAGCACCTGCTCCGTCTTCGGCGGCAGGTCCTTCAGAACCTGGGCCTTGGTGCGCCGCAAGATGAACGGACGGATGCCCTCGGCGACCACCTGCAATTCGCGCTTGCTCAGGGTGCGGCCGCCGTTCAATGCGTCGAGCCGCGGCAGGCTCCCGAGCAGGCCCGGATTGAGGAACTCGAAGATCGAGCCGAGCTCGCCCAGGTGGTTCTCGATCGGGGTGCCGGTCAGGGCGAGACGGTGGCGGGCGCGCAGCAGACGGCTGGCCTTGGCCGACTGCGAGTCGCGGTTCTTGATCGCCTGCGCCTCGTCGAGGATCACGGTGTCGAACTCCACCTTGCGGAGCACGTCGACGTCGCGGCGCAAGGTGCCGTAGCTGGTGACCAGCACGTCGTAGTCGGCGATCTGCTCCTGGACCTCCTTGCGGTCGGGGCCGAGGTACTCGACGACCTTGAGGCTGGGGGTGAAGCGGGTGGCCTCCTCGATCCAGTTGTAGACCAGGCTGCGCGGCGCCACCACCAGGGAGGGCAGGCCGGTCGACTTCGAGGGCGTGCGGTGCGTGCGCAGCAGGGCCAGGACCTGCACCGTCTTGCCCAGGCCCATGTCGTCGGCGAGCACGCCGCCGAGACCGAACTCGCGCAGGAACATCAGCCAGCCGAGGCCGTCGCGCTGGTATTCGCGCAAGGTGCCGCCGAAGCCGCGCGGCTCCTTCTTGGGCTTGACGCGGTCGAACGATTGCAGCTTCTCGCGGAGCTGGGCGAAGGCGCGGTCGACGTTGAGGGGCGGCATCGCCGTCAGCAGGGCGTCGAAGAGGAGGGCCTGCGAGGGACGAAAGCGCAAGCCCTCGTCGGTGGCGTCGTGGGCGAGCTGGGCGAGCGAGCCGTACATCTCCATCCACGACGAGGGCACCAGCCCCTGCGAGCCGTCGCTGAGCTTCACGAAGCGGTCGCCGCGGGAGACGGCTTCGAGGATCGTCTTCAGCTTCACCGGGTCGCCCGCGAAATCCGTGCTGCCGGAAAGCTCGAACCAGTCGATGCCGCTCTCCACCCGCAGCGAGGGCGGGCTCGGCGAGCGCACCGACACGCCCCACACCTCCACCTCCCAGCCCTCCGCCAGCAGGGGCTCGGCGACGTCGGCGAGGTCGTGGGGCGCGAGCTCGAGCTCGTGGCCCTGGCCGTACGCGACCGGGCGCACGCCGGTCTCGAGCAGGCGCACCAGGGCGCGGTGCTCGCCCCCCATGTCGCGGCGCAGGAACTTGCGGCTGGGCCAGTCGACGATCGAGGAGCGCGGGTCTTCGGCGCTCGCCTGCAGGCTGCCGTAGGTGAAGGAGAGCTTGGCCTGCAGCGGCGCGTTCGGCAGCACGGAGGTGGCCGACTCGAGCAGCAGCCGCGGCCGGAGAGGCGTGCGCTCCTCGCTGAGGTCGAGCTCGTGGGAGCCCTCGATACGGGGCAGGCCGGGGATCTCGAAGAGCTCGGTGATGGCCTCCTCGAGGTCGGCGCGCGGGATCACCATCTCGCCGGTGTCGCGCAGCAGCTCGATCCAGGCGAAGTCGCGCTCGCGCTCCGGCTCGAGGCGGGCGATCGTCTCGTCGAGGACGACGAGGGCCGTCTCGCTCGCCATCGTCTCGCTCGCCATCGCCTCGCTCGCGGCCGCCGCGCCGGAGGGCAGGATCAGCCGCAGGGCGTTCAAGGGGAGGCTCTCGCCCTCCCGCTCGAGGGCGCCGCTCAGCCGCGCCGGGCCGTTGGCGGCCTCGAGGCGCAGCACCAGCCGCCAGGGATCGCCGTCGTCCCACGACAGCGGGTGGAGGTCGTCGCGCGCGCGGCCGTCCCACCAGCCCAGGGCGTCGCGCGCGCTGAGGTGACGCAGCATCGGCTCGTAGAGGTGGGGCGAGAGCCGCAGGCGCCGGACTCGGGCCAGGTCGGTCGACTGGACTCGCCGGCGTTGACCCTGGCGGCCCTTGCGCATCGGCGGCTCGACGGGAAGCGCGGTGACGACGGCCATCGGCTCGCCCGTCCCGTCCGCCCGCTCCGCGGGCCGGAAAAGCCGCTCGAGGTCCTCGGGATCGGCGCTGGCCCGCCGCAGCTCAGAGAGCTCCTCGCCGTTGCCGGAAGCGGTGGGAAGGGCCTCGAAGACGTCGAGGATCAGGCCGGAGTCACCGGCGCTCGCCGCCGTGTTGATCAGGAGGCAGAGGCGGCGATCCGCGCCGGCCGGCTCCCTGCCGTTGTCCGGGAAGGTGTCGATGCGGTCGCGGAGCGCGTCGAGCTGCCGGCGCCAGGGGGCTCCGGCGGAGCGATGATCGCCCTTCGGCTCCGGCGGCCGGCGCCCGTGGCCCGGCTGCTGGGCCCTCATGCCGCCGCGGTCCTGGCTCGCGGCGCGAGGTGCCTGGACCTCCCTCGTCTCGACCACGCCGAGGTCCCTCCACCTCGACGGGCGGTCTTTGCGCAGGCCGACGCGGTCCTTGCCCGGCGGCCGGCTCGCCGATCCGGTCTCGTGCAAGGCCAGCAGCGCCGCCCAGACGTGCTCGCACGTCTTGCCGTCGGCGAAGCGCCGGCACTCGCAGAACACGTGGAGCGCCCGCCTGGCCGCCACCCGCGACCAGTCGAGGCCCACGCCATACGCTTGCTTCGCGTCCTCGACCCGTGCCCGGGCGCGCGCGCCGTCGACGTCGAGGCGCACACGGCCCTCCTGGAAGAAGCCGCGGCCGCGGTCGCGGTCGATCGGGTCGAAGTGCGACAGGCTCCGCTTGTAGAGCGGGACCGCCAAGTGAGCGCCCGTTGACGGATGCGGCTGCGGGCGGCCCCGGCGGTGCCGTCGGCGGGGGGGGAGTCCGGTTTTCTTCGTCTTTGCCATGCACTCGGAGAGTCGTAAGAGCTCGCAGCTCCCGGCTCAGGCGTCCTCTCGTGGGACCCTGGGTCAAAGGGTCCGGCGTAGGCCGATCTGCGTATCGCGGCTCAATGCGTATCGCTGATTACACTCACTCGGCTTCCCGGCCGGCTCTGACCGGAGCCGGCCCGGAGGTCCACGAAACGGGGGCCTGCCACACAGGAAGACCCGGTGCTGCCGGGCCCGACTTGCCACTGTCTGAGTGCCAATTCCGTCTGGGTGCCAGGCGCTTCGTTCGGACAATCCCCAAAAGGGGCGCGAGCGTACAGGCCGGGGCTGGCCTGACGGGGCAAAAGCGAGCGAGCCCCGGGAACAGACGCTCCCTGACGACAGAGGATACCGCGAATCGCGGAGAAAGGCAACCTCCGATTGAGAGAACCCGTGGTCACCCTCCCGAGGCGAGGGAGGTTCCGGTACACTTGCCGGAGGACGACCGACCCCACAGGCGCGTGAGCGGACATGTCGCCAGAGAGACCGAAGCTCTTCCTGTACCGCCGGCGAGCGGACGCGCCCCGGGGGACTCTCTTCTACATCCACGGCCTGGGCGAGTCCGGACGCTGCTTCGAGCAGCT
>Ga0302046_10006334_pt1 | contig 10338 bp, 10 predicted proteins | sample RVTome_11_FD_200261 | JGI IMG/M metagenome (GOLD analysis project Ga0302046, IMG submission 200261) | Soil microbial communities from uranium-contaminated site in the Upper Colorado River Basin, Wyoming, United States - RVT147D111 (version 2) ... | reverse complement strand
ACCGCTACTTCCGTGGTCGGGTTGACGAGCTGGTGGTGGGCATGGAGCAGGAGGCCGTGATGCTGATGGAAATGCTCCACGCCCAAGAATCCGCAGCGGGCGCCACCGCCAGCCTGGCGAGCGCGGTCCACGCAGCCACCGTCCGCGAGCGTCCATGAATCTGCGCCCGCGGCCGCAAGAGTACCCGGAGGTGAGCCTCACTCCGCTGATCGACGTGGTGCTGCTGTTGCTCATCTTTTTCATGGTCTCGACCACCTTTACTCGCGAGTCACGGCTGGAGATCGCCTTGCCGGAGGCGTCCAGCGAGCCGGCACCGACGCCGCAAGCACCGCTGCAGGTGGTGGTGGACGCCGAGGGCCGCTACCTGGTCAATGACCGGCCGCTACCCTCCGCCGAAGCCGCGGTGCTCCGCGATGCCCTGCTGGCAGCGCTTGCGGGGCGTCCTGAGCGCTCCCTGGTGATCCGGGCTGACGCCTCCACCCCCCATCGCTACGTGGTCCGAGTCATGGATGTGGCAAGACGCCTCGGCATCGGGCAGGTATCCATCGCCACCGTCTACCGGGAGGAGTCTCCTTAGCCGCCGTCCGGCGCGGGCAAGGGTGGCGAAGTGCTTCTAGTCATCGCAATGGCGCTGATCGATCGCAATGGCGGGGGCTCGCGGCACCTGCGACGGGCCCGCGCTCGGTGAGCGGGCGTCCGCGGTTTTGGTCGCGGCGCGGCTTACTGGCCTGGACGCTACTCCCCGCGGCCGCACTCTTCACAGCGCTGGTTCAGCTGCGGCGGCTGGCTTATCGCCGTGGCTGGCTGCGTTCCCAGCGTCTGCCGGTCCCGGTGGTCGTGGTCGGCAACATCACGGTGGGAGGCAGCGGCAAGACACCATTGGTGGTTGCGCTGGCCGAGGCGCTGGGAGCCGCCGGTCTGCGCGTCGGCATCCTCTCCCGCGGCTACGGCGGCCGTCCCGGAAAGCTGCCGCTGGCGGTGGCGGCCGACAGCGACCCGGCGCGCTGCGGCGACGAGCCGCTGTTGCTGGCCCTGCGCACCGGCTGCCCAGTCTACGTGCACCCGGATCGGGTAGCGGCGGCGCACCGCCTGTTGGCGGCGGCAGCGGTGGACGTGCTGCTGGCGGACGACGGGCTGCAGCACTACCGGTTGGCCCGTGACCTCGAGCTGGCGGTGATCGACGCTCGCTTCCGCCTGGGAAACGCCTGGCCGCTGCCCGCAGGGCCGCTGCGAGAGCCTGTCGGGCGGCTCGCCGCGGTAGATTACGTCGTCTGCAACGGGACACCGGCGGCCGCCGGCGAGGTTCCCATGCGTCTGGTGGGTGAGCTGGCGCTGCCGCTCCGCGGGGGCGCTGCTCGGACGCTGGAAAGCTTTTGTGGCCAGGTTGTGCACGCGGTTGCCGCGATCGGCGACCCGGAGCGCTTCTTCTCCTACCTTCGCGCCCGCGGCCTGCAGCTGGAGTCCCACCCGTTTCCGGACCATCATCGCTACACGCCTGGAGAGCTGCAGTTCTCGGAGCGGGCGCCGATTCTGATGACCGAGAAGGATGCCGTAAAATGTCGGCCTTGGGCGGGACCCGACACTTGGTACGTGCCGGTGTCCGCCGAGCTGCCCGAAAGCTTGATTCGCGGCCTTCTGTCGCGACTGCCAGTAATTGCGGATGGCCGTGCCGATCAACGCCCGCACGCCTCCCTCGCCACCTCGGGAGATCCTTGATGGACAAGAAGCTGCTGGACATCCTGGTTTGCCCGGTGAGCAAGGCGCCACTGACTTACGACCGCAAGCGGGAAGAGCTGGTGTGCCGGGCCAGCCGTATGGCCTACCCGATTCGTGACGGGATACCGATCCTGCTCGAGGACGAAGCACGCCAGTTGACCAGCGAGGAGCTGAAAGCCCTGGAGGGGCGATGAGCCGGATGCCGCCGTTCACCGTTGCCGTACCAGCCCGCTTTGGCTCCACCCGACTCCCAGGCAAACCGCTGCGGCTGATTGCCGGCCGACCGATGATCGTCCATGTGCTCGAGCGGGCCCGCGCCAGTGGCGCCGAGCGGGTCGTGGTGGCCACCGACGATCAGCGCATCGTCGAAGCCGTGCGCGCGGCCGCCGGCGAGGCCTTCCTCACCGACCCGGCCCATGCCTCCGGAACCGATCGTATTGCCGAAGTCGCGCAGCGCCTGGGCTGGCCCCCGGAGCACATCGTCGTGAACTTGCAAGGCGATGAGCCCGAGGCCCCGCCGGTGATCCTCGACCAGGTTGCAGCCCTGCTAGCTGCCTCTCCCTGGGCAGGCTTGGCCACCCTGTGCGCCCCCGTGCACAGCCGACCCGAGCTGTTCGATCCCAACGTGGTCAAGGTCGTGCGGGATGGCAGCGGTCGAGCCCTCTATTTCAGCCGGGCGCCGGTTCCCTGGCACCGGGAGAGCTTCGCTCAGACTCAGGCCGAGCTGCCCGCGGGAATCGCCTTCCATCGCCACATCGGCATCTACGCCTACCGGGTGGAGACGCTGGGCCGCTTTGCGGCCCTGCCTCCAGCGCCCCTGGAGACCTGCGAGTCGCTGGAGCAGCTGCGGGCACTCTGGCACGGCATCGGAATCGCGGTCACCGAGGCGGTGGCAATACCGCCACCCGGGGTCGACACCGAGGCCGACCTGGAGCGGGCGGCCGCGGCCCTGCAGCTCGCGGGTGCTGGTGACTGCGGTGCGGCCGGCTAGGTGATCGGAGGCTCGAGCCGAGCGAGCAGGGGATTTGGAGCCACTCCGTCCTCGCTGCGAAGCGGAATGGTCAGTAGCCTGGGCGCAAAGCGCGACGGATCGCCGTACTGGTTGTCTTGGACGGTCGGCGCTGCGCCTAGCGGCTCGAGCACCAGTGCTGGGGCTCGTGGGTCGGCGAGCACTTCGACCAGGCGGTAGCTATGGGGGCCGTCGCGAAAAGTGCAGCCCACCAGCGAGCGGAGCCTGGCGAGCTCGAGCTCAGTCAAGCGCGGCCTGCCGCTCGGCGGCGAAATCGGCGCCCGGCGCTGGGGCGGTGAGGAGCCCGCAGTTGTCGTAGCGCGGCGCACTCAGGTAGCATGATCAGCCCTCCTCCCGGGGCCGGGACGAATAGATAATATTCTGATGACAGTGGAAAAAATTCGGGTGTTGATGGTCTGCATGGGGAACATCTGCCGCTCCCCCGTGGCCCAGGGCGTGCTCGAGGCGCTGCTTGCCGGCAGTCCACTTGCCGGCCGTGTGGAGGTAGATTCCGCCGGTACCCATGCCTACCACGTGGGCTCGCCCCCCGACCCCCGGGCCCGGCAGGTGGCCGCTGACCGGGGTGTGCAGCTGGGTGCTCAGCGTGCTCGCAAGCTGGAAGCGGAGGATTTCGAGCGCTTCGACTACCTCATCGCCATGGACGAGGACAATTTCGAGCTCCTCCTGGAGCTCTGTCCGGGCGAGCACTTGCGGCCGCGCCTGCGCCTGCTCATGGACTTTGCGAAGGGGAGCAGCAACCGCAGCGTACCTGATCCCTACTACGGCAGCCGCCTCGGCTTCGAGCGCGTCTTCGACATGGTCGAGGAGGCCGCCGCGGGCCTCCTGACTTACCTCGAGCGCGAGCACTTCCTTCGCTAGCGCCAGCGGCAGGCCCGCAACCATCCAGTCAGTGATCCTGCGTTGCGGGGGCGTCCTGCGGCAGGCGCTGGGCATGGTCCTGCTGCCGCTCGGTGTTGGTGTTGGGCGCGGTCGCGCCCGCCTCCGAGGTGTCCTCCATGCGAGCCGGGGCGGGCTGGTCAGCCCAGCTTGCCGGCGACTCCGATTCGGGGCGCGTCGGAGGCTGGAGGCGCTGGTCATCGCGGGCCGGCTGCCGCTCGACGTCGCCGCCGTTTAGTATCGGCGCCGACGCCGCCGGTGGCGACGGCGTTGCCTCGGCGCGGCGCTGGTGCTCGCTGCCCTCGGGTGGGTGCTGAGCCACGAGCTCGGATACGACCGGTGGCGCTTCGGCCTGCGGCGCAAGTGGCACCGGCGAGGCACTGCTGGGGACCGCTTCGGTCGGGCCGTTGGCCGGCTGACCGCCATGATCAGCGCGCTCAGCGGCTGCCTCGGGCCGCGGACCGCCGCGATTGCGACCGCGGCCGCGGCGGTTGCGCCGGCGCCCAGCATCGCCGGTGTCTGCCGCTTCGCCGCCTGGGCCGTCGGCGGCGAGGTCGCCGGCCGAGTCGCGGCGCTGGCCTTCGGCGGGTGAGGTGGAAGCGTCGACGGACGCTACAGCCTGCTCGCCCATGGTGCCGTCGCTTGCCGCCTCGTCCCCGGGCTGGCGGCGCCGGCGCCGGCCGCCACGCCGGCCCCGGCGCCGGTTGGCAGCCGCCCCGCGCTCGCCCTCGCCCTCGTCCCGCTCCTGCCCTGCAGCTTCGCGCTCGGGGCCGGTCGGCGCCGCAGCAGGGGGACGTGGCAGCTCGCTGCCCTCGGCTCTTTCGGCCGCCGCAGCGCTCCGCGGTCCCGGCCGGCGGTTGCTGGCAGGCGATCGCGGCATCGCCCCTCGCGGCCGTGCCGCCGGTGCCAGGGCGCCCCTCGGAGTCTCGTCCTGGGGCGCCGCTGCGGCTGCGGGCGCCGCTGGAGCGGCGCTGGCTGGCGCCACTTCCTCGCCTCTGCCGGCAGGCTCGTCCTCTGGCCGAGGATGGCCAGCAATGGCCGCTCCCAGCAGGCTCATGACTTGGCGGAGAATGCCGCGAGATCTGCGCTCGGCGGCGGGGCTCAGCCGCAGCTCCGACAGTTCCGGCATCTCCTGCAGATCCGGCAGCGCCGGCTGCGGGCTGGGTGCGTTACGCGGCACCAGTTTGACGGCCGGCTCTTGCGTAGCAGCGCGCCGTGGCTCGGTGCTCTCCACTGGTGCCGGCTCCGGTTGCGTGAGCATCTGATAGCTCGGCGTGGATGCCGAGGTGGCGGTTCTTGCCAGCTCGTCTCCGCGCTGGCGCTCCACCTGAAAGTGCGGAGTTTCCAGATGCTCGTCCGGTACCAGGAATATGCTGACCGCGTGGCGAGCCTCGATGGCGCGCACCGCCTCGCGCTTCTCGTTGAGGAGAAAGGTGGCCACCTTCACCGGTAGGCGGGCCACCACCCGGGCCGTACGATCCTTCATCGCCTCCTCTTCGACGATGCGCAACACCGACAGGCCGAGGGACTGGACGTTGCGAATGGCTCCGCGACCCAGGCAACGCGGGCAGACCACCTGGCTGGCCTCGCCCAGGGACGGCCGCAGCCGCTGCCGCGACAGCTCGAGCAAGCCGAAGCGGGAGATCCGCCCCAGCTGGACCCTGGCACGGTCCATCTTCAACGCTTCGCGCAGGCGATTCTCCACCTCGCGCTGGTTGCGCGCGGAAGCCATATCGATGAAATCGATGACCACTAGGCCACCCACGTCCCGCAGACGCATCTGCCGCGCAATCTCGTCGGCCGCCTCGAGGTTGGTGTGCAGCGCCGTCTCCTCGATGTCGGCGCCGCGGGTCGCCCGCGCGGAGTTGATGTCGATGGAGACTAGAGCCTCGGTGTGATCGATCACCACCGCGCCGCCGGAGGGCAGCTGTACCACCCGCTCGAAAGCACTCTCGATTTGGCTCTCGATTTGGAATCGGTTGAACAGCGGCGTACTGTCCCGGTAGAGCTTGAGACGGTGCACGTTCTGCGGCATCACCGTCTGCATGAACTCCCGAGCCTGCTCGTAGACCGGCTCGTGATCGACCAGAATCTCGCCGATGTCCGGGCGCAGGTAATCGCGTAGGGCCCGGATCATGACATTGCTCTCCTGGTAGATCAGTTGCGGCGGGGAGATCTCCTTGGCCGCGCTGCTGATCGCCTCCCAGAGCTGGAGCAGGTAGTCCAGGTCCCACTGCAGCTCTTCCTGGGAGCGGCCAACCCCGGCGGTACGGACGATCAGCCCCATGCCCTCCGGGATCTCCAGCGAGCTCATGATCTGGCGGATCTCCTGGCGGTCATCGCCCTCGATGCGGCGCGAGACGCCCCCGGCCCGGGGGTTGTTCGGCATCAGCACCAGGTAGCGGCCAGCCAGGCTAATGAAGGTGGTGAGCGCCGCCCCCTTGTTGCCACGCTCCTCCTTGTCCACCTGCACCAACAGCGCCTGTCCTTCCCGGATCACGTCCTTGATTCCCGGACGCGCGCCGTCTTTGATGCCATCCGGGTTGAAGTAGCTGCGGGCGATCTCCTTGAAGGGCAGGAAGCCGTGGCGATCACCACCGTAGTCGATGAACGCCGCCTCCAGACTCGGCTCCACCCGAGTCACCTTGCCTTGGTAGATGTTGGCTTTTTTCTGCTCCAGGCTGGGGCTCTCGATATCCAGGTCGTAGAGTCGCTGACCATCCACGATGGCGACCCGCAGCTCTTCCGCCTGCGTGGCATTGATGAGCAATCTTTTCATGCGCAAACGATCTCCGGCGCTCAGGACTGAGGTCACGACGGCCTGACGCGGCGCGGGTCGTTGGCGCGCTGGAGCTAGGGAATGCGAGCAGCTGCAGGACGGGCACTTCGCGGGGGAGTCGGCATCCACCGACCTCCGCGGGCGAGGGCAAAGGGTTTGGCGGCGGCATCAAGACTGCGGCTCGCCCGGGTCTTCATCGTCAGGCGCAGTGCTTTCGGCGCCTCTGGATGGTCGCCGTCGCGGGGACGACCATCGGGAATTCGTTTCACGTCGCTGGCAGCGATCACGCGCGCCCCGCTCCGGGGTCGGCAGGCGTCAAGTCACGAGGACTATATCAACGGCTTGCGAGGGCATCAATGCGAGGGGCCGTGATAACATCTGCGCCATGCCGCAACAGGACCCGCCCGCGGGGGCTCGCCTGCTCATGGTCGAGCCGGACCTCGCGGGACAGCGCATCGACAATTTCCTCGCCCGGGTCCTCAAAGGCGTTCCGCGCGGGCACATCTATCGCATCCTTCGCCGCGGCGAGGTGCGGGTCAATCGCGGTCGCATCCGGCCCGGCTACCGAATGCAAGCAGGCGACTTGGTGCGAATCCCGCCCCTGCGCACCCCGGCGCCGCTGCCGCCGGCGCTGCCGCCGCAAGCGTTGTTCGAGCGGCTGCAGGCGGCATTGCTCATGGAGCAGGACGACCTGCTGGTGCTGGACAAACCGGCCGGACTCGCCGTGCACGGCGGCAGTGGGCTCAGCTGGGGCCTGATCGAAGCGCTACGCGCCCTTCGACCCCAGGCGCGGCACCTGGAGCTGGTGCACCGATTGGATCGGGAGACCAGTGGCTGCCTGTTGGTGGCCAAGAACCGGGCGGCATTGAAGCAGCTGGCGGCGGCCTTCCGCGGCGGCGCGGTGCGCAAGCGCTACCTGGCGCTGACCAGCGGCCGCTGGCAGGAGGGGGCGCGCACCGTGGTCGCTCCACTCAGCCGCTTCGTCTCCCGCGGCGGCGAGCGGGTGGTACAGGTCAGCCGCGGGGGCCGCGAGTCGGCGACTCGCTTCGAGCCCCTCGAGCGCTATCGGGACTTCACCCTGGTGGCGGCGGTGCCGCTGACCGGCCGCACCCACCAGATCCGAGTGCATGCGGTGCACGCGGGGCACGCGCTGGCGGGAGACAGCCGATATGGAGACCCGACCCTGAATCGCAGCTTGGCCGGAGTCGGTCTGAAACGGCTGTTTTTGCATGCGCAGCAGCTGGAGGTCGAGCTCGACGGCCGCGAGATCGCCGTCGAGGCCCCGCTGCCGCCAGAGCTGCGTGCGGTGCTCGAGCGGCTGGAGCGCCAGGAGTGACCGGCCGGGATCTGGAGCTGGTGGTGTTCGACTGGGATGGGACTCTGATGGACTCCCAGGCGCGCATCGTTGCCAGTCTCCACCATGCCATCGCCGGCAGCGGGTTGCCGCAACGCAGCCACGGCGAGCTCCGCAACATCATCGGCCTCGGCCTGCGGGAGGCGCTGCTGGCGCTCTATCCGAATCTGCGGCCGCCGCAGCTGCAGGCACTGACGGTGGCTTATCGCAGCCAGTTCCTGGAAGTTTGCAGCGAGCCCGAGTGCTTGTTCGAAGGCGCTCGTCAGGTGATCGAGACCTTGCGGGCCCAGGGATTACTTTTAGCCATCGCCACCGGCAAGGGTCGAGCCGGGCTGGACCGCGCGCTCCGCCATAGCGGACTGCATGGCTACTTCCACAGCAGCCGCTGCGCCGACGAGGCACCCTCGAAGCCCGATCCGACCATGCTGCAAGAGCTCATGGCCGAGCTTGGGGTGGAGCCGGCGGCCACCTTGATGGTGGGTGATACCGAATATGACCTGGCCATGGCCCGGGCGGCCAAGGCCTGGCCGCTGGCGGTGGCCTACGGCGCCCACGAGCGTCGGCGGCTGCTGCCATACGCCCCGGTGGCGGTGCTGGAGCGCATCGGCGACCTGCCGGAACTGCTGGCCAAGCTCAGCCTGGGCGGCGCTGCGCAACCGCCTCGCGGCTAGAGAGTGCCGGTCCCGGCAGCTGGAGGATGCGACTAGATGGCTGAAGATCAGCGCCAGGAACCGGGCTCCGGCGCCCAAACCGAGGCGAGCCCACCGCCGCAGCCGGTGGACGAGCGGTGGGCCCGCGAGCTCATCGCCCGCGTTGCCCTGTCGGGAATCGCGGAGCAGCGGCGCGCCCGGCGCTGGAGAATCTTTTTCAAGACGCTCGGACTCCTCTACCTGACCGCCCTGCTGGTGCTACTGATCCCGTGGGGCTGGGAGGCGGCCGGCATGGTCCGCAGAGCTCACACCGCGATGGTGAGCGTGGAGGGCATCATTGCGCCGGGCACCGATGCTTCCGCCGACCGGATCATTACCGGCCTGGAGGATGCCTTCGCCGACGGCCGCACCGCCGGTGTCATCGTCCGCGTCAACAGTCCCGGCGGCAGCCCGGTACAGGCGGCAAGCATCTACGACGCCATGCGCCGGCTGCGCGCAACCCATCCGGAGACCCCGCTGTATGCGGTGATCGAGGACGTTGGCGCCTCCGGTGGCTACTTCGTCGCCGCTGGCGCCGACGAAATCTACGCCAACCGCTCCAGCATCGTCGGCTCCATCGGCGTGCGCACCGACGGCTTCGGCTTTACCGGGACCATGGAAAAGCTCGGCGTGGAGCGGCGCTTGTATACGGCCGGCGAGCACAAGGGCATTCTCGACCCGTTTTCGCCGAGTCGCCCACAGGACGTGGAGTACCTGGAAGGTCTGTTGGGTCAGATCCACGGCCACTTCATAGCGGCAGTCAAGCAAGGGCGCGGCGAGCGGCTGCGCGGCGAGCCCGACACCCTCTTCAGCGGCTTGTTCTGGACCGGCGAGCGGTGTGTGGAGCTGGGCCTGGCGGATGGGCTCGGCGATGTGGGCTACGTGGCACGGGAGCTGATCGGCGTCGAGGACATCGTCGACTTCACGCCCCAACGGGATCTGCTGGACCGCTTTTACAGCAGCGCCGCCGCGGCGCTGGCCGGGACTCTGCTGGAGCAAAGGGGTGCACTTTTACGTTGAGGGCCCAGCAGGACCGCTGCACAGTGGCCTGGGGGCCCCTCAGGGCAGCTCGATGCCCTCCAGTGTCAGCATCGCTACCAGCCGAATCATGGGCAGACCCAGCAAGGCCGTGGGGTCCGTTCCGCGCTGGCACTCGAACAGACTCACCCCCAGGCCTTCGGATTTGAAGCTGCCGGCACAGTCGAGCGGACGCTCTCGGGCCACGTAGCGACGAATGGCCGAGATCGAGAGCGGGCGTAGGGTCACCTGATAGGGGACGCAGTCCAGTTGCTCGCGGCCGCTGCCGCTGTCGCGCACGCAGAGCCCGGTGTGGAAGGTGACGGTGCGGCCGGCGATGCGGCGAAGCTGGGACACGGCGGCGGATTCGCTGCCGGGCTTGCCCAACACCTCGCCGTCGATCTCCGCCAGCTGGTCCGAGCCCACCACCAAGGCCTGCCGGTGGCGGGCGGCCACCGCCCTCGCTTTGGCTTGCGCCAGGCGGCGGACCGCCGCCTCGGCAGTCTCGCCGGCGTGGCGGCCCTCATCGACATCGGGGGCTTCGCAGAGGAACTCGAGCGTCAGTCGCCGCAGCAGCTCCCGGCGATAGGGGGAGGTGGAGGCCAGGATCAGCTGCCGGCCGTCATGAAGGTATTGCTGCATGCCGTTTCCGCTGGCAGTCGAGCGGCCGATGGTAAGGCCCGCTGGAAATCCTCACAAGCGGCGAGCGTCGAGACCGTGGCCCCACCCGTTTTTTCTTTTTTGAACAGCGAGTAATGGCGGCTCGAGAGGTTTTTGACACACCCTCCGCTGGTGGCTAACATTGCGCGCCTATGTCAGCGGGGCTGCAGAGGCGCATCGATCCCTGGACCCTGGCCCGCCAGGGCGGCCAACTGCA
>Ga0302046_10006333_pt1 | contig 10339 bp, 9 predicted proteins | sample RVTome_11_FD_200261 | JGI IMG/M metagenome (GOLD analysis project Ga0302046, IMG submission 200261) | Soil microbial communities from uranium-contaminated site in the Upper Colorado River Basin, Wyoming, United States - RVT147D111 (version 2) ... | reverse complement strand
CGCGCTGCGACCGGCGCGGTCTGCGCTCGTTCGCAGCGCGGCTGCGGCGCTACGACCTCGAAGCCGCCCGCCGGCCGCTCGCCGCGGCCCGCGAGGCGCTCGCCGAGGGCGTCTCCTGGGTCGGCTACTGGGACCGCGTCAACGCCGTCTTCCTCGGCACCGAGATCGGGGCGCTGGGACCGCTCTTCAACCGCTTCCTGCTCGCCGTGGACGATCCCGTGAAGATGGCGCGGCAGTTGATCCGGCTGTGCCGTCCCGCCGGCGACGAGCCGATCGCCGTGGCCGCCGTGGTCGCCGGCGGCGCCAAGTACCGGATGGTCTTCTTCGACCCGGCGGACGAGCGCTTCTTCTACCGTCCGCGGCCCCGCCGGCGCCGGCCGATCTCGTGGGACCGCCTGCGCGAGCTCGCCCGCGGCGGCCGCACCGGCGGCCCGGCGGGGACCCTCGAATACCTGCTGATGGCGGCGAGCGGCATCTATCTGGTCGCCGATCCCGTGGACGGCCACAGCCGCTTCGAGCGCGACGCCCGTCGCATCCACGAGCTCTACACCGGCCTGTCCTTTCCCTACGTGGCGCTGCCGGCGAGCCTCTGCGCCGGCGAGCCGGACTACCTGGAGATGTTCGCGCCCGGCTTCGCGGAGCAGGGCCGCGCGGCCTGCGAGCGGTTCTTCTCATGAGCTTGCCGGCCGCCGAGCTGGCGCGCGCCGAGCGCGCCCACTACCGCCTGCACTCCGCGCTCTACCTCCCCGAGCGGCGGGACCTCGCGGGCGTGAGCCTGTTCGCCTCGCCGACGATCCCCGACCCGGAATGGAACCACGCGGCGCTGGTCGCCGTCGACGCGGCCGCCTGGCCCGCGCGTCTGGCCGAGATCCGCCGCTTCTTCGAGCGCCGCGGCCGGCCGGCGACGGTGGCCGTCAGCCCTTTCTCACGGCCGGCCGATCTGGCGGCGCGGCTCGCCGGCGCGGGCTTCGCGCCGAGCTTCCGCCACCGCTGGTTCTTCGGCCGCGACGACGACGCGCCGGAGGCTTCGGCGGCCGTCGAGATCGTCGACGGCGAGGAGCGCATGAGCGCCTTCGTCGACGTCTTCGAGGCCGTCTTCGCCGAGGATCCGGAGCCCGGCTACGCCCGCGCCTTGTGGCGCTCGTGGCGCCACGCCACCGTCGTCCACTACCTGGCGAGGGTGGACGGCCGTCCGGCGGGCGTGGCGAGCGCCCTCCACGCCCGCGGCGCGTGCGGGCTGTACAATCTCGCCGTCCTGCCGAGCCGGCGGCGCCGCGGCCTGGGCACGGCGCTGACCGCCCGCCGCCTGGCCGACGCCCGCCGGCGCGGCGACCGGCTCGTCTTCTTGCAGACCGAGCCCGGCGCCGTGGCCCGCCGGCAGCGCCGCAACGGCCTGGCGCCGGGATTCGAGACCGTCGGCTGGACCGCCCTGGAATGACCCGGAGGAGACCATGCCCATCTTCGAAGCCTCCCTCGCCGCGGGCTTCCTGATCCGCACCGAGACCCGCCCCTCGACGATCCCCGGCGCCGGCGCCGGCGTCTTCGCCCTGGAGGACGTGGCCCGCGGCACGTTCGTGGGCATGGACTTTCCCGACCCGAAGAAAGCCTGCACCGCCGACGAGGTGCTGGCGTTGCCGCGCGAGCTGCGGATGTTCTCCTGGCGCCACGTCGAGCACGTCTGCTTCGCCGCCGCCGGGCAGCGGACGTCGACCGACCTGATGAACCACTCCTTCACCCCCAACGTCCTGTGGCACGTGGGCCACTACTTCACGCTCGCCGACGTGCTCGCCGGCGACGAGCTCTTCCTCGACTACCGCCACCTGCTGGCGCCGTCATGGAACGATCGGCTCTTCGACGGCGCCAGCCGCCGCGCGGTCAACGGCCTGGAGTGGCGCGAGGCCGTCAGGAGCTCGTGCCGGCAGCTCCTGGCGTTGCTCGAGGACCACGGCCCCTAGCTCGTCCGCCGTCTGTTGTAGAATCCCCCAACCTTCGAACCGACCTCAAGGACACCGACGCCATGAACCTCCCATTCCGCCTCCCCGTGCTGATCGTTCTCGTCGTCGTGGCCGCCGCCGCGGCCGCCGAAGACCTCACCGTGGTCTCCCGGGTGATTCCCTCGAAGGGCCAGCCGATGACCGCGACCCAGTACATCTCGGCGAACAAGGTCCGCTCCTCCGACGGCCAGTTCGACACCATCATCGATCTCGAGAGCGGCCAGATGATCCAGGTCGACCACAAGAAGAAGAGCTACTTCGAGACCTCGTTCGAGGAGATGCGGGCGCACTTCGCGGAGCTGGCGAAGATGCTCGACGACAATCCGATGATGGCGAGGATGCTCGGCGAGGCCACCGAGGTGGACGTCGAGAAGATCCCCGGCACGCGCGAGATCGCCGGCTACACGTGCCGGCAGTACCAGCTCACGATGGGCGAGAACCTGAAGTTTCTCGTCTGGGCGACGCCCGACCTGCAGCCGCCCGGCGAGCACTACGACGCCCAGAAGATGCTCTACGCGGCGATGGGACCGGCCGCCAGCCGCTTCGAGAAGATGTTCGACGAGATGAAGAAGATCGGCGGCTTCGCGCTGTCGACGCAGATCGACACGCGGATCCTCGGCATGAGCGTCAACAGTCTGTCCGAGGCCGTGGAGGTGCGCCTGGATCCGCTGCCGGCGGAAGCCTTCGCGCCGCCGGCGGGCTACAAGAAGAAGAAGTCGCCCTACGGCGGGTAGGCCGACGAGCTCAGGCCCTCGGCCGCCGGCAGGCCGCGCGCCGGGACCGGAAGCCGGATCGGCTTGCCGAGCTCGAAGCGGAACGGGATCTCCGGGCACAGCCACGCCGAGTGCGGCGCCTGCCAGACCTCGGCCGCGACGTCGGCCAGGCACTCGCTCACCAGGCCGGCCTCGCCGATCTCGACGGCGAGCGGCCAGATGGCGGCGGCGACGTTCGAGGTCGTGATGGAGCGCAGCCGGCTGTCCCACACCGCGTAGCCGCGGCGCCGGTTGCGGAAGTACTCGACCGTGGCCTCCCAGCTCCCCAGCCGCGGTCCGGGGCCGCTGCCCGGCGAGGCCATGCGGCCGCGGATCTCGAGCCTGCGGCGGCGGCGGATGGTCCAGGTCCAGCACTCGGCCTCCGGCGCCGCCGACGGCGAGGGATAGGAAAACGCCGCCCCGGTGGCCGGCTGGCGGCCGAGGAGCCGCGACATCGGGGCGACCCAGAAGGGCACCAGGGTGCGCAGGAAGAGCACCGAGGGCATGCCCCGGCCGTCCAGCACGTAGAGGCGCAGGTTCATCTGCGGGTAGGAGAAACGGGCCAGCGGCATCGACGGCAGGTGGAGGCCGCTCAAGCGGAACAGCAGCACCGAAGCGAAGACCCACTCCTGGTCGTGCCAGCCGTGGGTCTCGTAACGCAGCGGCGGCGGCAGCTCGGGGGCGGCGGCGCGCGGCAGCGCCCAGTTCACGTAGAGACAATCGCGGGCCAGGGTGCTGAGCTGCATCGCCGGGATCTTATCTCTTTCACCCCACACCTCTTCCGAGAAGGCGCGGATGCGGCTATATAATGGAGCCTCCGGGCATCCGGGAAACCCAAGGAGAAGTCTATGCGACCCACCATCTCGAAGCTCCTCGTCCTGACCTGTCTGGTCGTCCTGTGCCTGCCCCTCCAGGCGGCGGCCCAGGGCAACCTGCGCTATACCGTCGGCGTGACCGAGTTCGAAAACCAGGCCGGCTGGTACGGCCACTTCAACATCGGCAACGCCTGGGGCACGGTGCTCACCGACCTGCTCAACCAGAGCGGACGTTTCATCGTCCTCGGCGAGAGCGACATGCGCGGCGCCGCCATGGCCGAGCAGGACCTCGGCGCTTCCGGCCGCACCGCCGGCGGCGCCAAGACGCCGGTCACCGGCCAGCTCACCCCCGCCCAGCTCCTGGTCAAGGGCGCCATCACCCACGTCCAGTACGACACCAAGGGCGGCGAGGGCGGCGTGCGCGTCAAGGGCATCCGCCTCGGCGGCAAGGCGAAGACCGCCGAGGTCAACGTCACCATCTACATGGTCGATTCGACCACCGGCCAGATCGTGGCGTCGCAGAGCGTGGTCGGCCAGGCCAAGAGCAAGGGCGCCGCCGTCGGCTACTCGGGCGGCGACTGGGGCGCCGCCTTCGGCGGCCACAAGGACGACAACCTCGGCCAGGCGATCGCCGACGCCGCCGACCAGGCCGTGAAGTGGATGACCGGCCAGCTCCCCAGCATCCCGTGGAGCGGCAGCGTGGTCATGGTCAAGGACGGCCAGGTCTACATCAACCGCGGCAGCCGCGAAGGCGTCACCGCGGGCCAGCGCTTCGTCGTCGGCGTCAGCGAGGTGATCCGCGACCCCGACACCGGCGAAGTGCTCGACCAGAGCGTCACCGAGGTCGCCCGCCTCGAGGCCGCCTCGGTCAAGGAGAAGCTGACGATCTGCAACGTGGTCTCCGGCAGCGCCGGCGCGGTGCGCAAGGGCCACGGCGTGCACCCCGCGGGCTAGCGGCAAGCGTCATGCGCGAAGGTCAGGAAATCGGCAGCTACGTCCTCGAGTCGCCGCTCGGCAAGGGCGGCATGGGCGAGGTCTTCCTGGCGCGTCACAAGAGCCTGGGCAGGCGGGCGGCGATCAAGGTGCTCGCGGTGGCCGTCGACGAGCCGCAGTTCCACGAGCGCTTCTCGCGCGAGGCCCGCGCCCAGGCCCAGCTCAGCCATCCCAACGTGGCGCGGGTGCTCGACCACGTACAGAAGGACGGCCGCTGGTACCTGATCACCGAGTACATGCCGCGCGGCACCTTGAAGGACGTGCTCGACCAGAGCCCCGGGCCGGTGCCGCCGGCCCAGGCCCTGGCCTGGACGCGCCAGGCCCTGCGCGGCCTCGAGTACGCCCACCGCCAGGGGATCGTCCACCGCGACGTCAAGCCCGCCAACGTCCTCGTCAACGAGCACGGCGAGGCCGCGGTCACCGACTTCGGCCTCGCCATGGTGGCCGGCGGCGAACGCCTCACCCAGACCGGCACCGCCCTCGGCACGCCCGCCTACATGAGCCCCGAGCAGGTCTCCGGCGACCGCGAGGTCGACCACCGCACCGACGTCTACTCGATGGGCGTGGTGCTCTACGAGTTGCTCACCGGCCGCGTGCCGTTCCCCATGAAGTCGGCGTCGGAGGTGGTGCGGGTGCTGGTCAACGAGCCGCCGCCGCTGCGCGAGGTCAACCCGAGCCTGCCGCCGGAGCTCGAAGGCCTGGTGATGCGCGCCCTCGCCAAGAACCCGGACGCTCGCTACGCCGACTGCAAGGAGTTCGCCGAGGCGGTCGGGCGCTGCGAGCGCGGTGAAGCCGTGGCGGCGCCCCCACCCCTGCCGCCGCCGCTGCCGCCAGAGCCCACCGTGGTCGTCAGCCCGGCGGCCCAACTGACGCCGCCGCCGCAGGCCCGGCGCACCTCGCCGTGGGCCGTCGCCGCGATCCTCGCGATTCTCGCCATAGGTGGCCTGGGCCTCGCGGCCGCGGCGGTCTACTACGTGCTGCCGACGTTCCTGGGGGACGCAGAGGCCGGCACGACGCCTCCGGAAAGCAAAGGCGAAGGCGGCGCGGAACCGCTTCCGATCGGAACGGCCGACGGTGCCATGGATGGGCCCGAGCCGGTGGCGCTGGGGGCCGCCGATGAAACGTCGCCGGCAGAGCCGGGCGCCGGGCAGGTCGTCGGCAGCCGGGAGCTCCTGAGCTTTGCCGATGGGGCGCAAGAGTCGGACCTGTCGGACCTGTCGGACCTGTCGGACTCGTCGGACCGGGTCGAGCAGCCGGAAATCGCAGAGGTCCTGCCGCCACCGCCGCTACCACCGCCGCCGCTACCGCCGCCGCCGCCACCGCCGCCGCCACCGCTCTTGCCCGCGCGGCCGGTCGTGGCGGTCGTCGCCTTCGGCGACCCGCTCTTCGCGGGCGCTTTCGAGGCCGAGCTCGAGGACCGTCTGCGCGGCGCCGGCTTCGACGTGGCCGACGAGCGCAACTCCCTGCGTCTGGCCGACCTGCTGCGGCGCTGGGGCGACGACGTCGCGGTCCCCGAGATCCTGCCGCTGCTCGAGGACGAGGGCTTTCACGTCGTCGTCGTGGCGCAGGTCGACTTCGTGGGCTACCGCGAGCTGCAGTACCTCGGCCGCTACAGCCAGGCCACCCAGGCCCGGCTGCGCCTCAACGCCTACCTCGTCGGCGAAGGGAGCGCCATGGGTCCGGGCTGGAGCGAGGCGGTCGAATACACCGAGCTCAATGCCGCCGGCAAGGCCGAGACGGCGATGCTCGGCGCCTCCGGCTCCCTGAGCGAGGCGATCCACCAGGGTTGGCGCGCCTACCGCCGCCGCTGAGCGCGCCCGTGCGTTAACGCCGCCGCCCGCCCCGATGTCACTTCCCGGAGGATCCACGATGGGCAAGAGACGATTGATCATGCTCGCCATCCTCGTCGTCATCGTCGCCGCCGCCGCGGTCGTCCTGACGCTCGACTACGACTCCCCCCGGCTCGGCCGCGCCATCCTCGAGCGCGCCGGCCAGCAGGCGGGTCTCGACCTGCGCGCGGAGGGCTTCCGCCTCAACCTGCTCCGCGGGCTGCAGCTCGAGGACGTCGAGGTCGTCAGCCACACGCCGGGCTCCGCCTTCCACGCCCGCGCCGACCGCCTGGTGCTCGAGCACCGCCTCGCGCCGCTGCTGCGCGGCCAGGTGCGGATCGTGGAAATCGTCCTCGTGCGGCCCGCCATCGAGCTGGTGTCCGAGGCCGAGGTCACCGTCGTCGCGGCGTCCGACCCAGCGGTCTCAGCGGCGCCGCCGCCGGAAGTGACGGCGCCGGCCGAAGGCGGCTCCGGCCTCGACCTCGGCATCTCGCGCTTCGCCATCGTCGACGGCACCCTGACGATCCGCGACGCCGCCGACCCCGAAGGCGGCACCACCACGATCCGCGGCCTCGACCTCGAGCTGCGCGACGTCGCGCTCGACCCCGCCGCGCCCTCGGCGATGCAGGGGCTCACGGCCGCCGGAGAGCTGGAGGCCGACGAGGTCGAGACCGCCACGGCCCTCGCCGAGGACGCCCGCGGCGACGTCCGCATGGAAGGCGGTCATTTGCGGATCGAGGGCCTGCAGCTCCCCACCGCCCAGGGACGCCTCGTCGTCACCCAGCTCGACGCCGACTTCAACGCCGACCCCTACACCTACGCCCTGACCGTCGAGGGCGACCCCTTGAACACCAACCTGATCCTCGGCGCCGCCGACGACGGCGGCTTCGGCCCCGCCCGCCTGAGCCTCGACGTGACCGGCGACGGCTCGGAGCACGGCGCGCTCGCCGGCCAGGGCGTGCTCGCCCTGGCGCCGGGCGAGCTGCCGGTGCTCCCCCTGCTGGCGGCGCTCGAGCGGCTCGTCGCCGGCACCGAGATCATCGGCGAGGCCTACGAGCCCTTCGACATCCGCTTCGGGATCCGCGACGACCGCCTCGAGATCGAGCCGTTCCGCATCGTCACCGGGAAGTTGGAGCTCGAGCTGTCGGGCCGAGTGGGCTTCGAAGGCGCTCTGGCGCTGCGCACCACCCTGCGCGCCCCGCGCGAGGGAGCGGAGGCCATCGAGCTTCCCAAGGAGGTCGTCGAGGCCCTCACCGACGCCGACGGCCGCGTCAACTTGCCGATCGCCATCGGCGGCTCGCAGTTGAGCCCGCAGGTCGCGTTCGACCGCAGCGGCTGGGAGCGGATGGCGCGCCGGCGGGTGGAGAGCGAGGCCAAGAAGGAGGTCTCCAAGGCCCTGGGCAAGCTCTTCGCCAAGGACGACGACGACGGCCCCTGACGGTGTCACCGGGCGCCGCGACGCCGCGGCGGCTTGCCGGCCGGGGGCGGCGCCGACGGCGCCGGCGGGCGGACGATCGGCGTCACGGCGGCGAGCGGCGGCAGCGGCGGGTCGCCCGGGTAGACCACGCGCTCGAGGAAGAGGCCGGAGGCCGGGGCCGTCCAGCGTGCCGGATCGCCCTCGTCGCCGGGATGCCGGCCCTCGAGCAGGCCGGCGAACGCTTCGGCGTCGAGCTCGCCGGTGGCGACGCGCACCAGCGATCCCACCAGCCGGCGCACCATGCGCCACAGGTAGTGCGACGCCACGAAGCGCAGCACCACGAGGTCGCCGTCCTCGGCCACCTCCACCGACGCCACCTCCACCAGCGTGCTCTTGGGCACGTCCTCGCGGACCGCGAAGAGGCGGAAGTCGTGGCGGCCCACGAGGAGCGCCGCCGCCGCCCGCAGGCGGCCGACGTCGAGGGGCTCCCGGACCCACCACGCCCACGGCTTGGCGAAGGCGCTGCGGCGCCGCGAGATCTGGTAGACGTAGCTGCGCGCCACCGCCAGGTGCCGGGCATGGAAACGGGAGGGCGCCGGCTCGACGGCGAGCAGGTGGACCGCGGCCGGCAGCCGGTCGTTGACCGCCCGCCGCAGCCGCTCCGGGTCCATGGACCGCGCCAGGCGCAGGTGCGCGACCTGGGCGAGCGCGTGGACGCCGGCGTCGGTGCGGCCGGCGCCGCCCAGCTCGACGGCCTCGATCCCGGCGTCGGCGAGCGCCCGCAGCACCTCGCCGGCGACCGTGCGGGCGTTCTTCTGCACCTGCCAGCCGGCGAAGCGGGAGCCGTCGTACTCGATGGTCAGGCGGTAGGTGGGGAGCTCTTCCGGCTTCGGTGCCATGGGCGATCCCGGCGTCAGTTGGAGAGGTCGAGGGCGTGCCGCTTCAGGTCCTCGAGAGAGACGACCTCGAGGGCGGCCTCGTGCGTCGCCGCCAGGACCACCGGCGGCGCGACGCCGGCCCCCAGCGCCTCCTTCCACCGCGCGGCGCACAGACACCACTGGTCGCCGGGCCTCAGACCCGGGAAGTCGAGCATCGGCGCCGGCGCCGCCAGGTCGTTGCCGCGCGAGCGGCTGAAGGTCAGGAACTCCTCGGTCATGTGCGCGCAGACCACGTGCAGCCCCACGTCCTCGGGGCCGGTGTCGCAGCAGCCGTTGCGGTAAAAGCCCGTCAGCGGAGAGGCGCAGCACTCCGCGAGCGGGCCGCCCAGCACGTTCATCGCTTTCGCCATGTCAGCTCCTCGAATCCAGGCGCGGATCATAGCCGATTCCCCGGCGTCCGCAGAATCTAGAAATCGCTTGACCGGAGCAGGATAGCATGAGAGCATTGACCGACGCGGAGCTTCACGGTCCGCAGGAGCCTCGCTGCGCGACCGCTTCAGCGTCGGCTACCACGCGACGCCGGTGAGGCACTCGCTCGTCTGCGAGTAGGCGATGGCCGCGCGCCTGACCTCCGCTCAGACCGCCTTGACACCGCCTCCGACCTTCGCAACAATTCTGTTGGCAATAGATCTGTTGCAAAGATGCGATGCCAGAGACAAGACTGAGACGCGCTCATGGAAACTGGGTCTCGGGGGACCGCTTCTGGAACCGGGAAGCCGAGTTGGCCCTCCTCGCCGACTACCTCGAGGAGGGAGCCCACCTCCTCATCGTCGCCCAGCGGCGGATCGGCAAGACCAGCCTGATGCGGGAGGCGGTCCGGCGCCTCGAGGGGCGCTTCCTCTGCCTCTTCGTCGACCTCCAGAAGTCCCACTCGGCGGCCGACGCCGTCGTCGAGCTGAGCGTCGCCACCCACCCGCACGCGCGGCTCTGGGAGAAGACGAAGGCCGTCTTCGGGAACATCCTCGACAAGATCGGCTCCAAGGTCGAGTCGCTCCAGCTCGACGACCTCACCGTGGTCCTGCGCAGCGGCCTGACGCTCGGCGACTGGCAGGCCAAGGGCGACCGTCTGCTGGAGACTCTCGCGTCCGCCGATCAGGACGTCGTGGTCTTCTTCGACGAAGTGCCGATCTTGGTGAACCGAATCCTCCAGGGCGACGACTACAAGATCACCCCGGATCGGCGCCGGCAGACAGACGCCTTCATGTCGTGGCTGCGCGCGAGCTGCCTGCGTCATCAGGGAAAGCTGCGGCTCGTCGTCACCGGATCGATCGGCCTCGAGCCCATCCTGCGTCAAGCGGGGCTGAGCGGCACGCTGAACGTCTTCACGCCCTTCGAGCTCGGACCGTGGAGCCGTGAGACCGCCGCCGGCTGCATCGAGGCCCTGTCCCATCAGTATGGCATCGAGTTTCAGCCTGAGGCCGTCGAGACGATCCTCGACCGGCTGGGGGTTTGCATCCCCCACCACGTACAGATGTTCTTCGACAACGTTTACCACGAGTCCAAGCTGAGGGGCTTGACGGCGGCGGACAGGGCGCTCGTCGAGGAAGTCTACCAGAGAGACATGTTGAGCGTCCGTGGTCATGCCGAGCTCAGCCACCTCG
>Ga0302046_10006330_pt1 | contig 10343 bp, 8 predicted proteins | sample RVTome_11_FD_200261 | JGI IMG/M metagenome (GOLD analysis project Ga0302046, IMG submission 200261) | Soil microbial communities from uranium-contaminated site in the Upper Colorado River Basin, Wyoming, United States - RVT147D111 (version 2) ... | reverse complement strand
CGGGCGCATACCCGGAGCCTCCGGCATCACGAGCCGAGACGGTGACGGACACGGTGCACGGCGTCGCATTCGAGGATGACTACCGCTGGCTCGAGGACCAGGAATCGGCGGAGACGCGCGCGTGGATCGCGGCGCAGAACGCGTACGCGGAGACGATCGTGGGCAGGTCGGCGCTGCGCGACACGATCCGCGCGAAGCTGCGGCGCGTGATGGATACGCCGGACATCGGGACGCCTCGAAAGGCCGGTGCATTCGAGTATTTCACAATGCGTCGTGCGGGCGACGAGATGGCACGGCTCCATCGGCGCGCCGCGCCGGCCGAAGGCGACACGGCAGGGCCGGCTCTCACGGGCGAGTACGAAATCGTCCTCGATCCTGCGGCGTTCGATTCAACGCACCGCACGATCGTCGACCTGATGGACTTCTCGCCGGACGGCCGGGTGATGATGTACTCGATCCGCCAGGGCGGAGCGGATGAGATCGAAGTGCGCTTTCGCGACGTCGAGTCGGGCGAGGACCTGCCTGACCGCCTGCCGAACGCGCTGTACGGCGGCATCGACTTCAGCGCGGATGGCAAAGCGATCACGTACGTGCACCGTTCGCGCACGGAGGGCCCGCGTCTGCGTCGCCACGTGCTGGGCACCGACATTGCACGAGACACGACGCTGTTCGGCGAGGGACTTCCGCCCACGCATTTCCTGTCCACCGACCTCGTGGACGATGGACGTCTCCGCATCCTGAGCGTGCAGCACGGGTGGGCATCGAGCGACATCTACGTGCAGGACCCCCGCACCGGCGCGCTGCGCACGGTGGTGCAGGACGCGATGGCCCACAGCGCGGCGCGCTGGCGGGAGGGCAGGTTGTGGATCCTGACCGACCTCGGCGCACCCATGTATCGGCTCGTCACTGCCGATCCGCGTAACCCCGGCCCGGAGCACTGGACCGACGTGATTGCCGAGGGCGAGGACGTGCTCCAGAACTACACGTTCATCGGCGACAGTATCTACGCGACGTACCTCGACGACGTGAGCGACCGCATCCGCGTGTTCGGGCTGGACGGAACACCTGTGGGCGAGGTCGAGGTGCCCGCACATTCGACCGCGAGCATTCGGCCCGGCCGGCCGGGCAAGGCGCTGCTCACCGTGAGCGCACACCTGCAGCCGTCCACGACGTGGACGCTCGATCTCGCGAGTGGTGAGCGCACCATCAGCGACAGCGCCGATGTCTCCTTCGATGCCTCGCCGTACGAAGTCGAGCAGACGTGGTACACGTCGCGCGACGGCACCCGCGCGCCCATGTACGTCATCCGCCGAAGCGGTATCGCGCAGGGCGGCAGTCACCCTACGATTCTGACCGGATACGGTGGCTTCAACGCGTCGATCAAGCCGTCATTCTCGACGGCGGCTGCGACCTGGCTCGAGCTGGGCGGCGTCTGGGCGATCGCGACGTTGCGTGGAGGGAGCGAATTCGGCGAAACGTGGCACCGTGCGGGAATGCTGGTGAACAAGCCGAAGGTGTTCGAAGACTTCATCGCGGCGGCCGAGCACCTGATTGCGAGCGGCTGGACCGACGCGGAGCATCTGGGGATCATGGGCGGGAGCAACGGCGGTCTGCTGGTGGCCTCCGCGATGACGCAGCGCCCCGACCTGTTCCGCGCCGTGCTGTGCACGTATCCGGATCTCGACATGGTCCGCTTCTACACATTCACGCAGACCAACAACCTGCCGGCGCTGCTCGAATACGGCGACGCGCGCGAGCCGGCGCACTTCGAGGCGATGCGGACGTATTCGCCGTATCAGAACGTGAGGGATGGTGTCGACTACCCCGCCGTCATGCTGACGACCGGGGACCTGGACACGCGTGTGCCGCCGCTGCAGGCGCGTCGCATGACGGCGAGGTTGCAGGCGGCGACACGCTCGGGTCTGCCCGTGATCCTGTGGTACGATGCGCGCGGCGGGCACGCGGCCGGTCGCGGTCGACCGCTCTCGCTCGCGATCGAGGACAATGCGCGCGAGCTGACGTTCATGGCGCAGCAGCTCGGTCTCGTTCCGACGGGCCCGTCGAACTGAATAGTCAACTGCCTGCGTGTCCACGTCAGACGAAGCGCTCGGCCCGGGCACTACAGAAGGAACGGAACACCGGAACGCGCCCATGGCAGCGTTCCCGGCGACCGCCGTGCGCCCGTTCCGTCGCCCGGGCGACAGGCCGGAGTCTGGCGTTCAACTATACGGAATCGTATAATTGAAACGCGGTCCGCACGAACGCGGCCGATCGCGGCCGTGGACAGGCCGTGGGCGTCCGGATGGGAGAGAGCAGGACATGAGCACGTTGAAGCCTGGTTGGGTTCGATCTGTCTCGAGCGTCGTGTTGCTGGTCGCCTGCGCATGCGGTGTGCGCGGCAATCCGGCGCGGGCAGTGCCGCCTCAGTCCGGTCTGAGCGCGACGATACCGGCCGCGCACCTGACGCGCGTCGCGTTGCGTGTCCAGGATGGCAGCCTGGCAGTGAGGCCGGCGAATACGGATGAGGTGATTGTTACGGTGAGCGTGAGCGGCGACGATTGCCGGCGCGGTCCGGCTGCGGCGCTGCTTCGTACGCGCGACGATGGCGGAGCACTCCATCTCGACGTTCGCCCATCGACGAAGGGCCGCTGCGACGAACATTGGCGTATCGAGATGCCGGTCGCGCTGATGCTGGAGGCGCGCGGCGATCGCGTCGACATGGACATACGGGGCACGCGTGGCGGACTCGATCTGAACGTGGGGAAGGGCACGATCGAAGTCGACGCGCGGGCGGGCAACATCGAGGCCGTCGTCCAGAACGGCGATGTTCGGGTGGGCACGGCATCGACGGGGTACGGCAGGATCCGGCTGGCGACGCAGGTGGGCAGGACCGAGCTGAGCCTGGACGGGCGAGCCGTGCGCCACCCGCGTCCGCCGGGTCCGGGCGACTGGATCGAGATCGGCGGGCCGGGTCAGTACCGCGTTTCGCTGCGCGCGACGGTCGGGAGTGTGCGACTCGACGTCGGCGTCACACGCTGACGGCCGGACTGAAAGCGTTGAAGACAAGCCTCAGCGAGTGGAGGAGGACGGGCGATCCCGGGCCGATGATGCAGCTCGTTGAGGCCCTCGAGTGACAAGCCGCGCGCTCCGGCAGCTTGTCAGCGACGTTGGCGACCTGAACTCCCGGCTACGAGCTGAAAGCGGCTGCCGCCGTCACACCGCCTCTGTGAGAAGGGCCTGGAAAACCCGACGCCGCAACTCGCCGGGCGTTGCTTCGGCTGCGATCTGCTGCATGAGTCGGAAATAGGCGCGCTGGAAATCAAACCGGGGATAGCACTGCCTGCACAGCTCCAGGTGCTGCCGTACCTGCTCTTCGGACACGGCGTCCAGTTCACCATCAATGAACGCCCACAGGCGCTGCATCACCACGTCGCAAGGAATCGAATCGCGTTTCATGCGGATGCATCCCTGGTGGGGCCGGCACCAGCGGCGTAGTCGATGAGACTGTCCTGAAGCCGGCGCCGTGCACGAAACAGCCGGCTCTTCACGGTGCCCGCCGGAATGGCGAGAACCTGCGCGATCTCCCGATAGTTCAGGTCACCCAGATCACTCAGAACGAGAACATCGCGATAGTCGTCGGGCAGTGCGTCGATCGCGGCGACGACGTGGTCAGCGAGCATCCGGTCGAACAGTCCCGAGTCGAGATCGAGTGCTGTCGCTCGCTCGTGCACTGCGAGTGCACCCATTGCGTCGAGGTCCGAGTCGAGGCTGGACTCGGCCACCTCATGCCGGCTCCGCGCTTCGTCGAGAATCTTCAGGTGCGTGTTCTTGCATATGGTGAACAGCCAGGACCTGCAATTCGTCCCGCGCTCGAAGAGATGCCACGATCGATACGCTCTGAGAAACGTGTCCTGGACCAGGTCGGCGGCCTGGTCCGGATCGCCCTGCGTCAGCCGCCGCGCGAAGCGGTGCACGGCGTCCATCCACGGCAGAGCTTCGTCGGCGAAGCCCGCCTTCTCGAGCACTGGCAGATCTGCCGAGCCGGTCGGCGGCAATCGGGTTCGATCCCTTGGAACCGGCGCCGGCCGGCTGATGCGCCCGCCGAACTCCCGACGATTCAGCATGTCGAACGCGTCGCGAATTCGCTGAACGATGGATTCCAGGCTCATCCGGGTAACTGACTGTCGTTGCCTCGCGACGCCGGAGCAACCCGGTCATCGGAGAACCAGCACGCCGCAAGCCAGGCACGTCGAACGTGAGTCCGGTGGCGTCGCAGATCCACTGGCTTGCACATGCAACACCATCGGTTCGTGTTCGGGCTGCATGAATCTGCCTGGTCCGCGCGTCAGCCCACGGCGCGACCATCGCCAACCGGGATCCACCACAAACGGTTCCCGGATCTGAACAGCAGGTGCCGCTCTTCGCGACGCCGGTTCGCTGTGGAACCATGTCCGGTGGTTCCGATTGCTCGATCATGACCCACCGGGCTCCCGGCGCGTCGATTCGAAGCGTGGCCGCCGATCGGCTGCCGACATTGCTTGACACGAACGAACCATGCTGGAGGACAATCGACACTGCGCCAGCGATTCCCGATGGGCGGCTCAGACGCATGGGGTTGGAACCGATTGCCGAGCCTCCCGGTTGGCTGCGCGCAACGCTCATCGACGCAGCGATTTCGGAAAACACACATCAATCAGGAGGATTTCATGAGGACAGACATGCGACGTGCCGCGATCGCGGGCGTTGCCGGCACGGTAGTGATGACCGCGTTCGGATTGTGGGTGGCGCCGATCATGGGCATTCCACGAATGAGCCCGGCCGAGATGCTCGCTGGCGCAATGGGAGGCATGAGGGCGATGGGCTGGATCGCCCACTTCATGATCGGCGTGATTCTGGCCGTTGCCTACGCGACAGTCGCGCCCAGGATTCCGGGACCACCTCCGGCCCGTGGCGCGATGTTCGGCATCGCCCCCTTCCTGGTTGCGCAGGTCGTGGTCATGCCGATGATGGGGATGCCCTTGTTCTCGGGCTCCGTGAGCATGGCGATGGGGAGTCTGGTCGGGCACCTGATCTTCGGAGGTGTCGTGGGCGCCGTGTACGGGATTCCTGACGCCTCGGTCAGCGTACGCACGTCGACCACACCGTCAGCGGCGGCGCACTGAGCATGCGCGACCACGCGCACGAGGGTGACGCCCCGGGGGCACCAGCCCGGTGGAGGCGTTCGCCCGAACGAAAAGTGCCCCGCGCGGTTGCCTCCGGGAACGGTGCGGGCAAGATTCGCAGACCGGTTGCATGAGGATCCTCTGTCCGCGGCACGAGGGATGACGGGCGCAAGCACGCTCACACGATTGCTCGAGACAGGCGAGGCGGATGCACCGGCGATCCTGGCGCCGGGCCGGCCGGCCCTGACGCACGGCGGGTTGCGCGAGCATGTCGAGCGAACCGTCGCCGTCCTGAATGCCTGCGGCATCGGCCGCAATGACCGGGTCGCGATCGTGCTGCCCAACGGCCCTGCCATGGCCACGGCGTTCATCTCCGTTGCAGCCGGGGCGAGCACCGCGCCACTCAACCCGGCCTATCGCCGCGCCGAGTTCGAGTTCTACCTCTCGGACCTTGGCGCGAAGGCGCTGCTGGTGGAGCGGGGCAGCGATTCGGATGCGGCAGGCGTGGCCAGGGAGCGCGGCATCCGTGTCCTCGAAATCGAGACGCGTGACGACTGGCCGGCCGGCGTTTTCGCGTTCGCCGGTGAGACGGTTGCCAGCCGGGAGGTCGCTGCGGCGAGCCCGGGGCGCGCAGGCGAGGACGATGAGGCGCTCGTGCTGCACACATCGGGCACCACGTCACGGCCGAAGATCGTGCCACTGCGGCAACGGAACGTCTGCGCGTCCGCCCGCAACATCCTGGATGCGCTGCGCCTCACAGCGGCGGATCGCTGTCTGAACGTGATGCCGCTCTTCCACATCCATGGACTGATGGCGGCCGTGCTCGCCTCCCTGCATGCCGGCGCATCCACCTTCTGCACGCCCGGTTTCAATGCGCTGAAGTTCTTCGCGTGGCTGGACGAATCGGATGCGACGTGGTACACGGCCGTGCCCACCATGCACCAGGCGATCCTGTCGCGCGCGGAACGGAACCGGACGGTGATCGATGGCTGCCGCATCCGATTCGTGCGGTCCTCGTCGTCATCGCTTCCGCCACAGGTGATGAGCCAGCTGGAAGCGGCGTTCGGCGCTCCCGTGATCGAAGCCTACGGTATGACGGAGGCATCGCATCAGATGACGAGCAACCCGCTGCCGCCGCGCGCGCGCAAGCCGGGCAGCGTGGGCATGGCGACCGGTCAGCAGGTCGCCGTGATGGATGAGGCAGGCAAGCTGCTGGGTCCCGGCATGTCCGGTGAAGTCGTGATCCGTGGCGAGAACGTCACCACAGGCTACCAGAGCAATGCGGAAGCCAACGCGCAGTGTTTCACGAACGGCTGGTTCCGTACCGGCGACCAGGGCGTGCTGGATGAAGACGGCTACCTCACGATCACCGGCAGGCTGAAAGAGATCATCAATCGTGGTGGTGAGAAGATCTCGCCGCGCGAGGTCGACGAAGTGCTCATGGACCATCCGGCCGTGCAGCAGGTGGTCACGTTCGCCATGCCGGATCCGAAGCTGGGCGAGAACGTCGCGGCTGCCGTGGTGCTGCGTGAGGGCGTCCGGGCGACGGACCGCGAGCTGCGCGACTTCGCAGCTACCCGCCTGGCGCCATTCAAGGTGCCGCGCACGATCGTCATGGTCGCGGAGATCCCCAAAGGCGCGACCGGCAAGCTGCAGCGCATCGGACTGGCACAGAAGCTGGGTCTCTGCGAATGATCACGCCATGAAGATCTGCGTGTATGGCGCCGGTGCCATTGGCGGCCTGCTCGGTGTGCAGCTGTCCCTCGCCGGCGAAGACGTCACGCTGATTGCACGTGGCCCCCATCTCGAAGCGATGCGACGCCGTGGTCTCACGCTCGAGAGCGACGGAGAACGGCGTACTGCACGCCCCTTCTGCACCGATGATCCCGCTGCTGCCGGCCACCAGGATTACGTGATCGTCACGCTGAAAGCGCACAGCGTTACCGCTGCCATCGATGCGATGCAGCCGCTGCTGGGTCCGCAGACGGCCGTAGTCTGGGCCGTGAATGGCGTGCCGTGGTGGTACTTCTACAAGCTGGACGGGCCCTGGCTGGACCGGCGCCTGGAATCGGTGGATCCGGGCGGCCGGCAATGGGATCGCATCGGTCCGCAACGCATCATCGGCTGTGTCGTGTATCCGGCAGCCGAAGTCGTCGAGCCGGGCATCATCCGCCACATCGAAGGGAATCGCTTCACACTGGGCGAGCCGGGCGGTGAGAAGACCGAGCGCGTCGAGCGGCTTGCGCGCGCATTGATCACAGCCGGGTTCCGTGCGCCGGTTCGCCGCGTTCGCGACGAGATCTGGGTCAAGCTCTGGGGCAATCTCTCCTTCAACCCGATCAGCGCACTCACTCTCGCCACACTCGACGTGGTGGCGACGGACCCGTGCACCCGCGCCGTCGCCAGAGCCATGATGCTCGAGGCACAGGCGATCGGCGAGAAGCTGGGTGTGCGGTTCCCGGTCGACGTCGAACAGCGCATTGACGGCGCTGCCGCCGTCGGCGCGCACCGCACATCCATGCTGCAGGACCTCGAGAAGGGTCGGCCCATGGAGATCGATGCGCTGGTCACGGCGGTCCGGGAAATGGGCAGGCTCGTGGACCTGCCCACGCCTACCATCGACACCGTGCTCGCGCTCATCCGCCAGCGCGCGTACGTGGCCTCCGGTACTCACTGACGGGAGGCAGCGGGCGCGGCCGGAATGGCCCGCCTGCCGCCGCACCGCGAGATCGACGGAGTACGGTCGTCGTTCAGGCGCCGAAGAGCGCGATGTCGAAGATCTCGGCCAGAACCAGGACCGCACTCATCCCGGTAAACACGATGAGGCTGAACCACGCCAGTCTACGTTCCAGCGTAGAGGGATAGAAGGGCGAGTCCCCGCGCGGAATGATCTTCAGGCAGTAGTGCACGTTGAGCAGGAAGATGATCGGTGCAATGAAGAACGCGAGTGCGGACGCGACCAGCACCAGGAAAACGGGCTCGGGAAACCCCGCAATGATGGCGACCGACGCGATCAGTGAATAGAACATCGTCGCACGGTAGATGTTGTACTCGGAATACCATGCGCGCCGGTGTTCGGGCGTCAGCTCGTCTTTCGCCGTGCCGCTCAGACGCGCGGTGGCGGGAAACATGTTGCGACAGCAGGCGCCCACGATGCGCGGCCAGCCGTCGAAATAGTTGAACGCCGTCGAGAACGTGGCCGCAAACGCGCCCAGCATGAACACGATCATCGCGCCCGGGCCGAGACTGCGCGTGAAGATGCCTGCGATCTCGCCCATCACGGCACGACCCTCGACCGGACTCGGATAGAGCCACACCGCTGCGAGCAGCAGGAACATACATGCGATCACGAACGACACCGCGTGCCCGACACGGAAATCCCAGAGCCCAGTGATGAACCAGCGTCGGGCGTACTCGCGCGCACGGGCCGGCATGCGTTGCGTGTGTACCGTGAGATCTTCCTGGCGCGGCGATGACGCCTGAAAACGACCGGCCAGACCCGCAGCCTCCAGCCGCTCACGGATCCTGCCCATGCCCACCCGCTGCGCCTTGCCCCACTCCGATGCCTGCAACGACACATCGATGCCCGTCGGCAACAGACCCAGGAACGCCGCAATGATGAGCCACGAACCCGCCGGTGTCTCGACCATGAAGAAGTGAACCATGGCGGACAGCGGCGCCGGCCGCACGAAATACACCGCAACCGTCGACACGAACAGCAACGCGGCCAGACCCTTCGCCGCCCACTCGACGGCCTTGTACCGGCCACGCAGAATGATGGCGACCGAGATCAACCCGAGAATGATGCCGTAGCCCGAGAGCGGAACGCGCAGACCGAGATTCTCCGAAAAGAGAAAGTACATCACCGCCGAAGCGGCGATCAGCCGGCCCGCCTGCCCCACCGCACACTGCACCAGCGTGGTAATCAACACGTACCACAGCGGCCACTTCTTCCATGCCGTCGCGTACGCTTCCAGCAGACTCTTGCCCGTCGCGCCCGTGAAGCGGAACGCCGTCTCGAATCCGTAATACTTGAACAGGTACGAAACGGGGATGCACCACAGCAGGGCGAACTCGAAACGCCCACCCGCCGTCGGCGCCGTCACCACGTGACTCGTGCCGATCCCGGTCATCATCAGGATCACGCCCGGCCCGAAGTGCCACAGCATGCTGCGCCAGCGCATGTCGGGCAGCGCCAGGTCCGACCACTCCGGCGCCTCGACAGATTCCGTGATCGACGGCTCAGGCTTCATCGCTCGTTCCTCCGCCCGGTTGCCGCGAACATATCGCGCCCGCCCGCACAACGGCAATCGAAAGGAGTCGCTGCGGAGATGCGACAGGTCGACCATCAATGGTGTGGGATCGGACGGCCGGCAGAGCCGGGCGCTGGCAACGCCATCGTCGCGGTCTGCCGACCTTCCCTCAGCCGCGCACGCTCACACCTCGCAGCTCAGCCTCGCCAGCTCTTCCGCCCACTCGCCATCGTCGCGAACCTTCCGCGCGCGGAAGGTGATGCCGAGCGTACCGAACTTCGCTGCGCTCGACGCCTGTGGCGCCCCGCCGAACACATCGCCACGCCAGGTGATCTCGAAACCCGCAAACCCCGCCGCCACGACCGTGGCGCGCAACTCTGCTTCCTGCAGAGCACCCGCGATTCAGCCCTTCCAGAGGTCAATGTTCCGTTTCGCCCCCTCGCCCACCGGCTTCTGCACGAGGATGTCACCGATCTGAAGGCGACCGCCCGGCCTCAGCACGCGCGCCATCTCGCCCAGCCCCGCCAGCTTGTCCGGAAAGAGGTTCATGACACCGTTCGAGATCACAAGGTCGGCCCACGCGTCCGCAACCGGCAGCGCTTCCGCCAGTCCCTCGCGGAACTCGACGTGGTCGGCTCCCATCGCCGCGGCGCTCGCGCGTGCCCGCGCGACCATCGCCGGCGTCATGTCCACGCCGATCACCCGCCCCTGTACGCCCACCATCTTCCCGGCGATCAGGCTGTCGATCCCGGCCCCCGATCCGATGTCCACCACGTGCTCCCCGCCATCCGGCAGGCCCGGGCTGAACGGATTCCCGGTCCCCGCGAACGAATCGATCGTACCCTCCGGCACACCGTCGAGCCACGCCTCTGCGTAGCCCAGCAGCCGCGCCAGCCGACGGCCTGTGTGGAAGTGGAAGCCGCGTCCG
>Ga0302046_10006328_pt1 | contig 10344 bp, 6 predicted proteins | sample RVTome_11_FD_200261 | JGI IMG/M metagenome (GOLD analysis project Ga0302046, IMG submission 200261) | Soil microbial communities from uranium-contaminated site in the Upper Colorado River Basin, Wyoming, United States - RVT147D111 (version 2) ... | reverse complement strand
TCCCGGACAAGCCCTGCCCGGGATCACGACCGTTGCGCTCCGCCGTCTGGAGAAAAAGGGCTCTGACCCCCTTTTTTAGATGGCGATCCGTCCGGTACTGACGCCGATCTCGTCCACCTCGACCCCGAGCTTGTCCGCCATCGCGAGCAAGAGGTTCGACGTCGGCTGCGGGTCCTCGACCGCGACGTGCAGATTGCCCTCGAGCCGTCCGTTCGCCCGCCCGAGGATGATCGCCGGCGGGTTGTTCCGGTCGTGCACGACGCCGTTGCTCATACCCGAGCCGAAATAGATCATCGACGAGTCGAGCAGCGTGCCGTCGCCGTCGGGCGTGCCCTCGAGCTTCGCCAGGAAGTCGTGCAGCTTGAGCATGTGGTAGGTCGGGATGCGCGCGTACTGGTCGAGCCCTTCCTCGGTGCCGTCATGGTGCGAGGTCGAATGGTGCGGCTTCTTGACGCCGACGTGCGCGTAGCTCCGGCCGCTGCCTTCGTGGCCGACCATGAAGCTGAACACGCGCGTGATGTCGCCCTGGAAGGCCAGATGCAGCAGGTCGTAGGTGACCGTCATGTGCTCGTCGTAGTTGTCGGGGATGCCGACCGGCGCCGCGGGCGTGCTCGTAACAGCCGACGAGCGCAGCTCCATCTTGGCGAGCTGCTCCTCGACGCGGCGGATGTTCGTCAGGTACTCGTCGAGGATTGCGTTGTCGCTCGCGCCGACCGTGCGCTGCAGGCGGGAGGTCTCCTCGATGACGGAATCGAGCATGCTCTGCTTGCGCTGCATCCGGGCCATGCGCTGCGCGGGCGTTCCCGGCTCGCCGAACATGCGCTCGAACGTGACCTGGGGATTGATGCCGACGGGCAGCGGGCTCGTGTCGTCGAGCCAGGAGATCGTGTTGAAGAAGACGCAGGGGTAGCCGTCGCAGGCGCCGGCCGAGGTGCCCATGTCCTCGGTGCCGAGCTCGAGGGAGCGGAGCGGCGTGTCCCCGGCGATGACATCGGCGATGTACTGGTCGACCGACTTCTTCGACTCGATCAGATTGAAGTCGCCGTTGTTGCCGATCGGGCCCTTGCCGTTCAGGAAGGCGGCGCTCGCGCCCATGTGGATGCCGCCCATGTCCTTGTCGCCGTCCGGCGCCTTCATGCCGCTGACCGTCGTCAGGTACTGACGGAACGGCTCGAGCGGTTTCATGATCTGCTTGAACTCGAAGTCCTTGCCGGTCTTCTCGGGGTGCCACATGTCCGGGTAGATGCCGTTCGGGATGTAGATGGCCCCGAAGCGCACCCGCTCCCGCCCTGCCGTCAGCGACTGGGCCGTCGCGGCCGGGATCATCGCATCGAGCAGCGGCAGGGAAACTGCCGTGCCCATGGCTCCGCGCAGAAAGGTGCGTCGATCCAGATGCTTCCTAGTGATAAACATGGCTATCCCCTCGATTGCGCGACATTGATTGCCCCGCCTGGTTCCGGAAGGTTCTGTCGGTGCTGGAATGGAAAGCTGTCCACAATTCCTAAAATTATAGACGTTAACGAGTAATCATTCTCGGCCGAATTCCTCAAAATCTCTCTGACCACGGGCATGTCGGCCGGTTCCAGGCCCCGCCCGAGGGCGTAGATCATGAGTTTCTCCGTGACCGTGCCGGCGAAGACCCCGGGCCGGGCCAGCAGGGCCTCGCGCAGCGCAACGGGCCCGTCGACATGCGTCCCGTCGCCCAGAATCCCGGCCGAGTCGATCGCGAGCCCCTCGCGCGTCGTCTCGCGCCAGCGGCCGACCGCATCGAAATTCTCGAGCGCGAAGCCGATCGGGTCAATGTTGTTGTGGCAGGTCGCGCAGGCCGGGTTGGCCCGGTGCACCTCGAGCCGCTCGCGGACGGTCGACGGCCGGCCTTCGGGCGCGCTCTCCTCGAGCCCGGGCACGTCGTCGGGCGGCGCCGGCGGCGGATTGTTCAGAAGCTCGGTCGTAATGAACTTGCCGCGCATGATCGGCGCCGCGCCGTCCCCGGTCAGCGACAGGATGCTGCCATGCCCGATCAGGCCGAACCGGTTCGGGTCGGTCAGCTCGACCCGGCGGAAGCGAGCGCCGTAGACGCCTTCGATCCCGTAGTGCCGCGCCAGGCGCTCGTTGGCGAAGGTGTAATCGGCCTCGACGAGCTCGTGCACGGGCCGGTCCTCGCGCAGCACGTTCGCAAACAGCATCTCGGTCTCGCGCCGGAACGCCTGCCGCAGGTTGTCGTCGAAGTCCGGGAACAGCAGGAGGTCCGGCTTGACCTTGACGTCGAGGGCCCGAAGCTGCAGCCACTGGCCCGTGAAATTCTCGACCAGCGCGTCCGAGCGGCGATCCGCGATCATGCGCCTGACCTGGGCGCCGAGCACCTCGGGCTCGCTGAGCTGCCCGGCGTCGGCCAGATCGAGCAGCTCCTCGTCGGGAATGCTCGACCAGAGAAAGAACGACAGGCGCGAAGCGAGCTCGTGGTCGCTGATCCGGTGCGTCGAGCCCGCCGGAACGTCGGGTGATTCGCTCTCGACGCGGAACAGGAACCAGGGGCTCACGAGGATCCTGGACAGCGCGGCATGGATGCCGCGATCGAAGTTGCCGCCCGCGGCCCGCTCGTCGTCGTAGAAGTCCATCGCGGCCGCGATGTCCTCGTCCGTCACCGGGCGGCGAAACGCCTGCCGCGCGAGCCCGGACAGGATCGCCTCGGCGCAGGCGGGCTCCCCGGCCGCCGACTCCGGGCGGCAGGAGAAGATCAGCTCCCGGCTCGGCGTCTCGCTGACGCCCGTGACGTTGTACGGCCCCTCGACGAAACCCGTCTCGATCCGAGGCATGCCGGACGGATTGTGCGCCTCGAGCGACGCCCTGAGACCCGGCTCCCAGACGTCCTGCTTCGCCGCCGGCCGCTCCTTCCAGGTGAAGACGACCTCGTGCGGGCCGGCCGTGATCGCGATCGGCAGGGAGGTCATCTCGACCTCGACCGCGTCCTGGGCGACGTTGATGCCCTCGGCGACGCTGAGCGCGTGCAGCTCGGGACCGCCGACCTGGCCCGTATGGACCGTCTCGCCGTCGACCATGACGAGGAACTCGTGCGGGATGTCGTGGCCCTCGACGCCGAAGAGCCCCTCCTCGACGCCGCGCACGAGCCGCGCCGCGAGGACGTACTCGGCATCGGCCGGGAAGTGGTGAGTCACGCTCATGCCGCCGCGCGTGCCGAGCGGCAGGCCTTCGAGGTGGTAGTCCTGCGTGACCTCGACCGGGATCTTGTAGGTCGCGGCCGTGACGACGGCTTCGGGATTGCCGATCGCGATGTCCGCGACGCGGAGCGCAACAGTCAGGTAGCGCTCGAGCAGCATCGGCGACGTCGTCAGGACTTCGGCGATGTTATCGAAGCCGAAGTCGCCGCCGTCGCTCGGCAGGAGCTCCTCGAGATTCGCCTCGACACCGAGCAGGTCGCGAATCGCGTTGGCGTACTCGGCCCGGTTGAGCCGATGCACCTTCGTCGTCGCCGCGTAGGGCGACTTGAACGCCTCGGCGTCGAGCGTGTCGACGAGCGCAGCCAGAAAGTCCTCGCGCTCCGCGGCGGGCGGCTGCTTCGCCTCGCGCGGCGGCATCAGGCCGATATTGAGCTTGTGGACGACCTCCTCGAAGAGCGCCGCATCGGCATGGACGTCCGCGGCCGTCAGGCCCTCGAACGAGAAGCCGCCCGTGAAATCGACGTCGTTGTGGCAATCGACGCAGTAGCCGTCGAGCATGGCCCACCGGTCCTCGAGCCTCGCTTCGGGCGAGCCTTGTGTCAGCAGGTAGACACCGACGCCGAGCACGATCGCGACGCCGCCGGCGGCGATGTAGACGGCTTTGCCCACTCAGCCGCCGCCTCTGGGGCCGCCGCGCCCGGGCCCGGGCGCCGGAGCCGCCGTGCCGTGCTCGACGATCTCGAAGCCGTTGCCTTCCATGAGCTCGCGCAGCAGCGCCGCCACGTCCTCGTTCGTAGGGCCGTCGTCGTCGCCGCCCGGCGGACCGAAGCCCCCGCCAAAGCCGCGGCCGCGGCCGCCGCCACCGCCGCCGCCTTCGCCGCGCCGCCCCTCGGCCACGTCGAGCGCGGTCAGCCCGGCGCCGTTCAGCGCATCGAGCTTCGCGCCCGCGTCGGCGACCGCGCGGATGATATCGAGGTTGCGGGCGCGCGCCGCGTCGTGCAGCAGCGTCGAGTCGTTCGCCGTCGGCCGGTCGGGGTCGGCCCCGCCCTCGAGAAGCACGCGGACCGCATCGGCCGGCGTGCGGTTCGCCTCCTCGCGAAACGGCGGCGGACGCCCCTCGCGGATGTCGCCGGGGCCGCCGGCCATGCCGACGCCCTGACCGCCGTTCATCGCCGCCACGAGCGGCGGCCGGCGGGCGTTGCCGCCGGGCCCGGGGCCGGGGCCGGGCCCCGCGTCCTCGTCGGCCGTCGGCATCCATTCGACGTCGGCGCCGTGCTCGATCAGGAGCTTCAGCGCCTCGACGTCGGCCGCGACGGCCGCGCGATAGAACGGCGTGCCGCTCTCTCTCGTGTCGCAGCACATCGAGGTCGAGTGCATCTGGCCGCTGAAGGGCCGGTTCGGATCGGCGCCGGCCTCGAGCAGCACGCGGATCAGGCCGAGCGCGTCGAGCTCGTTCGCGTAGTCGGCGCGCAGCCGGCTGCCGTCCTTGGCCAGCCAGTCGGTCGTGGCGTCGCGCATCAGGACGGCATGGTAGAGGGAGCCGTCGTCCGTGCCGGCGCCCATCTCGAGCATCCGTGCGGCCAGATCGAAGCGGTCGTTGATGATCGCGACCATCATCGCCGTCGCGCCGTCGCCGTTCGTCAGCGAGAGATCGGCGCCGCCTTCGGCCAGCACGCGCAGCGTGTCCTCGTGGCCGTGACGCGCGGCCCACATCGCAGCCGTGAAGCCGCCGGTCGGGAAATCGACGCGCACGCTGCGCTCGGTCAGCTCGGAGACGCGGGCCTTGATATCGGGATCGGCGCCGGCCTCGAGCAGCAGGCCGACGACCTCGGCATGGCCTTCGGCGGCCGCCCACATCAGCGCCGTCTGGCCCTGGTAGACCTCGGTGGCGTTCGGGTCGCCGCCCTGCTCGAGCAGGAGCCCGACGGCGTCGACGCTGCCTGAGCGCGCCGCGGCCATGAGCGGCGTCTCTCCCTGAAGCGCTGCGCCCTCGAGCGTCGCGCCGCCATCGAGCAGGGCGCGGATCGCGGGCGTCGCGCCCGCGCGCGCGGCCTGCAGGAGCGGCGTGACACCGAGCCGGTTGGCGGCGTTCGGGTCGGCGCCGGCCTGAAGCAGAGCCGAGATCATCTCGGGATCGGATTGCCAGGCGGCCCAGAGCAGGGCCGTGGAGCCGTCGCCTTCGGGCTCGTTGACGGCGGCGCCGGCGGCGATGAGCTCGCGGACCTGGTCGAGGTCGCCGGCGCGGGCCGCGCTCGCGACCCCGGCAGCCCCGGCTGCCTGAAGGACAAGACCGAGTGACAGTGCCGATGCTCCTGCGAGCATCCACCGCCTGACGATTGCGCGACTTTCGCCCGCGTTCGAGCCAACCCTTGCGCTCATTCGACCCCCCAGCTGCGCCGGAACCGCCTCGAGCACGGCAGCGTCCGGTCGCGGACCGGACGGCGCGGCTCGAGCCTCACAAAGCTGCTGAGACCGATTCTAGCAGGGTTTCCGCGCTTTTGGCGGGGCCCGTCCCGAGTTGACGAGGTCGAGAGCCAATGGCTCCCGGGCTCGCTCCGCACCGTGTATCGCGGTCTATTCGGCGGCGGCGCGCGTCAGTCGCGCCGTGCCGGCGAAAGCCATCTCGTCGAGGCCGTCGAACAAGAGGTCGCTGCGGATCGTGAGCCTCGTCCAGGCGAGGAACAGCGTACCGTCACCCTGTTTCGTCAGGTTGAAGGTCATCGAATTCGTCCAGCCGAGGAGGCCCGGAATCCTGGCCTCGATGATGCCGTGCTCCGTGCCGATCATCGTGATCCGGAAGCCGCGCTGGGTCTGGAACTCCCACTCGTCCTCCTCGAAGCCCGTGTAGTAGAGCTCGGCGCCGCCGCGATTGAAAATCCGGATCTCGAGCTGGACCGGCTTGCTGAGCCTCTCAAGGTGCGCGTCCGGTACGTCGTAGACGACGTTCATCGTCAGCGTTCCCCGCCAGTTGCCCTCGAAGTCACCCACCGCGACACGCTGGGCACCCGCGATCGGAACGATCGCGACGATGCCAAGAAGACAAAACAAGCTGCGAAATCTGGCAATCATCACCGCTCCTCCAGAATCCTAAAAGTCCGCCCGGTTCAGGCGGCCGAGAAATGTGAGGTGCTGGGGCTCTTCCTGCCCCTCCTGCAACGTCGTCACGCGCGACATGAAGACGCCGATCGTGTCCTCGTCCCAGCGCACGATGTTGAGCACCATCGTCTCGAGCGGCGGCTGCGCCGGATTGCCGAGCGCCGTGACGACGACCGCGGTGCGTCCCTGCTCGTTCGTGCGCAGGTCCGCGTCCCTGCCGATCTCGATCCAGTTGTTCTCCGCGGCCTGGAGCTGCATGGTCAGGTTGGTCTGGGCGATGTCGAGCCGGAAGCCGAGCTGGCGGCCGGGATCGGTCGGAAACGGCGGGATCACCTCGTCCGGCAGGCCCGGCGCGTCGACGACGGTGAGAACGCCGGCCCACTTGCCGGTCAGAAACGGCCGCGACGGCGCCTGCGCCGAAGCGATCTGGGCCGAGAGCGCCAGCGCGCAGCCGGCGAGGAAGAGTCGTGCGAGAGTGTTCATATCGATCGTTCCGTTCTTCTCATGAGAGTGCGATCACGCAACGGAGGAAATTTAGCAGAACCCGCGGCCAAATTGCCAGGCTGCGACCATGACCCGATTCTCCCCCCGCAACCTGAATCGGGCCTGAGCGGCGGCTGTCCTGCCGGGATTATGCGAAATATCATGGGCCCTGCCACGCGGAACACGGAGGAACTGGGGATGAGTCGGCTCGCGCTTCTGGCTCTGGCCGTCTGGACGCTCGCAGGCGCGCTCTGGCCCGCGCCAGCACGCGCGCAGACGGCGCCCGAGGGGATGGGTGCGGCCGCGGTTCTGCCGCCGCGGGCGGCCGCCGAGACCGCCCTGGCGACCGCGGCCGAGGCGCCGATCGAGGTCGCCGACGGCCTCGAGCTCGAGCTCTGGGCGCCCCCGGGGCTGGTGGCCAATCCGCTGACGCTCGATCTCGACCGGCTGGGGCGCGCCTACGTCGTCGCGAGCTCGCGCGCCGGCATGCTGCTCGACATCCGCCAGCATCCGGACTGGGTCCCCGAGGTGCATTCGCTCGAGACGACCGAGGCGCTGCGCGCCTTCTTCCGCCGCGTCATGGCCCCCGAGCGCAGCGCCGAGAACGACTGGCTGCCCGACTACAACGAGGACGGCAGCCGCGACTACCGCGACCTCACGGTCGTCGCCGAGCGCGTCTTCCGCGTCGAGGACACGGACGGCGACGGCGTCGCCGACCGCTCCCGCGTCGTGCACGAGGGCTTCAACGACGACATCGCGAGCGACATCGCGGGCGGCATCCTGATCCACGGCGAGGACCTCTTCGTCACCGCGGCGCCCGACCTCTGGCGGCTCCGCGACACCACGGGCGACGGCCTCTTCGACCAGAAGACCTCGCTGAGCCACGGCTATTCGATCCACCCGGCCTTCTCGGGCCACGACATGTCGGCGCTCGCGATCGGCCCCGACGGCCGGCTCTACTGGAAGATCGGCGACATCGGCCTCAACGTCGTCGACGACGACGGCAGGCGCTGGGCCTATCCGAATCAGGGCGCGGTGCTCCGCGCCGAGCTCGACGGCAGCGGCTTCGAGGTCTTCGCGACGGGCCTCCGGAACACGCAGGAGATCGCCTTCGACGCGCACGGCAATCTGATCAGCGTCGACAACGACGGCGACCACGCCGGCGAGACCGAGCGCGTTGTCTATCTCGTGCAGGGCGCAGACGCCGGCTGGCGCTCGACCTGGCAGTACGGCAAGTACACCGATGCGCGCAACAACGACTACAACGTCTGGATGGACGAGCAACTCTTCCGACCGCGCTTCGACGGCCAGGCCGCATACATCACACCGCCCGTCGCGCCCTACCATGCGGGACCCTCGGGCTTCGCCTACAACCCCGGCACGGCGCTCGACGCGCGCTGGCGCGGGCACTTCTTCGTCACGAGCTTCACGGGCGGCGCCGGCAACGCACGCGTCTTCGCCTTCAGGCTCGAGGAGGACGGCGCGGGCTTCACGCTCGCGGGCGACACCGAGATCGTCGAGGGGCTCCTGAGCTCGGGCATCGCCTTCGGCCCGGACGGCGCGCTCTACCTGACCGACTGGATCCGCGGCTGGGGCGCGACCGGCGAAGGCCTGCTCTGGCGGCTCGACGCCCCGGGCGCCGCGGCGAGCCCGGCGCGGCGCGAGGTCGCGGCGCTGCTCGCGAGCGACTTCCGGGACAAGCGCCGCGCCGAGCTCGAGGCGCTGCTCGCGCACGCGGACATGCGCATCCGTCAGCTCGCGCAGTTCGCGCTCGTCGGGCAAAGCGAGAGCGGCACGCTCCGTGCCGTCGCCGAAGCGCACGAGAACCGGCTGGCCCGGATTCACGCGCTCTGGGGTCTCGGCCAGCTCGCCCGCGCCGACGCCGGCCGGGCCGAGGCGATCCGGCCGCTGCTCGCGGACGACGACGACGAGATCCGCGCCCAGGCGGCGAAGATGCTCGGCGACGCCCGCGACGCCGGCGCGACCGGTGCGCTGATTGCGGCGCTCGCCGATCCCGCGCCGCGCGTGCGCTTCTTTGCCGCCGAGGCGCTCGGACGCATCGGCGCTCCGTCGGCGATCGTCCCGATCGCCGGGATGCTCGCCGCGAACGACGGCGAGGACGTCTATCTCAGAACCGCGGGCGTCCACGCGCTCGCCGGCATCGGCGACCCGGCGGCGCTCGAGGCGCTGGCCGCGCATCGATCGGCCGCCGTCAGGATCGCGGCCGTCGTCGCGCTCAGGCGCCTCGGCGATCCGCGTGCCGCGATGTTTCTCGAGGACGCCGATCCGCTCGTCGTGACCGAGGCGGCCCGCGCGATCAACGACGAGGGCGGCATCGTTCAGGCCCTGCCGGCCCTTGCCGCGGCGCTCGACGGGCCCATCGAGACCGAGGCCTTCGTGCGCCGTGCGCTCAGCGCCAATCTTCGTGTCGGCGATGGCGCGGCGGCACGCCGCGTCGGCGCCTTCGCAGCGCGCGACGGTGAGCCCGAGCCGATGCGGCGCGAGGCCGTCGCCGTGCTCGGCGTCTGGGGCGAGCCGTCGACGCTCGATCGCGTCGACGGCGCCTGGATCGGACAGCCCGGTCCGCGCGACACGGCAGCGGCGCGCATCGCCGCTACCGGGCTGCTCGAGCTGCTCGAAACGCCGGTGACGAGCGCCGAGCTCAGGATCGCGATCCTCGACACGGCCGTCTCACTCCGTCTCGATCGGGCCGCGGACGCGATGCGGATCGCGCTCGCCGACGCCGACCCGCGCGTGCGCATGGCCGCGATCGAGGCGGTCCCGGCGATCGCGGGCGCGGCCGGCGTGGTGCCGCAATTGACCTCGATCATCGATGCCGGCACGGCTTCCACGGGTGAGCGGCAGAGCGCGCTCGCGGCGCTCGGCTCGATCGGGGCGCCCGAAGCCGCCGCCGCGCTCGGCGCCCTGCTCGACCGCCTGGCCGCGGGCGGGATCGTGCCCGAGCTCGAGCTCGACCTGCTGCTCGCGGCGAGCTTGAGCGACAGCGAGGCCGTGCTCGGCCGGCTCGACCGCTTCGGCGCCGGACGGACGCTCGCGGCACTCGCCGAGACGCGGCCCGCGGCGCTCCTCGCCGGCGGCTCGGCGCAGCGCGGCCGGCAGCTCGCGCTGCGACACCCGGCGGCTCAATGCACGCGCTGCCACACGCTCGGCAACAGCCGCTCCGAGGTCGGGCCGGCGCTCGACGGGATCGGCGCGAGGCTCTCGCGCGCGGAGCTGCTCGAGTCGCTGATCGAGCCTGGCGCCACGCTGGCCGCCGGATTCGGCGACGTCGGCGAGGCCTCGGCCATGCCGCCGATGGCCGCGATCCTGTCGCCGCGCGAGATCCGGGACCTCGTCGAGTTTCTGGCTGCCGAGCGCTGAGCCGGGCGCTACGGCCGGCGCGACCTGCGCATGGATGTTTGCCATTCGGCATCCACTGCAGTAGAGTCCTGCGGCGAAGCGGCTTCAAGACCGCAAGATGCATTCAAGGGGGGAAACGAATGGACTGGCTTCCAAGCTCAGCGCCTCACTGGCATGTCCTGCTCAATCACTTTCCCTCCGTCGGCGGAGTCATTGCCGTCGCGCT
>Ga0302046_10006327_pt1 | contig 10345 bp, 7 predicted proteins | sample RVTome_11_FD_200261 | JGI IMG/M metagenome (GOLD analysis project Ga0302046, IMG submission 200261) | Soil microbial communities from uranium-contaminated site in the Upper Colorado River Basin, Wyoming, United States - RVT147D111 (version 2) ... | reverse complement strand
GGGGCACGGCGATCAGAGGATGGCCGCTCTTAAGCAGGGTCCGTTCCAGCAGGTGGTGTGGTTGCGGCCAGAATCGGTCAGCGTCGGGCTCAGCCTGACCGATGACCAGCAGGTCATGGCAGCGCGACGCCAAGACCAGGATCGCCGCCTCGTTGCCCGCCACTCGAGACCATTCATGCGACAACTGTAGTTGCCTGGCGCGTTCACGGAAAGCCCGCTCGAGGGGGGAACGCTCGCTGCCGGCCTCGGCCGTGGGCCACAGGCCGAAGACGTGCGCCCGATGCTGCCGGGCCAACTCCAGGGCGACATCCAGAACGCCGGTTGCGTTGGTCTTCGGGTCCAGATGTACGAGAACGCTCTTGATCGACACGCAGGGCCTTCCTTGCGACGCCATCATGGAAGGTGGAACTTGTTTCCGCATCGATCAACCCCCGGCCAAGTTTCCGCGGCGCCGTTGGCGTCAGACTGACGCTCGCCGCGCGCCCGCCGCTACAGGCTGGGAACGAGCAGCCGACGCATCAGGTGCAGTCCGGCAAACAGAGCGCTGACCGAAAGCACGAAGGACGCAATCGTGTACAACGCGCAGAGTTCAAACTCCCGGCGCTCGTACAGCGTCGCGAAATCGAGCGAAAACGTGGAGAAAGTAGTGAACGCACCGAGAATGCCGGTGCTCAGGAACAGGCGCATCTCGGTCGAGGTGCTCCACACCAGAGCCATGGTCTCGACCAGCACCCCCATGGCGAACGAGCCCACGACGTTGACGATCAGCGTGGCGTAGGGGAAGCCGTGGCCCAGAAGGTGACCGGTCGCCACGTATACGAGATAGCGTGCCACGGCGCCGACGACGCCGCCCGCCGCGACCGCGAGGAGGGCGTTCACCACCCTGCTTCCGCGGCCGGGCGGGCGGCCAGCCCTGGCGAACCGGGCGACGCGTCGCCGGTCACGAGGCGCGACGTCCGGGCGTCAGTGGCCGATCATCCAGGGTCGGCCCCCGACCCCATGCCCATGCTGGTGATGGTGGCCGCGGTGCCCCGCGTGACCCTGGCCGTGCTCGCTCCGGCTCACGACCCGGGGCTCGTGGGCGCTCTTCTCGTTGCGCTGATGGGCGATCCGAGTATGGGCGTGCATCAGCGCGAGGTTCGGCGCGACCACGGCACGTGGCGCCAGGTGCTGGCAGTCCGGACATTCAGCCGGCACCGCCGCCTCGCGCATCGATCGCCACGCCCGGAAGTCGCCGCAACCGGGGCAGTGATAATCGTAAAGTGGCATACGCGGTTCCTCCCTATCCAAGGCCCGCGAATCCGAGCAGACTGCTCCCCAGATCCGCGAGTAGCGTCGGCTCCAACAGCGGCAACGTCAGGGAACCCGTGGTCGTCTCCTCCTCGACGACGGGTGCTGGCGGCGCTACTCCAGGCATATTCCCGGTCAAGAGCAAGTATCCCGGTATCCACCCCGTATAAATGCCTTGGGCAGTGCAAATAACTCCCGTCACCATAGTAAGTTGTGTGCGGTTGAGCGCGAGTATCAGGAAGAACAGGAACCACAGGACGCCCCACGAAGCCCAGGAAATACCAAACCAGACGTCCCAAGTGGTCGTCGCATTGGCGAACGTATCGAGGAAAATCGGGACCGTAGTGATGGCGACGAAAAGGCAAAACCATCCCAGGCCGCGACCGTCGGCGCCATTGTACCTGTTCCAGGCAACCCAGAAGTACGTGAACGAAAAAAGCAGCGTAAAGGCCGCTGCTGCGATGGAGGCTTGGTCGGCCCCCGGTCCGAACGCAAGATAGACGGACACCGCCAAGGTGAGCCCGCCGACAAAGACATCGATGACGGCTATCTCGTTGTCACCGATTCGACCCAACAACCACAGGCCGTTCAGGCACAGAACTGCCCCAACCCAAAACAAAGCCAAGCCCAACATCGCCGTATCCTCCGCGCAAGACAAACCGACGCGCGCTCGCTGGGGCGAACCGCGTGCGGGGTCGCCGGGGAGAGTGATCGGCCTCCCCGGTTGCCGTTCCGCTCAGCTGGTCTTGGCCACGTCAGCGCCGGACACCGCCTTGGTCGGGCCCGACGTGCTCGGCCGGATGTCGAAGGCGAAGATTCCGGTTGGGATCGCGAGCGTGCAGCAGGCGTTCGGGATGTCGACGATGCCGCTGATCCGGCCCTCGACGGGAGCGGTCCCCAGGATCACGTAGGCCTGCTCGCCCGTGTAGCCGAACTTCTTCAGGTATTCGACCGCGTTCAGGCAGGCGCGGCGATACGCGATGGTGGCGTCGAGATAGTGCTGCTCCCCCTTGTGCTCGTCCACCGACACGCCCTCGAAGATCAGGTAGTCGGTGTATCTGGGCTCGACCGGGCTCGGTTGGAAAATCGGGTTGGTGATGCCGTATTTCGCGACACCGCCCTTGATGACGTCGACCCCGATGTCGATCCACCCGGCCATCTCGATGGCGCCGCAGAAGGTGATCTCGCCGTCACCCTGCGACCAGTGAATGTCGCCCATCGATAGCCCGCCGCCTTTGACGTAGACCGGGAAGTACACGCGCGAGCCGCGCGACAGGTTCTTGATGTCGCAGTTGCCGCCGTGCTCACGGCCGGGCACGGTGCGCGCCCCCACCTTGGCGGCGGCGTCGCGAGCAGCGCCCGTCATCTGTCCCATGAGCGCCGTGGTGGTGCCCGCCACCCCGTCCGGCATGGTGCAAAGCGGCGGGACTCGGGTTGGGTTGGTTCGCCACAGCTTCTCTTCGCGCTCGTTCCACTTCTTCAAGAGGTCGGCGGAGGGCAACGTGCCGATCAGGCCCGGGTGAATCATCCCGGGGAAGCGGACACCGGGGATGTGGCGCGAGCTGGTGTAGACGCCGTGGAAATCCCAGCAGGCCTTGCGGGCGTGCGGGAAGTGCTGGTCGAGGAAGCCGCCGCCGTTCTCCAAGGCGAAGATGCCGGTGAACCCCCACTGGGAATCCTCGAGCCAGCCGATGTCGTTGATGTCGACCACCAGCAGGTCGCCGGGCTCTGCGCCTTGGACGCCGAACGGGCCGCTCAGATAGTGCACCTTGGACAGGTCGACGTCGCGGATGTCGTCGGCCGATTCGTCGTTCTTGATCTGTCCCCCGGTCCAGTCGTAGCACTCGACCCGAAACTCGTCGCCGGGCTTGAACCATTCGACGATGGGAATGTCCGGATGCCAGCGGTTGTGGGTCTTGATGCTCTGATCTTCAGGCCACTTGTCCATTTCGGCCCGGAACACGGTCTTCGCCATGGAAAGCTCTCCCTCTTGCTTGAGCACGGCAGCCGCTCGGCGGAGGCCGCCTGCGCGCTACCGTTCCGCCGGGAACCCGGCCGGCCAGGATCACGCGCTCCAACACATTAGGTGCGCTCTGTAACCGCTGTGATTCCGAAGACCCGGCGAATTGTAATTTTTTGTAAGCGGCGGAACCCTGGCGTTGCCATCTCGGCGCGTCTGGTCAAACATGAGGATCTGTAGGAAGCCTGCATCTCAAGGGAGGGCCTGCGGGACCTTCAAAGGACGACGGCCGGCTGGCGGACCGCAAGGGATGCGACCATCACCGCGATCGGGATCGACTCCGTCGCAACCGGCTGGCCGGGCCTTGCGCATCCTTGTGGTCGACGACGATCGGAGGCTCTGCAGGTTCCTGGCCCGCTTCCTGTCGGACGAGGGTTATGCGATCTCTGCCGCGCACGACGGCCAGGCGATGTTGCGCCTGGTTGCCGACTCGATGTTCGATCTGATCATCCTCGATCTAGGATTCCCGCGCGGCGAGGACGGCATGACGCTGGCGCGTCGTCTTCGCGCGCAGTACAGCACCCCACTGATCATGCTCTCCGGCAAGAGCGCCACGATCGACAAGGTGGTCTGCCTCGAACTCGGCGCCGACGACTACGTCACCAAGCCGTTCGAGCCGCGCGAGCTGCTTGCCCGCATTCGCACGGTTCTGCGCCGCGTCGGCGTGCGGGTCGAGCCCAATAGAGCAGATCCAGTATCCTCCCACCCCAGCACAATCACTTTCCGCGGCTGGCGGCTGGATCTGGAACGGCGCGAGCTGTATTCGCCCGAGATGAGGCCCGTCGAGCTCACCAGCCGGGAGTTCGAGCTGCTCGCCGCCCTTGCCCGCCGGCCCGGCCGGGTGCTGTCGCGCGACCAGATCCTCGACATCATCGCCAACCGGTCCTGGACGCCCTACGACCGCAGCATCGACGTCCTGATCGGCAAGCTGCGGCGCAAGGTCCGCGACGACGCTCGCGGCACGCGCCTGATTAAGACGGTGCGTGGCGTGGGCTACGTGTTCTCGCCGTCGGACGCCTGACTGGCGGCTTCCGACGGCTCCTGCCGCGTCCCTCGCGCGCGGCGATCGAGCACCGCCCGAAGGGAGCGTGCGAGCACATCGGAATCGACGGGCTTGGGCAGGATGCTTGCGGCGGCCACCGGCCCGCAACGGTCGGCAAGCATGTCAGCCGCGTAGCCGGTGGTGAGGATGACCCCCAGCGTCGGGACGCGGGCAAGTGCCCTCTCGCACAGCTGCACGCCGTTCATCTCGTCGGGCAGCACGACGTCGGTGAGAAGCACGTCCACGTCGGGCGCTTCGGCGAGGCAGGCGAGCGCCGATCGGGCGTCTGGCACGTCCACCACCGAGTAGCCCAGGCGAGTCAGCTGCCGCTTCAGCAGAAGGCGGACCTGGGGTTGATCCTCGACCAGCAGGACGCGCTCGCCCCGGCCGGCTGGCGCCGCGACCGTCGGCGCCTCCCGGGGCCCGGCATCATCGGCCATGGACGGCATCGCGGGGAAGTAGAGGGTCACGTTGGTCCCGCGGCCGAGCTCGCTTTCGATCTTGAGGTGCCCACCCGACTGCCTGACGAAGCCGTAGACCATGCTGAGGCCAAGGCCGCTGCCCTGCCCCGCCGGCTTGGTCGTGAAGAACGGCTGCACGGCCCGCTGCTGGGCATCGGCGGTCATTCCCACGCCATCGTCGGTCACGGAAAGCGCGACGTAGCGGCCGGGCCGGGCGTCGAGGTCCGCCTCCGCGTCGGCGGCGTCCAGCACAACGTTGCTTACGGCGAGATCAAGCCTGCCGCTGCCCACGATGGCGTCGCGCGCGTTGATGGCGAGGTTGAGCAGGCTCGCCTCGAGCTGGCTTCGGTCGATCTGGACGTTCCAGAGATCGGGGGCAAGGGTGAGCCGGATCGTAATTCCCTCGCCAAGCATCCGCCCGAGCAGCCGGGACATCGTGAGGACCAGCTCGCGGATGTCGGTCGCCTCGGGATGCAGCGGCTGGGCGCGGCCGAAGGCGAGGAGTCGCCTAGTCAGCTCGACCCCGCTCCGGGTCGCATCGAGGGCATCTTGGATCAGCTCGACCAGGTCCGGTCGGTCGCGGTTTCCCTCTTCGATAAGCCGCAGATTGCCGAGCACGACCGCGAGCAGGTTGTTGAAATCGTGGGCCACGCCGCCGGTGAGCTGACCCATCGCTTCCATCCGCTGCGCCTGACGCAGGCGTTCCTCGGCGAGAAAGCGCTCGGTCACATCGGTACCGATCGTGCCGACGCCAATCGGCTGACCGGCGCCGTCCAACACGGGGAAACGGGTGACGAGAAGGTGGCGGCGGGCGCCGTCGCCGGACGCCACCTCGATCTCGCGCGTGATGGGCCGGCCGAGCCCGATCACAGCCCGGTCCGACATCGCATCCGGGTCGTCCGCCGGGAGACCGGACGCAGTGCCTCCGTCCCCGACGGCACCAACCGACGCGCCGTCGGGAAACCATTCGAGACACCGCTCGTTGCTGAGGAGGGGGAGCCCCCGCAGATCCGTCAGTGAGATGGCCGAGGGTGAATTTTCCACGATATAGCGCAGCCGCTCCTCGCTCCTCGCCAGCCGCTCGCTCACCCGCGCCACCCGCATGATCGCCGCACCGAACGAAGCGAAAATCTGCGCGACCTCCACGTCCTGTCTGCTGAACAGTCCGTCGGCCCTTGCGTGGACGGCGATGATGCCGAAGACGTCGTCACCATCGACGAGCGGGAGCGCAAGCACCGCGCCGACACCCGGTGGCGTCAGTCCCAGGCGCCACTCGCTCGCCTCGCGCACAGCCGGTCGGTGCAGGTCGAGGGCCTCGGCGAGGAGGGTTCCGGGCGGTGGCGGAAGCTTAATGGTCGGCTCGTAGCCCACGCCCGACACGTCCCGTCGTTGGAGCAGGTCGCCCTCGCGCAGGTAGAACACGCCGCCCGCGGCAGCGAGGTCGCCGATCACGATCGCGAGCAGGGTCTGCCCGGCCCGGGCAACGGTATCGGCATGCGAGAGGTTACCTACGCTTGCCAGCACGCGCGTGAGGCGGGCGTTCAGGGTTTCGAGATCGCGATTGCGGACCCGCATGGCGGCCACGGCGCGCTCCCGCTCCGCCTGGAGCCGCTGACGCTCGAAGCAGCGCTCGAGAGTCGCCAGCAGGTCGTCGGTGTGGAAGGGCTTGCACAGGTAGTCGTAGGCGCCGGCCTGCAACGCCCCGATCGTCGCCTCGATGGTGGCATACGCAGTCATCATCACCGCGATGAGATCCGAGCTGCGGCGGCGCAATTGACGCACCAGCTCGACACCGTTGCTGTGCCCCAGGCGGATGTCGACGAGCGCAACCTGGGGTGGATGGCGCCCTACCTTCTCGAGCGCATCATCGAAGGAATAGGCAACATGGACATTGTAGCCTTCAAATTGCAGCAGCGCCGCCAGACTGTCGGCGAAGTCGCGGTCGTCATCGACAAGCAGAACCCGGCGCGCCTCATTCGGATCGGTGTCGCCGCGGTCCCGACTGCGGTGATTGCTCACCTCCAGGTCGATCGGCTTCTTCATGTGGAATTCCGTCGCTCAGCGTCCAAGTTCTTCATGCAGAGCGGCAGGCGCATGACGACGGTGGTGCCCCGCTCGGGTTCGCTGTCGACAGTTACCCTGCCTCCATGCTGCTCGACGATCCGCTTGACGAGCGGCATCCCGAGGCCGACGCCGAACGCTTTCGTGCTGAACAGTGGGTCGAACATCCGCGCGCTGACCTCTGGCGACATGCCGCATCCGTTGTCGGTCAGGGACAGCACCAACGCATCGCCCTCGACCCTGGTGCTGATGGCCAATTCACCGCCGCCGGTGGGCTGCCGAGCCTCGATCGCTTGGATCGCGTTCTGCAGCACGTTGACGAGGGCCTGACGCAGCCGCTCGTTGTCGGCGCGGACGATCACGCCGGGCGCAAGGTCGAGGCGCACCCGCACCCCGTCGAGGCCCTGCTGCTCCGCGAGCTGGTGCTCGATCCAGCCGGCGATGGCGATCGGCGTCAGGGTCACCTCATTCTTGCGCGAGAACTCGAGCAGGTCCTCGATGATCCGCACGCAGCGCCAGACGTTGCGCTGGATGCGCTCGAGCTCACCCCGGGCCTGCGTGCTCGACTGGTCGAGATAACGCCGGAGCACCTCGACCGAGGAGACCAGGGTGCCCAGCGGATTGCGCAGCTCGTGGCTGACCGTCGCCGTGATCTGGCCGATGGTAGCCAGGCGCTCGATCTGGGCGAGCTCGTGCTGTGCCTGACGCAGCCTTTCCAGGGAGGTCACAAGGTCGCGCTCAGCGAACTCCCGGCTCTCGTGGGCGAGGACGATCCACCAAGCGCCGACGGCGAGCAGCGGCAGGATCGCCACATAGACGCGCCACAGGAGGTCGCCGCTGTCGGGCGGCGACGGATCGGTACCGAGATCGACCATCCGGTAGGTCAACAGGAAGCACGCGCCGGTCACCACGGCAAGGGCCAGAAGGACGCCGCCGACCTTCGCGAGCCGCTGGCCCATGTGCGGGGCGATCTTGTCCGCAAACGAGCGGCCGGCGTAGCGGGAGCGCGAGGCCTCCAGGTCGAGAGAAGAGGCCTTGCAGGCGTCGTGACAGTGTGCGTCGAGGCTGCAGCACAGCGAGCAGATCGGCCGCTCGTAAAAGGGGCAGTAGGCCATGTCCTCGTGCTCGTAGGTATGCGCGCAGATATCGCAGCGGACCGTTCCGGTCGTGTGCCCGGCGAAGGCGGCGGCGGGCGTCCGCGCCAGATAGTAGCGTCCCCTGGTGAGGACGCCGATCGTGATCGCCACCACGAACGCGATGCCGAACGACAGCGGGGCCGAGTACGCCTGGAGCATGTCTCCGAACACGCCCATGAAGCAAGCGATCGAGATGATCGAGGCCACCGCCATCCCGCCGCAGCCGACCGGGTTGATGTTGTACAGATGGGCGCGCTTGAACTCGACGAACGACGGGCTGACCCCGAGCGGCTTGAGGACCGCAAGGTCGGCAAAAATGGCCCCGATCCAGGCGATCGCGACGTTGGAATAGACCGCGAGGACGAACTCCAGCGTCTCGAAGATCCCAAGCAGCATGAGAAGCAGTGCGATCAGAATATTGAAGACGAGCCAGACCACCCGTCCCGGATGATAATGCGTCGCCCGCGAGAAGAAGTTGGACCAGGCGAGCGAGCCGGCGTAGGCGTTCGTCACGTTAATTTTCACCTGCGAGATGATGACGAAAAGGGTGGCGGCGGCGAGGACGAGCTCGGGGCTGCTGGTCACGTGCTCGTAGGCCTTGATGTACATGTGGACCGGCTCGATGGCCGTGGACCGCGGCAGGCCGGCGTTGACGGCAAGCACGGCCAGCAGGCTGCCGCAGAGGATCTTGAGCCCGCCGATGATGATCCAGCCCGGACCGGCCATGATGACCGCCGACCACCAAGCGATCTTGCTGCTCGCGCTTCGGTCCGGCAGGAATCGCAAATAGTCGACCTGCTCGCCGATCTGGATGACCAGCGAGCAGAGGACGCCGATGGCAGCGCCGAACGCGAGATAGTTGAAGCCTTGCTCGCCGTTGTCGGTGGCGCTAAAGGCGACCCAGTCATGGATGACCTCGGGCTGTTCGACGAGAATGACGACGAACGGCGTGATCAACATCAGAAGCCAGATCGGCTGGGTGACCAGCTGCAAGCGGCTGATCATCGTCACGCCCATGAAGGTGATCGGGATGATCACCAGGGAGGAAATGACGTATCCTATCACCAGTGGGATGTCGAAATAGATCTTGAGCGCCTGCGCCATGATCGCGCCTTCCAACGCAAAAAAGATGAAGGTGAAAGCGGCATAAGTCAATGAGGTAATCGTGGAGCCTATGTAACCGAAACCCGCACCACGGGTCAACAAATCCATGTCTATCTTATATTTGCTGGAATAATAGGCGATGGGCAAGCTACTGATGAAGATGAACACTGATGCAATCAGTATAGCAGGAAAAGCATTGACAAAGCCGTAACTCAAGGTAATCGCGCCACCGATCGCTTCCAGCGCGAGAAAGGAAATGCCACCGATTGCAGTGTTGGCAATTACGATGGGCGACCACTTCCGAAACGACTTTGCGGCAAAACGGAGAGAATAGTCTTCCAGCGTCTCATTGGCGATCCAAGACTGATAGGATCGGAGTGGCGGCAATCCCGACCGGTCGATTGACATCTTCCGCGACCTGCAGTCATGCGGGACGCTCGCGCGTCAACCTGAATGCGTGGGCGCTTTGCGCGGCGCAGCGAGCGACGCCTTGGCAGTACAGGGGGGCGCTGTCGTCCAGCCGAGGGCCGATCCGAATCGTGCTCGGGCCCGAGCCGCAGCGCATCACGCCGTCTCCTGGCGGACGTCCGGGCGAGGAAACGGCCGCCCGCGACCAGGACCGCCGAGTACCACGGCATGCCTCCCTTTGCGGCGCTAAAAACGCGGGAAAGCATCGTAGCTGGACGGTCCATGCGGCGCAACGATCCTAGCTAATCCGCCCTGAGAAAACAGCAACTGTTTGATTTTTCGCGGTTTTCTTATGACACAAGATGTTGTAGCTTACCGGGTATCGGGATACAACGGCTTCGTTCTGGCAAGCCGTGCGACCACGGGAGCTGAATCCACGCGCGCCGGTTGACCTGCACCGCGCCCGGCTTGGCCAGCAGCTCGACATGCGTCACCCGCTCGTGCAGCTGGCGGCGCTGATCGCCTGGGACGCGTTCGAGAGGCAGTTCGGCGAGCTGTAGCACGAGGCGCGGCATCGTCCTCAGATCAGACGAGGCGGCCGCGGCCGGCTCATGAGCTAGAGGGCACAGAGGTCCAAGAGAAACGCCAGCTCACCCGCTGCTCCTCCCACCCCAGCGGCCCGTTCCCCAGCACTTCAGCGAGCCGCAACCCCTTCGGCTGCCGCCCGTCGAGGATCGCTACCACAATGTCCGGCGCCAGGCAGGTGAGCGGCAGGAGCCGGCAGACGTAGGCGTCCGTGACGCCCTCCTGCTCGGCCAAGTCG
>Ga0302046_10006326_pt1 | contig 10345 bp, 13 predicted proteins | sample RVTome_11_FD_200261 | JGI IMG/M metagenome (GOLD analysis project Ga0302046, IMG submission 200261) | Soil microbial communities from uranium-contaminated site in the Upper Colorado River Basin, Wyoming, United States - RVT147D111 (version 2) ... | reverse complement strand
CGCCGCCTCGTGATCGCCTGGCCACAGCGCGGGCATCCGTACTAACCGTCCACACGGGAGGGAAAGAGGTTCAGCATCGTATCGGCCTCGGGCACACCGGCGGTGCCCCACCGAGAGGGGCGAGGCGAGCGGCCGGGGAGCAGCCAAGCGAGCACGCCGGTCGCCGTCAACAGCAGCTCCAGAGCGCCCCCCCCCGCGCGCCCACGACCGGTGCCTCACCATGGCTCCGAGCGTACCCGGGCCGAGTTGCCGGTTGACGACGCCGAGGTGAAGATTCTGCGAACACGGCGGGGGGGCCTCCCTGCGGCCGGTTCCCATGCCTCGGTGGCGGCGAAGGCGAGCAGGCCTTCCGCCACGGTGCGGCCATTGGTGCCATGCGCCCCATCAGCCCTGATCCTCGCGCGCGCGTACCGGCGGTTCGAGAGCTTCTCGGACGTGAGACACTGGCGGCGATGAGCCTGAATCTTAGGCGAATTCCGGTCCGTGGAAATCCAGGCTAGGGGAGTTGGCGCGCGGGAAATCCGACGCCTTCGTCGTGGATTTCGACAACCTCAAGCGTGAGTTGGGTCTTGGCTGAGCGTGTCAGTCGCCTTCCGTGTCCCAGGCTCGGGGGAGAGGTCGAGCTCGCGGCGGAGCGAGAGGGCCACATCCGCCAACGCCATCCGGATCTCCTGCCCGACCACCGAGAAAAGATCGGTGAGACACTCGCGGATCCCGACGTCATCCGACGCAGTGTCCGCATGACGACGGCTCGCCTCTTCTCAAAGTGGTACAATGACTTGCGCAACGGCCGGCACGTGGTGGTGGTCGTCGTGAGCGAGGGCGGTACGACCGCGCGCCACTGGATCGTCACGGCCTACATTGCACGGAGCCTCGGCGAGGGAGAGGTCGAATGGCAGCGAAGCTAGCGTTCCAGTACGATCGCGAGGCTGACATCCTGCACATCAGCAGCCGGCCTCCGTACGCGGAACAGGAGAGCGAGGAGTTGGGCGACGACGTGATCGCTCGGCTCAACCCGAAGACCGGCGACGTGGAGAGCCTCGAGGTGCTGTTCTTCTCCACGCGCTTGCTGCGGAGCGACCTGTTCGAGCTGCCCGTCACCGCGGATCTCCACAGGGCTGGGTAGCGTCGGTACGGTCGTGGCGGGCGCAGTCCAATGGCCCACGGACGCTGCTTCGCTCAGGCTCTACCGCACGACGGAAGGTGGGATTGGATGCCAGCTCGATGTGACGGTCACCGCCGGTGATCGAAAGCGCCTGGCGAACGCGTTCGAGGCAGTGCCGAAGGTCCTGGCCGAGAAGCGAGCACGCTGAGGTCGCCGGACCATGGCCCCCGGCTATGTTGAGCTGCGCGACGGCGCCTACCGAGTCGCTGGCACCCGTGTATCGCTGGACTCGATAATGTGCGCCTTCGGGGGTATTTCCCCTCGAGCAGAAGACCCCACCGGTAGGTGACGGTCTCGGCGGCCAGGAACCCGCGCGAGAGGAAGAAGCCGCGCCGGTTCGCCTGGCGGAGCCGGGTCACCTGGGCCTCCAGTCTCACCCAGCCCCGCTCGGCGGCGAGCCCCTTGGCATGTCGGAGCAAGCGCTCCCCGACACCGCGGCCTCGCTCGCCCGCCCTCACGACCAGCTCATCCACCGCCCCCACCCAACCCTGGAGCCAGAGCGCCGGACGGCTGGAGAGCGTCAGGAGCCCGAGGACCTCCCGGGGCGCCTCCTCGGCGACGAGCATCGATGGCCGCCGTACACGGGATAGACCTCGGGCTGTCTACCCATGTGGGGGATTCGGAAAAAGACCGCACCGCCGCGGCCGCCGCCGGCATCCCCATCTTCATCTGGGCCCCCGAGTTCTTTCGATGGTAGTTCGAGCCGAGGGCCGGCCGAGGGCAAGAGGCCCGAGAGGGGCCAGCGGCCCGAGCGGCCGAGGCGAGGGCTGAGACTGCGGTTCGAGCCGAGACGCGCCAGGAGTAGAGGGTGAGGAGCGCCGGGGCGCGGTCAGTTCAGCCAGGCGTCGGAGAGAAAATCGCCGGCGGCGATGTCGATGACGTTTCCCCGCTGGCAGGAGACGGCGATCTGGCTGTCGCGGCTGACGAGGACGGGAGCATCGGGATCGGCCACCGGCACCCCGTCCACCCAGACCACGAAGGCCTTGCCACGGAGGCGGTCGGCGATGAAGCCGGTGTATCGCCGGTAGCGCCGCTTGAGATAGCGGCGGAACAGGATGCGCTCGCCAGGCCGGATGCTCTCGTGGGTCCCGAAGAGCACATGAGCGAGGATCCGTAGCTCGATAGGATCGGGCGTGTCCCCGATCGGACTGCGCGGGGCACTGTCGGACGGCGGCTTCGGATGGGGTCTCATGGTCGGGAGTAGCCGGGAGCGCCTCAGTCTCCCGAACGCGACGGCGATCCGGTCGGCTCTCCGGCCAAGAAACTCAAGTACATCATCGTGACGCCGGCCCGGACATCCCCCTCCCCGGTTCGCGCGTTGTAAGCCCCGTCGGTGTCCGTCGCCATCGCGGGAAATGGCGCGATCGGTCTCACGACCGGTCGCGGCGCCGCTTCCTCCGAGGCCCCGACATCGAGCCCTCGAGCATCGCGCTGGGGAACCTGGAGCCCGCTGGCCAGGCATAGCCTCGACTCGCCTGACCGGCGGGGATGGGCGGGATAGAAGTAGGCCCGACCCGTCCTCGAGATGGTCGCCTCGGCGTCCTCCTCCACATGGTCCGTCCATGTCGGCCGCAGCCGCTGCCCGCATTCACGACATAGGACCGAAGAGCGATCTCGCGGCTTCTCCATGATTGTTCCTCCTTGCAACGCGGTGCTGCATGTTCCACGCCATCGCGGGAGAGCAGCAAACACGCGCAGTTCCGCAGGGGTGCCCCGGGAATGTTGCCACGCCCTGTAGAGGGAGGGTGTAAAAATCGGGGCTACGCGGGCCGCGCGGCCTCCGCCGAGCTGATGGGCAAGGGGAAGCGCACCACGGTTCCGCGGTCCACCACGCTCTCGATCTTGAGCTCGCCCCCGTGAGCCACGACCAGATGCTTCACGATCGCCAGACCCAGGCCGGTGCCGCCCAGCGCGCGGGACCGCGCCTTGTCCACCCGGTAGAACCGCTCCGTGATCCGGGGCAGGTCGGCCGGGGGAATGCCGGCGCCGGTGTCCCGGACCTCGACCTCGACCGCTCCCGCGGCCGGGCGGGCCGCCACCGTGACCAGCCCTCCCTCCGGCGTGTACTTGACGGCATTGTCCACGAGGTTGATCAGGATCTGGGCCAGGCGGTCGCGGTCCGCATGGACTGCCGGCAGGTCGGGCGGCAGCGCGGTGAGCAGCTGCACCCGCCGGCTCTCGGCCCGGGGGCGGATGATCGCCAGCACCGATTCCACCACCTCTGCCAGACGGGTGGGCCCCATCTGCAACGACACCTTCCCCAGCTCGATGTTGGAGAGGTCGGTCAGGTCGTCGAGCAGGCGGCCGAGGCGCTCGGTATGGCGGAAGACGATCTCCAGGAACCTCCGGGCATGGTCCGGCTCCTCGAGGGCGCCGCCGAGGAGCGTCTCCAGGTAGCCGTGGATGGCGGTGAGCGGGGTGCGCAGCTCGTGGGAGACATTGGCCACGAACTCGGTGCGGACCTGCTCCAGCCGGCGAAGCGCCGTGACGTCGTGGAGCACGATGACGAGGCCGGGCTCGTCGGCGCCCAGCCGCAGCGGCACCGCGTGCACCTGGAGGACGCGCTCGACGGGCGCGGACAGGCGCAGCTCCCGCCTCGCGGCATCGCCGGCCCGCCGGCCCTCCTTGAAGATCTCGTGGAGATCGGCGTTGCGGATCACCTCGAGGAACGGCTTCAGCGTGACCCGCTCGGCGCCGAGGCCGAAGATGGCCCGCGCCCGCTCGTTCATCAGCACGATGTGCTCGTGCCCGTCCACGGCGATCACACCCTCCACCATGCCGTCGAGGATGGCCGTGGCCTTGGCTTGCTCCTGCTCGAAGTCCTGGATCTTGTCCCGGAGCCGCGCGGCCAGCACGTTCAGGGCGCGCCCCAGCGCCCCGATCTCGTCCGGCGAGCGCGCCGGCGCGCGCGCGCGGAAATTGCCCTCGCTCATCCGGCGGGCGATGGCCTGCATCTCCACTACCGGACGGGTGACCCGGCCGGCGACGACGATCCCGATCGCGAAGGCCACGGCCAGGGCCAGCAGCCCGCCGGCCACCAGGACCTGGCGGAGCGAGGCGTAGGACGAGGTGGCCGCGGACGGCGGCAGCGCCAGGCGCAGCACGCCGGTCACCCGCCCGTCCTCGCGCACGGACAGCGCGACGTAGAACAGCGGCGCCTCGGTGGTCCCGGTCCTCCGGAGGTCGCGGCCGATCGAGCCGCCCAGGGCGGCCCGCACCTCGGGCCGCTCGCCCTGGTTCTCGATGCGCGGCAGATCGGCCAGGGTGCGCTCGGACTCGGCGATCACCCGGCCATCCGGCGTGATCACCGTGACGCGGGAGCCGGTGGCGCGCGCCGCTCGCTCCACGAAGGCGTGCAGCTCGGCGGGGCCGGCGCCGCGCCGGATCAGCGCGCGCGTCTCGTCGTGCAGCGCGCGGCCGGCCATGACCAGGCCGGCTTCCAGCGACTCGGCGGCGAACTCCCGGAACGCGCGGTCGATATAGAGCCCGGCCGCCAGCATGGTCACCGCCACGAAGCCCACCAGGGTCAGGGTGAGCTTGATCGCGATGCGCCGGCGGATGGCCCGGAGGAAGACGCGCACGCTACGCCTCGGGCTCGAGGCGGTAGCCCACGCTCTTCACCGTCAGGATGCGCCGGCCCTCCTCGCCCAGCTTGGCCCGCAGCCGGCGCACGTGGACGTCAACCGTCCGCGACTCGATCTCGCCGGCGGCGGCGTAGCCCCATACGCGATCCAGCAGGAACTCGCGCGAGAGCACGCGGCCGCGCGCCTCCACCAGGGCCCGGAGGAGGTCGAACTCCTTGGGCGTGAGGGCCAGCGTCGTCCCCTCCACCGTGACGCTGTGGGTGGCCGTGTCCACGACGAGCGCCCCCACCCGGAGAGGCGCGCCGGAGGGACCGGGCCGGGCACGGCGCAGCACCGCGCGGACACGGGCCAGGACCTCCTGCGGGGAGAACGGCTTGACGATGTAATCGTCGGCCCCCATCTCGAGGCCGACCACGCGGTCCACCTCGTCGCCTTTCGCCGTCAGCATCACGATGGGCAGAACGGCGGTGGCCGGGTCCTGGCGCAGGCGGCGGCAAACCTCCAGCCCGTCCAGCTCGGGGAGCATGAGGTCCAGGAGGACGAGATCGGGCGGGGCGGCCTTGACGTCGCGCAGCGCCTCGGTCCCGGTAGGGACGCTCCGCACCTGGTACCCGCCGCGCTCGAGATGGAAGACGAGGAGGTCACGGATATCCGGCTCGTCCTCGACGACCAGGACCCGGCTTGCCATGCAGGGCTATCTTACCAGCGGCGAGTTTCTCCCAGCTTGAGGATCCAGACCCGCGCCGGATCGACGCCGCGGCGGGCGGCCTGCCGTAGCATCCGCCCCGGGGGCTCGTCCAGCGGCTCCTCCCCGAGGTCGAAGGTGCCCCAGTGGATGCCGAGCAGGATGCGGCCGCGCAGATCCTCGAAGGCCTGGACGGCCTCCTCGGGAGTGGTGTGCGTGAACCGCATCATGGCCGGCGGCATGTAGGCGCCGATGGCGATGGCGGCCAGATCGAAGGGCCCCAGCCGGTCGCCTGCCTGCCTGAAGCCGTCGAAGTAGCCGCTGTCCCCGCCGAAGTAGAAGCGGCGCCCGGCGCCGAGCACCGCCCACGAGGCCCATAGCCGGGTGTTCGTGTCCCAGAGGCTCCGCTGGGCGAAGTGCTGGGCGGGCACGCAGACGAGGCGGAGGCCCCGGTACTCGCGTGTCTGCCACCAGTCCAGCTCCTCGACCCGGGTGATGCCGTTGGCGGCGAACCATTGCTTGAGCCCGAGGGGCACGACGAAGAGCGGGTCGCGCTCGCGGCTCAGCCGCTGCACCGTATCCAGATCCAGATGATCGTAGTGGTCATGGGAGATCAGCACCACGTCGATCCGCGGCAGGCGCTCGAAAGCGAGCCCCGGCGGGTTCAGCCGCCGCGGCCCCCCCCAGGACAGCGGGCTCGCGCGGGGGCCCCAGTGCGGATCCGTCAGGAGATTGACTCCCTCGAGCTGGACCAGGAGCGTGGAGTGGCCGACCCAGGTGACCGTGGCCCCATCGGTGTTCTCCCGGAGCGCGCGGCCGTCGTTCTCCTCGCGCGGCAGCGTGAGGCTCCGGGGGGCGGCGAGATTGGCCCAAACGCGGCTCGCGATGAACGTGAACCGTGTCCAGCCGTCTGGCCGCTTGAAGGCGGGATTGGTGTTGCGGAACCCCCCCGCCACGTGATGGGGCGGGCGGCCCGGCAACGGCTCCGTGCCGACCCCGGCGCAGGCGGGCAGCAAGAGCGTGAGCAGCAGCGCCAGGGAGCGGATTCGCACGAGGAGGCAGTCTATCGCGGAACGCCAGGGCCTGCCAGCCGCGCCGGGCGGTAGGGCGGTGGCGCCGTCGGCGCCGGCGCGGAGGCTCGGCAGGCGCGCTCAGCCCGAGCGCGGGAAGGGCGCCGCGGTCCCGTCTCCGTTCCGGTGCCGGGCCGGCAGGAGGCCGAGCAACCGAAGCCGCTTGCGCAGAGTGTTGCGGTTGATCCCCAGCAGCCGCGCCGCCTTGAGCTGGTTGCCCCCCGCCATCTCGAGCGCATGACGCAGAAGCGGCCGCTCCACACGGCCCAGAATGGCGCGATAGAGGCGTCCCTCCGCTTCCGTGTCGCGGAGGAGCGATGGAAGGCTCGCAGTCACGAGCCGCTCGAAGTCATCCGCTCCCCGCCTACCCTCCATGCGCCTCTTCCCCTGCCATGCCCACGAGCAAGGTCTGTGCCGGGGCTCGATTCGCGTCAAATCGAACGATTCCCCTGATGATCCCACTGGACTCGGCCGCCGGCTGCTCATGGGATGTGCAACCCCGCCTCGAACGTGGGCATCCACGCTTGGCCCGCGTCATTGACGAACCCGGCCGGCCTAAAGGCCCTCCACGACCAGGTACCAGTCGGCCTCCACGGCCAGGATCTCACCGGGCTGCAGCACACTGCCCGTGGGCAGCGCCAGCGCGATCTCCCGCCCCCGCGCCGTGATCAGGCGCTTGCGCGTCCAGCGCCGCTCCTCCCACGTGAGGTGGAGCCTGTCCCGCTCCTTGGCCCGCAGGTCCCAGGGCTCCGCGTGCCGATGCGCCTCCGTGATCGGCAGCATGGCCCGGAGCCCGCCGCCTCGACCGTCATCTCAGGCAGATCCTGGACGAGAGGATGATGAGCCCGACGAGCCCGAGCCCGCTCCGCACCCAGTGGAGACTTCCCCAGCGTCCGAGCAGCGCCTCGGCCTCGTGCGCTCCGGGAGCGCCCAGGAGGACGCGGTTCGTGGGCATGATCGCCACGAGCGTGAAGGGGATCGCCGCGCCAACCGCCAGGCCTCCGAGAGCCCACGCCCAGTCCGAGCTCGCCAGGGATGCCAGCGCTCCTGCCAGCAGGCTGATGGCGGCCGATGATGCCTGCCAGGGCGCGGCCCGCCGGTAGCTCCACCGGAACTCCGCCAGGGCCACCGGCACCCCGGCTCTCATCCGGGCAGGATGCTCGACAACCGAGATGTAAAGTGCCCAGGACGTGAACAGGGCGGCGGCCACGATCGCGAGCAGTTTGGGCGCCCAGTCCATCGGTCACCGTCCAGTCTTCACGGGCATCGCCCACGGCTGTCGGGCAGCCACGGCCGGTCAGAACAGGAAGTAGCGCTGGGCCATCGGCAGCACCCGCGCGGGCTCGCAGGTCAGGAGCTGGCCGTCGGCCCGCACCTCGTACGTCTCGGCATCCATCTCGATCCGCGGGCAGTAGTCGTTGTGGATCATCACCGCCAGCGGTTCACACTGTCAGGTGGGTCCTGACCATCTCCTCCCGGAGATCGGCGGTGGCGCCCCGGGAGACGATGGCGCCCTTCCGCATGATGACGTAGGAGTCGGCCAGGCGCCAGGCGAATTCCAGGTACTGCTCGACCAGGAGGACCGCGATGCCGCGGGTCTTGATCCGCTGGATGGCGTCCTCGATGTGGGAGGATCACCGAGGGCTGGATGCCCTCCGTGGGTTCGTCCAGTAGCAGGAGCTTCGGCTCGGCGAGCAGCACGCGGGCGATGGCGAGCTGCTGCTGCTCTCCGCCGGACAGGACCCCGCCCCTTCGGCCGAGCAGCTCGGCGAGCTTGGGGAACAGCTCGAACACCCCTGCCAGCGCGGCCACCCCGCCCGCAGCCCGTCCCGGGCCCGACGATGGCCGCCGCCCCAGGAGCCCGATCCTCAGGTTCTCCGGCCACCTGGGCGCGTGAGGGCGCATGATCGTCGATGAGGAGGACTCGCCAGCGAGGTGTCATGTCGCCCTCGAGGAGCAAGGGCGGTGCCAGGCCGCGCCGTCGAAGAATCCAGGCCTCGGCGTCGGAGTGTAGCCGCACGCTGCACAGGCGGCGGTCATGGTTACGCGAACTGCCCGCCGGGTGAGCAGCCCGAGCTAGGGCAGGAGGCTAGAGGAAGCGGTAGAACAGGCTCACCGACAGGGTGTCCTGCGACTTGCTCCGGCAACCCGAGTCTCCGCACTTGAAGACGTTCTCGTTGCCCTGGTCGTGACGGTACTCGAGCCGGCCCACCAGCCCCTTCCAGATGGCGTACTGGAGGGTGGCGGTCGTCGAGAGCAGCGTCAGGCCACCGGCGGTGGCGGTGCGGGCCCCCTGCTCGTCCCGGAACCACTCCTGGCGGAGGGCCGTGCGCAGCTTCTCGGTCCAGTCGTAGGCGACGTAGCCGGCCACGCCGTACCACCGGGCGTCGGGGTCTTGCCGCCCGATCGAAACGAGGAACGCATCGTTGTCCTCGGCGCCGTAGTCCACGTTGGCGCCCAGGGTGAGGCTCTTGATCCCGGTGTAGGTGGCGGTCAGGTCGATCACGTAGCGATAGTCACGCGTGTTGTCGGCCTGCTCGGGACCCACGATGAAGTTCACGGCGGTGGTGAGGTCCTTGATGGGCGTCAGCGCCACCTGCCCGGTGAAGGACACGCCGTGGTTGATGTTCTTGGAGTCGTCCCAGCCCAGCACAACGCCGAGCTGGGCGGAGAGCCAATCGGTGAAGTTGTAGGAGGCGATGACGCCGGTGTGGGTGAGCGGGATGGCCAGGGTGAAGAGGTAGCCGCGGGAGAAGTTCAGGTTGCTGGGCGATTCGATCACCTCGTAGCCGAGCAGCGTCACCCACTTCCCGGCCTTGAGGACGAGGCCGTTGCCCACCGGGATCCTACCGGAGATGTACGCCTCCTGCAGGTCGAACCGGGGCGTGTTCCGGAACGGGAAGGCGTCCGTCTCCTCCCGGAGGATTCCGATCGAGTGGTTCTTCTGCGCGTCCTCGCCGGCGGTGAGCACCAGTCCCATTCCGAAGGGGAACGCCTCGTTGGGGTCCCGCTTGATGCTGAACTCGGCCATGTTGAAGGTGAAACCCTCCTCGATGTCGTAGAACCGCAGCAGGTTCGTGTCCCCGCTCGAGGTGGCGCCGGGGATCCCGCGACTGCGGCCGTGCAGGTTGAAGGTGGCGCTCGACTCGATATAGGAGAAGAGCTTGAACTCGTCCCACAGCGACGGTTTCTTCTCCTCCTCCTTCTTTTCGGGCGCCGCCGCGGGAGCGGGGGTCTGGGCCCAGACCGGGGCGCCCTGGGTCATGGCGCCGGCCAGCAGGATGGCGACGAGCCACCGTCCCGACAGTGCGATCATCGGTCTCCTCCTTGGCGTCGCGGAAATCATGCGCGGTTCCCGTGCACGAGGAAAACTGCCACCGGCGAACATTGCGATTCCGATGCCACGGCTCCCTCGCGCGCCGGAGATCGCAAACGAACTGAAACGGTGAGGACTTGCGGCCGGCTGGCGCACCCAGCCGACGACGCGGCTCTGCTCAGAGAACAGGCAATGGGGCGGCGGTGCTCACGCGGCGGTCACTCGGCCGGCGGCCGCGCTCAGGCCCCGCAGAGAAGGTTCCGCCGAGCAGCGCCGGCCGGCGGTCGGGACAAGCGCCTTGGAAGAGATCTCGCCTGGAACCGAGCGCCGTGGCAGTGCGAGGCTCAGCCGGCAGGCGAGCCGAGCGAATCCGGTCAATGGCCGGCGCAACCGGTCCTGGGGGAGGCCTCGGAGGGGGGCCCTCGAGGCCCCCTCCGATTGTCCTAGCCCGCATTATTCATGGCGAACTCCGTTCCAATGGTGAGGAGAGGAACGGAGTAAAGTGGCAGCGAGGCTGCGCCTTAG